>JAABUN010003282.1_pt1 | contig 25552 bp, 18 predicted proteins | sample 5559311 | NCBI WGS metagenome assembly JAABUN01 (sample SAMN10711877, study PRJNA513370) | rock metagenome | isolation source: Antarctica rocks | place: Antarctica: Victoria Land, Siegfried Peak sud
CCGCCAGCCACCCCGTTACGTTAAGCAACCGCCCCGCCAGCAGACTCGCTAGCGGGGCGGTTCATCTATTGCCTCTGGGCGTTATACCAACGCCGCCTCGACCGCCTTGTGCGCTTCGTGGAAGGCGTGCCAGACCTTGTTGCGGGCGCGGACGAGTTGGGTCTGCAGGAAGTAGGCTTGGTCGCTGCCCGGTTCGAGTTCGACGAGTTGGCGCAGCGGCTGCAAGGCCGGGATCGGTGGCGAGCCGAGCGCGAGATCGTGCTCGTAGGCACCGGCCAGGGTGTAGTTGACCGGCGTCAGGCACCGCCCGAGGGCCATGATGCAGGTGTTGAGCTTCGCGGCAGTCGCTTCGTCCGGTGCGGCTGCACACGCCGTCTGTAGGCGCTTGGTCGCCGCCAGGGCGGTGTCGGCTTCGGCCAGCACCGGGGCGAGATCGAAGCGGTCGCCGGCCACCGCCGCGAGGTCGCGGAGGACGCCCTGCATCTCCTCGATCGTGGCGCTGTAGTCGAACGGCAGGATCGTCTCGGTGCAGAGTCGCCAGAGGGTCAGCACGTAGATCGTCGCGTCGCGGATAAGGAAGTCGCGATCGATCTTGTCCATCGTGTCCTCGGTCGTGTGCCACCACCACCCGAGGCCGCCGCTGCGACTGCGCCCGCCCGTGCCGAGTAAGCGCGCCATCTGCTCCTCGACCGCGCCGCCCCTGGCCGGTTGGCCGGAGAGGGACATGAAGAGGGCGGGCAGGCCGATCCCGTTGAACGATTGATCCCCGGCGCGACCGAACCGCTTGTATTCCAATTCCTGATCGGCAATCTCCTGAATCGCGCGACCGCCGAAACTGACCGTCTCGGCCATCGCGTTCGCCTCGCTGAGGATCGTCGCGCCGATCCCGCCGACCGAGTCGACGTTGACGTGGCCGACACAGTGCTGGTGGAGGTCGGCCCAGAAGTGATCGGCGTACCAGGTCGAGCTGGCATAGCGTGCGTGGGAGTGTCCCGACCAGAAGGCGAGGCGTAGCCCGCGCCGTAACTCACCCTGGTGCTGGCCGAGTAGCCTCCCAACTTCGAGCATCGTCGCGTTGGCCGTGCCATTGTCCATCGCGCCATAGTGCCACGAGTCGATGTGCCCGCTGAACAGGACGTAGTTGTCCTCGCGCCCCTTGAGTTCGGCGGTGATGATCGGGATCTTCCGCCAGCGGGTATCGACCTCGGCGGTGATCCGCGCCCGAATGCCGCCCGCTGCGGCAAGCCGACGAATCTCCGCGCCATCGGCCGCATTGACCGAGATGCTGACCAGTTTCGGCATCAGCCCGGCCGTCTGGGGGGTCGGGGTGCCCCAGATCGGGGTGATGATCATCTCGTGGACATACTCATCGTTGATGTTGATCTGCGCCAGGACACCGGCCTCTTCCGCCGTCATCCCCTTGCCCGGATTCGCCAAGCCATCGCTGAGGACGATCTTGCCATGCAAGTCGGTGGACTCGCTGGCGCTATCGACCACCTCACCTTCGACACCGCCCTCGGGTGTGGACAGGGCGAAGGCGTGCGTGATGCAGGGGAACGAGCGGGTTTCGGTGCCGACTATTTCGAGGGTGGCGCGGAGCGGCCAACTGACCAGGGCATCGACCGCGTAGCGCTCGACCTGCATCCCAAAGCCGCGACAGGTTTCGGCGACGTAGCCGAACGCCATTGCCTCTTCGTCACTTCCCGAGAGTCGGATCCATTGCGCGAGGGTCGAGGTATAGCCGAGTAACTCGTCGCCGCTCACCGCGTCGGCGAGGGCTTTTTCTGGGGCGGGGAGATTCGTGCTCATCGTTCCTCCTCTGGATCGCTTGTCGGGCTGCGATGCCCTGTTGCGGTGTCACCGCCGTGATTGTAGTCGAACGACCGGCTGACTGTGGCGCGGTATTCGCTGCGCGTATCGCCGCACCGCCGCGACAAGGCAACACCTGCGGGGCTTATGGTACCATCCGGTATGCCGCCGTGGATGTGCCGGAGTAATCCGGTCCTGGCGGCACGATCATGGGTTGAAACGGCGTGTGACCGGGGCGAGTGCATTGGCGACGGGCGAGCAGCTATTAGGGCGATTGAGCGAGGCGCAACGGCGGGCAACCGCGCGTCTGGCATCAGCGTTTGCGCGTCAGGATGCCACGCTCTATCTGGTAGGCGGTGCAGTTCGCGATCTGCTGCTGGAGCGGGTCGTCCTCGATCTCGATTTCACGACCGACGCCGCCCCAGGGATTATCCGCGCCGCCGCGAGCGCCGCAGGGGCTGCGGCGATCTACTCCGCGAATGAGCGCTTCGCTACGGTCGGACTCGAATTGGAAGGCGAGACGATCGAGATCACCACTTTTCGTGGTGAGGGTGACGGTGGACTCCATGCCGATCTCGCGGGTCGCGACTTCACCTGTAACGCCATGACGATCGTTGTCGCGGGGACCACTGGCGAAGAGTCCGGCGCGCTCGTCGACCCGTTCGATGGGCAGGGGGATCTTTGGAGGCGCACGATTCGCGGAGTGCCCGATCCCGCAGCACGGCTGGCCGAGGATCCGTTGCGGGCCTTACGCGCCGTCCGCTTTGCCGCCGATCTCGATGCAATGATCGAGCCGGAGACGCGCGCGGCGATCACCGCGCACGGTGCAAATCTGGCGCGGATCAGCCGCGAGCGGATCGGCGCGGAACTGACCCGTCTGTTGATGGTTGCCGATGTTGCCGCCGCCTTACAATGGCTCGAACGCCTCGGGCTGTTGGAACATGCATTGCCCGAGCTCCTGCCGTTGGTGCGTTTCAACGCCGCAGGGTCGAAAGACCTCTGGACCCATACCCGGCTCGTCGTGACCGCCACACCACCACGCCCGGTCGTCCGCTGGGCCGCGCTGCTGCACGATGTCGCGAAGCCGCACACCTACAGCGTGCAGGGGGGCGAGGTCCACTTCTTCGGGCATGAATTGGCGGGCGCGCGGATCGCTAAGGACCTCCTTTCACGCCTAAAATTGGAGCGCGAGATCGCTGAAGCGGTGCGGGTGCTGATCGAATTGCACGGTCGCCCGAGCCACTATGGCGCCGATTGGACCGATGGCGCGGTACGGCGGCTGATGCTCGACACCGGTCCCTGGCGCGACGATCTGCTCGATCTCGCGCGGGCCGATGTGACCAGTGCCCGACCCCAGGTGCGTCGTCGGGCGCAGGAGCGGATCGATGGCCTCGCGGCCCACTGTGCGCGTCTGCTGGAAGAACAGGAACTCGCCAAACTCCAGAGTCCGCTCGATGGCAACGCCCTGATGCTCCTCTTCGAGCGCACCCCCGGCCCCTGGATTCGCCCGCTCAAAGATCATCTGCGCGGGCTCGTGATCGATGGCGAGTTAACCTCCGATGATGTCGCGGGGGCGATGGTGGAGGCGCGACGCTGGATGGATGAGCATGAGGGGTAAGCGGGACGGCCCTCACCCCCGGCTCGCATTCGAGGAAAGGGGGAAGGGGCGTTGCGATGCGGCTGCCTTCTTTAATCTTGGCGCGGTGGCAACCAGCGTAAACCTGATTGTCGGATAGTCCACCCTTCCGTAGTTCCGTCACAATTTTCGTGTTGGTATGTCGGGCCACCGCGCCAGTTCTCTGGATCAAGGAATGTATCCCGGTTCATCGCTATGGCTTGCCATTCCGATCAGCGCTTCGTGCCGGTGATCAGCGCGACGGTGCCGAGGCCGAAGAGGCGGCGGCGCACGTCGGCGAAGCCAGCGGCGGCGAGCATTTCCAGGATCTCCGGCAGGGGCGGGAGACTGCCGACCGACGTGGGCAGATAGAGGTACGCGGCGGCGTCGCCGACGAGATATGCGCCGACGCGCGGCACGACTTGACGGAGATGGACCTGTGCGAGGCGGGTCCAGATCGGCGGGTCGGGGATCGGGACGAGATCGAGGAGGGCGACGCGACCGCCCGGACCGAGGACGCGCCCCAACTCGCGGAACATCTGCCCGAGGTCTGCGACGTTGCGAAGCGCGAACGCCGAGGTAGCCGCAGAAAAAGCGTGGTCGGCAAAGGGGAGATTGAGTGCGTCGCCGCGCGTCCAGGTTAGTCTGTCGGCGTGTGTCGTGGCGGCGGCATGGCCGCGCACATTGGCGCGGGCGAGCATCTGGGCGCTGAAATCGAGGCCGACGACGCGGGCGGTGCGCGAGGTCGCGGCGAGGGTCAGCGCGAGGTCGCCGGTCCCGGTGGCGACATCGAGGACATTGGCGTGGCGACGATTGCCGAGCGCCCGCAGCGTCGCCGCCTTCCATAGACGGTGGCTTCCCCCGGTCATCACGTCGTTCATCAGGTCGTAGCGCCGCGCGATCCGATCGAACATTGCTTCGACCATCGCGGCTTTATCGGTCGTAGGCACGCCGGTGCCGGGTTGTTGACTCACGCTCACTCCTTCTAAGGTCCGTATCGCCACCGTTCAGCGGCGCGAGAGGAGGATGCCGACAGCGAAGAGGATGCTGAAGATCAGTTCGAGTTGCGCCGTCCCGCCGAGGGTCTTGTTCAGCGCCCGACCGGTCTCCTGGCGCGTCTGTCGCACGAGCCGGGCCGCGAGGGGCAACGTCAGCCAGGTCAGCAGCGTCCAGGGGCCGAGCGCACCGGTCAGCCAGAGGAGCAGCGGTGTCAGGTAAGCGACGATTATCAGGATGAGATATTCGCGCTGCGTTCCGGCACGCCCGAAGCGCACGGCCAGCGTCCGTTTCCCGGCCCGTTGGTCGGTTTCCCGGTCGCGCAGATTATTGACGACGAGGATATTGGTGACGAGCGCGCCGACCGGGATCGCGGCGGCGACAACCGCGGCGGTCAGTTGCAGCGATTGGACATAATACGTCCCGGCCACCGCGACGAAGCCGAAGAAGATCAGCACGAAAACCTCGCCCAGGCCGTTGTAGCCGAGCGGGAACGGGCCTCCGGTGTAGGCAAGGGTGGCGATGATCGCGGCGATCCCGAGGATCAAGATCGGGACGCCGCCGCGCAGGACCAGATAAAAGCCGGCAATGGCGGCGAGGATGATCACGGCGATCGTCGCGGCCAGCACCTGGCGCTCCGCGATCAGGCCGCTCTGGGTGACGCGGGTCGGGCCGAGCCGTTCGGCGGTGTCCGCGCCGCGTCGGAAATCGAAGACATCGTTGGCGAAGTTCGCGCCGATCTGCAAGAGGAGCGCGACGAGTACGGCGGCAATCGCCGGTCCCGGTGCGAATGCGCCATCGCGGAGCGCCAATGCGGTGCCGACGATGACCGGGGCGAGGGCGGCGGGCAGGGTGCGTGGGCGTGCGGCTAACATCCAGGCGCGGGCCGGGGAGATGGTCGCGGCGGTCAAGCTACCTCCAGAGAAGCAGATTTATCGTTCGGAGTGGGGGGGCGATACTGAATACAATGATACGATACGATGGCTGAAGTAATCTTCTCATTTTGGCTTGACCTGGCCGATCGGTGTGTCGGAGTGGTGTGTCTGTCCAGCATGGGGACTCAACCGCCCGCCAGCGTTTGCTCGCGCCAGATCGGGATTGACGCCACCCCAGTGAGTCCCAGAGAACGCCGTTCGTGGGGCGGTGTGGTTATGAAGAAGAGGGAGCAATGTTCAGCGTCACCAATGCGAAGGTTGCCGGGTTTGTGCCGCGCTGGGCCTCGTTCCGTGGCTTCACCATTCTCTTCGATAATCCTGGTGAGAGTTTCACCGGTGCTGGGCCGCAACGCACGCTGTCTACCCATCCCGCCATCGATTTCTATGCGGGCCTCCGCGATCAACTCGCGCGTCTCGATCTCGACTTGCTCACTAATACCTATCTGTTCTGTCCGTTGCCGCCGCCGTCATATCACGTCACCGTCTGCGATGGTGGCAATGATGGCAATATCGGGCGGCTACCGGCTGACAAGTGCGACGAGTTACACGCCTTGCTCGATGGTTTACCGGGATCGCTGTCGTCGCCACATGAACTGACGGCGGCGGCAGCACGCTCGCCACTCGTGACCGAACCGTGGGCGATTCGCTTTCGTTACGATCGGCTTGTGCTCTGGTCGCATAGTGCCCTTGTTGCGACACTCGCCCCCGAAGATGATGAATCTGCCGCGCAGTTGCATCGGCTCGAACGTGATCGTCGCGATCTCTCCGCGCATTTCCAGCGGCACTATAATTTCGGCGTCAGTGAACGCTACGTCCCGCATGTCACGTTGGGGTATTTCGCCAATTGCGAGGGTGCCCAACTGGCGATGCCGATCCTCGGGGCGTGGGAGTTGGCGTTCTGTGCCGGTATGGTCGGCAAGATTCTGACGTTCTCGCGCGCGAGCCTCTACGGTTTCACCGATATGGCGACGTTCGTGACGCTGGCGGCTTCCCTCGGATAGCGCGATCTTCGTCAGCACTTAGCCCCTACGCACTTCTGCCCTCCATATGCGACAATTGGGCGTTCGGTCTGGGCAAGAAGCTGCGCCGACAGTTGCTGACTCTCGGTGGCGTAAGCGCGGCATCTGTCGATCGTGTGATGGTGTGGGTGTGCGGTGGTAGTGCGAGTGAATAAGGAGCGGTGTGTATGGCCCGTCGATTAATGCTGGAGGCGCCCCGATCGCGGGTGGCCCTTCTGCGCGGGATGGACCAGATGACCGCCCTGTTGAGCCCGACTCTCGGGCCGGTGGCGCGAACAGTCGCCATTCAGGGGATCAGTAGGACGAGTGCGCCAGAAATTCTGGATAGCGCGGCGACGATCGCGCGGCGCACGGTCCAACTCGATGATCCGTTCGCGGATATGGGTGGGATGATCGTTCGGCAGATGGTTTGGACGGTTTTCGAGGAAGTCGGCGATGGTTCGGCGACGACGGCGGTCCTATGCCGCGGGCTGGTCCACGCCGCCGCGTCGTACATCGCGGCGGGCGGCAATGCGATGCAGATCAAGCGCGGGATCGAGCAGGGACTGCGGGTCGCGCTCGAAGAGTTGCGCCTGCAAGCACGCCCGATCGAACTGCCGTCCGAGATCGCCCGTGCCGTTGCCGGTACTCTGCGCGACGACGCCCTCGCGGAGACGATCGGCGAAACGATCGAGTCGGTCGGCCCCGATGGCGCGGTTCTGATCGAGGATGCTCCAGGGACGCGCACGACCGTGGAGTATATCGAAGGGGTACGCTGGGATAGCGGCTACCACTCGTATTATCTGCTGCGCGAGGGAACCCAGCATACCCGGCTGATGGACCCACGGATCTTCATCACCGATACGAACCTGAATCGCGCGGAGCAACTGGTGCCATTGCTGGAAGTCTGCGTGGCGGCGGGTGAGCGGAACCTGTTGATCATCGCGCCGGAAGTGTCCGACTCCGCGCTGGCGCTGCTGGTCCTCAATCGCGACAAGGGGCATTTCGACGAGGTGATGGCGGCGAAAGCCCCCTCGATCGGCGAGCAGCGCGGCAAGATCTTGGCCGATCTGGCGACCACGACCGGCGCGCGGGCCTTCGATAACGAGGGCGGCGACCGTGTCGAGGAGGTGATCATCGAAGATCTCGGGCGGGCGCGGCAGGCGTGGGTGACCAACACGACGTTCGGCATCCTCGGCGGTGCTGGTGCGAAGGGGGCGATTCGTCAGCGGATCAACGAGGTGAAGTCCGAGATCCGCCAGGCGAAGAATGACGAAAATCTGCGGAAAAGCTTGCAGGAGCGCGTCGGCAAGCTCGCCGGTGCGGCGGCGACGATCCATGTGGCCGCACCGACCGAATCCGAGCAGAAAGAGTTGCGGAGTCGCGTCGAAGCAGCGGTCACCTCGGCACGCGCGGCGCTCCGCGATGGCGTGGTGCCGGGCGGCGGGGCGGCCTTCCTGGGCTGTGTCCCGGCACTCGAACGGCTGGCGGCGGAACTCACCGGTGATCAGGCGTTCGGGGTGAAGATCCTGGCGCAGGCGTTGATCGCGCCGATGTCCGTGATCGCACGCAACGCCGGCCTGGATCCGTCGCCGCTGATCGCCGAAGCGCAACGGCGCGACGCTGGTTGGACCTTCGATGCGTTGCGTCAGGAATGGGTGGACGCCTGGGAGTCCGGTATCCTCGATCCGCTCCCGGTGGTCCAAACCGCCCTGCAAATTGCGGTCAGCGCCGCCAATATGGCCCTGACAACCGATGTCCTCGTGCGACATAAGAAGCCTGAACTGGCGGTGAATCCGTAAGGGCGAGTCGTGGGTCGTGAGTCGTGGGTCGTGAGAAGGTTCGTTGAAGCCGACAGCCTCCCTCGCCGCACCGTCTCTCTCACGACTCACGACCCACGACCCACGACTCTCTAGGAGGTGACATGCAGGTAGTGCAGCAAGGGTGGGAACTTCTCGCCGAACGACGTGGAGGTACCGTCACGGCGCTGGCCGCAGCGCAAGATGCCGCGGGCGGCACGATCGTCTTCGCGGCGACGGCGGTCGGGATTCGTCGCTCGACCGACAGCGGGCGCACCTGGGAGGCGCAGGATGCCGGGGCGAGCGCGCCATTCGTGACGGCGCTCGCCCCATCGCTCGATTTCGCCAATGATCAGACCCTCTTCATCGGGACGGCGGATGGCTGTTATCGCTCGACCGACGCCGGGCGCAACTGGCAGGTGGTGCTGACCGGCGGCCGGATGTTCGCGCTGGCCGCCGTGCCGGGCAATAACCCGAGCGGCACCCTCTTCGTCGGGACCGAACTCGATGGGATCATCCGCACCGACGACGACGGTCACAACTGGGATAACGCCAATCCGGGCCTGCTGGATCTGACGATCCTGGCCCTGGCCTTCTCACCGCGCTTCGCCAACGATGGTACCGGCTTCGCGGCGACGGCGGCGGGGCTCTACCGCACCCGCAACGGCGGCAAGTCGTGGCGACAGGTCGAACTGCCGATCGAAGACCCCGCCGTGCAATGTCTGGCGATCTCGCCCGACTTCCAGAGCGATAAGATCGTCTTCGCGGGGACCGAAACCGATGGCTTGCTGCGCTCGGAGGATGCCGGGGCAACCTGGGATTCCGTCGAGTCGCTGGTGGGCCGCAGCATCTCCGCAATCGCCTTCTCGCAGGATGGCGGCATGATCGCGGCGGCGACCAACGAGGGGGTCGCGATCTCCGAGGATAGCGGCGAGACGTGGCTCACGACTGGCGAGGAGCTTGGCTTCGTGCTGAGCCTCGCGTTCGTGCCCGACGGCGCTGGCGAGACGATCGTCGCGGGCCTCGTGCGACGCGGGATCGCCCGCTCGCAAGACGACGGCGCGACCTGGGAGATCGCTGACGAAGGGCTCAGTGCGATCCCGACGTTGGCGCTGGCCCTCTCGCCTGCATTCGATGACGACCAGATGATCTTCTCAGCCGGCCTGGACGATGGGATCACCGTCTCGCGCGATGGCGGAGCGACCTGGGAATCGGCCCTCCCCGAGGGTGGTGACTCCTCCGCTTACGGGATCGCGATTTCGCCGCATTACGCGCAGGATCGGACAGTCTTCGCGGCGCTCGGATCGGGGTTGTTCCGCAGCCGTGATGGCGCGGAGTCGTGGGAGCAAATCGGCACCGACACCCTGCCGGAAGCGGTTGGCGCGGTCGTGGCTGGCCCGGCGATCTCCGGCAAGCCGACGCTGGTCCTGGCGGTGACCCTTGGTGGTAAGCTCTTTGCCACGGAAGATAACGGCGATAGCTGGCGGCAACTCGGCAACGATTTCGGCGGTGGCGCGGTTGTGGCCCTGGCCGTATCGCCCGGTTATGCCAAAGACGATACCCTGTTCGTCGGCACACGACAGCTCTATCCCGATGGGTCCGGTAATAGCCTGCTGATCTTGTGGCGCTCGACCGATCGCGGTAGCCAGTGGCACCACTGGCTGGAAGAAATCGGGCGTTCGGCGTTGCCGATGACCGTGCCACCCGGCTATCTGGGCGATGGTGCCCTCTACGTGGGGCTCGATGGTCAGGTGGCGAAGCCGATCCGCAATACCTGGCGGCGCGGTGGCGGCGAACGGTTGCCAGTGTGGAGTGGCACCGAACTCCACGACAGCGAAGGGAAGCCGGTGGCGATCACCGCGCTCGTGTCGTCGCCCCAGTATCGCCAGGACAACACCGTCTTCGCGGCGACGAGCGGTGGGGTCTACGTCTCGCGTGACAGTGGGCGCTCCTTCGAATTGTGGAGCGGCGGGATGGGCGCAGCGCCAGTCGTGGCGCTCGCGCTGACGCCACGCGGGAAGAACGGCCAGTGGCTCTATGCGCTCGGCCTCGGTGGTGGCGTCTGGCGGCGACAACTCGACTAACCTGTACTCATCGATAAGAGATAGGCAGTATGGCGGCGCGGCAGAATAGGTCTGTCGCGCCGCTGTTTGGCGTCGTGGTGTAGGCGGCCTATCAGAACGGATCAACCGCCCGCCCATCTGCTCCGTTCCCTCTCTCCTCGTCTTTGTACGCTCTGTGGTTAAACCCTCGTCATCTCCACGTTCTACAGCAACTTGGCGATCGACTCGGTCGCTTTCAGGCCGGAACCGGTGAGCAGGACGACCGGTGGGACAATCGGCGGCGCGTCGGTGCGATCGAGGAAGGCGCGACAGGCGGCGGCGGCGATCGCACAGGTCGGCTCGACATACAGCCCTTGCGCCCAGAGTTCGCGCAGCGCAGCGATCAGTTGCTCCTCGCTGACGGCCTCGGCCCAGCCATCGGACTCACGGAGCGCGGCGAGGATCTGGGCCGTTCGCGCGGGTGCGCCGATCCGGGTTCCTTCGGCCAGGGTCGCGCCGGGGGTGACGACCATCGGCTCGCCGCGCTCGTAAGCGCCGACGATCGGGGCGCAGGCGGTCGGTTGCGCGGCGACGAGTCGTGGCAACGCGCCGACCGCTGAGAAGCCGCGCCACGCGCCGACGAAGGCGCTGCCGCCGCCTGTGGGGATGAACGCGAGGCTTGGCACTTGTCCGCCGAGTTGTTCCCAGACTTCGAGCGCCCAGGTCTTGACCCCTTCGACAAAGACCGGGTGCCAGTTATGACTGGCGTAGAAGGCTCCGGCATCGGCGGCGGCGGCTCCCTGGGCTGCCCGCGCGACCGCCTCGCGATCCCCCTCGATCAACCTGACGGTTGCCCCGAACGCGCGAGACTGCACGAGCTTACCGGGCGAGGTCGTGGCGGGGGCGTAGACGGTGCAGTCGAGCCCGGCGGCGGCGCTGTAGCCCGCCATCGCCGCCGCCGCGTTCCCCGATGAATCGACGATCACCCGTGTGAGGCCGAGGCGACTCAGGTGGGCGACCAAAACTGCTGCACCGCGATCTTTGAACGAGCCGGTGGGGAGCAGGGCATCGTGCTTGAACCAAACGTCGTGCCCGCCGAGCGTCCCGGCGATCAGCGGCGTCATCCCTTCGCCGAGCGAGCGGGCGTCCTCGCGCGCCACTGGTAGAACAGAAGCGTACCGCCAGAGTGTCTGATCGTCAGTGGCGATCGTTCCCGGTGTGAGTTGGTTCGGGCCGTCGAGGGCCAGAGCACCGCCACAGGCAGGGCAGCGCCAAATCGGCGCGTCGAGCGATTCACGGCGGTCGCATTGTTCGCAGACGTAAGTCCAGGTGGTCATCATGCCTCCGGGGGTAGTGGTCGAGTGGGACAGTGGTCGAGTGATTGGGTCGTGGAGCCGCCGTATTCGTCGTGCGGTCGGGTTCAGTGCGTCATGGTACTATGACCAGAAAGATGGTGTCGTGAGTGCGATTGGCGGAGGTGACGGATGAGTCGAGGACCGCTGCGGGTCGGGCTGATCGGGCTGGGGACGATCGGTGGGGCGGTGGTGCGACTGGCCGCGCAGCACGCGCCCGACGAGATCGTCTTTGTGGGCGCGCTCGTCCACGATGATGAGCGCGAACGGGAACCGGGTTTACCACCGGTCCTTGCCTCTGCCGATGCGCTTCTCACCGCCGCGCCGGATGTCGTGGTCGCAGCGGGCGGGCATGATGCCCTGGCGTTGCATGGCCCGGCGATCCTGCGCGCGGGCTACGATCTGGTGATGGTCAGCGTGGGGGTGCTAGCGCGGCCCGAGGTCTACGATGCGTTCACCGCTGCGGCGCGGGCTGGCGGCGGACGGGCGATCGTCGCGTCCGGGGCGGTTGGCGCGCTGGACGCGATCTCGGCGGCGGCGCTCGGCGGGCTCGATCGTGTTACTCATACCACCCGCAAGCCACCGCACACCTTGCTCGCACCCGATGAAGCCGCGAAGCTACGTGAGGCGCGCGAAGTCTTTCGAGGGAGTGCGCGCGAAGGGGCGCTACGATTCCCCGAGAGTATCAACGTCGCGGCGGCGGTGGCGCTTGCCGGGATCGGGCTGGACCGGACGGAAGTTTGCGTCATCGCCGACCCGGCTGTGACGCGGAATCAGCACGAGATCGTCGCCGAGGGCGCGTTCGGCTCGCTCCGTTTCGCGATCGAGAATGTCCCTTCGGAATCGAACCCGAAAACCGGGCGACTGGTCGCGCTGAGTATCGTGCAAACACTCTTACGACGACGCGCGGCGTTGGTCATCGGCTGAACGGAAAACGCCGTACCTGAGCAACGCGAGCGGTGAGGAGGGCGACGATGACGACCGTACAGGGCGAGCGCCAGCGACGGGTGGAGTCAGACCTGTGGCAGGAGCCGATAACCCACCCGCGTAGTCCACGAGCGACAACGATCGCGGCGGCGATGGCGCGACACCGCGTGCCGGGTTGCGCCGTCGCGGTGATCGACGCTGGTGAGCTTGCCTGGGCGCGAGGCTACGGCGTAACCGCGAGCGATGCGCCGGAGCCGGTGGCGGTCGGCACCGACACCCTCTTCCAGGCGTGTTCGATCAGCAAGCCGGTGGCGGCGATGGCCGCGCACCGGCTGGTACAGGCCGGTCGGCTCGATCTCGATGAAGACATGAATGCCTACCTGACTTCCTGGCAATTACCGGCGAATGACGACTGGCAGCCGCGCGTGACGCTGCGCCACCTCTTGAGTCACACGGCGGGGCTCACGACGTGCTGGTATCCGGGCTATCTGCGTGGTGCGGCCCTGCCAACGATCCTCCAGACGTTGCAGGGCGTGGCACCGGCGAATACGCCGCCGGTATGCGCCACGGCCCTGCCCGGTATGCAGTTCCGTTACTCCGGCAGCCACTACTCGGTCTTGCAGCAATTGCTGATCGATCTGACGGAGCAACCGTTCCCTGATCTGCTGCGAGAAATGGTCTTTGATCCGTTGCAGATGGCCCACAGCAGTTATGACGTGGATTTCCCCGCGCGTCATCCAGGCGCGACCGCGAGCGGCCACGATGCGGGCGGCGAGTCGATCGCCGGTGGCTGGCGGACGATGCCGGAGGGGGCTGGCGCGGGGCTTTGGACGACCCCCGCCGATCTCTGTCGCGTCGCCTGCGACGTGATGGCGTCGTGGTCCGGTGAATCGGCACGGTTGCTCGATCAGCAGACAGCGCGGCAGATGCTGACGGCGCAAGTCGGTGGTTGGGGCCTCGGCTGGACCGTCGAGGAGGTTGACGCTGCGCTGCGCTGCGGGCACGGCGGCAGCAATATCGGCTACAAGTGCCGCCTGGTCTTCTGGCCGGAACTCGGTACTGGCGCGGCGGTGATGACCAACGCCGACGATGGCACGTATGTGGTCGAAGAAATCCTCGCCGCGATCGGGCGGGAGTACAGCTGGCCCGGTGCTGTAAGGGCGACCGAGCAGGGATCGGACAAGTACGATCCCGCGATCCTCTCCGCGTTCACCGGTACATGGATCAGCGAAGGTTTGCCATCGCTGCGAGTTGAGGCTGCGACGGACGGTCTAGTGCTGACGCTGGGAACGCAATCGCCGCTACCGTTGCGAGCGGTGAGCGGGACGACGTTTGTGGCTGAGGTGGTGAACCTTGAGGTGCGTTTCAGCACTGGTGCGAATTGGTCTGCCGGGGAGATGATCGTACGGCAACGTAACGAAGATTTTTACTATGTACGGGGTGCCTGAGTTGAGGGTTGGGTAGTAGCATCATTGGTATTGTGGTTTCTACGGGCGTTTATGGGCTGACGACGCGGAAGGGCGTATGCGTGAGTATGGCTGGCGGTTGAAACCGCCAGCCAGCGTCGGCAGCGACTCACGCATACGCCCCTACATCCGAAGGTACGTTGTTGCTGGTTAAGATATGGCGTTCTTTGCTTTGGTGATACCGTTATGGTCGTTGTGCCTTCACCTCTTCCGTTCCTTCTCCCGCCCTTCTCTGTGCGCTCTGTGCGCTCTGTGGTTCAATTCTTCGGCCTCCCGCCCTCAGCCCTTCCGCAATTCCAGCTTGGCGATGGCCGCGCGGTGGACCTCGTCGGGGCCGTCGGCGAGGCGCAGGGTGCGCTGATTGGCCCAGGCTTGTGCGAGGAAGAAGTCGTCGGAGACGCCCGCGCCGCCGTGGGCCTGGATGGCGCGGTCGATGACGCGCAGGGCGACATTGGGGCCGACGACCTTGATCATCGCGATCTCTGCGCGGGCCTCTTTGTTGCCGACCGTGTCCATCATGTAGGCCGCTTTGAGGGTCAGGTAGCGGGCCTGATCGATCTCGATCCGCGAGTCGGCGATCCACTCGCCGATCACCCCTTGCTCCGCCAGCGGCTTGCCGAACGCAACCCGCGCCTTGACGCGCCGCACGAGCGCTTCCAGGGCACGCTCGGCGATCCCGATCGAGCGCATACAGTGGTGGATCCGTCCTGGCCCGAGGCGACCCTGGGCGATGGCAAAGCCTTTCCCCTCGCCCCAGAGGATGTTTTCGGCGGGGACGTGGACGTTGTGAAACGCGATCTCGCCGTGGCCGTGTGGCGCATCGTCGTAGCCGAAGACCGGCAAGGTGCGCTCGATGACGACGCCCGGTGTGTCGAGCGGGACGAGGATCATCGACTGCTGCTCGTGGCGCGCGGCACCGGGATTGGTACGGCCCATCACGATCGCGATCTTGCAGCGTGGGTCGCCCGCGCCAGAACTCCACCACTTGCGCCCGTTGAGGACGTATTCGTCGTCGTCGTGCACGATGTTCATGCGGATATTCGTGGCGTCGGAGGACGCGACCTCGGGCTCGGTCATGCAGAAGGAGGAGCGGATCTCGCCGGCGAGCAGCGGATCGAGCCAGGCGGCGCGTTGCTCCGGCGTGCCGTAACGGACCAGCACCTCCATGTTGCCGGTGTCGGGCGCGGCGCAGTTGAAGACCTCCGGGGCGATCGACGAACGCCCCATGATCTCCGCGAGCGGGGCATATTCTAGGTTCGTGAGCCCCGCGCCGTACTCCGACTCTGGCAGGAAGAGATTCCACAGCCTGGCCTCGCGGGCCTGGGCCTTCATCTCCTCCATTATCGGCGGGATCTGCCAGCGTGTTGCCCCTTCGTTCAACTGCCGCACGTAGACCGACTCGTTCGGGTAGACGAAACGCCGCATGAAATCGTTCAGTCGCCCTTGCAACTCAACAACCTTCGGCGAGTAAGCGAAGTCCATGCTGCTATCTCCCTATCGAGCGGTCTACGTGCGATCTGATGCGCTAGCTACGGTGTGTTAGCGGTCGCCGCGCCCCGCTATGGGCGCGGCGACCGCGCGATTACGGCTTGACGGCCAGGAGGTCGGCCTTCTTGACGAGGTTATTGAAGCTGACGATGTCCTCGCTGGCGAAGTGGATTAGCTTGGTCAACTCTTCCTCGGTCTGCTCCGAGAGGAGGGTATAGACCGAATGTGCGTTCATGGTCGGGGCATCGTCCGACTCGTCGATCATCCCGGCGAGCCCGGCGAACTTCTCCTTGATCTTGATCGGACCCGGTCGCGGCCGGTCAGACTTGACGAGGGTCAGGTTGCCTTCGATCTCGTTCAAGGCTTCCGTCAACGCCTTGGCAGCTTCCGCCATCTCTGCGTTGTCGGCTTCCTTGCCACGCCCGGCGGCGATCTCGATCTGCGCGCGCATCCGGCGTAGCTGGTTCAGCCCTTCGTTGACCGCCGAGACGCGGTCGCGGATCGCCAGCTTCAACTCGAACTGCGACCGTAACTCTTCCTCGCTCGCCGGGATGCGCGGGTCTTTCAGCAGGGTAAACTCCTGCGTCAGCGTCTCGCCGCCGACCGTCAACTCGACGGTATAGGCACCGGGTGCCGCTTTCGGCGGGATGCCATCGTCCATCGCCTGAAGGCGCGCGGTGCGCTTCCCGCCAGCATCGACCAGCGCGGTCGGTGCGGCATAGCGCAGATCCCAGACGAACCGGTTCGCGCCAGCGGCGACCGGGACCACCTGGCCGCCAAGCGCCTGCTCATCATCCGTATCCGCCTCGATCGCGGTCGACTCCGGCGCTTCCGAAGCGCCACCGCCGGGAGCCTCGCCGGATGTCGGTGGCTCCTCCGTCATGGTGACCTTCTGATTGACCTTGCCTGCGAAGGCGCGGACCTCGTTGCCCGCGTCATCGAGGATACGCAGCGTCACTTTCCCCTGGACGTTCTCGGGCAGGGTGTAGTGGACGATCACGCCATCGGGTGGGTTCTGCCCAGCGTCGAGATATTTCTGGATTGTCGTCCCCTGCGGCGTCTCCTCGCCGCGATAGGAGACGGTGACCGGCCCGGTCATCTTGTAGCTGGTGTAGCCCGCCTGTCGGGGGCCGTATGAGCGCCCGTAGAGCCGCCAGCGGATCGTGTCGCGCGGCTTGAAGAGCCGCGCCTTCGCGCTCGCCTGCTCATCGGCCATCTGATGGAGCGGCGTGATGTCGTCCAAAATCCAGAAGGCGCGACCGTGCGTCGCCACCACCAGATCGGTCTCCTTGACCACGAGATCCCAGATCGGTACGACCGGCAAGTTGGTGGTGAGGCGCTGCCAGTTGCCCCCATCGTTGAACGAGACGTAGACGCCGGTTTCGGTGCCCACGTAGAGCAAGCCCTGTTTGTTCGGGTCGCAGCGGATGACCCGCGTGAAGTCACCCTCGGTGATCCCGTTCGTAATGGTTGTCCAGGTCTGGCCGTAATCGGTCGTCTTGAAGAGGTAGGGGGTGATGTCATTGAGTTGGTACTTCGTCGCGGCGACATAGGCGGTCGCCTTGTCGAACGGCGATAGCTCGATGATCGTGATCCGGGTCCACTCCGGCAGTTCCGGTGGGGTGATCCTGTCCCAATTCTGGCCGCCGTCTTTCGACAGGTGCAGCAGGCCGTCATCGGAGCCCGCCCAGAAAACGCCCTGTTCGTGGGTCGATTCCTGGAAGGCGAAGATCGTGCAGAAGATCTCCGCGCCGCTGTTGTCGGAGGTGATCAGGCCGTTCGAGACCAGCTTGGCCGGATCGTTGCGCGTCAGATCGGGGCTGAGGGTTTCCCAGGTTGTCCCCTCGTCGGTCGAGCGGTGGACGACGTTCGAGCAGACGTAGAGGACGTCGGGATTGTGCGGCGAGAACTCCACCGGGAAGGTCCACTGGAAGCGGTATTTCAGCGACTCCGCGCCCGCGCCGAAGCCGTGGACCTCCGGCCAGACGGTGATGTTGCGCGTCTGGCGCGTCTCGGGGTTCCAGGCCAGCAGGCGACCGTGACCGGTGCCAGTGCCGATTCCGCCGCCATAGACCTTGTGCGGGTGCTGCTTGCTGATGGCGATATAACCCGACTCGCCACCACCCGGCTCGACATAATCTTTCCAGCTGATCGCGCCCTCGAAGCCGATACTCGGCAGGCGCATCGCCCAGTTGTCCTGCTGCGAGCCGTAGACGTGGTAAGGCTGCTGGTTGTCGGTGACGACGTGATAGAACTGCGCGGTCGGCTGATTGAGGATCGAGGACCAGGTACGTCCGCCATCGAGCGAGACGTTCCCGCCGCCGTCATTGCCCTGCACGATCCGCGTCGAATCGCGCGGGTCGATCCAAAGGGCGTGGTTGTCGCCGTGCGGCGTGGGGATGTCGAGGAACGTCTTGCCGCCATCGGTCGATTTCCAGAAGGCCAGGTTGCAGATCCAGACCGTATCGGGGTGCGACGGATCGGCGAAGATGTGCTGGTAGTACCACGGGCGGCCGCGCAGGGTGGCGTCCTCGTTGGTCCGCTCCCAGGTCGCGCCGAAATCGTCGGAGCGGAAGATCCCGCCGCCATCGGCGTCCCCTTCGCCCATCGCCTCGATCGTCGCCCAGAGTCGTCCGGCCTGCGCGGGCGAGGCGGTAATCCCGATCTTGCCGAGTGTGCCGGTCGGCAGACCCTTGTTGCGGGTGATCTCGGTCCAGGTGTCGCCGCCATCGTTCGAGCGCCAGATCCCGGAGTCCGGGCCGCCGCTGTTGAGCGCCCACGGGTAGCGCTGAGAATCCCACATGGCGGCGTAGAGGAGGTCGGGGTTATTTGGGTCCATCGCGATGTCGATCGCCCCGGCATGATCGCTGCGATAGAGGACTTTTTCCCAGTTCTTACCGCCATCGACTGAGCGGAAGACGCCGCGCTCCTCGTTGCGCCCCCAGGCGTGGCCGAGCGCCGCGACGTAGACGATGTCGGGGTTGCGCGGGTGGATGATGATGTCGCCGATGTGGCGCGTGTCGGCCAGGCCGATGTTGCGCCAGGTATGCCCGCCATCGGTAGACTTGTAGACGCCGTCACCGTGGGAGACGTTCGAGCGGATCGATGTCTCGCCAGTGCCGGCGTAGATCACGTTCGGCGATGAGTCCGAAACGGCGAGCGCCCCGACGGCGGAGGTATTGAAGAAGCCATCGGTGATATTCTCCCAATGCGAGCCAGCATTGGTCGTCTTCCAGACACCGCCCGCGCAGCCCCCGAAGAAGAAGGTGCCGAGCTCGGTCGGGTGACCGGCCACAGCGACGACACGCCCGGCACGATGCGGGCCGATATTCCGCCACACAAGCGAAGAGAAAGGGTTCTCGGACATTTTCTGGCCTCCCAATAAGCCTTGCCGATCAATGGCCGCTGGCCCGATTGTCGGGGTAAGCGCGAATGTTGTCAAAATACGGTGATACTCGTGCAACTGATCAGGAACAACGACGGATATGGGGAGGGATAGATGCAATGGCAGCAGGCAGTGACGATCGATCTCAGCGGGCGTGTCGCAATCGTGACCGGCGCGAGTCGGCGGCAGGGGATCGGGGCGGCGATCTGCCGGGCGCTGGCGAGCCACGGGGCCGATATTCTCTTCACGCACTGGCAGCCGTTCGATCGCGCGGCGGGGAGTGGCCTCGATGAGGATGGGCCTGCGCTCTTGGAAGTCGAATTGCGCGCGCTCGGGGTGCGTGCCTTCGGGCTCGAGGTGAATCTCGCCCTGCCCGACACCTATTTGCATGTCCTCGATACGGCCACCGAACGCCTGAGTGCGCCGATGATCCTGGTGAACAACGCGGCACATTCGACCAGCGAGGGTTATGAACGACTGGACGCTGCGACGCTCGATGCGCACTACGCCGTTAACATCCGCGCGATGGCCCTCCTCTCGGCTGAGTTTGCCCGCCGGTATCCGGTTGGGCCGGGCGGGCGGATCATCAACCTGTCCTCGGGCCAGGGGGTCGGCCCGATGCCAACCGAACTCGCCTACGCCGCCACGAAGGGGGCGATCGAAGCGTTTACCACGTCCCTCGCCGCTGGCGTGGCCGCGAAGGGGATTACGGTTAACGCGGTCGATCCCGGCGGGACCGACACCGGTTGGATGACCGAGGAGTTCAAGGCCACTGTGCTGGCCGGGATGGCGTTCGGGCGAATCGGCCAGCCGGAAGACGCGGCGCGGCTGATCACCTTTTTGGCGAGCGACGCCGGAGCCTGGATCACCGGGCAGACGATTCACTCGCGTGGGGCGTGATTCTCGGTGACGCTAGCTATAGTTATGATGCTGAGAAAAGGACAACAAAATTGGAAAAGCAGATTGATGTGGTTGACGTTCAGCGACGGTTCGATCAGGTGCTGGGTGAGGTGGCCCTGAATGGCGATCGGTATATTGTGAGCGATCGTGGCGAGCCGGTTGTCGCGATCGTGCCGATGGCGATCTATGAGCAATGGAACACCGGTCGCAGCGTATTGTTCGCGCAGATGCACGCGATGGCAGAGCGTGCCAATCTCACCGAGGAAGAAGGTGAGCAACTTATCGCCGAGGCATTGCGGCGGTGCGTAGTGGAGCTATGAGGTGAGGGTTCACGCCCAACTGCGTGAACCCTCCATGTCGTTCGGATTCGGCCCAGAAGCGCCTTTCTCTCACCAGTACGCCTCGCGCGGCTGCGAGCGATCCTCGGTCGCGACCATGACATCGAGGAGTTGCGCCATGAGTTCGCTGCGGACGGCGGCGCTGGTCGGCTCGTCCCAGAGGTTGTGTAGCTCCTGGGGATCGGCTGCGAGATCATAGAGTTCGCCGGTGCGTGCGCGGGCGGTCGCTGGGGAACCGTGATGGACGATCAGCTTGTGATCGCCGCCGCGCAGCATTGTGACGTGGACCGCCGGATCGTACGGGTGGCCGCTATCGCGGTATTCGCAGAGCGCCCAGCCGCGGCGCGGCGCGGCGGCGGCGGCGCGAGCGAGCGGCAGCAGGCTCTGGCCCTGGCCGTGTGGTAGTGGCGGTAGCCCAGCGGCGTCGAGGATCGTCGGGCCGAGATCGAGCCACTGGACCAGCTCGGTGCGTCGTTCGCCTGCCGGGAGATGGCCCGGCCAGCGGATGATCAGCGGCACGCGCACCGCTCCCTCGTACATCAGCGGCCCCTTCAGCATCAGGGCGTGATCGCCGAGCATTTCGCCGTGATCGCTGGTGAAGATCACGAGAGTGTCTCGTGCCAGGTCGAGCTCTTTGACGGTGGCGAGAATCCGGCCAACCGCATCGTCGATCAACGTAACCATCGCGTAATAGGCCGCGACCGCCTCCTGAATCTCCTCGGGGGTGTACTCCGCGAAGCCGCGGGCGATCCCCGCGTAGCTCTTTCGTGAGGCGTCGGTGAGGACCGGCGGACGTGTCGTTAGCCCTTCGGCACCGCCGAGCGGAACGGGCATGGTCGCCGGATCATAGCGGTCCAGATATTCCTGTGGCGCGACGAACGGATGGTGCGGATCGTAGAAGTTGGCCCAGAGGAAGAACGGTTTCTCGGCGTCGCGACCATCGCGTAGGAAGTCGATCGTGCGCTCCCCGACCCAATGGCTGTAATGCGCCTCGGTCGGCATCGTGTCGAAGCCCACGGCATCGTGCCCGACCCGCCCGAACCCGTGCGCGGTCGCGGCGGTGTACAGATCGGGGTGATGCTCATCCAGCCAGCGATGATAGGCATTCTCCGGGGAGCCATGCGTGGGATCGTGCGCCCATTCGTAGACGCGGAACCCGTCGTCGCCGCGCTGCTCGGTGCGCCCGCCGTGACAGGCCGCGAGATGCATCTTGCCGATGACGCCGCAATCATAGCCAGCATCGGCGAGGGCGCGCGGGAAGCGGTCACGCCCCGAGGGCAGCGTGACCCCATTGGCCCAGAGTCCGTGGACGTGGGGATACTGACTAGTCAGCAGACTGGCACGAGACGGGGCGCAGACCGGACTTTGTACATAACATTGCTCGAAGAGGACACTCTCGGCGGCGAAACCGTCGATCTGCGGGGTGCTGATCGCGGCGTTGCCGTAGCACCCGAGTGCATCGTAACGCTGCTGATCGGTACAGATCAGCAAGATATTCGGTCGCTGCCCCGCCATCTCACCCTCCCTCGTGCTGTTCCCCATCGGTGTCCCACCCACATCGCCGCGCGATTGTCGCAAAGAATGGTGTTCTGCGCGAGTTATGGTCGTTGGCGATGCAGGACGAACACGCGGGTGGGCTGGCGGCTGAAGCTGCGCCTTCTGGGCCTGCGGGCCACGAAGCCTCCCTACGGAGGCTGGGATTGCTACGAGGCGGTGCTTCAAGGTGAAGCACTGCGTTCATAACGCGGATCCAACCCGCGGAGGCGGGTTTCGTGGCCGCAGCCCTTAGCCGGGATTGCAATCCCGGTCTGGCCGCGACGCAGCACGACATCCGCGTTCGCTGGTAGACTGAGCGATGTGGCGCTGGGTATGATCTACGTTGTGATGAGGGCTGTGGAAAAGGGCGAGGAGTGGAGCACGATGCCGCGCATGACTGGTGGACAGGCTCTGGTGGAGGCGATCAAGCGGCAGGGGATCGATACGATCTTCGGACTGCCCGGTATTCAGCTCGACTTTTTGTTCGATGCGCTCTTCGCGGCGCGCGAAGACATCCGTGTGATCCATACGCGCCACGAGCAGGCGACCTCGTACATGGCCGACGGCTATGCGCGGACGACCGGCAAGGTTGGCACCTGTCTCGTCGTGCCGGGACCGGGGCTACTGAACGCGGCGGCGGGCCTTTCGACGGCCTATGCCTGCTCGTCGCCGGTCCTCTGCCTCACCGGACAGATCGAGTCTCAGATGATCGGGGTCGGGCGTGGCGAGTTGCACGAGATCCCCAAGCAGTTGCAGATGCTCGAATCGGTGACGAAGTGGGCGGCGCGGGCGACCAGCCCGAACGACATCCCCGATCTCGTCAGCGAGGCGTTCCGCTTGCTGCGTTCCGGGCGACCGCGACCGGTGGCGCTGGAGATCCCGCCCGATGTTCTCGGTGCCGAGGCCGACATCGAGTTCGCCGAACGCGAAGCGCCCGAGCGCTACGCCCCGGAGTCGCACTCGGTACGTCGCGCGGCGGAGATCTTGCAGCGGGCGCAACGACCGCTGATCTTCGCCGGGGGTGGCGTGCTTGGTGCGGGCGCCTGGGAGGAGGTGCGTGCCCTGGCCGAGACGCTGCAAGCCCCGGTGATCATGACGGAGAACGGGCGCGGTGTGCTGTCCGATCGGCACGCGCTGGCGCATACCTCGCTCAGCGCGCGGCATCTGCTGCCGGGGTGCGATGCGATCCTCGCGGTCGGCACGCGCCTACTGGAAGCCGCCGCCTGGATCGGCCTGCCGGAAGGGGTGCCGCTGATCCAACTCGATGTCGATCCCGAAGAGGTGGGGCGCAATGCCAGCCCGACCGTGGGGATCGTCGGCGATGCGAAGCTTGGCCTCGCCGCGTTGCTCGGCCTGGTCGAAGGCGGGCCGCAGCGACCATCGCGCGAGGCGGAATCGCGGGCGGTGAAGGAGAAGGTCGAAGACTTGCTCTTCGAGTTGCAGCCACAGCAATCGTTCGCGGCGGCGATCCGCAGCGCCCTCCCGGATGACGGGATCGTCGTCTCCGAGATGACGCAGATGGGGTATTACTCCGGCGTTGGCCTGCCGATCTACGAGCCGCGCACCTACCTGACCCCCGGTTATCAGGGGACACTCGGCTATGGCTACGCGACCGCGCTCGGCGCGCAGGTCGGCAGCCCCGATAAGAAGGTGATCGCGATCTGCGGCGATGGCGGCTTCATGTACAACGTGCAGGAGTTGGCGACAGCGAAGCAGCACAATATCCCGCTCGTCGGGATCGTCTTCAACGATAGCGCGTTCGGCAACGTGAAGCGGATCCAGAAGGCTCGGCTCGGCGGCCACACCTACGGCTCCGAGTTGCAGAATCCCGATTTCGTGACGCTGGCGAAGGCGTTCGGGATCGCTGGGATGCGGGCGAGTACGCCCGAGGCGCTCGCAGGGTCGCTACGCGAGGCGCTGGCGACGAACGAGCCGACCCTGATCGAGGTGCCGTTCCACGAGGTACCGAGTCTCTGGTCGGTGATGTATCCGAGTGCGCCCGAGTCGCCCGACGCCTGAGCCGAGAGCTAGCGAGGAGGAGGCACGGATGCCGACGATCTTTTCACGGATTATCAGTGGGGAGTTTCCGGGACGGTTCGTCTGGCGGGACGAGCGGTGCGTCGCCTTTCTGACGATCAATCCGCTCAAGCCGGGCCATACGCTGGTCGTGCCGCGTGAGGAAGTCGATCACTGGCTCGACCTCGACCCGATGCTCGCGGCGCACCTGATGATGGTGTCGCAGACGATCGGGCGGGCGATCCAGCGCGGCTTCGGCCCCGCCCGCGTCGGGCTGATGATCGCCGGGTTGGAGGTGCCGCACACCCATCTGCATCTCGTGCCGATGGACGTAGTTGCGGACCTGGACTTCTCGCGGGCCGAGCAGAACCCCGACCCCGCTGATCTGGATCGGGCTGCCGAAACGATTCGGGCCGTGCTGCGTGAGATGGGGCATGAGGCGCACGCAGGGGGATAGCTGACATGATGAGAGAACGATAGTAATGGAGGGGCGTCCGGGATATCCCGGACGCCCCTCCATTACTGCCGCTGATATACCGCACTGCTTGTGTGGTCATCCCATTACAGCCCCAGCGCCGCCTTGCCGATCTGGGTCAGCGCGATGTCGTCGGCGGGCGGGTGGCCGAGTCCGGCGCGCACATCGCGGAAGTAGCGTTCCAGCGGGCGCGAGCGATTCAGGCCGATCGAGCCGGTGACGCGCAGGGCGAGATCGGTCACGCGGATCGCGTTGTTCGTCGCCAGATATTTCCCTGCGGCCAACTGCCAGGCGATCTCGTTGCGACCCTCCGGTTGCGCCTGCCAGTCGTCGAGCGCGCCGAAGAGGATCGCGCTGGCCTGGAGGAGGAGGAGTTCGATCTCGGCGATTCGGTGCTGGATCGTCTGGAGTTCGGCGATCGGGCCGGGGAGCCCGGTTGGCTTGCGTTCGCGGGCGTACTTGATCGCATAATCGCGCGCCGCGCCGCCGACGCCGAGGTACACCGCCGCGACCGGGGCACCCCAGGCGCGCGGATCGCCGGTGCGCCCTGCTTCGTCGCCCGGCAGTAGCGCGTCAGCGCCGACCAGCACATTCTCCAGGATAACGTCGTGGCTGCCCGTGGCGCGCATCCCGAGATTGTCCCAGGTCTCTTCCACGCGCACGCCAGGGGTATTCATCGGCACCAGAAATCCGGCGCGGCGGGGTTCCGCGCCGTCGGCGTGGATCGCGGTGCTGACGGTGGCGTAGCGGAGGGCGGGCGCGAGGCTCGTCCAGGTCTTGCGCCCATTGAGCAGCCAGCCTTTCGGCACCTGTGTGGCGGTGGTGGCGGGGAGTCCACCGCGACTCGGGCTGCCCAACTCGGGCTCACTCGCCGCCGCGTTAATCAGCGCGCCATCGGCGACGACCTCGCGGCAGAACCGCGCGAACAGTTCCTCCGGCCAGGGGCGCATCTCTGCCAGCCGCCCGACGAGGACCAGGTGCATCGTTGCGGAGAGGGCGACCGAGCCATCGCCGCGCGCCAGTCGCTCCTGTGCCAGCGCGATTTCCAATGGATTGGCCCCGCGTCCGCCGTACTCTTCGGGGACGGTCAGCGCGAGATAGCCGGACTCGTGGAGGAGTTGAAATGCCTCATGGGGGAAGGTGCCCGCGCGATCGTGCTCCGCCGCGCGCTGGGTCATCTGTGCTGCTAGCCGATCCGCCAGGGCCATGAATTCGGCCTGGCGTTCGGTCCGTGGATAGTGCATCGAATCGGTGCTCCTCTCTGCGGTGGTGCTGGAATTGCTGGTCTGTTGCTCCCCTGGCGCATCTCATGGTTACTACCGTAGTGTACCCGGCCTGTTGCTTCATTGCTTTCGGTAGACCCACCGCATCGAATGGACGTTGATTAGTTGATGCGCGGTTGTACTGATGTCGGGTGTGGGTCGCCGAACGCCACCCACCGCAACAAGCCAAAGCTTGTACTCTCTGGACATGGC
>JAABUN010003283.1_pt1 | contig 25543 bp, 24 predicted proteins | sample 5559311 | NCBI WGS metagenome assembly JAABUN01 (sample SAMN10711877, study PRJNA513370) | rock metagenome | isolation source: Antarctica rocks | place: Antarctica: Victoria Land, Siegfried Peak sud
GCGAACTCGTGACCACCGCGACCCGAAGACCGCTTGCCGGGGCCGCATCCAGGAGCGCGACGGACCCCGGGTACGCTGTGACGCCCTGGTCCCGGAGGGTGTCGTTGAAGGTCCTGTTCTTCCGGTTACCCAGTCCGCAGATGGTCTCGTGTTCCGGCGGGTCCTCGGGCGTCCCCTCCGGCAGGGTCACTCCGCGCGATGCGAGGAACGTGCGTACGCCGTCGTAGCGGGGACGACCGTCGATGTAGGTGAAGTAGTCATCGTCCGTGTAGGCCCCGTCGATGCCCTCGGCGTCGAGGTACGCCGTGAACAACCGGGACCAGGCCCGCATGTGGACCTCGGCGGTCGGGGTCAGCACACCGTCGAGGTCGAAGAGGATGGCCTGCAGGGAGCCAAGACGGGCCAGGGCGGAAGATGGATCCAAGGGGCGACAGCTTTCCGGGTGGAGGGTCAGGACACCACCCGCGCACGCGGGGCTGATGAGATTGAGCGGGGTCGACGTCGACCAGGAAGGGAGGAGTTGCGAGGGCTCACCGTGGGTTGCGACGCTTCCCGATGGTCCGGCCGTACGACACGCCAGCCTGCGCTGCTCTCAGTCTAGCCTTCGGAGCACCTGGGACCTGACCGTTCGGCCGAGCCTGAGGCTCACAGGGTCGGTGCTGAACAGCGACTGCGCGACACGTCGTTCTGCGCCGCGATCCTCCCCGTCGCCTACGTCGTCGCGGACCCGGTACCGCTGGATGTCACGCTGGGGCTCGCATCGGCGCTCGCTCTGCTGAGAGCAGAGCGCCCGCCGAATCGGCCCCGGCCGGACTACAGTCGGGCTGCATGGGCGAGATTCTGTACTTTCCAACACGCGCGAACACCGCTCGACGTCGGCCGGCAGCGCCGCTGGAGCGCCCTTCGCCGGGTAAAGCTCCTGACGCTTCCGCGCAGCCCGCCCGATTCCGGCGTAAGCCGCTCGCACAGGAGGCTGACCGGTCTCGGCGCGAACCGCTGCTGCGCGAAGCCTATGGCGACGTCCTGCGTGAGATTCGCCTGGACCGGGGTGAGCGGCTGACGGACGTGGCCGGCCGCGCGGCCATCTCGCCGCAGTACCTGTCCGAGATCGAGCGTGGACGCAAGGATGCCTCGTCGGAGATCCTCGCGTCCGTCGCCCGCGCGCTCGGAATGACCGTGCGGACCCTGAGCGCCCACGTCGCGTCCCGGATGTCACAGGGCGGATCGTCGACCACCCCCCTCTGCCTCGCTGCCTGAGCGTCATCCCTCGAGGTGGTCGGTCTTCCGGTACTCCACAACGTGGTCGACCACCCCGTACCGCACGGCCTGACCGGCGTCGAGGACGAGGTTCCGGTCGGTGTCCCGTCGGATGACCTCCACGGTCTTCCCCGTGTGCCGGGCGAGGAGTTCGTCCAGGAGGGCTTTGATCCGCTCCACCTCGTCGGCTTCGAGGATGAGGTCGGGAATGGTGCCTCGCCCGGTGTCGATGGTGGGCTGGTGCAGGACCACCCGTCCCCGCGGCAGAATCGACCGCGCGCCACGCTCGCCGCCGGCGAGCAGCACCGCGGCGGTGAAGGTCGCCTGCCCGATGCAGGTGGTCCGGACCTGGGGAGTGACGTACTGCATCGCGTCGTACACGGCGAGCATCGCGCTGATCGAACCGCCCGGTGAGTTGATGTAGAGGTCGATCGGCAGCGACGGGCTCGTTGATTCCAGGTGGAGCAGCTGGGCGATGAGTGCGTTCGCGACGCCGTCGTCCAGGGGAGTGCCGAGGTAGATGATGCGCTCGGTGAGCAGGCTGCTGTAGATGTCGAGGGTCTGCTGGGACCCGTTGCCGTGGCGCACCGTGACATAGGGGATGGTGTAGGAGCTCATCGTGCGCCCCCGAGGCTCACGGAGGGGCGCTTGCCCGGCCGGATGTCATCGACATGATCGATGACGCGGTCGACGAATCCGTACTCCAGTGCCTGAACCGCGGTGAACCAGCGGTCGCGCAGGGAATCGGCCGTGATGCGTTCGACCGGCTGTTCTGTGTCCGCTGCAATAAGCCCGAGCACCGTGTCGCGCGTGTGCCGGAGGTCCTCCGCCTGGATGGCGATGTCCATCGCGGTCCCGCCGATCCCGCCGGAGCCCTGGTGCAGCAGCACGCGGGCATGGGGCAGGGCGAAGCGTTTGCCGTGCGTGCCGGCGCTGAGGAGGAACTGGCCGGCGCTGAGGGCCAGGCCCAGGACGACGGTGGACACGTCATTCGGAATGAGCCTCATGACGTCGCGGATGGCGAGCATGGCGGGCACGGACCCGCCGGGGGAGTTGATCCACAGGCTGATGTCGCGCTGCGGGTCCTCGGCCGAGAGCAGCATCAGCTGCGTGCACAGCCGGTTGCCGCCCTCCTGGTCCAGCTCGGTGCCGAGCAGCAGGATCCGGTGGCTCATGAGTTGGTGGGTCAGAGTGTCGTCGAGGGAGGTGGGTCTGCGTTCATCGGTCATGACCCAACCCTCGTCCCGGTGCGGATCGTCAACAATGGCGTGCTGCCGAGGACAGATCTGCTGCTGGGCGCGTGCCCGTCAGTACCCGGCGGGCGTCCCGCCGTCGGACGCCGGGATGAAACCCGCGGCGAGGGCCTCGGAACCGCGAGCGAGCAGGGCGACGTCGGCCCCGACCAGGATGAAGCGGGCGCCGGCGTCGAGGTAGTGTCGCGCCGTCGTCGGGGTGAACGCGTTCACTCCCGCCGGTTTCCCGGCCTGCCGTGCTGCCGTGAGGCAATGCTCGACGGCGGCGCGGACGTCCGGATGCTCCTGCTGGCCGAGGAGCCCCATGGAAGCGGCGAGGTCGGAGGGCCCGACGAAGATCGCATCCACCCCGTCTACCGCGAGGATCGGTTCCACGGAGTTCACGGCGGCTGTCGATTCGATCTGCACCGTCACGCTGATCGTCCCGGTTGCACCCGCCAGATAGTCGGGGATCCGGTTCCAGCGGGCTGCTCGCGCGAGCGCCGAGCCCACCCCTCGGACGCCTTCCGGTGGATAGCGCGTGGAAGCGACGGCGGCTTCCGCATCCGCCACGGTGTGGACCATCGGGATCAGGAGATTCTGCACGCCGAGGTCCAGGTACTGCTTGATGAGGACGGCGTCGTTGACGGGCGGCCGGACGAGCGTCTGCACCGGGTAGCCGTGGACGGCCTGGAGCTGGGCGAGGATGGATTCGAGGCCGTTGGGGCTGTGCTCGGCGTCGACGAGCAGCCAGTCCAGCCCGGAGCCGGCGCAGATCTCGGCGACGAGCGGGCTGCCCGAGCACACCCACATACCGGCGAGCGGACGATCTGCCGTAGCCAGTGCTCCGGCGAAGGCGGGGCCTAGTCGAAGCGGCATGTGACTGCTCCCAGCGGTCCGTAGTCGGCATGGATGGTGTCGCCTCGATCAACCCGGACCGGGCGCGTGAAGGACCCGGCGAGGATGATGTCGCCGGCTTCCAGGCCGTCCCCGTGCGCGGCGATCTTGTTGGCGAGCCAGTGCACGCCGGCGGCGGGATGATCGAGGACACCGGCCGCGACGCCGGTCTCCTCCACCACCTGGTTCTTGTAGAGGATCGCGGAGACCCACCGGAGGTCGACGGCGTCGGGCCGCACCGGTCTGCCGCCCACCACCATGGCGCCCATCGCGGCGTTGTCCGAGATGGTGTCCACGATGGTGCGGCCCTCCATCTCGATGCGGGAGTCGAGGATCTCCAGCGCCGGGACCACGTAGTCGGTGGCGTTCAGGACGTCGAAGATGGTGCAGCCTGGCCCGGCGAGGTCCGCCTTCAGCACGAAGGCGAGCTCCACCTCGACCCTCGGGTGCGTGTAGTCGTCCCACTGCACCGAGCACCCGGTCGCCAACACCATGTTGTCGAAGATCGCGCCGTAGTCCGGTTCGGTGATGCCGGTGGCCGCCTGCATGGCCCGCGAGGTGAGGCCGATCTTCCGCCCCACCAAAGTCCTGCCGGCATCCTGGTTACGCTGTCGCCACAGCCGCTGGACCGCGTAGGAATCCTCCACCGTCATGTCCGGGTAGCGGGCGGTCAGCAGCCGTACGGGCGTCCGGGTCCGTGCGGCCTCGAGGAGTTCGTCGGCTATCTGGCTGATCAGGCCGGGATCGAGCATCGGTGACCTCCTGCTGGTCGGTGAGTCGGGTCAGAGCTGCGTGCCGAGCTTGAAGCCGTCGATCGCGCTGTCGTCGTCCCTGCGTGTGTACGAGAAGCCGTCAGCGCCAACGGTGACGGCCATCTCGCTACGCTCGTCCCGCTCTGCAACCGGTTGCGGAGCGCCGTCGAGGTCCAGTACGAGGGATGCCTCCGAGTACCAGGACGGCACAACGGCGTTGCCCCACCAGTCGCGGCGCTGGTTGTCGTGCACGTCCCAGGTGACGGTGGGATTGTCCGGATCGCCTGTGTAGTAGTCCTGGCAGTAGATCTCGATGCGGTGGTCGTCCGGGTCGAGGATGTAGAGGTAGAAGGCGTTGGAGACACCGTGCCGTCCGGGCCCGCGCTCGATGCGGTCGCTGATGCGCAGCGCCCCCATCTTGTCGCAGATCTGGAGGATGTTGTGCTTCTCGTGCGTGGCGAAGGCGACGTGGTGCATGCGGGGCCCGTTGCCGCCGGTCAGCGCTGTGTCATGCACGGTCTGCTTGCGGTGCATCCACACCGCGTAGGTGACGCCGTCGGAGTCCTGGATGTCCTCGGAGACGCGGAAGCCGAGGTCCTCGAGGTACTGGCGGCCGCGCGGGACGTCCGGCGTGACCTGGTTGAAGTGGTCGAGCCGCACCAGTTCACCCGCGGAGTAGAGGTCGTAGCGCTGGGTGAGGCGCTCCACGTGCTCGACGTCGTAGAAGAACTCGTACGGGAAGCCGAGCGGGTCCTCGACCCGCACCGAGTCGCCGACACCCTTGGTGAAGCCCTCCCGTCGGCGCTCTGTACGGCAGCCGAGCTCGCGGTAGTACGCCTCGGCGGCGTCGACCTCGGCCGGCGATCTCACCCGGTAGGCGAAGGCGGCGACCGCGGCCACCGGGCCCTTTCGCAGTACGAGGTTGTGGTGGATGAACTCCTCGAGCGAGCGCAGGTAGATTGCCTCGTCGTCCTCCTCGGTGACGTGGAGGCCGAGGACGTCGACATAGAACTCGCGCGAACGGGCGAGGTCGGTGACCACGATCTCCATGTAGGCACAGCGAACGATATCCGGGGCGGGGACCGAGGGCTTCGGAACGGGGTTGGCCATGGGGTTCTCTCTTCTTCAAGCGGGTCAGGGGAGCTTTCAGCCTTCGTTGGCGGCGGAGTCCTCAACGCTGCCGAACTTGGGGGTGTGGACCGGGCCGAGCGTGATGTGCACGGCCTGCTGGTCGGTGTAGAAGTCGATGGAGCGGTACCCGCCCTCGTGGCCGAGACCGGAGGCCTTGACGCCGCCGAAAGGGGTGCGGAGGTCACGCACGTTGTGACTGTTGAGCCACACCATGCCGGCCTCCACGCTCTGCGCGAAGGTATGGGCCCGCGTCAAGTTGTTCGTCCAAATGTAGGCCGCGAGGCCGTAGCGCGTGTTGTTCGCCAGGGCGAGCGCTTCGTCGTCGTCCTCGAAGGGGGTGATGGCGACGACGGGCCCGAAAATCTCCTCCTGGAAGATCCGCGCGTCGGGAGAGACGTCCGCGAAGACCGTCGGTGCGATGTAGTTGCCGTGCGGCAGGTGCTCCGGCCGGCCGCCACCGGCGAGGAGGCGGCCCTCCGTCTTACCGATCTCCACGTAGGACGCCACCTTCTCGAAGTGTTCGGGATGCACCAGGGCCCCGACCTCGGTCTTCGGATCGTGCGGGTCGCCGACGACGATGGCCTTCGCCCGCGCCGCGTACTTCTCGCAGAACTCGTCGTAGACGGCACGTTCCACGAGAATGCGCGAACCCGCGGTGCAGCGCTCGCCGTTGAGGGAGAACACCCCGAAGAGGGCCGAGTCGATGGCTGCATCGATATCGGCGTCCGCGAAGACGATGCAGGGCGACTTGCCGCCGAGCTCCATCGAGAGTCCCTTGAGGTGTACCGCCGCGTTCCGGAAGATCGTCTGGCCGGTGGTGGTCTCGCCCGTGAAGGAGATGAGCGGCACGTCCGGGTGCTTCACCAGGGCGTCCCCGGCTTCCTCGCCGAGCCCGTTCACAAGGTTGAAGACGCCGTCGGGCAGGCCTGCGTCCTCGAAGATCCGGGCCCACAGCGAGGCGGAGAGGGGCGTGAACTCGGCCGGCTTGAGGACCACCGTGTTGCCCGTTGCCAGCGCGGGCGCGAGCTTCCACGACTCCAGCATGAAGGGCGTGTTCCACGGTGTGATGAGGCCCGCGACGCCGATGGGCTTCCGGTTCACGTAGTTGATCTGTGAGCCGGGTACCTTCATGGCGTCGTCGAACTGGGCCACGATCAGGTCTGCGAAGAACCGGAAGTTCTCGGCCGCGCGCAGGGCCTGGCCCTTGGCCTGCGTGATCGGCAGCCCGGTGTCGAAGGTCTCGAGCTCGGCGAGGCGATCCTCCTGCGCCTCGACGGCGTCGGCGATCCTGTTGAGGACACGGGCGCGTTCACGGGGCTTCATGCGGGGCCAGGGCCCGTGGGTGAAGGCGTCGCGCGCTGCCGCCACCGCAAGGTCGATGTCCGCTGTCTGGCCCGCCGCCGCCGTCGCATAAGTGCTGTTCGATACGGGGTCGAGCACGTCGAAGGTGGCGCCGTCGACGGAATCGACGAAGCTGCCGCCGATGTAGTGCTGGAGGTGTGACGGCAGTCCCTCCGGGAGGTAGTTCTGCGTCACTGTCGTGGTGTCTGCGCCGGGAGTCGTCATGGTGATCCTAACGGTGGTCGTGGGTGGATTCATGCGTAGTCTGGCGCGCGGGTTCGTGCCCGGGTTCGTGTGCGGCGGAGTGCGCCAGGTAGGCGTCGAGGGTGGCGCTTCGGTGCGTGCGGGCCGCTCGCTCGACGGCGTCGGTGTCGGCTCCGGACTCGATGAGTGCGAGCAGGTTCTCGTGCTCCTCCACGGAGGCACGTGCACGATCGGGGACGAAGCGAAAGGTCGAGGAGCGCAGGGAGGCGAGGCGGTTCCAGCCGCGGTGCACGAGGTCGAGGATGTGCGGATTAGGGCAGCGCTCGAACAGGATGGCGTGGAAGTCCTGGTTGAGCCGCGTGAACCGCAGGGGGTCGAAGTGCTGCAGGCAAGCGCGCATCTCCTCATTGACGGCGCGGGCAAGGGCGATCTCCTCGGCTCCGATGAGGGGAGCGGACAGAGCCGTCGCGGCTCCCTCGACGAGGCTCAGGGTCTGCATCGTGTAGAGGTACTCGATGGGATCGATCCCGGCGACCGTAGCTCCGACGTTGCGTTCGAAGGTGACCAGACCCTCGGCTTCGAGGCGGCGTATGGCCTCGCGTACGGGGACCACGCTCACGCCGAGGTCGTCGGCGATCTTCGCGAGCACGAGCCGGTGCCCGGGAGGATAGGCGCCGTCCACGATCCGCGCTTTCACTGCGGTGTAGGCCTGCTGAGACTTGCTGTCCGCAGTCGTGGTGTCCTCGGCGACGCTGGACACTTCAGTCATCGCCGCCTCCTGCTCGCCAGTCCTCGTACCGGGTCCGCCAGGCTGCGTTCAACGGATAGAGGCCTTCGACGCCGTGTCCCTCGGCCACCATCTCGGCGATGAAGGCCTCCTCGTGTTCCTGCGCCAGGGCGTCCTCGGCGAGTTCGACGGCGAGGGCGGGCGGGATCACGAGGATGCCGTCGGCGTCGGCGACGATGATGTCGCCGGGCTGGACGGTGGTACCGCCGCACGCGATGGTGACGTCGGTGTCCCACGGGATGTGGCGGCGTCCGAGCACCGCGGGGTGCGGGTTCGCGTGATAGGTGGGCATGTCCATGGCGGCGACCGCCGCGAAGTCGCGGACACCGCCGTCGGTGATGATCGCCGCGGCACCGCGGACCTGAGCCCGAAGGGCGAGGATGTCGCCGATCGTGCCGGTGCCCTTCTCGCCGCGAGCTTCCATGACGAGGATCTCGCCGTCGTTGACGGTGTCGATCGCCCGCTTCTGCGCGTTGTAGCCTCCGCCGTGTGCCGCGAAGAGGTCCTCGCGGTTCGGAACGTAGCGCAGCGTCCGGGCTAATCCGACGACTCGCTGTCCGGGACGGGTCGAAGAGAGACCGTCGATACTGACGTTGTTCAGCCCGCGCTTCCGGAGCTGGGACGAGAGCGTGGCGGTCGAGACGCGTTCGAGCTTCGCCTTCAGCTCGGGTGTCAGCGCTGAATCCGGCGCGCTCAGGCCGGCCGCTTCGCGTGACCCGTAGGCTTCCTCGCGCTGGACGTCGTCGACCTTCGGCCGCGCGCCGAAGTCCGCCATCGGCGTCGTGCCCTCGCCCACGGTGGTGACCAGCCGTCCTGTCGAGAGGTCACCCGCAGCGACGTCGACCTCGAGGACGTCGCCAGGCCTGGCGACCGACGCACCGGCCGGCGTTCCGGTGAGGATGATGTCGCCGGGTTCGAGGGTCATGAGCTGCGACAGGTCGGCGATGAGTCGGGCGAAGGGAAAGAGGAGGTCGGCGCTCGTGTCGTTCTGCACCAGCGCGCCGTTGTGCCACGTGCGGATTCGCAGAGCGGCCGGGTCGACGGCGTCCGCCGGTACGAGACCTGGACCCACTGGCGTGAAGCCGTCGCCGCCCTTGGACCGTAGGTTGGAGCCTTTGTCGGCGTAGCGCAGGTCGTAGACGCCGAGGTCATTGCTCGCGGTGACCCAGCGGACGTGGCTCCACGCGTTCTCGAGGGAGACCCGGCGGGCGGCGGAGCCGATGATGAGGGCTATCTCGCCTTCGAAGCCGAGCAGTTCGCTGCCGGCGGGGCGTTTGACGGTCGAGCCGGACAGCGCGAGGGACGACGACGGCTTCAGGAAGTACGAGGGCTGCTCGGGGGTGCGACCACGCTGGGCCGCGCGGCTGGGGTAGTTGATGTGCACCGCGATGACCTTGCGGGCAGCGGCCAGAATGCCGTCGTCAACCAGTTCCAACCGTTGCTCCTCATCGAGTACGAAATCGTATACGAAGACTAGGCAGAGTGTCACAGGCGCGTCAAGGTCCTGCTCTCATCCTTCGGGCTCGCGGGCTCGCGCTCGGGTGTTGATCGGCCCCGGTCGTCAGTGGACCTGACGACTCCGGGCCTCCGGCGTGTCAGCTACGAACGGTGTTGTGGTCAAACCGGCGCCCCATCAGCACCGCGCCGTTCCCCGCGCGCCTTTCGAACACGCCAGATGACGAGGGCACCCACGGCTACCAGGACGACGATGAGGGCACTGTCGCGGCCAACGATTCCGGCCACGGTTTCATAGGAGTTGCCAGCTAGAAAGCCCAGTAGGACGAAACCAGTACCCCAGATCAGGCCACCGGCGGCATTGAAGCCCAGGAACTTCGGATAAGGCATGCGGGAGGTGCCGGCCAGGGCAGGCATGACCGCGCGGAAGAACGCGACGAACCGGCCGAGGAACACGGCCGAGCCTCCGCGCCGGCGCAGGAAGTCCTCCGCCTTTTCCAGCTTCGCTCGCCGCTTATCCATCACCTTCAGATTCAGCACCCTGGACCCGAAGTGCTTGCCGACTTCATATCCGACCGTGTCACCGATGATCGCGGCCAGCACCACCACGGCCATCATCAGCCACAGCTCAACGTGACCGCGGCTGGCTACCACCCCACCCAGGACCGCGGCAGTCTCCCCCGGGAGCACGAATCCGACGAAGAGGGCATCCTCGGCAAACACCAGCAGCCCCACCAGAGTCAACGCCAACGCCGGACTGACGCTAAGAATACTGTCCACAAACTGGCTCATCAGCGCCGTCCTGTCAGTGCGCGCCGCAAGGGGTACTGCAGGCTGGCAGGATCAGTACAGGTACGAAGCCGCGAGCACACCATAGGCCCGAACAGTACAGACTGCAGCCCAGGACTTACGGAACTACTCAAGGTCTCGTGAGGACTGGTCGGCGTCCATGCTATGCCGTCCCTGCGGAAGACGCGCCGCCGACCAGCAGAAACGGCTGCATCAGTGTGTCCGGGCTGGGACGCGTTCATCGAGTCCACGACGTGCAGGACAGCAAGGGAGGGCACACCACCAGACCCGGCGACGACTACAAGCGATTTGCCGCTAGTGACCACCGACGCAACGGGCAGCTGATGCTCAGCCGATGGTGCGGGGTTCTCGACGAAGTTGCTGGACTGCGCAACCGCCACGACCCGTTTGAGATCATCCGAGATCATAGTCTCTCCCTTGCCGATCGTTGCCCCGGGTGTCAGTCTCTTGCGCGCAGCTGGGAGCAAGCAGGATGGTAGCTGTGAACAGCTGCCCCTTCAGCGTGCCCTAGGTGTACGGAGAACGGGATGGTAGTAGCAAGGCGAGCGGACCGGGGTTGCGTCCATAGAGTTCAAAGTGATCGAACCCTACAAGTGCAACCTCTGGCTCGCGATGTGTTCGGCTCTCAGGGGATGAGGGGTTCGCCATCGGGTGTCATCACGTACCAGTCGCCGCCGTTGAGGTATTTCGCTTGGCCCTTCACGCTGCCGGGTTGCTTGTCCGCGGTATAGCGGTAGAGCGGCCACCCGTTGAAGGTGATGACGTCGCCGCCACCTGGTTTCGGCAGGGTGCCCAGGAGTTTCGCGTTGAGATTGCCGGTTCCATCGGGCAGGGCTCCGTCGACTGCTTCCAGGGGAGGCCAGTTCGATTCGCAGCTGAGTGTGCAGCTGACGGTCTCTGCTTCGTCGGGCTCGAAGATGTACAGGACGGACCCTTTGCCGTCCACCAGCACCTCTCCGAGGTCCGCGACTTCTACAGCGTCTATCTCCTTTGCTCTTTCCGCCTGCGACTCGTCACTCTCACCACAGGCAGTGAGAGTGAGGGAAGTCGCGAGAGCCAGTACGGCCAGTCGTGCCGTTGTGGGAGTGCGCCCGGTAGTCACTTTTTCAGTCTACCTGAAACTTGGACTTCTCTCTACGGTCATTCACATGAATGAAGCGCCGAGCCACGTGCCAGGGCTTTGCGCTCAGCGATACAGATGGACTGGTAGAAGGTCTCGTGCAACAACCGCAATGACGTACCCTCCGGATACGCGCGGCGCAGCTACTGGGAAATCTGTTGAGGCGACCAGTCCTGTCCCAGCTTGAACGCCACCACGATCAGCAGCATGAGGTTCACGTCCAGACGCTGCGGCTTCGGCCGCTTCGCCAGCGACGTCGCGCGCTGATCGGCTGAAACCGCGCGATAGCGGTCATGCCCGCTTTTTCGGAGGATCTCTCTGAATACTGCGGACTCTGCACGGTCCAAACCGGCAGCTATGTCTGCAGCTGAGTGGCTGGCGGCGATACCCCGGGAGATCTCCTGCCGGTCTGCCGCCGACAGATGTCGGTCGCTGCTACACCGCCGGCAGCCGAATACCGCCCGATTGCAGGAGGAACTTCCGCACTTTCTAATTGATGCTGCCCAACTCCCTGGCGATCGTCTGCAATGAGTCACGCTGTCGACACTGCTCCCAGAGCTGGTCCTGCTGTTCAGCCGTGAACCCATAGTCACGCACCATCTCGATCACCTGCTCATCATCGATTACGGGCGGTGCGTTGACCGGTTGAGACCACCAACGTTTAATGTCGGGTCCCAGGTCTTTTTGATCGCGCGAAGCCGTTGGAGAAGTTTTGTCGGAGATGTACGTACGCAGTGGCATCTTCCGGTACGTCATTGATGGCCCCGCCCACTGAACGAATTTGAACCATCTGAGTGCTGCTGTCCGCGAGGATTGCTGCTAAGCGTCGAGACAGTTCAGGCTCGAGGTGGTCGGCTAGCCCAGTGTGGGTGAATACAGTTTGTTGACCGGTGTGCGGTGCGTCGGTGGTGAGAGGAACGGTTGCATAGGGCGCGATGTGTGCCCTCCGCCCGACCAATCCGGGAAGTTGAATGAACGGATTCAGTGCTGCGGATGCCAGCTTGGGATCTGCAGCGGCGTACACGACGGTGGCTTGCGCGAAGGGGTTTGCGCCTGCGCCAATGTAAAGGAAGACGGAGATCTTACGCGGCGCTTGTTCGACCAATTCACCCCACTGGTTCAGAAAGTCGGCGGTGAGCCCCGCTGGCAGCGTCGGATCGAGGCGGCCACCGACCGTCCCGGCACCATGGTCGGCCTCGCCCTGGGCGCAGGGCTCGCCGAGGCCGCGACGATGCTCCCCTACCTCGGCACGATCGCCCTGCTGGTCGGCTCCGGGCTGGGCGCGTGGGCCTCCGGCGGCCTGCTGGGCGGCTACGTGCTGGTGATGGTGCTGCCCGCGCTGCTGCTGGTGCTGCGGCTCGCGGTCAGACGCCGGTGGGACCCGGCCCTGCAGCGACTGCGGGACTGGGTCGCCCGGAGCAGCGCGGGCACCCTGTCGTGGGTGGTGGCCATCCTCGGGGTGCTCCTGGCCCGCGACGCCGTCCCCCACCTCGCTCCGCTCCTCGACCGCCTCGGTGGCTGAGTCTGACGCGCCGGCGGCTGCAGCGACCAGGTGCGGAACCGGTCATCCACCCCCGCCCCCCGCGGAGCCCGAGCCGAACGGCGAGCTGGTCTCAGTGGCTGCACCCCCTTCGCACAACGGTACACATGTATCTGGTACTTATGTATCTGTTACGTTTATACCTGTTACATAAGTACCGCATATGAGGAGACATTGTGACTACCAGCCTTCTGCAAGCATTCGACCTGCGCGGCCTGACCCTCCCGAACCGGGTCGTCATGGCCCCGATGACGCGAGCGCGGGCGACCGCCGGGGTGCCGGACCAGCTCACTGCGGAGTACTACGCGCAGCGGGCCAGCGCCGGGCTGATCATCAGCGAGGGAGCGCCGGTCTCACCCGAGGGCAACGGCTGGCTCTTCAGCCCCGGCCTCCACACCCCCGAGCAGGTGGCCGGGTGGCAGGGCGTCACCGCGGCTGTGCGCGCCCGGTCCGGACGCATCTTCGCCCAGCTGTGGCACGTCGGCCGGAGCTCGCACGTCTCGCTGCAGGCCGACGGCCGGGCGCCCGTCAGCTCCACGACCAAGGGCGGTGACACCACGTTCGCCCGCACACCCGAGGGCACCCTCGGCTTCATCCCGACCTCGCCGCCGCGCGCTCTCCGGACCGACGAGATCCCCCGACTCGTCCAGGACTTCGTAACCGCCGCGGCCAACGCGGACGCCGCCGGCTTCCACGGCGTGGAGATCCACGGAGCGACCAGGTACCTCTTCGAGCAGTTCCTCAACGCCGCTTTCAACGACCGCACCGACCGCTACGGGGTTCGCACCCTGACCGACCGGCTCCGTCTCATCCTCGAGGTCGTCGACGCGGTGGCTGGTCTGCTCGGTCCCTCCCGGGTCGGGGTGCGGCTCTCACCGTTCAGCACGGTCGGCGGAATGCCCGTCGACGAACTGGCCGACCAGACCTACCGCGCCCTGGTGCGTGAGCTCGCGGACCGGGAGGTCGCCTACGTCCACATCCACAACACGGTGCCCTTCGAGAGCTTCTCCGGTCACGGCGACAGCATCAGGGGCGCACAGGTCCGCGCGCTCCTCGAGGAGGTACGACCAGACCTCGGGAGCACGGCGATGGTGCTCGCCGGCGGTCTCAGCGAGCAGTCCGCCAGCCAGCTGGTGGACGACGGCGTGATCGACCTCGCCTCTTTCGGCAGGCCCTTCATCAGCAACCCGGACCTCGTCGAACGTCTCGGATCCGGGGCCGCGCTGGCCGAGGCCGACCCGAGCCGGTTCTACGGCGGCGCGGCGGAGGGCTACACCGACTACCCTCGCGCTGACGTCCCTACCGGGCCGGTCAGCCGGGCTGCGGGCGCACGGCGCTGAGGGCATCGGCGAGCGGGACATGTCACGGGGGGCGAGGGGGCGTCGGCGACCCGCCGCCGCCGTCGGTCCTGTACATTTGTCCGGTATCGAGAAGGAGGTAGCCTGTGGACGGCCAGCGGACGTTGACCACCCGTGGTGCCGCACGCCGTGCCGCGCTCCTCGACGCGGCCATCTCTGTGGTGGCTTCAGGCGGTTCGGGGAGCCTGACCCACCGTGCGGTGGCCGCATCGGCTGACGTGTCCCTGGCGTCCGTCACCTACCACTTCGCCTCGATCGAGGAGCTGCGGAGGTCGACATTCGCGCGGGCGCTCGCCGTCCTCGACGACGAGCTGGCCAGGGCCGCGGAGAACGGAGGCAGCCTGGAGCGGATGCCCCGGGTGTACGCCGACTACGTCGCCGCCCTGCTGACCCAGCACCGGGACGCGGTGGTGACGGTCAACGAAATGGTCGTCGCGGCGAACCACGACGAGCACCTCCGTCCGACCTTCCACGCCTACCAGGAGCACTTCGCCGAGCTGCTCGATCCGTGCGTGGGGGGCCGCGAGGCGGGTCTGATGGTCGCGGCCGCTCTACAGGGCCTGATCCTCACCGCGGTCACGTACCGGGGCGAGGAGGTCGCGGACGACGGCGCCCGGTGGCGTGCCGCGGTCGTCGACCTGATCAGCCGGGTGCGTTCCCACGCGGACTGACCGGGTCGCGAGCTGAGGCGGATGAAGGCGTAACAGGCGCCGACGAGTAGGGCTACTGCCGCGGTTCGAAGGTAGGGCATGTGGGGTCTCCTATCGTCTGATCTGAGACGTCAGCCGGTCCCAGTTGCCGGAGGCTATGGCTGTCGTGGTTGCTTGCGTCAGTGGTGATTCTTCGAGGAACAGGCGTGCGCCGGTCGTCGAGGCTTGCTCGAACGGGTAGTCGGTGGAGAACAGGACCCGATCGGCTCCCGCGATGTCGATGGCCCACTGTAGGTATCGGGTGCTGAGGATGCCGCTGGAGGCGACGTAGAGGTTGTTACGGACGTACTCGATCAGGGGTCGCTGTAGGTGGGCGATATCAGCGAGGTGCTGGATCCGTTCGAGGTAGAACAGGACGAGTTCGCCCCAGTGCCCGACGATGACCTGGAGGTCTGGGAAGCGGTCGAATATCCCCGCGATGATCAAGCGGAGGAACTGCATGCCGGCGTCGTAGTGCCAACCGATGCCGAAGGTGGCGAAGCCGGCGTCGATCGACGGTGTGAAGCCGGAGTAGTACGCGTCTCGGACGGCTGCCGGGGGAGATTGCGGATGGAGGTGGAGAGGTGCTCTGAGGGCGTCCGCCGCTTCGTAGATGGGCCAGAAGTCCGCATGGTCCATATTCTTCTCGCCGGTGCGCCCGAAGATCATTGCGCCGCTAAAGCCGAGGTGCCGGATCGCTCGTTCCAGCTCGTGCGCCGCCGCTTTCGGGTCCCCGGTCGCAAGAGTAGCGAGCCCTTGGAACCGGTCCGGTCTGGCGGACACCGTGGTGGCGAGGATGTCGTTCGTCGATCGTTGCAGCGACACGGCGTCGGCGGCCCGAAGGTTCTGCAGTCCCGGCGTCGTGAGGGATAGCACCTGAATGTCTAGGCCGGTCGCGTCCATGGCGGCGATCCGGTCGTCGCCGAGTTCGAGGAGACGTCTACTCGTCTCGCCCTCAGAGTCGGGACCGAATGCAAGGTCGCGATCGGCAGGATCCAGGCGCCGGTTCGCGTTCAGCACTTCAGGAGTGACGAAGTGCTCCTCCACGCCGACGAGTCTCACGACTGAAGAAGCGCGGGAACGAAGATGTCCTCGCTGCTCAGGAGTGTTTTCGACAGCCCCTGTTCGTAGTGGTACCGGAGGAATGTGTCCACGGCGATGCGGTTCTTCTCGAGACCGTAGGGCCACCAGTCCTCCCCGAGTAGTGCACGATTCTCCGCGAACAGCTGACTGAACCAGGGGGTGATCAAGGACATGTGCTGTTTGGCCGCGCCGGTCTGGTAGTTTACCTCGACCTTGTCTTTCGCTTTGGCGTAAGCGTTGTAGATCGCAGCGACGAGACCCGGCTCCTCCGCGAGTTCCTTGCGGATGGCGATGATGTGCATCATCGGAAAGATCCCGGTGCGGCGGTAGTAGTCGCGCTCCACGGCTTCATAGTCGGGGAACAGGCGGCGGATCTTTGAAGACCCTTCGAGGAGAGCCCGGGGGACGTCGACCGAGATCAGCGCATCGATCTCACCGGACTCGAGCATGGCGCCGAGGGTGACACCGTCGGCCGCGTGACGAATGTCGACACCATCGGGGAGGGGCTGTGGGATCCACTCGAAGGACGGAATGGGGAAGTCGGTTCCACCGATCACCCAGGTGCACGTCGCGGGGTCTACCCCGTAGTCGTCGGAGAGGATGCCTTTGGGCCAGACGCCCGCGTCGTGTCCGTAGAGGGCGAACTCGCCGATCGTCTTTCCGGTGAGGTCGTCGGGCTTCTCGATGCCTGAGTCGGTGTTGATGTAGATGGCGGAGTGGCGGAAGTTCCGGTTGGGGAAGATCGGCAGCGCCAGGAATGGTGATTCCTCGGTATCCCAGCTACGGAGGAAATAGCTGAGCCCATATTCGGACACGTCGTACTCACCACGCGCCATCTTCTCGAACACGTCGGACACGAGCGCGGACGAGTCGAAGGTAGCGTCAACTCCTTCGATGGTGACACGGCCGTCGAACAGGGCTTCGGTGTGCTCGTAGCGGTAGCCACCAATACGAAGAGCGCGATTGGACATGATATGAATCCTTCTCGATCAGTTCAGTGAAAGTTCGTTCACCTATAGAATTGACCCCGGACGGTCGCGCGTCAAGATAAATGACCGTTCACTTTGGAGCAAAAGTGGAAGGAGATCGATGCCTCGGATCACTCAGGAGCGGCGAGCTGCCACGAGGGCTGTCATCGTCGGCGCCGCGCGCCGATGTTTCTCACGCGATGGATTCCATCAAACCTCGATGCCGGACGTCGCCGTGGAGGCGGGCCTGTCGACAGGGGCTGCGTACCGTTACTTCGCGAGCAAGGAAGAACTCATCCTGGAGATCGCTAGGGACGCCTTCCATATGATCTTCGAGCCCATCATCGCGCTCCTCGACCGGGAAGAACCGATCGGTGTCGCCGACCTCGTCGCCGCATCCATCAGTCCCCCCGGGCCAACAGTCCGACGTGACGCAGCGGGCAACGACATCCCTGTCGATGAGCTGCTGCGTTGCGGCGTGCAAGCGTGGGCCGAGATGCTCCGTCATGACGGTCTCCGAGACTCTGCCAACCAGGGCTTCGACACGCTCCACGCGCAGATGACCGATGCCCTCCGGCACGGCCAACAGAAAGGGGCAGCGCCGAAGGACATGGATCCTGAACGCAGCTCCAGAGTGTTGATGGCACTCCTGCACGGTTTTGTCCTCCAGCGCGTCGCCTTCGGGCTTACGGATAGTGAAGGCTTTGCCCGCGACGTACGAGGCGTCCTTGCCGACACCTACATCCTCCGACGCTGACGCGCTGACCGCGAGTCCGAAGGACGGGCCTTGAGTCCTGCCGCCACTCGGGCTAGCATCGCCCTACGAAAGAAGAACGCCGCGTTCGATTATCGAACGGTCAGCAGCGGCATAGCCACGACGAAGTGAGGCGAGACCGTGCAATTCCACCACCACGGCTATGTATCAGGTGACCCCCGCGTCCAGCCGGTAGCCGGCGTCGGGCTCGACCGCCCACAGGAGCTCCCCGACGAGGTCGATGTCCTCATCATCGGCACCGGGCCCGCGGGCATGATCACCGCGGCGCAGCTCTCCCAGTTCCCGGGCATCAGCACCCGCATCGTGGAGCGCCGATCGGGCCGGCTGGCCATCGGGCAGGCGGACGGCATCCAGGCCCGCAGCGTCGAGACTTTCCAGGCGTTCGGATTCGCGCAGCGGATCACCGACGAGGCCTACCGGATCGTCGAAATGGCCTTCTGGAAGCCGGACCCGGAGGACTCCTCGCGTATCATCCGCACGGCCCGTCCCGAGGACGACCCGGCTGGCATCAGCGAGTTCCCGCACCTCATCGTCAACCAGGCGCGGGTCCTCGACTACTTCGCCGAGTTCATGAAGAATGCCCCCACCCGCATGGAGCCCGACTACGGCTACGAGTTCGTGGGCCTGGAGGTCGACGACGAGCACGAGTACCCCGTCTCCGTCACCTTCTCCCGCACGGCTGGCGAGCACGAGGGGGAGACGCGCACCGTCCGGGCGAAGTACGTGGTGGGGGCAGACGGCGCCCGCAGCAGGGTGCGGCAGGCCATTGGCTGCACGCTCGCGGGGGACCAGGCCAATCACGCGTGGGGCGTCATGGACGCCGTCGCCGTCACTGATTTCCCGGATATCCGCCGCAAGTGCGCCATTCAGTCCGGGTCGGGCGGCAGTATCCTCCTGATACCGCGCGAGGGTGGCCATCTCTTCCGGATGTACGTGGACCTCGGCGAGGTGGACCAGGCTGACAAGGGCGCGGTCCGCGGCACGACGGTCGAGCAGATCATCGCGAAGGCCAACAGGATCCTCAGCCCCTACACGCTCGACGTCCGCAACGTCGCGTGGCACAGCGTCTACGAGGTGGGACATCGCCTCACCGACCGGTTCGACGACGTCCTACCGGAAGACGTGGGACGCAGGACGCCGCGCGTCTTCATCACGGGCGACGCGTGCCACACGCACAGTGCCAAGGCCGGCCAGGGTATGAACGTCTCGATGCAGGACGGCTTCAACCTCGGCTGGAAACTGGGCCACGTCCTCGAGGGACGGAGCCCGGAGGGCCTCCTGGCCACCTATTCCGCGGAGCGCCAGATCGTCGCGAAGGACCTGATCGAGTTCGACAAGGAGTGGTCCACGCTCATGGCGAAGAAGCCGGAGGAGTTCGCCGACCCGTCCGAGCTCGAGGACTTCTATGTTCGGACCGCCGAGTTCCCCGCGGGCTTCATGACGCAGTACGCGCCCTCGGTGCTGGTCGCCGAGCCGGTGCACCAGGACCTGGCCGCGGGTTTCACCATCGGAAAGCGCTTCACGTCTGCACCGGTGGTTCGGGTGTGCGACGGCGTTCCGATCCACCTCGGGCACCATGCGACGGCGGACGGGCGGTGGCGCATCTACGTCTTCGCCGACCGCGCCGGAGCGGGTGCAGCCTCAGGGGTGGTGGACTTCGCCGCATGGATCGGTTCGTCGCCCGACTCGCCGCTGGCCGCGACGCCGGAGGGTGCGGACCGGGATGCCTGGTTCGACATCAAGGTCGTCTACCAGCAGAACCACACGCAGGTCGACATCGGACGCGTGCCGACGGAGTTCAAGCCGGCAGTGGGACCCTTCGGCCTCACCGACTACGAGAAGGTGTACGCTGCGGACCCTGCGGCGGACATCTTCGACCTGCGCGGACTCGACCGATCCGGCGTCGTCGTCGTCGTACGCCCTGACCAGTACGTGGCACACGTGCTGCCATTGGTCGAGGCGCCGCGCCTCGCCGACTTCTTCGCTCCGCTCCTCGCAACCCGGTCGGACCGGCACGCGGGGCGGGCGCTTGCGTAGCATGCGCACGGCAACCGCGGGCAACACGACGACGGCGGCTCCCGCCTCACAGACGCTGTCGCGCGGTATCCGCGCACTGGAGCTCCTCGCGGATACACCGGACGGGATGACGACGGCGGAGGTCGCGGGGGCGCTCGACGTGCACCGCTCGATCGCCTACCGGATCCTGCGGACGCTCGAGGAGCACTCCCTGGTGGTCAGGGACGCGGCCGGTACGTTCCAGGCGGGTCCCGGGCTCGCGAACCTGGCCCGGGGAGTGGCGCCGAACCTGCAGACCGCCGCACTGCCGGAGCTCACGGCGGTGGCCGCCGAACTGCAGATGACGGCGTTCGTCGCCGTATGGGACCGGCGCCACTGCGTCACCCTCGTGGCGGTCGAACCGCCGCACGGCGAGGGCACCCTCGTGCAGCGGCCGGGCTCGCGCCATCGATTCGACGCCGGTGCCCCGGGCATCGCGATCCAGTCCGCGCTGACGGAGGCGCGGTGGGAGCACCTCGCGCCGGGCGAGCCGTACCGCGAGGAGTCGCGGAACGCCGCCGCCTTGGGGTACGCGGTGAGCCATGACGAGGTGATCCCCGGCGTCAGTTCCGTCGCCGCGCCGATCCTGATGCGGAGCCAGTTACCCGCCGCGCTCGCCGTCGTCTACTTACGCAGCGACCGGCCCGTCGCGTCCATCGGTGCTCGCGTGGCCGACGCCGCGAACGCCGTCGCTTCCGTGCTCTGACCCCGGCACCCCGTCCCTGATCCGACCCCAGAAGGAGCGTTCATGACCATCGTCCCCCTCCGTGCGTCAGCCGCGGACCCCGCCACCCTCGATGTGGAGGAAACGTGGTCGCGCGACCAGCTCGAATCGGTCCAGCTCGAGCGGTTGCAGGCCACGCTCGCACACGCCTGCGCGAACGTTCCCCTCTACCGGCGGAAGTTCGACGAGGCAGGGGTGCACCCGGAGGACCTGCGTGAGCTGTCGGACCTCGCGGAATTCCCCTTCACCACCAAGGAGGACCTGCGGAGCACCTATCCCTTCGGCATGTTCGCCGTGCCGCAGGATCGCGTGGCCCGCATCCATGCGTCGTCGGGCACGACGGGCCAGCCCACCGTCGTCGGATACACCACCGGCGACCTGGATCGGTGGGCGGCCCTCGTAGCCCGGTCGCTGCGCGCCTCCGGCGTGAAGGCCGGCTGGAAGGTCCACAACGCGTACGGGTACGGGCTTTTCACCGGCGGGCTGGGTGCCCACGCCGGTGCCGAGCGGCTCGGCTGCACGGTGATTCCGATCTCGGGCGGACAAACCGAGCGACAGGTTCAGCTCATCCGCGATTTCCAGCCCGATGCCATCCTCGCGACGCCCACGTACCTGCTGACCATCCTCGACGCCATGGCCGCAGTGGGGATCGACCCCGGGTCGACGTCGCTGAAGACCGCGGTGCTCGGTGCCGAGCCATGGACGGAGGGCATGCGGCAGGAACTCGAGGGACGCATGGGGTTCGACGCGTGCGACATCTACGGGTTGTCCGAGGTCATGGGCCCTGGCGTCGCAGGGGAGTGCGTGGAGTCGAAGGACGGCTCGCACGTCTGGGAGGACCACTTCCGGCCCGAGATCATCGATCCGTTCACGGAGAAGGTGCTCGACGACGGCGCGGGCGGCGAGCTCGTGTTCACCTCCCTCACCAAGGAGGCGCTGCCGATCATCCGCTACCGCACCCACGACCTCACGCGCCTGCTGCCGGGCACCGCCCGGCCCGGCATGCGACGGATGGAGCGCATCACGGGACGCAGCGATGACATGGTGATTGTGCGCGGCGTGAATCTCTTCCCCACTCAGGTGGAGGAACTGGCGCTGCGGATCCCGGCGCTGAGTCCGCACTTCCAGCTCGAGCTGACGCGGCCCGAGGGCCAGCGCATGGACCAGCTCACCATCAAGGTGGAACCGCGCGAGGGCGTCACCGCTGCCGACGCCGCCACGGCCGCCGAGGAGCTCCGGCACCAGATCAAGACCCACATCGGCTCGACCTGCGCCGTCTCCGTCGTCGAGCAGGGTTCACTCGTGCGATCCAGCGGCAAGCTCAAGCGGATCTACGACCTCCGGCCCCGCGGCTGACGCCGTCGGAGTCTTGCAGCGGCTCCTTTTGAGGACTCACGGGACGCGCTTGCCTGACCTACGTCAGGCTACCGAGTCCGTCCGTCTCGTCCGCTGCCCAGGCGGATGCTCGCTCTCCGCCGCGGTTTCACTCCAACGACGCCCTGCCATCAGACTGTCCTCATGGGATGGACGCGCGCGAAGGACTGGCTGATCGGTGCTCTCGGGATGCTCCTCGTCCTGGCGGTCGCGGTCGTGATCCTCTGGTGGACGGTGAGCGGCCCGGCCGGCGAGAGTGAAGCGGGGGCGGCGCCGTCGCCGACGGCGGACTCCGAGCGACTGCCGGAAGCGGAACCGCCCGCCGATCTGCGTGAGGACGAGGTGTGGCTCGCCGACTTGGAGCTGGACGCGGGGACCGTGGTGACTGCGGGCTCGACGCTCCGCGACGTCCGGGCCGTCGGGCAGGGCATCGTCGCGGGGCCGGACGGGTTGGTCGCCACCCGGCTCACCGTGGACGCGACAGTACCGTTCGACGTCGTCGCCGATGAACTCGGTGGTGGCACCGTGGTCCGCGCCGCCGACGATGGACAGGCCATGGTGGTCCGGACGGTCGAGGCCCTGGGGCGCGAACTGGGTGTCACCGCCACCGGCACCGTCGAGGTCGAAGCCGGCCGGCTCGTGATGGAGCCACGCTCGATCGATATCGGCGGGCCGGATTTCCTCTCGGACGGAATCGCCGCCGTCGTACGCAGGTTCGTCACCATCGAACATGACATCGAGGGCTTGCCGGAAGGCCTCGTCCTGCAGGATGTCGCGGTCCAGGGCGATGGCTTCCGTGCAAATCTCCGGGGCGAGGACGTCACGCTCCTCCCATGAGTTCGCGCCGTCGCCCTCGAAAACGGCTTCAGGTACCAGCGGCGGGGTGCATCGGTTGACACCCTCAAGGATCAGGTGCGTCGTCGTCGCGTGCCGTCCGTAGTGGTGAAGCAGCTGCGACGATGAATGCGGCTGTGAAGAAGCAAGCGACAATAATGAGAGCGGGTCGCTCGCCGAGGAGTGTCGCGGCGGCTCCGCCTGCCAGTGCGCCGATGGCGCCCATCGTGCGATTCGCAGATCGCATGGTGCCATTCACTCGGCCCAGCAGAGCATCGGGTGTCAGGCCCTGGCGGAAGCTCATCTCATTTGCGTTCTCGAGCCCGCCCGCGAACCCTTGGAGCGCGAATCCGGAGAAGACGAGAGCGATGGCAACAGCAGTTTCCTGAGGCGCGCCCCCGGCAGGCGCGAGTGCGACCATGATCCAGGCGACGGGGTAGATGGCTCGGCCGACAGTGATTGTGGCGCCCGAACCAAACCGTGCACCCGCGCGTGAGGCAAACGTGGCACCGATCAGCGTCGCTGTGCCTCCCACCGCGAACAACACACCGAAGACGAACGCCGTGAAACCCAGAGTGCGCAGGGTGAAGACCGCCAGGACCGTTAGCGCAGCGGTGTTCGCGAAAAACCACAGATGCGTGGACCACGCGAGTGGTCCCAGAATGTTGTGACGATACGTCCAGCGCAGGCCTTCACCTACCTCGCGTCTCATCACACGCGGACCTGTTTCTCGCTGCACGGGATTCCTCACCCGCAATCCAGCGACCAGCACAGCGTCGACGACATACGTCACGGCATCCACAGCAATGGTGAACGGCGCTCCGATGATACTGACCACGAACCCGCCAAGGGCCGGGCCAATCGTCTGCGCGCCCGCCTCTGCCTGATCGAGTCGGGCATTCGCGGCTCGCAGCGAGCGTCGTTCAACGATCTGAGGCAACAGCGACTGCGTGGCGGCGAATCCGAACACGGAGAAGCTGCCGAACAGGAGGAGCAACACGACGAGCACCCACAGGTGCAGAACCCCCAGAATCCAGCACACGGGTATGAGAGTGAGACTCAAAGCGCGCCCCAGGCTCGCCCACACAAGTACCCGTTGCCGCTGCCAACGATCGACATACACCCCGGCGAAGAGGCCCAGCAGCGCATACGGCAGGAACTGCGCCGCGTTCACGATCCCGACCTCGAACGGACTCGCGCCGAGCACTTCGACCACCAGAAGAGGCATCGCCACCGCTGTCAGTGCTGTACCGAACGCACCGATCGAAACTGCCGTGAAGTACCGAGCGAAAACGGGGTTGCGGAACCAACCAGTCCCCGCGTCAGCTGTCACACGGCACCCCCGTCTAGGAAAAAAGGAGCGACGACGCTCCGAGGCCGGTTACGTCGCCCCCGCTATCGGCCAGGTTCGCATTTACTTCATCGGATCAGGGCGGCGGGCAGCCTCCGCGTAGTACGACCGCATCCCGTGCTTCACACCCAGGCGGACGATCGCGTACAGGACAAGCCCTACGACCGCGATCGATACGAGCCACACCAGCATGAAAATGGAAATCTCAGGTCCATCCAAAGCCATTACTTCCCCCACATCATCGCCAGACATTCAGATGGTCTGAGCCTAACAATGAGGTCAACAAGAAGGATTGCTCACCGGAGAGCACACCTGCGACTGACTCGGAGAGGATGCTTTGGAAGTAGCCGAGTCAGGTGCCACGTGCACGCCTCGCAGCGCCTACTTGCCACCGGTCGCGACGGCGACGATCTCCTGCATGTACGGCGCCACGACCTGCTGCGAGATCTTGCAGTCGAGGAGGAGGACGCCGTCGTCGTCGGATGCGAGCCAGGTCTCGACGGAGGCGAGGTCATCGAGCGAGGCGATCGTCGCGGAGCGGGCGCCGAGGGCAGCCGCGACGGCGGCGAAGTCCACCTCGACGATCATCATCGGCCCGGAGTCGATGCCGCGGACGGCGTACTGGTGGATCTCCGCTCCGTAGGCGGCGTCATTGAAGACGACGATGACCGCGCGCCGAGCGGTCCGGATGAGGGTATCGAGGTCCGCCAGCGCCATGAGGGCCCCGCCGTCGCCCGTGCACAGGACGATCGTAGAGTCCGGCAGTGCACGCGCCACGCCGACGGCGCTCGGGAAACCGAGACCGATGGTCTGATACGCGGTGCCCACCATGATCATGCGGTTCGGCGCGGTGACATGGAGGTAGCCGGGCGCCCAGCCGATGAAGTGCCCACCGTCCTGAACGATCGTCCGGTCGACGGGCAGCATGCGGTCCAGCGCGCGGCACAGGCTCCGCGGGTCGAGGCGCCCATCCGGTGCGGTCGGCTCGCCGTCGTCCCGGGCGTCGTGGGCGTTGAGTGCCTGCTCGGCCACAGTGGTGCTCCACCTCCGGTCTCCCTCGGGGCGTTCGACGGCGGCGAGGAGCGATTCGGCGGCAAGGCGTGCGTCCGCGCGCACGAAGTCGGTGACGGCGGGGGAGGTGGGGCCTGCATTCACATCGACCTGGATGACCCGGGCGTCCGCTGCGAACGAATGCCCGAAGCGCATCGTGAACTGGTTGAGCCGCGCGCCGAGCACCAGCACGACGTCGGCCTGCTCGATGAGCTGCGCCGTGCGCTCCGAGGCCCAGCCTCCGGCGATGCCGAGGTTGGCGGCGTCGCCCCCGAAGAGCCCCGCACCGAGGCTGGACGTCGCGGTCAGGGCGCCGAGGCGGTCGGCCAGGCTCGCCGCCGCTGCTCCTGCTCCGCTCAGCCAAGCGCCGCGACCGGCCAGGACGAGGGGCCGCTCGGCTGCGGAGAGGAGGGTGGCCGCATGCTCGATGTCCTGCGCAATGGGCTCGTGGAGGGGCTGGGGAGCCCCTGACACGGCAATGTCCTCATCAGCGGCCTCGAGAGCTGCCAGGTCATACGGAATCGCGAGGACCACGGGCTCCCGATACCGGAGGGCGTGCTCGATCGCCGCCGTCGTCACCGCCTGCGGACGCGTCCCCGAGACCGTGAAGGTCGTGGCACCGAGCCCCTTCGCCAGCTGGATCTGGTCGACGTCCCACGGTCGCATCCCCGCGGTGGGTGCGTCGCCGACCACCAGGACGAGCGGGATGTCAGCCTGCACCGCCTCGGCCAGCGGCGTGAGGGCGTTCGTGAAGCC
>JAABUN010003284.1_pt1 | contig 25537 bp, 19 predicted proteins | sample 5559311 | NCBI WGS metagenome assembly JAABUN01 (sample SAMN10711877, study PRJNA513370) | rock metagenome | isolation source: Antarctica rocks | place: Antarctica: Victoria Land, Siegfried Peak sud
AAGCAAGAAAAAAGCAGTTGGCATCCCAAGCTTCTAATGAAGTTAATACGGGCTCACCAACCGCCGATGCAAACATATAAAAAAGTTTGCAAAATATTTGGATTTTAACGGTATAACTCCGTGGTTCTTACCTCATACCTCATCTCCCAATTATTTCTTAAAGCCTTAACCGCTCTTAAACGGAATTGGCCTAATAGTTTCATATTAAAGAAATCATAAAAAAATAATTACAAACACTAATATTTACGCGCCTGCCGTTAACATGCATATTCGCAATATTATCAGAATGAAAAGTAAAAAAGTATTGTTCATACTTATTGTCTCCCTTTCAATTTTTTCATTCAAAACAATCAACAAAAGATTGTATAACCGGCGCTTTTTTAATAGTGAGTTCAATGGAACACCGTATATCATAATAGACAAATCAGATTACGAATTAAAGATTTATGATGATGACGGCTGGTATGCAACTTATCCTGTAGTTTTTGGCAGCAAAAACCTCGGCGATAAAATGATGGAGGGAGATCGTAAGACGCCGGAAGGCACTTTTAAAGTAATTTCTAAACGCCCTCATGAAAAATGGGAAAAGATGCTTTTGCTCAACTATCCAACTCCTGTGGATATTGCTAAATTCAATCAAAGGAAATTGCAGGGAATAGTGCCGCTTAATGCAAAAATCGGTGGTGGTATCGGTATACATGGCACCTGGCCCAGAGATGAAATGGCGGTTGATTATTTTCAAAACTGGACTAATGGCTGCATCTCCATGAAAAGAGAAGAAATCCAGGAGGTTTACAGGTTAATTCCTATAGGTACAAGAGTTACTATTCAACGTTGATCTTTCCGCAGATGAGGTATGTGGTATGAGGTTGCTTTTTTGCAATGTATATTATAATTCAACTTTTGTCTTTTCTTTGTCCCAAATCCATATTAACTAACTTATCGTAATTATTAGCAAGTTACTCAGTTCTGTAATATGAAAATTTATGCGATCTCCTATGGATGAAAAACCGGTTAGCTTTCACAGATAGCGTTCTGTGCTGAAATTACAAAGTAAAGCTTTTGAAAAATCCCCCCAGATTGCCGGGGGGATTTTTTATAAACGTCCCGACTTAATATCATCCACTACTGCGGGATCCAGCAATGTAGAGGTATCTCCCAGGCTGTTTACCTCGCCTTCAGCGATCTTGCGTAATATCCTTCTCATTATTTTACCGCTTCTTGTTTTAGGAAGACCGGAAACAAATTGAATTTTATCTGGTTTGGCAATAGCACCAATAATACGGCTGACCGTTGCTATAATATCTTTCTTGCCTAATTCTTTGTCACCATGTGAGCTGTTGGAAATAACAAAAGCATAAATACCCTGCCCTTTTATATCATGCGGATAGCCAACCACCGCGCTTTCTACCACACCGGCATGCATGTTAATAGCATTTTCTACTTCCGCTGTTCCGATCCGGTGACCGCTAACATTAAGAACATCATCCACTCTTCCGGTTATCCGGTAGTTACCGTTCTCGTCACGCAGGGCGCCATCGCCTGTAAAATATAAGTTTTCATAAGCGGCAAAGTAAGTTGTCCGGCATCTTTCATGGTCGCCATAGGTAGTTCTTAAAATGCCCGGCCATGGATGTGTAATACATAAGTTGCCACTAACACCATTACCTTTCACTTCTTTACCATTTTCGTCTATCAGTATTGGCTGAATGCCAGGCAGTGGGAGTGTAGCATAAGTAGGAATTTCGGGTGTTATACCTGCAAGGTTTGTAATAAGCACTCCACTGGTTTCGGTTTGCCACCATGTATCTACTATCGGGCATTTTCCTTTACCGATATTATCTTTATACCAATGCCAGGCTTCTTCGTTAATGGGTTCCCCAACGGTACCGAGTACCCTGAGACTACTTAAGCTTTTATCCGTTACAGGCTCCAACCCAAAACCCATCAGCGATCTTATTGCTGTTGGCGCGGTATACAGAATATTTACTTTGTGCTTATCTATAATGTTCCAGAACCTTCCGGCATCCGGCCATGTTGGAATACCCTCAAAAATTACTGTTGTTGCGCCCGCAGAAAGAGGCCCATAGACGATATAACTATGACCGGTTATCCATCCTATATCGGCAGTACAAAAATGAACCTCTCCCGGTTGATATTGAAAGGTATTTATAAAAGAATAATTGGTCCAAACCATATAGCCGCCACAGGTATGAACAACTCCTTTTGGCTTGCCGGTAGAACCGGAGGTGTATAGAATGAATAACATATCTTCCGCATCCATTTCTTCAGCCTGACAATGCGGGTTACCCTGTGTTTCTACCAACTTGATCTCATCTTCCCACCATACATCTCTTCCTTTGATCATGCTTACGGGGGTTCTGGTACGTGTGCAAACAATCACCTTTTTTACAAAAGGGCACGCTATCAATGCATCATCTATAACCGATTTCAAGGGAATGTCTTTGTTGCCGCGATAAGCGCCATCACAGGTAATAATAAATTCGGCTTTAGCATCGGTGAGCCTGTCTGCAATGCTTTGCGCCGAAAAACCGCCAAACACAACAGAATGAACTGCTCCTATTCTTGCACATGCCAACACTGCAATAGCAAGTTCAGGGATCATGCCCATATAAATGCAAACCTTGTCTCCTTTTTGCACTTTGTTATTTTTAAGCACATTAGCAAACTGGTTAACCTTATCATATAAGTTTTTGTAGGTAAGAACGCGATGATGCTCTTCCGGGTTATTAGGCTCCCATATTATTGCCGGGGTGTCACCCAATTTTTCAAGATGCCTGTCGAGGCAGTTTTCAGTAATGTTAAGCTTGCCGCCTTCAAACCATTTTATGCTGGGTTCAGTAAAATTCCATTGCAGTACTTTGTCCCATTTTTTTCTCCAGTAAAATTCTCCGGCAACATCAGACCAGAATTTTTCAGGGTCATCCACACTTTCTTTATAAGCCTGGTGATATTCTTCAAGTGATCTTATCTGGTAAGGATATGACATATTATTTTGATTTGGCAACAGTGAAAATTTTTTCCTTCAGAGTTTAAAAATAATTACATTCAACGAATATTCCATTATTAACCATGCAATCACCCAAAGGCATCTGGAAAGTTATCACTGCTTCGTCTGTAGGAACATTAATAGAATGGTATGATTTTTACATTTTCGGAAGCCTTTCAACAATTATTGCCCAGAAATTTTTTCCTGCTGAAAATCCAACAGCAGCTTTATTATCTACACTGGCCACATTCGCAGCAGGATTTATAGTCCGGCCTTTCGGAGCGCTGGTGTTTGGAAGGCTAGGCGATATTATTGGAAGAAAACATACTTTTCTATTAACCCTGGTATTAATGGGGGGTTCAACTTTTTTAATTGGTTGTATACCCGGTTATGCAACTATTGGTGGCTGGGCGCCTTTGCTGGTTTTACTGCTACGGTTATTACAGGGACTTGCCCTGGGAGGAGAATATGGCGGTGCCGCAACTTATGTTGCCGAACATGCACCTGTAAACAGGCGCGGTTATTATACCAGCTTCATTCAAACAACAGCAACTCTGGGATTATTTTTATCACTGATCGTTATACTTTCCATAAGGCGGATTGTAGGTGTAGATGAATTTACTTCGGGCAATGGTTGGCGGTATCCTTTTTTACTTTCGATTATTTTGGTAGTTGTTTCCATTTTTATCCGGTTAAAGATGAAGGAATCTCCGGTATTTGCAAAGTTGAAAACAGAAGGCAAAACTTCTAAAAATCCTTTAAAGGAAAGCTTTGGTAAAAAAGAGAATTTCAAAATGGTATTGATGGCGTTGTTTGGTGCTACTATGGGCCAGGGAGTTATCTGGTACACCAGCCAGTTTTACGCACAGAATTTTATTCTTACAAAATGTTTAGTGGAATACGAACAGGCCAATAGTATTATACTGATAGCGCTTGTGTTTGCTACACCTTTCTTTGTAATTTTTGGAGGCTTGTCGGACAGGTGGGGAAGAAAAAATATTATGATGACTGGCATGCTGCTGGGTATATTGTTATACCGTCCTATCTTTGAACAACTTCATGAAATTGCAGACCCGGCGCTGAAAACAGCTATGAGCGCACCATCCAAAGTTATTGAGCATAAAAAAATAAGTGGACCGGCAGCGGATTTTTTATCAACCAGTATCACTGCTACTGTGTATAGTGATGGTAGTATGTTCAGGGAAATAAGCAAACAAAAACTATTAGCTAATGGCGAAAAAACTGCACCGGTATTAACAAAGGAAATGGTGCTGGGTGAATCAGGCCGCTGGAAAATGATTGCTTTGATTGCAGTAATGGTGCTATTTGTTACCATGGTTTACGGACCAGTTGCAGCTTTTTTAGTAGAAATGTTTCCAACCAGGATCAGGTATACCTCCATGTCATTACCCTATCATATCGGTAATGGTGTGTTCGGAGGTCTGGTTCCATTTATAGCAACGCTTATCACCACTGTACCAGGTACTAATTACCTTTCAGGTTTATGGTATCCTATAATTGTAGCGGCATTGTGTCTTGTAATTGGCGGGCTCTATCTTTCAAATAAGATAGATGCCGATGTTAATGATTAAACTTTTAAACTGATTTTATTTATGAATATAGTAAAGCGTTGGTTGGGGGTTTTATGGATGATTTCAGGACCTGTAATTATTTACATGCTCATTAAAAGTGCGGTTGAAAATATTGATCCGGTGGGAAAGGGCGATATCAACAAACCCATTCCATGGATAATAGTAATCACCATCTTTACGCCAATTGCAATCGGATTGGTACTATTTGGCTGGTATGCCTGGAAAGGAGAATATGATGGTGAGATAAAAACGTAATTGCTATCAGCTATCAGCTATTAGCTATCAGCTATCAGCTATCAGCTATCAGCTATCAGCTATCAGCTATCAGCTATCAGGATAAGAGTTAATAATGAAGTTAAAGATTTTTTTAAGATAAAGCTGGTGTTATATTGTCCAATAATGATATATTTCAGCTTATTATCATGTTAAAAAGGAACAGCAGGCTGATAGCTGATAGCTGATGGCTGAAAGCTAAACCACAATCATGTCAATTGAAGTAAAAGAGCTTACAAAAATTTACGGTGAACAGAAAGCTGTAAACAATATATCTTTTCAGGTAGCAAAGGGACAGATTGTTGGTTTCCTTGGCCCTAACGGAGCAGGCAAATCAACCACTATGAAAATAATCACCGGATACCTTCAGCAGGATGCAGGCACAGCCGTGGTTTGTGGTATTAATGTGAAAGACCATCCCATTGAAACAAAAAAGAAGATTGGTTATCTTCCTGAAGCCAATCCTTTGTATTACGAAATGTATGTAAGAGAATATCTTGACTTCATCGCAGGAGTCCATCATTTAGAAAATAAGAAAAATAAAATTGAAGGGGTAATTAAGATAACCGGGTTAAGTACAGAAAGCAGAAAAAAGACCGGCCAGCTTTCAAAGGGATATAAACAGCGGGTAGGATTAGCGGCTGCTTTAATTCATGACCCTGAAGTGCTGATCCTTGATGAACCAACCAGCGGGTTAGACCCTAACCAGATTATTGAAATCAGGGAAGTGATTAAAAACCTGGGTCAAAATAAAACAGTTTTATTCTCTTCTCATATTTTGCAGGAAGTAGAAGCTATTTGTAACAGGGTAATCATAATAAATAAAGGTGTGCTGGTAGCAGATGATAATTTGGTTACACTTCAACAGGGTAATAAAAATAATCATATAGTATTGGTGGAATTTAAAGAACCCATTGAAATTGCATTACTGCAAGGCTTGAACGAAGTAGAAAATGTAGAGCAATCCCAACCCCATCATTTTAAACTGCAGACCTCTAATCCGGAACTTGTGCGTAAACAACTATTTGAACTTGCATTGCAGCATAACCTGAATATTGTTTCTTTGCAAAGTGAAAACCGAAGCCTTGAAGACATTTTCAGAAACCTTACAGCCTGATTGCTTTGATTAAAATTTTGGTAGTGCTAAGTTAAGTGTAAATTGACGTATTGGCTATCAGCCGTCAGCTATCAGGTATCAGGAGGAAACTTAATACACATTGATCTGCTGACTGCTGATAGCTGACGGCTGATAGCAGAAGGCGTCACTTTAGGGATAACTTAACAGTAGTAGCATTTTGCAGTCCTTAACTTAAACAATAAATTCAAAAATAATCATGAGCTACATAGCCGAAATTCATGCAAGACAAATTTTAGACAGCCGTGGAAATCCTACTGTTGAAGTGGACGTAATTACGGATGAAGGAATGCTTGGCCGTGCTGCAGTACCTAGCGGTGCAAGTACAGGCGTACACGAAGCGGTTGAATTACGTGATAATGATAAAAAATTGTATGGTGGCAAAGGAGTTTTAAAGGCAGTTGAAAATGTAAATACAACAATCAGCGATAAACTGGTTGGCTGGGAAGTAGCTGACCAGGCCGGCCTGGATGCTGAAATTATTGCGCTTGATGGCACTTCTAATAAAAGTAAACTCGGAGCTAATGCTATGCTTGCAGTAAGTATGGCCGTAGCTAAGGCAGCATCGCTTGAATCTGAATTACCGTTATTCCGTTATATCGGGGGTACTAATGCCAAAACATTACCTATTCCGATGATGAACATTTTGAACGGTGGCGCGCATGCTGATAATAAAATCGACTTCCAGGAATTTATGGTGATGCCCATAGGTGCAGGATCTTTTAGTGAAGGCCTGCGTTGGGGAGTGGAGATTTTTCATGCACTGAAAACAGTATTAAAGAAAAAGGGTTACTCTACCAATGTAGGAGATGAAGGCGGCTTCGCTCCCGATATTCAAAGTAATGAAGAAGCTATTGATACAGTTATGGCAGCTATCAGCGCAGCTGGTTTTAAAGCAGGCACTGAAGTATCTATCGCTATGGACCCTGCGGTAAGTGAAATGTTTGATGCAAAAGCTAAGCAATACCATTTTCATAAATCTGACGGCAAGAAATTATCCATTGAAAAGATGGTAGATTATTGGGCGAACTGGGTAAAGACTTATCCTATTGTTTCTATTGAAGACGGCATGGCCGAAGATGATTGGGATGGCTGGAAATTAATGACAGATACTTTAGGCAGCAAGATCCAGTTAGTAGGTGATGACTTGTTTGTTACCAATGTAGAAAGATTGCAGATGGGTATTGATAAGGGTGTTGGCAATGGCTTGCTGGTAAAAGTAAACCAGATAGGCACTGTAACTGAAACTATCAATGCTGTAACATTAGCCCAGCATAATGGTTACAATACCATCATGAGCCATCGCAGCGGTGAAACAGAAGATACTACCATCGCCGATTTAGCAGTAGCCCTGAATTGCGGGCAGATTAAAACCGGTTCTGCAAGCCGTACCGACAGAATAGCCAAATACAACCAGCTATTAAGGATCGAAGAACTGCTGGGAAGCAATGCAGTATTTCCTTCAGGAAAGATAAAGTTTGGTAAACAAAAATAGGCTTTCAGCCATCAGCTGTCAGCAATCAGGATGCTAATGTGTTATGTATTTCCTGCTGATAGCTGATAGCTGACGGCTTATAGCAATTAATGCGGCTTTTTATGTGTGACACCACACTACTTTGAACTACCAAACTTTCAATCTAACTTCGGAGTAGCAAATTTAAAATTAAGAACTTGGCATTAAAGAATTTTCTTTCCTGGCATAAAAGTAAGTACCTGCTAACATTGCTTGGCTTCGCTGTATGGATGTTTTTTTTCGATGATCGTGATATCATTACAACACACTTCAGGCATCCCCATGAATTAAAACAACTCCGGCAAAGTAAAGCTTATTACGAAGAGCAGATTAACAGCACACAAATTGAATTAAAACAGCTCAAATTAAATACTGCTACTATAGAAAAATACGCCCGTGAGAAGTATTTTATGAAACGCGATAATGAAGATCTTTTCATAATAACTGATCAATGACATACTCATTCTGACAAACGGTAATAAAATATAATATTTTTCTGCTAACTTTCCACTACGATTTGAAACTCACTTTAATCCGGTATCAGGGTATTAGGATGTTGCTCATATAAGTAATTACTGATGTACCTATAGTTAATTATTTTTTTTAAATGCAATATCTAACTACCCGTACCCGTTTTTATTTTGGACGTTCCGAAAACAGGACATTTTCGGAAAATTTTAAATGGACATAAATAATATTTGCCTATGACACTCTATACACCAGAGGATCTTTTGCAATATTTGTACAAAGAAACTTCCCTTCAGGAATCCAGGGCTATAGAAAAAGCTTTAGTAGATGATTGGGCACTTCGGGAGAAATTTGAAGTTTTAAGATCATCAATTGAACGCCTTAATTCAGTAATTGAAACTCCCAGAGTAGAAGTTGTTTTACATATTTTGAATTACGCACGTGAAACTATGGTAGAACCGGCTTAATTTTTTTAATTACAACAGCCATTTCATTTAATTTCGAAGTCTTGATTAACTGCCAGGATCAATGACGCGAAAAGAACGTTTTCAATTTGTAATAAATTATTTTAAGCTTCACCTGCCTGATGCTGAAACGGAATTAATGTATGATAATCCGTATCAGCTGTTAGTTGCAGTAATTCTTTCTGCACAGTGCACAGACAAAAGAGTTAATCTTACCACTCCCTCCATCTTCGAAAATTATCCTGATCCGCAAAGCCTGGCGCAGGCAGCATACGAGGACTTGTTTCAGCTTGTTAAAAGCATCTCATATCCCGGCAATAAAACGCGTCACCTGATAAGTATGGCAAAAATGTTGGTGGAAAAGTTCAATGGTGAAGTGCCTATGACATTGGATGAATTGATGCAACTGCCGGGCGTAGGCAGAAAAACAGCAAACGTTATAACTTCTGTAATTGATCGTCAGCCTAACATGGCCGTAGATACGCATGTTTTTCGTGTGTCTGCAAGAATCGGTTTAACCAGGCATGCTAAAACCCCTCTTGCAACCGAGAAACAACTGGTGAAATACACTCCGCAGGAATTAATTTATATCATGCACCACTGGCTTATTTTGCATGGACGATATATTTGCATTGCCAGAAATCCTAAATGCGAGCAATGTGGTTTGAAGCCGGTTTGTAGATACTACCAGAATACTTTAAAAAATTATAACGGAGTGACTCCTGTAAGAGAACAATAAAAATTATAGCCCTGACTGCAACTTCGAAAGTCAACGTTTTCATTTTAAGACTTCAAAAGTCAACTTCTGTATTATAAGTTTCGGGAACATATTTTACTTTATAATCCTCATACAATGTCGTTGAATTAAGAAGGTTCATGGTTGATACTTACTGCTTATGCCGGAAGAGCATGAATAACTAATACAATAATTTCTAAGAAGTAAATGTATTAGGGTCAATATTTTTATTACCACCTAAACGTTATGTGTATGCATATAAATAACGTTCTAATGATTAGATGAAAGCTCTAAGAACAAAGTGTGATGAGCAGGAATTTTGTTGATACTGGGTGAAATTCAGGCGGAGGTAGTTCAAACACGTTGTAGTTTTACGCTGTTAGATATCAATTAGGGTTACAACTACATTAATGCAGGGTTTTTTCACCTGGTATTCAACTTTTTATCGCATGTAACTTACTCTTCAAGACAAGTTACTATGCAAAAGTGTATATTATATTTTCCAGCGTTTGTTTTATTTGTTTGCTGGTGTTCAACTGCAGATTGCCAGTATTATTTTTATAACAAAGATTATTATGAACCTGCACTTACATGGGAAACTGGCGTTTCTGCAGGAGGTATGAACTGTCTTACAGACCTGGGTGGCAAAAAAGGTATTGGCAGAAAATTTATTAAAGACATTAACTGGAATGCTACCTGCCCATCCGGTAGTTTATTTGTTGGTGCAAACTATAAAGATCTTATAGGAGCCAGGCTGGAGCTTGCTTTTGGGGAGGTTAAAGCAAGTGATAACGTATTGAAAAACGACAGGTCTGCGGCGTATGGACGGTACATTAGAAATCTGAATTTTCGTTCGGGTATCAGGGAATTGTCATTTTCCATTAAATTAAATCCTTTTTCAATTCTTGAACACTATGATGCAGATGCGCTTCTGATAAATCCTTATGTTCTTGTTGGAGTCGGATCCTTTCGTTTCAGTCCGGAAATATTTTATAATAATACCTGGATAAGTGTTTCAGACTTTCATACGGAAGGACAGGGATTTGAAGAATACCCCGATAGAAGGGCTTATAAATTAACGCAATTTAATATACCGGTAGGAATGGGATGTACATACGAAGCATCACCAGTTTTAAGCTTTCATTTTGAAATAACATACCGCAAGCTTTGGACCGATTATTTGGATGATGTGAGTAAGCATTATATTGATCCTGGATTATTTCAACAATACTTCACACCTGCCAAAGCATACCTTGCAGCGAAACTGGCTGATCGCAGGCTGACAAACAATTCTGGCCTCATAAATTTACCTGGTGACATCCGGGGAAATGAAAAGAATAATGACGCATATTTTTCCGTATTATTAAAAGTAGCCTTCATAATAGGAAGACAAAGGCGATGGTAACACTGGTATTTAAACAGAAAACTACCAGTATGCTTGTAGTAGTACGTTAACTGTAATTTGACGCATTTGCTATCAGCCGTCAGCAATCAGCTTTCAGGAGGAATATCAATTGGTCTTGATTTGCTTACAGCTAACCCCCCTTCGCTAAGCTACGGCAGGCAGGAAGTTGACTGCTGATAGGTATTGATACGAAAATTTCACAATTAAGATAACAGTAGTATAAGTATTTCCATTTATTGTTAATAAATATTCTGTTAAGCAATCCGCTAATTAAAATCTTGATTCATAAATAACGTTATAGAGCAGATCCACCACCCTGTCTATAATCTTTTTATGGAGAAAACTATTTCTGTCTTACAAGATAAATCTAAATGCTTATCATTTCTCTCCTTCAGGCCCTTAATTAAATACCTGAAAGAAAAACAATTTAAAAAAGATGATGACTCAAAAGATTGTTACAAATCAATAGAAGAAATTTTTTTAGCTTCTGATTTTACCGTGCACGATACATATTTACGCATTATCAGGGAAAATGATGTAGTAATTAAGAGTATGCTGAATAAAGCTTTTAGTGAGTTAGATTCTAAAATAGATTTTTATGCTGTTGCGGCGCCTTTTTCGAACAACATAATTTATTCATCAGACAGGTATAAGAGTTTTTTTTCTGTCGGCAAACCAGGTCAGTATGTTATTAATGAAGCAGTCAGTTTCTTACAAACGGATCTAGAAATAACGTATCAACTTATACTTAAAAAATTTTATGGACTTACATTAATTCACAATAATACTTTCGTTTACCCCGTAACGGAGGAAGCTTCCGGCGTTCAAAAATTTATGGAATTTGAATTGGTACCTGATTTCATTGAAATTACGCTTATTGATAATTTACCACTATTAGATATTGCAGACCTGTCAAAATTTTTCAGTCAGATAAAATGCTATGAATTATTAAAAGAAGTGCTGCCTTTACATCTTTTTTCAGTGGAAGGAATTGTGCTAATCAGGGTAAGAGATGTTACCATGAGAGAATGTACTGGTATGATTAAAAACATATTATTAGCTATGCCGTATTTCAGCGATTCGAAATCATTTGAAAACTTGCAGGGACAGGTGCAAAATCTGATTGAATTACCTGAAGCTACTATCAGCCTAACTTCTATTATAAGAGATCATACATGCGGAACGAATCTAAAGGTTGGCAGTTCTAATAGTCTTTTATTACAGCCCATTAGTTTTACCTCGGGCGATTCCTCAGCATGGCTGCAATTAAAGGAACTTTTTAAAGAACGAACATCTCTTATTATTTCAAACTTTTCCAGTTCATTCCTGCATCAGTTTCAGTTTTTACAATCTTATGATGATAATGGTGTGAAAAGCCTGGTATTATTTCCACTAAAATTCGGTGATGAGCTGATGGGTATTTTTTCAATCGTTACGAAAGCGGTTAGTATCAAACAACATCATTTGTATAAAATTGAACCTTTAATTCCTTTGTTAGTGCTTGCTCTGGAAAAGCAGTCTGAAAAGATGGATGATGAAATTGACAGAGTTATAAAAGAACAATTCACCGCAGTACAGTCTTCTGTTAACTGGAAATTTAATGAAACAGCATGCAATTATATCATTCAAAATAACAAAGGCCAGGATAGTAAAATTGAAAGTATTGTTTTTGAAAATGTATTTCCTTTATATGGTTCTATTGATGTGCGTAATTCGTCTATTGAAAGGAGTACTGCCATTCAAAAAGATTTATTGGAGCAATTGCAGCTTGCAGATGCTATCATCAGAAAATCTAAAGAGGAGATTTATCTTTTTTCATTACAGGAAATAAGCTACCGTATAGACAAATATATCAGTATCGCTTCATTAGTGCTGTTTCCCGGAGATGAATTGGCCATTCAAAATTTTCTTGATGATGAGATCATCGGATTATTCAATCATCTGAAAAAGGTAGTACCAGCAGTAAATGGCATTATTGATAATTACTTTTTTCTTTTAAATACTAATACCAATAAAATCTCAAAGCAATACACCGCATTTGAAGAGAGCATTACAATGATTAATAATGATCTGGTAAAATTTATTAACCAGGAGCAGGCAAAAGTTCAGCAGGTTTATGCTCATTATTTTGAGTATTTTGTTACAGACGGCGTTGATTTTAATATATACATTGGCCAGTCAATCACACCTGACAAACCATTCGATCAGTTTTATTTAAAGAATCTAAAATTATGGCAACTGACAACCCTGGTGAAAGCCGCGCAAAAAGTTAGAAGCTTACAGCATCGTATTCCGGTTGCGCTGGATACTACCCAACTTATATTAGCGCATAGCAAACCTTTATCAATTAGTTTCAGGGTGGCAGAAAGAAAGTTTGATGTAGATGGCGCCTATAACATCCATTACGAGATCATCAAAAAAAGAATTGATAAAATTAAAATAACGGGAAGTTGTGAACGATTAACGCAGCCGGGTAAAATCGCAATAGTCTTCGCACATGATAAAGAAGCACAGGAGTATACTTCGTATATAGAATACCTGCAAAAAGAAGGATTACTTAAAACAGGTATTGAATATTTTGAGCTGGAAGAGCTACCTGGTGTAAGAGGATTGAAAGCGCTTAGGGTTGGTATTAACATGGATAATACCTGGAATGAATGTTCTTCTTTAGTAAAAGGTTATCAGTTGCAATCGATAAGTTAGTAGCACTCTTTTTATTTACCACAGAGTCCTTGATGAATTGAAATTCAAACATCGTGGTAAGATAACTGGATAAGTTGCACTGATCATTGGTTGTTTTTGAACCACGAAGACACCAAGGCACGAAGAGGCACAAAGATTTTTTTTCGAACAAACACAAAAGAATATTAAAATTTTGTGCTCCTTCGTGCCTTGGTGTCTTCGTGGTTCAAAACTCTTTGCTTCGGTGGCTAACTGATTTCCGATCTAGTTATATAGGAGAAAAGACAGAGGATGCCCAAAGGCGCACAGAGTGAACCTTATTGTTAAAAGAAGCTTTAAAAGGTTATGCAATTATCTTTTATACACCAACTTCAAAATATTTCCCTTATCATTATCAGCTGCTTCATTCGAGATATACATATCTCCGTTAGGAGTAAAAGTAATGCCTTCCGGTTGTTTGTAAATTTGTTGATTTAATGGCCATGCCTGTTCAACTTTTCCTTTAAGATCACATACCAGCAGCATCTTACCTACAGAGCACAGCACATATAATTTTTTTTCTATGGGATGAATAGCGGTAGCAGAAGGTTTCGCATCAAAGTCTTCAGAACTTTTAATTCCTGGCAAGGTGCTAAGGTCTATGGTGAATAAGGGCTCGTCTGCAAATGCTTCTTTTTTTAAATTGAACGCATACGCATATTTTATAAGGTTGCTTTTTTTGCCGGGGCAATTCTTACAAATTATAATAAGATTTTCGCCGGGTTGATCAAGATAAATTGACTCGAACTCCATATGTTTCTTAAAGGGAATTTCGAAAGTTTTCACCTGGGAAATAATGCCGTTCCTTGGCACTCTGTATATCTTTCCCATACTCTCCAGCACATAATAATTAAGATCGTCGAGCGTCACATCTTCATAATCACCATTGTCGCCAAAATTTAATTCTTCTGCAATTTCACTGTTTGAAAAATTTACAGTAAAGATCTTTCCTGATTCATCCTGTATGGCTACAAATAGATTATCTTTTAAATAGTGAATACCGGAGATCTCTTTTAATTTTTTTTTCATCTCACTTTTTTCCACCCTTTCAAGGTCATAGCTTCCTTTTTTTAGTGCTATGCTACTATCCGTATGGTTATTAAGTTGACTGTTATCAGGGTTATTCCCGCAGGAACTGATAACAACGAATGATGTTAATAATAGCAACAAGCTATATTGGATAAAGTATTTCATGTGATGTAAAAGTACATAACATTACGGGCAGGCTACATACCTGATAATGTTTAGCTAACCTGATTCTAATATGCCTTTACCTATCAGTCTTCTGGAAAGTGGTTACAACTAACTCAGATGGAGTGTTTTTTGAAAATTTAAAATTACTTATGGAAAAAAGTATCTTAAAAATTAGATTGTTTTTGCTGACCCTGAAAGCTGAAGGCTCATAGCTGAAAGCTGTATCTTTAATTTACTGAATGGAATATTTGAAATCTTATAAAAGTTTTGTAAACAGTCATTACCTAAGTCAGGGTATCCGTATGACAGCCGGTATCTTAGTACCGGCTCTTGTTATGAGCCAGTTCAACCTACTGCAGGCTGGGTTGGTTTTATCAGTGGGTGCTATGTGTGTTAGTGGAACGGACAGTGCTGGTCCCATACATCACCGGCGAATTGGGATGATGGTTTGTAACGTAGCTATATTCCTGGTTTCACTTGCAGTTGGCTTTACCACATACTCACCGGTATTATTAGGGATTATACTTTGTGTTTTTTGCTTTTTCTTTTCAATGCTGGGTATATTCGGTGCAAGAGCGACCTCCATTGGCCTAGCTGCCCTTTTAGTGATGATATTAAATATCGACCATAAAAGAGAAGGTTGGGATGTGGTTTGGAATACATTATACCTTTTGGCAGGGGGTACCTGGTATATGCTGTTCAGTTTGTTTTTATACAGTGTATTGCCATATAAACTTGCTCAACAGGCTCTAGGAGATTTTATTCAAAGCGTTGCAGAATATTTTCGCGCCAGGGTCGGCTTCTATGATAAACAAACCGATTATAGTGATACTTACAAAAGCCTTCTTCAACAACAAATAGTTGTTCAGGAAAAGCAAGACCTGATCACTGAATTGCTTTTTAAAACCCCTGATATTGTAAAAGAATCAACAACAACAGGTCGTATATTAATTATGATCTATCTTGATGCTGCGGATCTTTTTGAACGTGTGATGACCTCTTACCAGGATTATAATACTTTACACAGTTACTTCAATAGCACAGGAATCTTGCAAAAATTCGGGGAGCTTGCACTTGAGCTGGCTCAGGAACTAGACAAGATAGGGATTGCTGTAAAAAGAGGTAGGGCTTCTACAGAAAACCCCCTCCTCTCTGAGCATATCCGGAAAACAAGAAACGAGTATAACCAGTTAAGAAAAACATTTCTTAACCCTGAAAACATCGAAGGTTTTATCAGCCTAAATGGCATCCTGGAAAATATGCAGGATATTGCTGAGAGGCTGCACACCCTGCATCATTATTCAACTTACGACCGCAAATTAGCAAAGGCACCATCACACGAATTTGATTATAAGAAGTTTGTTTCTCATCAGGACATTACTCCGCAAATTTTTATAGATAACATCAGTTTTCAATCAAATATATTCCGGCACTCTCTTCGGGTAAGCGTGGCCGTTTTAGCAGGATACCTGATTTCACTTTTTTTTAAGTTCGGACACAGTTACTGGATTTTACTCACTATAATCGTGATTCTTAAACCCGCTTACAGCCTTACAAAAAAGCGGAATGCCGATAGACTTATAGGAACGGTTTGCGGCGTTTTAATAGGGATATTAATATTGTTTCTTATTAAAAATAATACCGCTCTCCTGATCATAATGATCTTGCTGATGGCTACTACCTATACTTTTATAAGGAATCACTATTTAGTTGCCGTATTGTTTATGACTCCTTATATCATTATTTTCTTTCATTTGCTATATCCTGATAACTTCAAAATGGTTTTAACAGATAGGGTCATAGATACGGGTATTGGCTCTCTGATTGCTTTTATAGCCAGTATATTTCTGGTGCCTGCATGGGAACATACCACTATTAATACCTACATGATTCAGATGCTGGAGGACAATAGGAATTATTTTAACATTACCGCCAATGTTTTTGGTAATACGAAACCAATTATTAAAAATCAGCACCAGGTTGCACGGAAGAATGCACTGGTATCACTCGCTAATTTATCCGATGCATTTAACCGCATGCTTTCTGAACCTAAAAGAAAACAAATAGGAATAGATAAGATACACCAGTTTGTGGTTTTAAACCACATGCTTACATCACATATTGCAACCTTATCATATTATATTCAGTCCAGGACCACGATTTACCGGTCAGAAAAGTTTATCGGTGTAAGCAATGATACCAGTAACTATATTACTAACGCAATGGACATTTTAAAGAAGAATCCATCAACTATACCGGTAGTTAGTCATAAAGACTCATTGCGGTTGTTAAACGAACAGGCTAATATGCTGCTTGAAACACGAAAGAAAGAATTGCAACAGGGTCAATTGGAAACAACAACTAAAAAGTATTTACTGGAGCTCAACTCGGTTGTTAACCAGTTTAATTTTATTTATAAGATTGTTGTGGATATTAATAAGGTCGCCGGCAGTATAAGTTGAATACTGAATATTAACGGTATTAGACATTCTTAAGTCAATGACATTGCAAGCATCTCTTTTAGCTTAGCCACCAGCTCGCCTTTCGTAATAGGAATACCCATAATTTTATTATACCCTTTCGCATCAATAAGAAATTGGTCGCGGATAATTTTAATGAGCTGACCGTTATTTATTTCTGGTATCAATACCTGCCTGAAGTTTTTAAGAATAGTTCCCAGGTTTTTTGGGAATGGCCGTATATAACGTATATGTGCATGTGAAACTGCGTGGCCTTCAGCCTGCAATTGTAACACGGCACTCTTAATGGCTCCGTAAGTACTTCCCCAGCCTAACACCAGTATATCACCTTTTTCAAGGCCGCTGTCTAATTTTTGCTCAGGCACATAATCAGCGATCTTATCTACTTTTTCCTGCCGGATCTTAACCATCAACTGGTGATTTTCAGGGTCATAGCTAACATTACCGGTAATGTTTTGCTTTTCAATGCCACCGATACGGTGTTCCAGTCCCCGGGTTCCGGGGATAGCCCATGGGCGCACCAGTTTCTCATTTCTTAAATATGGCTGAAAGTTATCTTCGTTATGTCCTAATTCGGTTTTGAATTTTACTTCAATCGGTGGAAGATCATCAGCTTTTGGAAACTTCCAGGGTTCAGCTCCATTGGCAATATAACCATCACTTAAAAAGATTACCGGTGTCATATGCTGAACAGCAATTCGGAAGGCTTCATATATTGCGCTAAAACAATCACTCGGGGTAGATGCTGAAATAATCGGCATAGGGCATTCACCATTTCTTCCATAATATGCCTGTAGTAAGTCACTCTGTTCAGTTTTTGTAGGTAAACCGGTTGATGGTCCGCCACGCTGGATATTACAGATCAATAAAGGAATTTCAAGCATTACTGCCAATCCCATAGCTTCGCCTTTCAAAGCCATACCCGGACCAGAGGTCGTAGTAACTCCAAAAGAGCCTCCGTAACTGGCACCTATAGCCGAAGTAATGGCGGCTATCTCATCTTCGGCCTGAAAAACCTTCACACCAAAAGCCTTATGCTTGCTTAATTCATGCAATATATCAGAGGCAGGAGTAATGGGATAGGAGCCCAGGAACAATTGTAATCCGCTCTTCTGCGATGCTGCAATAAGGCCGTATGATGCAGCCTGGTTACCCATAATGGAACGATATATTCCTGGTTCCATCTTTGCCTTCTCTACCTTAAAAGTTGTGGTAAAAGTTTCCGTAGTATCTCCGTAATTGAATCCTGCCTGTAGCGCCCTGATATTGCTTTGAAGGATCACATCTTTCTTGCCAAACTTATCTCTTAAAAACTGACTGGTGTTTTCTATGCTTCTGCCAAACATAAAATACAGAAAGCCCAGTACAAACATATTCTTGGCACGATCTTTCTCCTTAGTGCCCATTTCAAATTCCTTTAATGCTTCCCTTGTCATTTTGGTAACATCTATTCTTATCACCTCATAACTCTGGAGGCTCTCATCTTCGAGTGGATTGATTCCATCAGGATAGTTTGCTAAACGGAGATTTTTAGAATCAAAACCATCAGTGTTAACGATGATCTTTCCGCCTTTTTTTAAACTCTTAAGGTTAGTCTTTAATGCAGCGGCGTTCATGGCAACCAGAACATCGCAGTCGTCGCCGGGCGTTAATACCCTTTCGCTGGAAAACCTAAGCTGATAACCGCTGACTCCTGGCAAGGTTCCCTGTGGTGCGCGTATTTCTGCCGGAAAATCAGGAAACGTAGCCAGGTCAATTCCAAGCAACGCCGTGCTGTTTGTAAACTGACTGCCGGTTAACTGCATGCCATCTCCACTATCACCAGCAAACTTAATAACAACATCCTGAAGAACTTCTATTTTACGAGTCATGCTGAAAAGATTATACTGCTAATTTAGTGAAGGAAGGATTAGTAATAAAATTCGTTTTGTAAAAGAAAGGAAGGAACAACCTGGCGAAGCTCGTCCGCTTCGCCAGGTTGTTCCTTCTTTATCTCAATACTTTCACATCACTTTCCAAATTATTCCAGTTTATAACAGCTACGGCGCAGCCATTCTTACAAAATTCTTTGTATTTATCTTTGTTGAAAAGAGCTTCACCTTTTACTGAAGGCAGTATTTCAAAGGCGTATGTTGAATCTAAATTTCGGGGTTGATCACCGGATAAACCATATAAAATAAAATACTTTACTCTTTTTTCCTGAGACGCCGATATCTTCCAAACCAAATCTGATTGCTTTTGAACGATTGGTTTTGCTGGTTTGATGCTGTCTATCCATAACATGGGCGGTACCAGGGCCGGGTGCTTATAATAGTTGTTTCTAAGGCTGTCGCTCCAGCCGTTGGGGTTATGAACGAAAGATTTACTGCTGAAATAAATGCTTCCCTGCACTGATGAATACTCCCTAAGCTTTTTTATCTGGTTAGGCAATTCCTGAGGATTTTTATAGCCGGGGCTATTCCTTTCGTAAGCCCGGTAAATTCCATGACCAATATATAATTGGCGTCCATAAGCATGCTTGCTCCACCAATCGATAAGTGTTTCATAGCCCACCAGTTTATGTCCAAACTCCCAGTATAATTGTGGCGTAACATAATCTATCCAGCTATTTTTTAACCATAATAGGATATCAGCATACAGGTCATCATAATTTGTCTGACCTGCCTTGGTAGCACTGCCTTCCGGATCCTTGTCATTATTACGCCATACGCCAAAAGGACTTATTCCAAACTTGCAATACTTATTTTCTTCCTTAATTGCCCGGCTAAGGAACAGTATAACTGAATCCACATTGCTTCTCCGCCAGTCTTCCTTATCTAAACCGTTATTATATTTTACATAAGAAGATTCATCCGGTATTTCCTCACCCTTTATACGGTAAGGATAAAAGTAATCATCAAAATGAACAGCGTCAATATCATATCTTTTAACCAGATCACGGATTACAGTTGTTACATATTGCTGGACTTCTTTATTACCGGGATCAAAATAACGCTTTCCACCATAAGTGAAAAACCATTCCGGATGGATCCTGGTGACATGAGTAACAGCAATAGAAGATTTGCCAACGCTAAATTCGGCCCGGTAAGGATTGCACCAGGCATGAAATTCCATTCCCCGTTTGTGTGTTTCCGATATCATGAAAGCTAAAGGATCATAGTAGGGTGAAGGTGGTAGTCCCTGTTTACCGGTAAGCCATTCACTCCAGGGTTCATAAGGTGATGGATAAAAAGCATCTGTAGATGGTCGCACCTGCACAATAACAGCGTTTAAGCCATTGCGTTGGTGCATATTCAATAAATTAATAAATTCTTCTTTCTGACTATCTGAATTAAAGTTTCCTGTTGAAGGCCAATCAATATTAGTAACCGTAGCCACCCATGCTCCCCTAAACTCATACTTTGGTTGTGCTAATGTAAAGTAAAAACTGAGTATACAAAACTGAAAAAGGAATAAACATGTTCTTTTCATGGGCGTTTAAATTGCGGAACCATAACCCGTATCTACTATAAAAAATTAATGTTAATCAGGAATTTCTTAGCTGACGGCTGATAGCTGACAGCTGATCGCTCATGAACTCCACACTGTTGTTCCTTCGCTGCAATTGGCGCATATGTCAATACTCTTTCGGCTTTTCAGCATCTGTTTACGAAATTTTATATAATCTTCATTATGCCATATTTCTTTAAAAGGCTTACCCTTAAGATCGCCCAGCGTATGTTGCGCATCTTTATCAAAGCAGCAGGGTACTACTAATCCATCCCAGGTAATTACTGTAGCATGCCATAACCTCCAGCAATGATTGTTCAATTCATTCTTGGTAGTAACTTCACCCCTTTCATTTTTTTTATACCGGCTATATTTTTCTATAGTTGGAATCAGGCTGTTGGGATCATTTTCATAATCATAAACTTGAGCTGTTTTCAGCCATACATCATCCACTCCTATTTCCCTGCCCAGTTTTTTTACATCTTCTATCTGGTGCTCATTTGGTTTAACCACCAGAAATTGAAAGAAGACGAAGGGCGTTTTACTGTTAAGCGCCTTTTTCCATTTCACAATATTTTTTGCACCCTCGAGCACTTTATTTAATTTCCCTCCTACCCTGTATTGCTGATAAACATCCTGGGTTGTTCCGTCAATGGAAATAATCAGCCTGTCAAGTCCGCTTTCTATAGTTTTTTTAGCATTTTCATCATTAAGATAATGAGCATTGGTAGATGTAGCTGTATAAATTCCTTTGGCAGACGCATATTTTACCATTTCCAGGAAACCGGGATTAAGGAAAGGTTCTCCCTGAAAATAAAAAACGAGGTAGAGCAGGTCTTTATATAACTGGTCAATCGTATCTTTAAAGAAGTCTTTTTGAAGCATCCCCGTAGGTCGTGTAAATGCCCTTAAACCGCTGGGGCACTCAGGGCAGCGCAGGTTGCAGGAAGTGGTAGGTTCAAACGAGATTGAAATGGGGTAACCCCATTGTACAGGTTTGCCAGTCCATTTACTGATATAGTAACTGCTAAGTACCTGGGTTGCGTTCCAAAGCCTTCTTGGGGTAAGCTTTGATAAGAAATTTATATTATCGTTCCGGTTCCACTTCTTCATATTGATGTAAAAATAATGTCATACCATCAAAAGACACAATTTTTCATTTCCAATGTTTACGGAAGTTACCTGAACCGGGAAATTGAAAGTGTCTGTAGAATTATTACTATTCGAAAAACGATTATCATAATCTTTTATTGACAGGTTTCTTATTGCTGCTGCTCCGGCATAACTTTAATGAAAAATAATCAATGATGTTACAAAATCAAAATATAAGTAAGGCTATTAAGTTTTCAGGCTTAAAGAGGATACTTACTAAAAAGGTGCTGGTTACTACCATTTTTTGCCTGACAATATTCAGAAGTTTTGCTGATGAAGGAATGTGGCTGCCTATGTTGTTAGGTCAGCAGGTGTATAATAATATGTTGAAAAAAGGATTGAAACTTACCAAAGAGCAGTTGTACAGCATAAACAAGGCCTCTGTAAAAGATGCTATTATTATTTTTGGCACTGGTTGTACCGGTGAGATAGTAAGTAACGAAGGACTGATATTTACCAATCATCATTGCGGTTACGACGCCATTACTTCAGCCAGTTCCGTGGAGCATAACTACCTTAGTAATGGATTTTATGCCATGAAAAAAACCGAAGAGATTCCTTCCAATACATTAACAGTACAATTTCTGTTAAAGATAGAAGATGTTACCAAAGAAGTGGAAGAATCGCTGAAAGGATTGAGCGGAGAAGAACGTGGCAAAAAACAATCTGAAATATTTTCAACCATTAATCAGAAATATTCTGATACTTCACAAAGTATTGAAGCCAGGACGAATGCAATATTTAAAGGCAACCAGTTCCTGGTATTTATTTACCAGCGATATAAGGACATTCGCCTGGTAGGTGCCCCACCCGAAAGTATTGGCAAATTTGGAGGTGATACCGATAATTGGGAGTGGCCGAGGCATACCGGTGATTTTTCAGTATTCAGGGTGTATGCCTCTAAAGATGGTAAGCCTGCAGATTATAGTAAAGACAATATTCCCCTGAAGCCTAAATATTTTTTACCAGTTTCAATTAAGGGTTTAAAAGATGGCGATTTCTCTATGATCTATGGTTACCCCGGTGGTACTAACCGGTATGAAAGTTCTTTCGGTGTAAAGCAGGCTACGGATATCAATAATCCTACGCTTGTAAAGTTGCGTGATGCACGGTTAAAACTGATGTTTGAAGAAATGAAAAAAGATCCGGCAATAAAATTACAACTGGGTTCAAGTTATGCATCTATCGCTAATTACTGGAAATTCTATGATGGAGAAACCAAACAACTATTGAAATATAAAATTTTTGAGAAAAAGCAACAGGATGAAAAAGCCTTTCAGCAATGGGCAAAAGGCAAGCCGGAATTTGAAAATATTTTCAATGATTGGAGCAAGGCTTATGATGCCTGGAGGCCTTATAGTAAGCAACGGGTTTACATAAACGAAGGAATACTGGGATCTCAGTTAGCAATGTTTGCATCTTCTTTATCACAAGTTGAAAGAGTATTGGTAAATACCGGTGTTAAGCCTGGAGATGCAAGGAAAACCCTCGAGGATGCTAATGCAAAACGAAAAGAATTTCTGCAATCGGAAAATAAGATTTCTGACCAGCGGATTATGGCTGCTACTGCCATGATGTTTTACCAGGACGTAGATAAAATCCAGCATCCTATCGGTTTTTATGAAAACCTTAAAGGCAGCTTTGGTGATTTAAAGGATGAGAATACCTATAACAAATGGGCGGCAGAAGTATTTAAATCAACCATGATATTCGACGATACCAGGTGGAATGCTTTTATGGCAAATCCTAATGCTATCACTTTACAAAATGATATGGCTTATGCGTATGTTAGCAGCTTTTTAAAAAATTACACCGGCAAATATTTAACATTCTTCCAGCAATTTACCTCCCGGAATAATGACCTGGGCAGACTTTATTTAAAAGGTGTAATGCAGATGAGTCCCACCAAGATTATGTACCCGGATGCAACATTTACCATGCGGCTTAGCTATGGAAATGTTAAAAGCTATCAACCACGCGATGCAGTAAGGTATGATTATGTAACAACCATGAAAGGCGCACTGGACAAATATCTTCCGGGTGATTATGAATTCGATTTGCCGCCTAAATTATTGGAGCTCGCTGCAAAAAAAGATTTTGGCCAGTATGCTGACAAACTTAGGAATGACCTGGTAGTTGGATTTATTACAACCAACGATATCACTGGTGGTAACTCCGGATCGCCGGTTTTGAACGGAAGCGGAGAACTGATCGGACTGGCTTTTGATGGTAATTACGAAGCGCTTAGCCACAAGATGGCTTTTGATAAAGACCTTAATCGTACCATTTGTGTAGATATCCGTTATGTGTTATGGTGCATTGACAAGCTTGGAGGCGCTTCACCTATTATTCAGGAGCTTAAGTTAATGAAGTAACTGCTGAAGATACTGCCACGGAGGCACTAGTCTCGTGTCAAGTATAAATATGGTATTAATTGCTATCAGCCATCAGCAGTCAGCTATCAAGAGGAAACACATTATGCATTGATCTGCTGAGAGCTGATAGCTGACGGCTGATAGCGACTAAGGCTTTGTGACCAAACAACACTATCGTATCTTAGTAATATGAATAAAACAAACAAAATAGCTTTACTGGTAGATGGAGATAATGCACCACCAAAATTGTTAACCCTTATCCTTGAAGAAGCTTCTAAATACGGCAAAGTTACCATCCGCCGGGTATATGGTGATTGGACTACTCCTCAAATGAACACCTGGAAAAGCATGTTGAATGAAATGGCTTTTAATCCTATTCAAAAATTCAGCTATACAACAGGAAAGAATTCAACCGATAGCGCTTTGATTATAGACGCCATGGATATCCTTCATGATGAACTGGTTGACGGATTTTGTGTCGTTTCAAGCGATAGCGATTATACAGGCCTGGCTAAAAGAATCAGGGAAGAAGGAATTTTTGTAATGGGTATTGGTGAAAAGAAAACACCTAACGCATTCGTAAAATCATGTGAAATATTTACTTACGTAGAAAACCTGGAAATAACAGAAGTAGCAGCGGTTCAGCCTGAAAAAGAAAAAAAGAAGAAGCCACAGAAAGCAAACACAACAGTTCCGGTAAATATGAACCTGATCAATAAAGCTTTCGAAATGTCTACAAATGAAAGTAATGAAGTAAATATTTCTACATTAGGACTTAACCTGCGAAAATTAGATCCAAGCTTTGATTGCCGGACTTACGGCTTTAAAACCATTACCAGCCTGTTTGCAAACTTACAAGGGTTTGAAGTGGTTGATAACATGATCAATGGAAGAAATCATCCTGTTCTTAAAAGAAAGGGAAGCTGATAGCAAAAGCATCAATTTAAGGTTGACATTACACCAGTAAATAAAAAGGCATACTTTAAAGTATGCCTTTGTTGCCAACGTTGAATAATCAAAAGCTGGCTTAAGATTTTAAGAATACTAGGCAGGTTTCTTTTTCATTTTCATCTTCATATTTGATGACCTCGCATTTGATGTGTCACCTGTAGTCTTATCATCTGTAGACTTATCCATATCCATCTTCTTTTTGCCCATCTTATTATTTTTGTCCATCTTATTCGTATTGCCCATCTTATTTGTACCATTCATCTTATGCATATTATGCGTGGTATCCTGCAATGGATTAGTTCCAGCTACAGGATTACTGTTAGCACTAAATGAACTTAATAAAAAACAAACTAAAGAGGCACAAACACTGTTTACAATGATTTTTTTCATAAAATTTTTTTTAATAGTTACTTAAATTATAATATAGGTAAATGATTTAGTATTAAATAGAGTGTAACTATTCAGCCCGAAGAGAATAAAGGAGTGCCATTGATGGCAGCACCAAGCGCTTCTATGATGGAGATGCCTTGTTTTTTCATGGTTGAGATGTAGCTGCGAATGTCTGCAAAATCCTGTGCA
>JAABUN010003285.1_pt1 | contig 25534 bp, 26 predicted proteins | sample 5559311 | NCBI WGS metagenome assembly JAABUN01 (sample SAMN10711877, study PRJNA513370) | rock metagenome | isolation source: Antarctica rocks | place: Antarctica: Victoria Land, Siegfried Peak sud
CTGGCGGGTGTCAGCGGAAAAGGCGCGCAGCGCCAGATTGATCAGGAGACTCTCGATGCCGAAGGTGAGCAGGAACGTCGTCAGCAAACTCGCGCGCAGCACCAGATTGATGACATAGCGCTGGAGCAGGAAGCCTAACGCGAACAGGGTCAGCATCGTGAGCGGCAGGCTCAGGAACGGGTCGAGCCCGGTCGCCCGCCACAGGAAATAGGTCATGAACGCCGCCAGCATGATGAATGCGGCGTGAGCGAGATTGATGATATTGAGGATCCCCCAGACCATCGAGAACCCGAGCCCGACCAGGGCCAGGAGGCACCCCTGGAGCAGGCCATTGACTAGATGTTGCATCGGCGCTCCTTCGGGGCAATGACGTACACGCCCGTTCCACAGGGTGACAGGGGCGCAGGAGGAGGTCGGACCGGTAGCATATGATAGTCGCTCCGCCCGGTTGCTCGCTATCGCGCATTCCATGCCGGTGTGGGCCAGATCGCTTTCCCATTGGCGACATCCTGCGGGAATACCGTGACCTTCTGGCCTTTCTGCCACTGCTCGACGGCCATCGGCTTGAAGGTGTTGATACCCCGCTCATCGAACTTGATCTGTCCGTAGAACGTTATGACATCGAGCTTGGCGATGGCATCGCGCACCTTGGCGGGATCCAGCGTTCCGGCGGCTTCGATCGCCTTGACGAAGGCAACGCCACAGGCGGTACCATCGGCGCTCTGATAGGCCGGCTCGTAACCAAAGCGCGCCTTATAGACATCGTTGTAGGCACCGGGGGTCTTGAAGAGGTCGTTCCCCTGATATTTCAACGCCGGGGTCCACTGCGTGCCGCCGAACACGTAGTCGGCATCGGCCTTCAGGGTCGTCTGAAAGTCGGGGATGGAGGGACCGACGCTGAACGCGAAGCCTTTGGGGCTGAACCCCAACTCTTTCGCCTGCTGCATGATCGCCACCGCCTCGGCCTTGTGACCACTATTGAGCAAGAAGTCGGGGTTCTTCCCCTTCGTCTCCGTGAGGACGGCCCGGAGGTCGGTGCTGGCATTGGGATACTTTTGGTAGTACACGACCTGGAAGCCCTGTTTCTCGGCGTAGGTCTTCGCCGCATCCGCGACCTCGACGGAGAAAGGATCGTCGGCGGAGAGGATGGCACAGGTGGTCGGCTTCGGGCTCTGTAAGAGGGCGAGATCGACACAACCGGCGAGATAGTTCTTGGCGGGGCTCAGCACCGCGAACGTATAGGTATACCCCTGATTGAAGATGCTCTCCGCCGCACCATTCCCCTCGATCATCGGGATCTTGTTCTGCTCGGCGACGGTGCTCACCTGGAGGGTCGAGGTCGTGCCGTACGGGCCGAGGAGGAACTGGATCTTATCCTGCTTGATCAGCTGCGTCGCGAGGGTCGCGCTCTTCGGGCCATTGCTCTCGTCATCGTAATATTTCGTCTCGATTTTATAGCGCTTGCCCGCGACTGTCACCCCACCCGCGCTGTTATAGGTCTCCTTCCAGAGCTCATAGCCGTCCTGGGTCAGCTTACCCTCGCTGGCGGTGCTCCCCGTGAGCGAGATCGGTGCCCCGAACAGGATCGTACCATCGAAGGTACCGCTGAATTGTGGAGAACCACTCACAACCGGAGAAGCCACACCACCGACGGCAGAAGCGACAGAGGTGGCCGCACCGGCCGGATTGGTCGCCGCCGCCTGTGCGGTCGCGACGATCCCACCCGGTGCGGCGGAGGCGGCCTGTGTAGCGACCGCCGCTGCCGTCGGCGCTCCACCACTGCCCGAGACGATTGTCGCGGCGGTGGTAGCCGCCGCCTTGACCGTCGGGGCAACCTCGGTACTGGTCGACACCGCGCCGCAGGCACCGAGGAAGGCGTTCAACGCCGCTCCGGAGAGGCCGAAGAAGGCCACCCGCTTAAGGAGCATCCGCCGGGTAACGCGCGAGATCTTCACAGATTCTGACAAGTCCATTAATTCATCACTCATCTACTGCTCCCCCTGGTGTGAGCGCAACTATCGCGGTCGTGTACTACTGCCGATCGCCGCGTCGCGATCACACGCGGCGACGCCGTAACCAACGGCCATTCTTCCCGACCCCCCTACCGATTTGCATAACGTCTGCACAGGAACCGACGAGGTGTGTGATTTATAGCATAAGATGAGAGGTAAGGCGACAGGTCAGATATAACCGTCTGGGTGGCGTAGGCCGACCGGAAACTCGCCTACCCCCGCGCCGTGTAGCGCTTGCCCATAGCCTCCGTGATCCCCAAGGTTCGACCGCAGACACAGATGGGGATGCCAAAACGTGTTCGCCGTTGCTCTCGCTGCGGATCTTCTGCTACCGTTGCAGGCTGGCGACGGCATAAAGCGAGAAGCCCTGACGCGAGGGGGGAACGTAGCGATGGATCCCGCAACATTGGAGGCACTAATCGAGGTAGCACAAGGCAAGCATCCCGCCGATCTCGTTTTGCAAGGCGGTCGCGTCGTCAACGTCTTCAGCGGCGAGATCGAGGACGTTGCCGTCGCGATCGTCGCGGGCCGGATCGCCGGACTGAGCCCCGACCCAGGTCGGTACGCCAACGCACGCGCAACGATCGATCTCGCGGGGCGCTACCTCGCGCCGTCGTTCATCGACGCCCACATCCATCTGGAAAGCACACAACTCTGGGTCGGCGAGTTCGCGCGGATCGCGGTGGCGCACGGCACCGGCGCGGTCGTCGCCGATCCGCACGAGATCGCCAACGTCCTCGGTCTGGCCGGCGTGCGCGCCCTGATCGATGGCGCGCGTGATCTGCCGCTCGGCGTGTCCTTCGTCGTCCCTTCGTGTGTCCCGGCATCAGCGCGCGAGACGAGCGGGGCGATCCTCGACGCGGCCGCGATCACGCCCGCGCTCGATTGGCCGGAGATCATCGGCCTCGGTGAGATGATGAACTTTCCCGGCGTCCTCGCCGCCGATCCCGATGTCCTGGCGAAGATCGCCGCTGCACAGGCGCGGGGAATGCCGATCGACGGACACGCACCCGGTGTCAGCGAGGCGGGACTCGATGCCTACGCCGCCGCCGGGATGGGTGCCGACCATGAATCGACCACGCTGGCGGAGGCGCAGGAGAAGCTACGCCGTGGCCTGACGGTGATGATCCGCGAGGGCTCCACCGCCAGGAATCTCGAAGCGCTGCTGCCGCTCGTCAACGCCACGACCGCCGGGCGCTGTACCTTCGTCTCCGACGACCGCGAGGCCGCGACGCTCCTGCACGATGGGCACCTCGACGCGATCCTACGACTGGCGGTCGCGCGTGGCCTCGACCCGCTGATCGCGATCCGGTTAGTGACGATCAACCCCGCGCACTTCTGGCGGCTCGCTGGCCTCGGCGCGGTCACGCCCGGCTACTTCGCCGATCTCGTCGTCCTGGACGACCTCCGCGACTTCCGCGTCGCCAGCGTCTTCCATCGCGGCCGGTTGGTCGCCCGCGACGGCGAGCCGCTCTTCGACGCGCCGAACCCGCCACCCGCGAGCCTGCGCAGCACCATGCACGTTGCCCCACTCGCCGCCGAGGCGTTGCGGCTGGCCGATCCCGGTGGCGCGATGACGATTGTCGGCGCGCACCCCGGCCAGATCGTCACCACGCGGATCAGCGAACGACCGACCGTGCGCGACGGCGAAGTCGTCGCCGATCCAGTGCGCGATCTGCTGAAACTCGTCGTGGTCGAGCGGCACCAGGCGACCGGCAACGTCGGCGTCGGGCTGGTGCGCGGCTTCGGGCTGCAACGCGGCGCAATCGCCTCGTCGGTCGGCCACGATGCCCACAACATCACGGTGGTCGGCACGAACGACGCCGACATCCGCGCCGCAGTCGCCGCGATCATCGCGCTCGATGGCGGGATCGTGGCGATCCTCGCTGGCGAGACGGTGGCCGCGCTCCCCCTGCCGCTGGCCGGACTCCTCTCCGACCGTCCGATAGCCGAAGTCGCGGCGCAACACCACGCCCTCGAAGAGGCGGCGCGCGATCTCGGTTGCACCGCCGCCGCACCGTTCGCGCTCCTCTCGTTCATGGCCCTCTCGGTCATCCCCGCCGTGCGCGTAACCGATCAGGGTTTGATCGAGCTATAGGCAGCAGGGCCATGAAGGGGCCAGCCGTAAACGCTATAGGTAGGCAGGGTTTATGTGTGAGTCACTGTATAGGCCGGCTGGCGGCTGAAGCCGCGCCTTGAGGGCGCTCACGCGCCACGAAGCCCGCCTGCGCGGGCTGGGTTTGTGCGCGACGCGACGCTTGATGAATAATGAATAAGGCATGGCATTACCTACAATCGCGTCCTAGCCTCCGTAGGGAGGCTTCGTGGCCCGCAGGCCCGCGAGGCCGGGTGCCCCCTGGGCGATTCAGCCGCCAACCAGCGTCAGCATCGACTCATGCATAAACCCTGTACAGGCAAGCATCTGTATATTGACAAGGAGGTAGCCGATGTCTCGTATCCCCGGTGTCGATCCCGCCAAATCCGAAGGTCCGATCGCCGCTGTCTTCGCGGCACAGGCGAAAAAGTGGGGTGGGCCACTGCTGAACCATCTCCTCTACGCCCGCCGACCGACGATCTTTCGTGGCGCACGGGCGATGTGGACCGGCATCGACGCCTCCGGGCTGATCGCCGGGCCGCTCCAGGCGTTGATTAATCGCCGCGTCGCCAGCATCAACGGCTGCGCGTTGTGTACAGAGAAGTAGTGGTAGACCCGTCGAACGGGATCGAGGCGGTGATCTCGTAGCGCGGGCTATGCCCATCCTCGTACAGCTTCACCGCCACGCCCAGCGCGTCCAGGGCGAGCCGCTTCTGATCGTAGGTCAATTCCCCCAGGCGCACGGCGACATCCCGGCACCAGCGCTCGATGTCGGCCAGCCGCTGACCCGCCGCCTCCCAGGCCGCGCGCCGTTCTTGCACGGCGGCGCGTTCGGCGGCGAGTTCCCGCGCCCGTAGCCCCAGGCCGTTGATCGCCTCCACCACCGGGGCGGCGCTCTCCTCATCATCGAACAGCGCCAGTCGCCGCACGAGATTCCCCCGCTTCCGCTCGACCTCCTGCGCGGCGCGCTCGATCGCGGCGAGATCGGCGGCGGTGGGGTCGTTCCCCTGCAACCGTGCCAACTCCTGCGCGATGATCTCCGGGCGATGGAGGAGATCCTCGACGTGCGACCATACCGCCCGATCGAGGATAGTGGCGCGGATGGCGATGTGCGGGCAGCCCCGATGCCCGGTCATCAGCGTGTAGTTCGGCACGCGCTCATCGTGCCGACCGGGATACCACTTCGCCGAGACCGCCCGGCCGCAATGCCCGCAGCGCACGTAGCCGCCGCGCAGCAGGAACGCCTGGGGGTCGTAGGTGCGACCGGGCGACGAAGCCTTGTTGTGCCGCAAGCGTTCCTGCACCGCCTCGTACGTCGCCGGGTCGATCAGCGCCGGGCACGTCCCCTCGGGCAGCGCGATCTGGTCGAGGGCGTCGCGTATCGTCAGGTGCGTTACCCCCTCGATGTCCTTGTGCGTCGCGTAGCGCAGCGCCGTGGCCTGACCCGTGTAGTGGGGATGCTTGACAATGGCGTGCAAGGCGCTGCGGTGCCAGTGCGCCTTGCCGGTCGGGGTGGGGATACCCTCGGCGTTGAGGTCGCGGGCGATCTGCGCGAGCGTCTGCCCGGCAACGATCGCGGCGAAGATGCGCCGCACGATCGGCGCGGTCGTCTCATCCACGATCAGCCCGCTCTTCGCCTCGTCACGCCAGCGGTAGCCGAACAGGGCACGACAGCCCGGCACCGGCTTGCCGGAATGGATGCGCGCTTGCAGCCCGCGTTGCATCCGCTCCTTGATCTTCTCGCGCTCCAACTCGGCGGCGAACGCCTTGGCGCTGCGGATGAAGTCGCCGACCGCGCTGCGCTCGAACTCCTCGGTGACGAAGAGGAGCTCCACCCCGGCGCGCTCGCACTCATCCACGATGATCGCCAGGTGCGTCTGCTTGCGCGAGAGCCGGTCGAGGGCGTAGCAGACGACGGCACCGATCGTGCCCTGCCGTAACGCCGCCCTGAGCGCCGTCAGCTTGGGCCGTTGCCAGAGCTCGGCGGCGGTGTGGACCTCACGGATGACGTACGCCTCATCGACCGCGTAGCCGCTCGCCAGGACATAGGCGCGGCACGCCGCCTCCTGCGTCGGCAGGCTGGCGTTATCCTCTTGCCCCGCACCGCTCACCCGGCAATAGATCGCGGCGATGTTCGGGCGTGGGGACGGCATTCGTCGGCTGCTCATGCGATACTCTCTCCGCCCGTGGTGCTTGTCCCACCACGGGCATAGCGGCGCGCGTAGTTCACCCTACGCCGCCGCGTCGCCTTTTCCCTCGATGATCGCCGGGCCTTCGCCCTCGCCGAAAAGCAACCACCCCGGCGCGACTGCGAGCGCCGTCGCCAGCTTCCGCGCCGTGGCCGGTCGCGGCAAGTCGTAGTGGTCATTCTCGATGCGTGAGATCGTGACCACCGGCACACCAGAGGCGGTCGCCAATTCCTCCTGATTGAGTACCTGGCGCAAGCGCGCCGACCGGAGACGCTGCCCAATTGTGCTCACAAGCCGCTCCTTTCCTTTCTAATATCTTATCATACACGACATACTCTTGACAAGATATGACTTCGTTGCTACAATAAACTTATCATACACGATAAGTTGTGTGATACGGAAAGGGCCTCGCGGGACAGCCGGCAAGCATCCCCCACGAGGCCGCAAGTGGGCCGAAGCCCAGGGAGTTATACCATGAGCGCCCGGACCGCCGCGCAGCACACCGCCGACGAACTGGCCTACCACGGCACCAGCGGCGAGGTCGCCGTCTTCTCCGCCGTCAGCGCCAGCCGCCCCGGCGCGCGGAACTTCACCTATCGCGATACCGTGACCGGCGAGGCCCATTGCGAGTGCCGGGGCGCGGAGTGCGGCCGCCGCTGCTGGCACCTCGACTGGCTCGAAACGGCGTGGATCATGAGCCGGGTTGCCCCGTTCATTGCCGGACTGGACGCCATCGCGCTGTGCGCCACCGGCACCGCCGCCGGGGCGCGGATCAAGGATGGCAGCGCCTCCGTCACCGACATCGCGGTCTACTACCAGTGTCGAGCCGAGTACCGCCGCCGCAAGGCGGCGGCCCCGGCCCCCGTGGTTGTGCTCCCGGTGGCCGCTGTGCTCGCCGTGGCGGCGTAGGACGAAGGGAGTAGGCAATGAGCGTCAATGTATTGCTCCGCACCCTGGTGGACGAGATGGCCGCCGCTGACGTGCCCGATCCGCTCGCCCAACCCTGCACCCTGGCCCTGGTGTGGGCCGACCTGGCCCGCCTTGCGGGTGAGTCGGTGCCCGCCGAGGTCGCCGCGCTGCTGGACGCGCCGATCCCTTGCGCCCGCTGCGCGCCGCGCCCAAGCCCCGCTGCCACCACCCCGCCGACTGAGAAACTGTCTGATAAAGGGCCAGAGAACGGCCTGCTGCCGCACGTCCCATCGGCTACGCTAGTACGGACGCTGGAAGACAACGAGCGATGCGGCGAGACGGCGACCTTACCACCCTCGCGCCACCCTTTATCAGACAGTTTCTGAGGCAACGCTCAGCGGGGCGGGTGATTGCATCCGCCCCCGCGTGTACCCGCTGCGGTATACTGCCCGTCCATCGGCCCGGTAGCGCGTCACGAGCGGAGCAACGGCCATGAGCGGCGGCAGACTGACCCCACCGGAGTTCGTCGCGCGCTGGCGCGGGCGCGAGCAGAACGAGCGCCAGGTCGCCCAGCAGCACTACCTCGACCTCTGCGCCCTCTTCGACCAGCCCTCGCCCGCCGCCGCCGACCCGACCGGCACCTGGTACACCTTCGAGATGGGCGTCGCCAAGACCGGCGGCGGGCAGGGCTTCGCCGACGTGTGGCGGCGCGGCCGCTTCGCCTGGGAGTACAAGGGGCCGAAGAAGGACCTCACCGCCGCCTACGGGCAACTCCTGCTGTACCGCGAGGCGCTGGAGAACCCGCCGCTGCTGGTCGTCTGCGACATCAAACACTACGAAATCCACACCAACTTCACCAACACCCCCGCGCACGTCTACCGCTTCACCAACGAGCAGCTGACCGAGGCCGAGCCGCAGCGCATCCTCCGCGCCATGTTCGAGGAGCCCGACCGGCTGCGCCCCGGTGCCACCGTGCAGCAGGTCACCGAGGCCGCCGCCCGCAGCTTCGCCACGCTCGCCAACGGGCTGCGCGCCCGCGCCGTGCCGCCGTCCGAGGCCGCGCACTTCCTGACGCAACTCCTCTTCTGCCTGTTCGCCGAGGATGTCGGCCTGCTGCCGCGCAACCTCTTCAGCGACCTGATCGGCCGCGCGGTGCTGCGCCCGGCGAGTTTCCTCCGCAACCTCGCCGCGCTGTTCGCGACGATGCGCGATGGCGGCGAGTTGGCCTATCAGGACATCCCGCACTTCAACGGCAGCCTCTTCGCCACCATCGCCCCATTGAATCTGACGCACGCCGAACTGCTCATCCTGGCCGAGGCGTCCCGGCTCGACTGGGGCAGCGTCGATACCGCGATCATCGGCACGCTCTTCGAGCGGTCGCTCGATCCCGGCAGCCGGGCGAGTCTGGGGGCGCACTACACCGGCCGCGCCGACATCCTGAAGATTGTCGAGCCGGTGGTGCTGGCCCCGCTGCGCCGCGAGTGGGACGCGCTGCGCCCCGAGGTGGAGCCGCTGCGCGCGGCCGCCGACGAGGCCGCCGCCCGCGCCACCACGCCCGGCCTGACCTTCCGCCAGCAGGAGGCCGCGCGCACCCGCCGCCGCGTGTTGCAGGACCAGTTGGCCGCACGACTGCGCGCCTTCAAGGAGCGCCTAGCAGCCGTCCGCATCCTCGACCCGGCGTGCGGCTCGGGCAACTTCCTGACGGTGGCGCTGGGGGCGCTCCTCGACCTGGAGAAGGAGGTCGTCGCCTACGGGGCGGCGGCGGGACTGGCCGGGATGTTCCCCGACGTGTCGCCGCGCCAGCTCCACGGCCTGGAGGTGAACGCCTACGCGCACGAACTGGCGCAAGTGTCCGTGTGGATCGCCTACCTGCAATGGATGACGGCGAACGGGTTCCAGCCCAAGCGCGACCCGGTGTTGCAGCCGCTCGACACAATCCGGCTGCAAGATGCGCTCTTGGACCTGTCGGACCCCGCGCACCCGCAGGAGGCCGCGTGGCCCGAGGCGGAGTTCATCATCGGCAACCCGCCGTTCCTCGGCGACAAGAAGATGCGCGGGGAGCTTAGTATTGGCTACACGACCAGCTTATGGTCGGTGTACCGCGATAAGGTCCCTAGCGGTGCCGATCTCGTCTGCTACTTCTTCGAGCGAGCGCGTGAGCGCATTGCGTCGGGAAGCGCACATCGAGCGGGTCTTCTCGCCACCAACTCAATCCGCGGTGGTGCTAATCGCCGCGTTCTCGATCGCATCAAGCAAAGCGGAGACATTTTTCTCGCGTGGTCTGATGAGCCTTGGGTGCTAGAGGGTGCCGCTGTGCGGATCTCGATCGTCGGCTTTGACGACGGTGAGGAAACCTTACGCACGCTGAATGGGGGCGAAGTCCAAACCATCAATGCGGATTTAACGGCATCGCTCGACATCACCCAAGCGCGCCCACTAGCGGAGAATTTCGGGATCGCGTTCATCGGGGATCAGAAGACCGGGCCATTCGACATTTCGCGGGAGCAAGCAGCATCGTGGCTCTCTCTCCCACTTAATCCGAATAATCGCCCGAATAGCGACGTTATCCGTCCCAGTGTGAACGGCCTCGATATTGCTCAGCGCCCTCGGAACGTGTGGATCATTGACTTCGGTGCATCCATGCCGCTAGAAGAAGCCATGCTCTATGAAGCACCGTTCGAGTACGTTATGGAACACGTAAAACCGCTGCGGGATAGCAATAATCGGTTCGGGACGAGGGAACGTTGGTGGATACATGGGGAAGCACGCCCCGGAATGCGAACAGCGCTGCAAAGCCTTCTGCGCTTCATCGGCACAGCCCGTGTAGCAAAACATCGGCTGTTCGTCTGGTTCGACACTCGCATTTTGCCCGATAGCGCAACCATCGCCATCGCCCGCGACGACGACTACTTCTTCGGCGTCCTCCACTCCCGCGCGCACGAACGCTGGTCGCTGCGGTTATGCACTTGGCTCGGGGTTGGTAACGACCCGCGCTACACCCCCACCACCACCTTCGAGACCTTCCCCTTCCCCTGGCCCCCCGGCACCGAGCCGACCGCCGACCCGCGCGTCGTCGCCATCGCCGACGCCGCGCGCCGCCTCGTGGAGCTGCGCGACCGCTGGCTCAACCCGCCCGACACGAGCGCGGCGGAGTTGAAGAAGCGCACCCTCACGAACCTCTACAACGCCCGCCCCACCTGGCTCGCCAACGCCCACGATGCCCTCGACCGCGCCGTCTGCGACGCCTACGGCTGGCCCCACGATCTCACCGATGACGATCTCCTCGCGCGCCTGCTCGCCCTCAACGCCGTGCGGTTCGGGGTCGGCACACCCGGCGCGGGGTAAGGCGTCACGGTCCCGCTCCGTCGCGCAGGTCGCGCTCGATCTGGTCGGCCAGCTCCGGCCGGCCGATCTCGGCGGCGAGCTGCTCGGCCTCCCGTCGGTAGCCGGTCGCATCCGCAAACCGCGCCGGCGCGTCGAGGCCGAGCAGGGCGGCGCGCCGCTGCATGATCTTTAGCACGCGGTCGATCTTCTGCACGTTGCCCTGGCGCGCGTCGCCCCACAGCCCCGCGAGGAGGTCATCCAGGCGCGCCAGCTCGAGGTCGCGCAACTCCTTGGCGGGCTCACCCGTGAGCGCCCGCAGCGCGGTCATGATCGCCCGATACGCACCGGACGGGCCGGCGTAGCCGAGTTGGTGGGCGATCGCCGCGTAGCCGAGGCCCGCCTTGCGCAGCCCCAGTGCTCGCGCCTGCCGCTCCGCCGCTGCGATGCGTTTTTCACTCGCCTTGCTTTCACCAGTCACTGCGCCCCTCCCCACATCATGCGCCATCCACAATGGCCCCCGATCGCGACGTTCCCCATAACCATCAATCGGCGACCTCCTTGTCGCTGGGGGGGAGGGGGGGCGTACCCCCCCCCTCAACGCCGCAACCGTGCAACACCTCCGGCGTCGGCAGCACGGCCACGTCCTCCGGCAGCCGCTCGCCGATGACGAGCTTGTACGGCTTGTTCTTTCCGATCTCCTCGTTCCGCAAGTAGCCCCGCTCGATCGCCTGCTTCACCCGCCGCGAGGTCGAACCCTTGTCGAGGTGCAGGAGCGCGGCGACCTGCGACACCGACACCGGCCCGTCAGCGTTGCCCCGCGCCGCCTTCACCGCCGCGATCGTCTCGCGCATCGTCGTCGGCACGGTCGCCTCGACCCCTTCGGCGACCAGATCGGCGATCAGCGCCCGCACCGCCGCGTAATCCCCCAGGGTGGCGATGACCCGCCCTTCGGCGTCGCGGTCCCGCGTGGCCTGGTGGAGGATGGCGTGCGCGCGGATCAGGTTGAGCAGGGTGCTGAAATCGCGCCGCAACCTGATGGAGACGGGTGGCATCGTCTCGGCCAGCGCGCCGTCGAAGGGGATCGCGACGCGGTGCTCGGCCCCCGCAAGCCACGCCTGCAACGCTAGCCAGGGCGCGAGATCGACCCGCTCGCCGCCGCCCGCCGCGATGGCGCGGAAGACCTGGCGGGTCTGGTCGGGGGTGTCGGTGACGGTGAGCGAGAGGAGCCGCGTCTCGTTCTCCGGGTGCAGGTGGGTCGCGGTCGTCGTCACCAGCAGGCCGGTCGGCCCCGCCCGCTCGATCAGGCGGGCTTGCAGGCCGTCCTTCGTCTTCTCGACCGTCTCGTACCGGATGCAGCCCTCGGAGAGGAGCGAGCGCATCAGGTACGAGGCCATGTCCCCCGCCATCCCCGCCGCCTCGTAGATCACCAGGAACCGGTGGGCCAGCGGCTCGTCGGAGTAGGCCAGCGCCCGCTCGCTCATCGCCGAGAGGGCGTAGAACGCCTCGGGGGGGAAGAGGTCGAGGGTGCGCTCGGTGATATAGCTCTTCCCGCCCGAGGACGGCCCCTTGACGGCAACCGAGACCGGGCGACCGAGGAAGCGGCTCGTGACCGCAAGATAGACGATCTGCATCGTCCGCTCCTCGCCCGCGATGCCCCGCGCCTCCTGGGTCGCCACGAACCGTGCCAGGATGTCGGGCGACCGCGCGAGTTCCCGGCAAGCCTCCCACGCCGCCCCGCGCCGCGCGTCCTGTTCAGCGCGCTCGTGTTCAGTCCAGGGGATCGCAGTTTGCAGACAGGCCCACAGGCGCGTCCTGAACGTCGCGGCGTCGGGACAGGCGAGGTGCAACGCGCTCGGGTCTTTGTACTTGCCGAGGGTGACGAGCCGCACGCGGTCGCGATGACGCGACCGACTGAGCCACTTCTTGACCGTCTCGCCGCCCTGATCGGGCTCCACAACGACATAGATCGTGGCGATCCCGTCGAGGTGCCCCGCGTCCCGCTCTTCGTTCCAGTTATTCGCGCCGGGGATACCGAGCGCGTAGACGCCGTGAGACCAGAGGGTGTGGCAATCACTCTCGCCCTCGACAAGGATCACCTGACCTTTGCGCTTGATGGCGGCGAGCCGGTCGAGGCCGTAGAGGGCGAGCTTGCTCCCCTTCTTCCAGGTGAAGCGCTGATCGCCGCCATCTGCGCCCTTACTCAGGGCCAGGCGAAAACGCACCGCACCCTCGTCGCCGTCCACCGTGCGATAGGGGATACGGACAGCGGGGCGTCCGAGGTAATGCATATCGGTGAGCCCCAGCCCACGCAAGAACGCTTCCGACAGCCGCTTCGCCTCGGCGTACTGGGCGAGGGTCAGCCCGATCGCGACCGTCTCGGGGTGTTGCACGGTTGTGGCGTCATGGGACGGTATATGCCTCCCCCCCTCCCCCGGTTGGCCCTTGGGGAAGAGGTCGGCCAGCGTCAGACCGATCGCGCCGACGATCTGCACGGTGTCACAGCCGACGAAGCACTTGAGGAGCACGCGGCCATCGTCGCCGGTGCCGACGCTGAGGCTGTTATTGCGGTCAGCGTGGGCGGGGCAGCGCGCCGAGTGCTCGCCCCCCACCATCGCCTTCACGTTGTCCAAACCGGCGAGGATACGGTCGATCGGGGGGGTCATGGCTGCCCCCCTTCCTCGCGCGGCAGGTGCGCCAGCGTGGTCAGGTACGCACGCTCCGAGGCTTCGGCGGTCCTCGTGATCGCGAGCGTGTCCCGGTCGACATGGCGCTCGATACAGCGGCGGGCGAGCGTCCGCAGGGTGGCGGAGGGGATCGCGTCTACCTCCACACTGTCGCCCGCGAAGTCCTTGCTGCGGCTGTCCGTCCGTTTCGTCGGGCGCGTGGGCAGCCCATAGGTCGCGATCTGCGCGGGCGTCACCGCGATCCGCTCGACGTGCAAGGCGACCTGCGGCGCGAATTGGCGCAGGCGCTCCTCGACATGCCGGGTGATCGCCACGCCGCTGGGATCGTGGTCGCCGAAGTAGTAGAGGTACGCCGGTTTGCCCTGCGCGGCGATGGCCTCCGCCGCCTCGTACAGGAACGTGGCACTCGGGAATCCTTTCACGACCATCAGCGGCACGTCCCAGCGCTCGGTTTCCTCGAAGAGCACCCCGGCCAGTGCGTCCTTCTCCAGCCAGATCTCGACGTAGGCGGCCTGATCGGCCCACAGGGCGCGGCGGTAGGTCGCGGCGGTCGAGCGCAACGCCGCCTCCCAGCTGCTGTAGGTGCGCGGCTTGCGCATCCAGCGCGTGTTATCCGCGATCCACCCGAACGGCAACTCGCCCGCGAGGCGCATGTCGAGCAGCAGGCGACCGACCGTGCGCTTGTACTCGCCATCGGTCTTGGCGATCGCGCCGAGGGCGACCATCCGGTAGAAGACCTGGCGCACCGTCATCGGATGCTCCTCGGCGAGGAGGGTGTACAGGGTCGCGCGCAAGGTGGCGATCTCGGCCTTCGTGCGCCGTGTCTTTGTGGGGCGTGGGCCATAAAGGGATGGCGTGCTCACGAGCGCCCCCCAGGTCGCGCGCCGCGCACCCGCCAGACGGACGCCTCGACCGCCTCGGCCAGCGTCTCAGCCAGCGCCGCGACATAGGCATCGTGGCGGGCGCGGATCGCGAAGCGGCGCTCGGCGTTGGGCAGATCGGCGGTGAGCACGATCGCGGCGAGATAGTCGCGCCCGATCGGGCGGAGTGTTTCGATCAGCGCGTCATCGGTGAGCAGATCGCGAGTAGGGTCCGGCTGTGCTATCATTATTGTCAACTTCCTTTTCCTTGTTTGCCGTCGCGCCCTCTCCGCCTTGCCAGCGGGGCGCTGCGGCGTGTCCATCAGGCCGCTTCGTCCTGTTGGTCGTCATCATCCTGTGGCGGTTTCGGGGGCTGGGGGAAAGGCAACGGGCGCAAGAGCACGTCTTGCCAGAGGCGCGCCCACAGTTGCCGACGTACCTCGATGGGGAGGACGGGGGCGAGGGTGCGTGTCGTCATCGGCGCACCTCGGCAGCAGGAGACTGCTCACCCATGAGGTAGAGCGCGGGACTATCGGGAGTACCCATTTCCAGCGGGACCCCCTGTTCGTCCTCATCGTCCCCGAGACGACCGATCTCGCGCAGGACAGCGCTGATTACCCGCCGATCGGACAGCGCAAGGAGGGGCCGCGTCCGATCGGCGCGCGGCCCGACTGACAGCGTGAGAAAAAGGGGCATCGGTTCACCTCCAGGTAAGCGAAAGCCCCCGGCGATCGGGGGCTGCTACCTGATAGGTGAAGTTTCGCCGGGAGCGTTATATTACCTTCTTGACCTGCTGCCTGTACCGGAAGAATCGCTGGCGGCTCGTCCCAGGCTTCAAGCCGAGGGTGCGCTCAATTTCGGCGAAGTTAGGTTCTTGACGGGTTTGCAATTGTTCCATGAGGAGGGGGAGCAGTTCTTGCGCCGCTCGTCCGGGCGGTGCATGGGCCAAGAGCCCTTGCAGTTTGCCCGCTGCCTCCTGCCACCGCTCGTCCACCAAGAGCACCGTGAGCGGATCGGACGACGTGTCAATCGGGTCGGGAGCACCTTCCCTATCCAAGGAGTCGGGAGGGGCAGGGCGATACTCCGGCTTCTCAGTCACCGCGTTCATCTTGGGGAGAGTACGGTCGTACACATCGTGTCGCATCTCCGACCGTGGGTATGGTTTTCCGAGCAGGTCGGCCTGCGCCGCCTTGACCGCCTCATCGCATAACCAGCGCCAGTACCATCGGGGGCGAGCGTCGCGCGGGACGAAGAGAATGCCCCGGTGGTTCTCCGCAGATTCAACCACCCACTGTTGCCCGAAGCGATGCCGCTGCTCACGTTCGCGTTCCCCGAGCGCCAGAGTGAGACCAGCCATCAGTGCGGCATGCTTCACCTGCTCATGTCCGCGTCCCGTTGATTCAGCGCGGCTCCCGAGTTCAGCACGCATTATACGCTTCTCCTCATCGGTGCCGTGCAAGCGCCACGGGATGCGCTGTGCCAGCCGATCGAGTGCGCCTTCGTCTCCTAACCAGGCCAAGATAAGGTCGCCCCGAAGCTCCCCAGGTGCATATAGCAGGGCGGGATGGTCCTGCAAGTTAGGTTTGCGCCAGAAGTTCGGTAGGGCGAAGGTGGGGACAGCGAGCCGTTCAAGGAGCGCCAGGTGACGCAAGGCCGGTGCTGCGGGATCCGAGAAAGGCAGTCGCGCGACCCATTCTGCGCGCCGGAACATCTGTTGCGTGCGCTCAAACTGGCGAATAACCGGGAGCAAGGTCGCCATATTTATGCCTCCGTACAGGTGGGGCGCGCCCGGCCAGTGGTGGTACGGCACCGCGCGGGGGATCAACCCGCTCCCGGCCCTGTGGGCGCGTCTGCGATAGTATACCTCCGAACGTACAGAACCGGTGTTCGCTCAGGTGGCGAGTTCAGATGGTGTCCCGATCAGTCCACCGAAGGGTGATCGCTCCTCCCTGTACACAAGTCTTGCGAGTTCTGACAGGATATCAACGCTGCCGTGGGCAGCGAAGCGGGGTTTTCCGACGAGAAGATCCTCGCGCTGGCCGACTACGCGACCAGCGCACACTACAGCGAACCCGAGCGTGTCACCCTCGCCTATGCCGACGCCATCACCTACACCGATCGCGATGTCGATGACGCACTCTTCGCACGACTGCAACAGCACTACAGCGACGATGCGATCGTGGAACTCACCGCGATCATCGCCTGGGAGAACTCGTCCAGCAAGTTCAATCGCGCGCTGCGCGTACCATCGCAAGGTCTCTGGAAACGCACAGCCGGGGCGTAAGGGGTGTGGCGCAGGGTTTATGCGCGAGTCGCTGCCGACGTTGGCTGGCGGCTGAATCGCCCTGGGGTGTGGCGGGCGGCAACGGCTCAGTTGCCGCCCATCACACGCCCACTCGCCCGGTCGATCAAGGCCGGGATGGTGGCAAAATCGGGATGATCACCGGCGTGGCGAAAATCATGCTGCCAGATCACGCGCTCGTCCTCGATGGCAAACAGACCGGGCATCAATTGCGGATCGCCGATCGCGCGGCCAGCGAAATTGCCTTTTATGGTCGCCCGGATCCCGCACGCGACCACCCCCGGCGACAACATCTGCCGCAGCGTGCCACGCGCGACGCCGAAGAGGCCGTAGAGTTGTAAGTCTGGATCGGCGATAGCTCGCGCTTCCGGCCAGAGGTCGGCGAAAAGCGCGATACCTTCCTCGGCGGTAGCCTGATGGACGAAGAGAATCCCTGGATACGCCGGGTTGTGCTCCGCAGACCTGCGGATGTCGCGGACTGTTTCCCGCGCGAAAAGTCAGCCGTTATGCCGCAAGAAGACGAGGAGTGTTCTACCGGGCAGGAGCTGCTCACGCAACGTTCCCGGTTGTAACCCCTGACCAATCACCGGTTGATCGAGTGCCGCCACAAAAGCGCTCATCATATCCTCGCTAGATTCGGGGCAAGTATTACGTAGATCTTGCACACTGCTCATAGTACATGGTACGACGCTGCATAGCTTGTGTTGCGCCAACAACTCGCCCGAAGCGGCTAGCAGAGCGACGAGGAATATCTGCGGCGGCGCGACAGTTGGAGCAGGGTGGAGGTATCGATGGTCTTACTCGCGGCGAACCAATCAACCAGAAACCCTAACGCACCGATCCGCGTCCTGATCGTCGCGGCCTATCCGATCGCCCGCGCGGGGCTCGCGGCCCTCCTCGGCGGCGTTGCCGATGTAGAGGTCGTCGGGCAGGCCGCCGGTGGTGCGGCCCTTCCTGAGGCAGTCGAAGCGACCACACCCGATCTCCTCCTGCTCGACCAACTCAGCGGCGACGAAGAAACCCTCGAACGCCTCGAAAACCTCCTCCGCGACCGCACCGACCTCGTCGCGCTGATCCTCGGCGCCGAAGGGACGGAAGAAGCGACGATCGAGGCGTTGAGTATCGGCGCGCGTGGCTATCTGCCGCGCGAAAGCAGCGGCGAAGAGTTGGTCGCGGCGGTGCGGGCGGTCGCGACCGGTCTGCTCGTCCTGCACCCCGTCCCGGCGGCGGCGCTGCTCGAACGCCTGCTCGATCGCCCGCGCGTCACGCCGCTGACCGGGCCGGGCGAAGCCCTGACCCCCCGCGAGATGGAAGTGCTGCAAGCCCTCGCCGGTGGCCTCACCAACCGGGCGATCGCCCGCCGCCTCACCGTTAGCGAGAACACGATCAAGTTCCACGTCAGTTCGATCCTGACCAAACTCGACGCGGCCTCACGCGCCGAGGCCGTCGCCGTTGCGGCCAAGCGGGGTCTGCTGCTCCTCTAATCTGAACGCTGCGCTACTGAGGCTGAGTACACAAATCGGCCAATTCAGGTCAATCGACACAGTACTCCGGCTATTTCCCCGCGCGAAGGCGATAGACGAAAAGGAACCAGAGGTTCTTGAACCCATCCTGCCAGGTGAATAGCTTCGTCTCGCCGATCCGCTCGTAATAGGCGATCGGGCGCTCGCCGAAGCGGATCTGCGGGGCGCGCAATGCCTCCAGTTTGATCTCCTCGGAGAAGGCCATGCCCGGCTGGCAGGCGTGAATCCAGCGCAATGAGGAGCGGCGAAAGATCCACATCCCCGACTGGCTGTCCGCGACCCAACGCCGGAAGAGGATCCGGGTCGTCCAGGTCAGTACCATATTGCCGAGCCAGTTGCGGCGGCGCATCGCGCGCGGGTCTTGCAACGGGAAGCGACTCGCCGAGATGAAATCGAGCCCACCCGCCAGGAGCTCATCGATCAGCGGCGCGATCATCGTGGAGGGATAGGTGCCATCGCCATCGACCGTGGCGACGATATCACCACGCGCGGCGGGCAACCCGGCCTGATAGGCGCTGCCATAGCCCTTTCGCGCCTCGTGGATGACCCGTGCGCCCATTTCCTGCGCCACCTCGGCGGTCCCATCGGTCGAGTTGTTATCGACGACGATGACCTCGTCCACATAGTCCGGCATACCGCGCAGGACGTGGGCGACCCCCTCTTCCTCGTTGAAGCAGGGGATGACCACCGAGATGCTGAAACCTTTGTACATCGATTCTCCATCGCGGCACCCTTCACCGCGCCCGCCATTCCGAGCAGTGATCTCTACTTCGCGCGTGGTCTAGCCAGCCTTCCCGCTCGCCCCGGCGATCCCGCGACCTTTCGTCACCACCCGGCGACGTTTCTTGCCGCGCATCGCGTGGCGCGTGCGTGCCGGTAGCAGGCCACGACCGAGGAAGAGGCCGAGCAACAGCAACGCTCCCGCTCCGGCAGCGTAGAGGATACCCCAAGCGAGCGCCTGCCCGCGCGAAAAACCGGCCACCACGAGGTACCAACCCCAGAGATCGACCAGATGATGCCGCGTTTCCCAGTAGCCGCGATCGTCGTTGTACCACCAGAAACGTTGCCGTGGCGTATCTGGCATCGGATCGAGCGGCAACGCCTCGCTAACAGTTAGCGACCGCGCCCCCTGCCAAACCTCGACATTGTGGACAAAGACGCCGAGCATTTCGTCGCGCTCGCCCTGTCCCTGAGCATACGGATTCCAGGTCGCACTCTGTAGCGTCACCCGCGCCCCGGCATCGCGGATCGCCGTTGTCGGCACCGCGAACTGGTAGATCCACCCCTCACCCGTGCCGGTCAGATCCTCCCGCATCACCGCCGCGTCGGGAAGCGCGACGCCATCGATGAGGATCGTCGGCCGATCGGTACGCTGGGCTGCCGGGCGATGGTCGAAGAAGGTCAGCTTCACCGTCAGCGGCTCGCGCGTCGCCGGATGCAACGCGATCACACCCGCGCCGGTCGTCCAGCGCGGGAAGAGGCCGGGACGCTCGGTCGGTCGTCCCAATGGCGGCTCTGCAGCATCGAAGCCAGTCACCAGCACGGCGCTCTGTTCGGGGGGCAAGAGTCGCGCCCGCCATTCCCCGGCACGCGCGGTCAGCATCCGCGCGTGGGCCAGGATCGGCGAGGCGGGCGGCGAGAAGTGCCGCGTTCCCTGATCCGACCGCAAGATATACCAGTCGAAGTTGACCAGCACGCCAAGCAGCTGCACCACGACCCCGGCGGCGACAACCGCGCTCACCAGCGTCAAGCGGCCCGGACGACCGCGTAGCCCCTCCAACATCCCGACGAGGGGCAAAATCGCGAATGGCAGCATCACCATCAGGTAACGCGGCCCCCAACTGCCGTCGCCGTGCCAGGCGAAGATCCGCCCATAAAAGGCGAAGTGCGCCACGACCAGACCGAGACAGACCAACGCTTCGGCCCGACAGCGTCGCCAGAACGGCCACCACCCGACGATCGCGAGGATGATCGGCGGCGAATACCAAAGCAGCCCCTTACCGCTGGAGACGGTCAGCCCGTAGAGGCCGGTGGCAAATGGCACCACGAACAGGTCGACCGCATTCTGACCACCATAGCCGGTCCGCAGCGGGTTTCCGAAGAGTTCCAGGTTGTAGAGACCGAGCGGCACCGCTCCGCAGGCCATCCCGATCCCAGCGGCCGCCAGCAGGCGCAACGCCCGCAACCAGGCGATCTGCAGACGCCCGGCAACCAGCCGCAGATCGGTGGCGCGCACGAGTAGATAAAGGCCCAGGAACGGCACGGCGAGCGCGGCGTGCGGTTTCACCGCCAGCGCGCCGACCAGCGCCACGCCGCCCGCCGCGAGCCACCCATACGCCGGTCGCGCCTCCGTGCCGCGCCGGAAACCGTAGAACGCCAGCAGCAACAACAGCGCGGTCAACGGCTCGGCGAAGAAGGTGCGCCCATGCGGCCAGGCGGTTGTCGCCAGTCCGTAGATCGCGGCCAGCCCCAATGCCGCCCCGCCGCGCGAGCCAAGCCTGCGCGCCAGGAGGTACAGGAGCGCCACGGTGGCGGCGGTCACGAGCGGATTGAACATCGCGACGGCGAAGCGGGTGGCATACCCCCGCGCGCCCGGCGGCAGGAGCGGCGCACCGATCATCCCCAGCAGATAGAGCGGCACCGCCAGGAATGACTGACCGGGGCCGGTCACGGCATACTGTCGGCCATCCTGTCCGGTACTCGTCGCCAGCCCCCACGCGCCTTCCGGCATCGACAGGGTGTGCCGCTCGACCAGGCTTTCCGTCAGGCTATAGACCGTTTCTTCATCGGTGGCGTAGAAATGACCGGAGGCCAGGAGGAGATAGAACCCGGCAAATGCCAGGAAGAGGGCGAGCCCCCGCCACCGTTCGCGGCCTAACGCGGTCGGCATATTGCCAGCATCTCGCGCGGCGGTCTGGACACTCATCGCCACGCGAACCCTGCAAGGGAGGGGCACCGCTGCGTCATCGGATCGCCGGGGTTGGCGCGTGGCCGCCCGTCCCTGACGGATCGGGCAACGACTCCACGCGGTGCCGCAGCAGGGCCACTTCCTGCGCCAGCCGTTTGTTCTGCTCCGCCAGCCGTGAGAGCGAAATCGAGTAGTGCATCGCCAGCGCGAAGCCCAAGACGATCACGCCGAGCAACAGGACCGAGGGAGCGTAATAGATCCCGGCGAGTTTCGCCGCAACCTCCAGCGAATCGCGCCAGAGCGACACGCCGATCAGCACCAGGCTGGCCCCGAACCAGATGATCGCGTACTCCTCACGCAACTTGCCGCGCCGGATCAGCATGAAAACGAAGAGCATCACCGCCAGGCTACCGAGAACCGAGATAATCTGGATGCGCGGATTCATCCTGGACCCTCCCCACGCGCCGCCCGGTTGCCCGGACGCCGATTGCGAGCAAGACTTTGCACATATAGTAGATCGACCGGAAGAGGGTGATCGATGATCGCCCCCCCTGCCGCTCGCGCATCTGCGTCGGCACTTCGATGATCCGGTAGCCGTTGCGGCAGAGCGTCACCACCGATTCCGGCTCGGGGTAATCGTGAGGGTACTCACGCGAAAGAAACGTGAGCGCATCGCGTCCATAAGCTCGGAAGCCGGAAGTATTGTCGGTGATCGTCTGCCCCACGATCAGCGCATTCACCGCCTTGAAAATGGCGATGCCGCAACGCCGGGCCAGCGGCACATGATACGAATGCGGCAGCAGGAAGCGCGACCCGATCGCCACATCCGCCCGCCCCGCGATAACGGGCGCGAGCAACGCCGCGAGTTGGTCGGCCCGATGCTGACCGTCGCCATCGAACTGCACCGCATAGGCGTACCGTTCGCGCGCCGCATAGAGAAGCCCGGTCTGCACCGCCCCACCGATACCGAGGTTGTATGGCAGGTCGAGGACCGGGACACCGAGCTGGCGCGCGATCGTCGCCGTCCCATCGGACGAGCCATCGTTCACCACGAGCGGATCGGCGGCGGGATACCAAGCCCGGAGATCCTGGATTACCGCAGGGAGGCTGGCAGCCTCGTTGTACGCTGGGATAATCACCAGCACGCGCGTCATCGCTCTTCCTCCCCATTCGCAATGCGGGAAGTATAGCCAATCCACGATCGGCGCGCAGAAAGCGAGGGCCTTTGAGGCGCTGCGGCGGGGCAAGCCTGGCACCATCAGAGCTTATGCGCGAGTCGCTGCCGACGCTGGCAGGCGGTTGAACCCTGTGCCCCGGCACAGGGCAAGATCGCCTGCCACACTCATGCCTAAACCCTGATGGTGCCAACCCAACTACCATGAGGGCCAGCCAAAGAAAGCGCAAAGGAGAAACGGCGCGCTACTGTGCTGACTGCGGCGTTAGCCGATCTTGACGATCGAGGTCGTCGCGCGGCGTTCGGTCGTCGTATCATAGAGTTCCATCAATGAATGAATCTCCGGCGGCAGCTGATCGTTGATCGGCAAGCCGAGGCGTTGCGCCTCTTCCAAGAGGATCGGGTATTGCGGGGTCCAATCGATCCCCGTCAGGAAATCGGCCACCTCGCTCGCGCCCTCCCGTTCCGGGTCGTGTGCTAACAATAATTCCTGCACCAGTGCCCGCACCTGGGCGGTCGTTTTCTGCGCCTGATCGGTCAGCGTCAGGATTTCGTCCGACAGATTCGCCGCGCCGCGCTCCTGTGCGCTACGCAGGAGCGAGACGGCGGGATACGGCCCGACGCGCGGCGCGACCGGGCCGAGGACAGCGTTCGGGTCGACGACGATCTCATCGGCGGCCAACGCGATCAGCAAGGCACCTTCCATCGCGCAATACGGCACGAACACCGTGACCTTGCCCGCGTGGCGGACAAGCGCATGAGCGATCTGCTCGGCGGCGAGAATCTGCCCAGGGCCGACGTGGAGGACCACATCGAGCGGCGAACGGGCTGGCGTCCGGGCGATGGCGCGCAGGATCGCCTCAGCTGGCTCGATCGTCTCTCGTACCAGCAGCGGGAAACCGAAGAGGCGAAATGTTTCCCGCCGCGCGATCAGGCTGATGGCGCGTGAGCCGCGCCCACGGCCCAGGCGCTCGATCCCACCCGCGCGTCGCAGATCGAGCAGGCGACGCTGCAACAGCGGCCAGAGTAGCGCCACGATCAGCACGATCCAGCCCAAGGTATTGATCCCGGAGAGCACAATCACAATGATCCTCGATAATTCATCGCCTTCACCTATTCCCTCAGCACGCAATATGCTGTATGCTGTATGTGTACGGACACTCCGCTGTTACTTTGTTCTGTGCTGGTTCGTACACTATCCTACAGCGTAGCGCGCCAGTTGAGCGTGTATGACGTCACGACACCGTAGGCGAAATGTTGCGTAATGCTATCATACGCACGCCGGGGCGAGGGGACAGTTATGCGACTCAACCGGGATTGCCCGCGACACGAGAGCAGCAGCGGACGGTGAATGAGCGAAGGGATATTGCGCGACGACGAGCAGTTCGCGGTGCGCTGGTTCGCCTGGCGTGCGGTGCGCGAAGCGCTCGCTCATGGGCGCACCGGCGGCATCGCGCTCCACCGCTTCCGCCACGATCTGCGGCGGTTCGGCCTGGGGCTCTCGGAACCGGCCTGCCACATGCTCTCGGCAGATCGCGAGGCACTCGTTACCTTCGGCAGTCGTTTCGGTCTGCGCCCGGCCTGGATCGAGCCACCGCGCCCGCGACGACCGGACATCTGGCACTACGATCTCTTCGGTGCGGTCTTGCGCGAATTGGAGGCAATCTACCCGCCGCCCAGCGATCTGCGATGATGGAGCGGCGGAACGCCTCTTGCGTGGTTCGGAACGATGTCGCCATGAGGGAGTGACAACACGCTACAATCCCAAGTCATCAATTCAGCGTAACGAGTCAGCGTAGCGAGCCTTTGAGGGGTGAAAGACTGTTCGCGATCGGACGGAGGTAGAGCGGATGAACATGGAAACTGGTGGGTTCGGTGGTGACGAGCGGCGTAAATATATCGTCCCCGCACTGATTGTCGCAGCGGCGTTGGTTGTGCTACTCCTGATCCTCGGGATCGGGGCGATCCTGCGTTCGCGCGGCAGTGGTGCGGCGGCGACGGCAACCGTGGTGCGCACACCAACCCGCGCGGTCATCATCGGTGGCTCACCAACAACGCTGGCGACACGCACGACCGCAGCGCCGAGCACCGCCGCATCGCCGCGCCCGAGCGGCGCACCGAGCACGGCACCGAGCAACGGGCCGAGTGCCGCGCCCGCCGCTGGTGCCAGCTATGTCGTCGCCAACACCGGTGGCGATAATATCAATATGCGGGCCAGCGCTTCGGCCAGCGCCGAGATCGTCGCCCGACTGGCCGAAGGCGATCAGATCGTCGAGATCGGTCCGGTTGCCACGGCTGATGGCCGCGAATGGCGTCATGTACGGACCAAGGATGGGATCGAGGGCTGGGTCGCCTCCGAATTCACGGCACCGGCACCATAACAACGGCAGGGCAACGACGGGGCGGGCGTTTTACGCCCGCCCCTTTTGCCGTTAGTTCGGCTCCATCGCGATCTCATCCACGTAGCACCAGATCCAATCCTCACCCGGCTCTGCCGACTGCATCAAGGGGTGACTGGTGTCGTGGAAATGTTTCGTCGCGTGCTGGTGCGGCGATGAGTCGCAGCAACCGACATGCCCGCAGATCAGGCACATCCGCAAGTGAACCCATTGTTCACCCAACTTCAGACATTCCTCACATCCGGCGGCGCTCGGCGTCACTTCCTGAATCTGATCGAGATGGCTACATTGGGCACTCATCATATCCTCCTCTGACATGATGATCGCGCCGCCGAAACAACAGACCGAACCGCGCACCTCATGCTGACGGCCTGTACCGACCTACAATACACCCGTTCGGTAAGCCCCGAAAGGCCACCGCGCCGAACGACTAGCCTGCGGTGATCACTCGCGCATAGCGCTTCTTGCCAGCGCGTACCAGGATTGCGTCATCGCGCAGATCAGCGGAGCCAACCCGCGCATCGACATCGGTGGCGGTCGCGCCGTTGACGCTGGCCCCGCCTTGCCCGATCAGTCGCCGCGCCTCGCCCTTCGACTTCGCCAACCCGGCCAGCACCAGCAAATCGATCAGCGCGATCCCTGCGGCGAGTTCCGCGCCGGTCACGGCGGTTGTCGGCACCCCTTCCCCGAGCTCGCCGCCACCGGCAAACAACGCTTGCGAGGCCGCCCGCGCCTGTTCGGCCGCCTCGGCACCGTGGCTCAGGCGGGTCGCCTCGAAAGCGAGGATTTCCTTCGCCGCGCGGATATCGGCCCCTTCCAGGCTGGCGAGGCGCGCAATCTCCTCCAACGACAGGAAGGTGTAGAGCTTAAGCCGTTGTTCGACTTTCTCGTCCTCGACATTCATAAAGAACTGGTAGAACTCGTACGGCGAAGTGAGGTTCGCGTCTAACCAGCTCGAGCCGCCGGTCGTCTTCCCCATCTTCCGACCGTCCGAGGTCGTCAGCAGCGGTGTCACCGCCGCGAACGCCTGCGCCCCTTCGACGCGCCGGATCAGATCGCTACCGGCCAGGACATTGAACCACTGGTCGCCGCCGCCGAATTGCAGGGTGCAGCCGAACTCGCGGAACTGGTGGAGGAAGTCATACGATTGGAGCA
>JAABUN010003286.1_pt1 | contig 25521 bp, 23 predicted proteins | sample 5559311 | NCBI WGS metagenome assembly JAABUN01 (sample SAMN10711877, study PRJNA513370) | rock metagenome | isolation source: Antarctica rocks | place: Antarctica: Victoria Land, Siegfried Peak sud
GACCCCGACGTCCTCGCCGAAGACCAGCACCCGGTGGTCGGCCTCCAGCAGCCCGGCGAGCGCGTGGTTGATCGACTCAGCCAGGGTCCGTCGGGCGGTCCCGGGGTCGGTTCCGGGCTGCAGGGCGGCGGCGGCAGCAGCCACCCGCGCCGGCCGTCGCGGGGCCAGCGGGGCCATCACCTCGGGGGCGCTGCCGAGCCGGCGTCCGCCCCGGAGCCGGGCGGCCTCGGCGTCCACGCCCGCCCGGGCTGCGAGGTAGCGGTCCAGCACCCGCCCGGCAGACCAGCCGGCGGCGACCAGCGCCCGCCCGGTGCCCAGCAGCGGGTCGCGGGCGTAGTCGGCCACGACCGCGCGGGGGGTCCGGTAGCCGACCTCGGCGTCGCTGCCCGCGTGACCCAGGAACCGGACCGTCCGCAGGTGGAGGAAGACGGGCCGCCGTCGGGTCCGGACGTGGGCGACCGCGGCCTCGATCGCCGGCCACGCCGCCGCCGGGTCGGAGCCGTCGACGTCGACGTAGGTCAGGCCGGGCCGCGACCCGTAGGCCGAGGCGATCCAGCCCGCCGGGGTGGGGACCGAGATCCCGTAGCCGTTGTCCTCGCAGACAGCCAGCAGCGGCACGTCCAGGCCGCGGTAGGCGGCGTTGAGCGCGCTGTTGAGCGCCCCCGTCGCCGTGGAGTGGTTGGCCGAGGCGTCGCCGAACGAGCAGACGACGACGGCGTCCCGCGGCCAGGGGCACGCGACGCCCAGCCGGTGGGCCCGGTGCAGGGCCAGCGCCAGCCCGACGGCGCGTGGCAGGTGGGAGGCGATCGTGGAGGTCTGGGGGATGACGGCCAGGTCGGGATGGCCGAACACCTTGTGCCGGCCGCCGGCGATGGGCTCCCCCGCCAGCGCCAGTACTCCTTGCAGGACGTCGCGGACGGGCGTGCTGCCGGGCACCTGGGCCGCGCGCGCGGCATAGAAGGCGCCGGAGCGGTAGTGCAGCAGGGCCGGGTCGGTGGGCCGTAGCGCCGCCGCGACGAGGGCGTTCGCCTCGTGCCCGGCCGAGGAGATGGTGTAGAACCCCTCGCCCTCGGCCTGCAGCTCGCGCGCCACCAGGTCGAGGTGCCGGCTGGTGGCCTGGGCGTCGAACAGTGCGCCCCACCACTCCAGTGGATCAGCGTCGGTGGTCGCCCCGACCGCCACCGGCGCGGCCAGCTCGGCCAGGCCAGCGCGGGTGGAGGCGTCGAGGGGGTGCACGGGGGACCCGACCGCTCAGCCGGGCAGCCGGAAGGTGGTGTCGGCCACCAGCTCGGCGACGTCCATCTGCGCCTTCTGCAGCCGGCCGGAGTAGTCCCAGTTGACCGACTGCCAGCGGGTGAACTGGTCGAGCACCCAGACGCCGGACTGGCGCGAGCCGTTCCCCGACTTGCCGTTCCCGCCGAAGGGGAGGTGGGCCTCCGCACCCGACGTCGAGTTGTTGATGCTGAGCATCCCGGCGCCGATCCGGTCCCGGAACGTGAAGGCTTCGCGGGCGTCCGTGGTGTAGATCGCCGACGACAGCCCGTAGCCCGGTGCGTTCGCGAGGTCGATCGCCTCGGCCAGCGTCTGGTAGGTGGTGACCCCGACCAGCGGCCCGAACGTCTCTTCGTCGAACAGCCGGTCGCCGGGCCTCACACCGTCGACGACGGCGGGGTGGTAGAAAAGCCCTGCCGCCGGGTCGCCGACGAAGCCGGCCCGGGGGTTGTCCGCGGTGATCCGTCCCGACGCCCCCTGGACGCGGTGGTGGGGCTGCACCCAGGTCAGGTACTCCTCGTAGCGCCCGGCGAACCTGTCGTCGAGCAGCGGTCCCAGCAGCACGTCCGCACGCGGGTCGCCGACGGCCGCGGCGGCGACGGCCACGTTCAGACGTCGCAGGAACTCCCCGTGCACCGAGGCGTGCACGATGGTCGTGCCCAGCGAGGTGCAACGCTGGCCGGCGGTGCCGAAGCCGGAGAACAGGGCGCCCTCGACGGCCAGGTCCAGGTCGGCGCTGGGCGTGACCACCAGCGGGTTCTTGCCGCCCAGCTCCAGGCACGCGGTCTGCAGGTGCCGCCCGGTCAGCCCCCCGATCTCGCGCCCGACGGCGGACGAGCCGGTGAAGCCCACCTTGTCCACCAAGCCCTCCTCGAGCGCGCGCGTCAGCCCCTCGAAGGTCGCCGGGCCGTCCGCGTGCACGATGTTGAAGACGCCGTCCGGCAGCCCCCCGCCGCGGACGAAGAGCTCGTGGAACGCGGCACTGACCACCGCGGAGTACTCCGCCGGCTTCCAGAGGATCGTGTTGCCGGCCAGCAGCGCTGGCACGATGTACCAGGACGGCACGGCGACGGGGAAGTTTCCGGCGGTGATGACCGCGACGGCGCCCACCGGTCGGCGGAAGGTGAACAGCTGCTTGTCGGGCATCTCGCTGGGGACGGTCTGGCCGTACAGCCGGCGTCCCTCGCCCAGGAAGAAGTCGCAGGTGTCGACGACCTCGCGCACCTCGCCCAGGGCCTCGGCGTAGGGCTTGCCGATCTCGTCGGTGACCAGCCGGGCCAGCGCCTCGGCGTTGTCCTCGATCAGCCGCCCGATGTGGGCGATCGCCCGGCCCCGGACGGGGGCCGGCACCGCGGCCCACCCCTCCCGCGCCTGGTGGGCGGCCTCGGCGCCGGCGACGAACGTGTCCGCGTCGGCGAAGGTGACCTCGCCGACGACCTCGTCCAGCCGTGCCGGGTTGGTGCTGGCGACGGTCCGGCCGCCGGGGACGGCGGAGCCCGCCACCACGGAGCAGACCGGGCCGGGGCTGACCGGGCCGGGGCTGACGGGCTGACGGCGTGCGCTGGTCATCGGGAGGACTCCTGCAGCTGGCGAGCGGGGGTGACGGCGCGGCGGACCGAGCGTCCGAAGGCGTCGACCGCCTCGTCGATCTCATCCTCGGTGATGGACAGGGCGGGGCGGAAGCGGACGGACCGGGGGCCGCAGGGCAGCACGATGACGTGCTCGACGTCGTGCAGGTCAGCGATCAGCGCGTCGCGCAGCGCCGCCTCCGGGAGGTCGCAGGCGGCGAACAGACCCCGGCCGCGGACGTTGTCGACCAGACCGGAGGCCTGGGCGTGCCGACGGAGCCCGGCCAGCAGCCGCTCGCCCTTGGGCCCGGCTCGGCCGATCAGATCCTCGGCCTCGATGATCTCCAGCAGCCGGCGGGAGCGCATCATGTCGGTGAGGCCGCCGCCCCAGGTGGAGTTGATCCGGCCGGAGACCTTGAAGACGTGGTCGGGCACCTCGTCGATCCGGCCGCCCGCCATCACCCCGCCCACCTGGGCCTTCTTCGAGAACGCCACCAGGTCGGGCTGGACTCCCAGCTGCTGGTAGGCCCAGGGCGTGCCGGTGGTGCCGACCCCGGTCTGCACCTCGTCGAAGATGAACAGCGCGTCGTGCGCGTGCACGATCTCGAGCAGGGCGGCGAAGAACTCCCCCCGGATGTGGTTGTCGCCGCCCTCGCCCTGGATCGGCTCGGCGATGAAGGCGGCGATGTCGTGCGGGTGCGCAGCGAAGGCCCGCCGGGCCTGCTGCAGGGCGTGCTGCTCGGCCGCCTCGACCTCGGCGAGGTGCTCAGCCAGCGGGAACCGCACCGCGGGGACGTCGATCCGCGGCCAGTCGAACATCGGGAAGCGGTCGGTCTTGGCGGGATCGGTGTTGGTCAGCGACAGCGTGTAGCCCGAGCGCCCGTGGAAGGCGCGCGTCAGGTGCAGCACCTTCGTGCCCAGCCTGCGGTCGCGGCCGGCTGCCTCGTTGTGCCGGCTCTTCCAGTCGAACGCTGCCTTGAGCGCGTTCTCGACCGCGAGCGCACCGCCCTCGACGAAGAACAGGTAGGGCAGCGCGGGGTCGCCCAGCACCCGGACGAAGGTGGCCACGAACTCGGCGTAGGCGCAGGAGTACATGTCGGGGTTCGCCGGCTTGTTGGCCGCGATCGCACCCAGCTCGGCGATGAACGTCGGGTCGTCGGCCAATCCGGGCGGGTTGACGCCCAGCGGCGCCGAGGCGAAGAACGTGTAGAGGTCGAGGTAGCGCTGCCCGGTCCGGGCGTCGACCAGCCGGGAGCCGCGACTGCGCTGCAGGTCGACGACCAGCTTCATGCCGTCGGTCAGCACATGAGCACCCAGCACCTCGTGCACCTCGGCGGGGGAGACGTGCGTGCGTTCGGCCATGAGCTCTCCTGACGACAGATCTTCGGACCACTGACGGTGGACGAGGGAGATATTAGCGAGTCAACGGGAGATTGCCACAGATCATCCTTCGCGGCGGGTCTCAGTCCGGGAGTGTCCAGGCGGTGCGGATGGTGCCCAGGGCGTCGGTCAGGTCCACGGAGTGCCGTCGGGCGAGGCGCACGAAGCGGTCGGCGGCGCGGAGCAGCTCCGGGTCGACCACCTGGTCGACACGCACTCGGGTCCCCAGTGTTCGACTGGTCTCGAGCAGCCCAGCGGCCTCCAGCTCGGCGTAGGCCCGGGCCACGGTGCCGGCCGCGACCTGGAGGTCGCCGGCGAGCTGGCGGACCGACGGCAGCCGCTGCCCACCGACGAGGACCCCGGAGCGCACCTGGGCCGCGAGCTGGCTACGGATCTGCTCGAACGGGGGGACAGCGCTCGCGGCTTCGAGGGTGATCACGGCGCGACGGGTGCGCCGGCCGGTCGACCCGCGGCGGCATGGGTCAGAGCCCGGACACCGGCGGCCTCCATGCAGGCACGGCCCAGGGCGACGCAGCCGAGGAGCACGAGCACCGGCCCGGTGGCGGCAAGGCCGAGACCCAGGCCTGCCAGCCCGCGGAAGCCGGCCACGCCGTTGAGGCCCATGGTCACGGCCGCGGACCGCACGGAGATGCCGCCGGTAACCAGGACGCCGCCGAGGCTGGCCGACAGCGCAGCGCTGGTCAGACGGCTGACCACTCGGGTGCTCGTGGCCCGCCACCGCCGGTCCGCGCAGCCCAGCTCGGCCACGGGCAGCGCAGGCGCCGAGGCGATCCGGGCCAGGGCGGCCAGGGCGGCGGCGAGCAGCAGCACCGTAGCGACGATCATCGGACCGGCGTAGAACCAGCCGGGGAACGGACCGCTGGCCGCCCACATCGCTGGGTCTGGACTGGTGAGAGCGAACTGGCGGCTGCGCCCGGTCTCGTCGGCCGCGCCGAGGGCCCCGCCGGCCACGAGCGTCGCGACGAGCGCACCGGCGAGCACGAGGGGCACGACCAGGTCGGCGCGGCTGGCGGCGGACCAGGGCCGACGACGCTCCAGCGAGGCACTGGCTCGGCGCAGCGCGGGGGACTGCGCGGCCGGCAGCGCGGCGAAGGTCAGCAGCCCCGCCGCCGCGGCCACGGCAGGTGCCACGGCCAGCGGCAGCCCCAGCAGGTCGGGTGACCCGGTGCCGAGCAGCGTGGCCGCCACGAGCACGCCGACGGCGACCAGCACCGCCGCCTGCAGCCGCAGCCCGGCCCGGCGCGAGGCGCTATCCAGGGCTGCCTGCTCCGGACGGTCGAGCCCGACTGCCCTGCCGGGTGCGGCCCGTACCCGGCGGGCCAGTCCGACGCCGGCGACGAGCACGCCGCCGAGGACGCCGACGAGCAGGATCAGGGTGAGGAAGGGACTCAACACGGGTGCTCCTTCGACGAGGTGTACTTCCTCAGTGGTACACCGACAGCGAATTGTGTGTCAAGTAGGCAGTACAGGAGAGAGTGGTCATCCGACCTGGAGCTCGCCCATCGTCTCCCAGCCGTCGCCCTCGACCTGGCGGCTGATGATCCTCGGGGTGCTGGCCAGGGCCTGCGGCATGTCCTGCATGGCCTGGGCGAAGTGCGGGCTGCTGACGTGCTGGCCGGCACCGCCGTCGGTGAAGCCTCGACGAGGACGAACTCATCCGGGTGGTCCACGCTCCGCGACCAGTCGAACCACAGGTTGCCGGGTTCACGCCGGGTCGCCGTGGTGAACGCGTCCACCAGGTCCAGCCAGCGGTCGGTCCACTCCGGCCTGGTCTCGAACTTGACGACGATGAGGTACCTGCAGCACTCCTTCTCGGGCCAGGGCTCGGCGACGGCTCAGAGGCCGAGAGCGGCGGCCATCTCGGTGCGGACCTGCGTCATCCGGTCCAGGGCGAGCGCTCGGGCAGCCGCCACCTCGGCGGTCGGGTGCTCGCGCACCTCCAGGTAGCACTTGAGCTTGGGCTCGGTGCCGGAGGGCCGGACGACGACCTGGATGCTGGCGCCCCGCAGCAGGACGGCGTCGGTGGGCGGCAGCGCGGCCGAGCCGGGGGCCAGGTCCTCGAACCCGACCGGCTCGCCGGCCAGGGCCGGCGGCGGGTCGGCCCGCAGCCGGGCCATCGCGTCGCTGATCAGGCCGAGGTCGGCGACGCGGAACGACAGCTGGCTGGTCTGGTGCACGCCGTGCACGCGGGCGATCTGGTCCAGCCGGTCGGGCAGCGTCAGGCCCTGGGCCTTAAGGTCGGCGGCCAGCGCCAGCACCCGGATCAGGGCCGAGATGCCGTCCTTGTCAGGAACGGCCTCGGGGTCGACGCAGTAGCCGATCGCCTCCTCGTAGCCGAACGCCAGCCCCGGGACCCGGCCGATCCACTTGAACCCGGTCAGGGTGGCGACGAAGGGCTGCGCCGCCGCCGCCGCGAGCCGGGACAGCAGCGTGCTGGACACCACCGAGCAGGCGTAGGTGCCCCGGACGCCCCGGCGCAGGGCGTCGTCGCCCAGCAGCGCACCCAGCTCGTCGCCGGTCAGCATCCGCCAACGGCCGTCGACGACGGCCGCGACGGCGCACCGGTCGGCGTCGGGGTCGTTGGCGACGACGAGGTCGGTCTCGGCGGCCCCAGAACCCTTGGTCGCCTGGGCCTCGGCCAGCGCCAGGTCGATGGCGCCGGGCTCCTCCGGGTTGGGGAAGGCCACGGTGGGGAAGTCGGGGTCGGGCTCGGCCTGCGCGGCCACCACGCGCGCGGCCGGGAAGCCGGCCGCGGCCACCACCCGGGCGACCAGTGAGCCGCCCACGCCGTGCAAGGGGGTGTAGACCCAGCTCAGGTCCCGTGGCGCCTCCGCGCGGACCAGGGACGCGACGCGCGCTGTGTAGGCAGCCAGCAGTTCCTCGCCGACCACGGTGTAGGCGTCGGTGCGCGGCACATCGGACAGCTCGTACCGGGTGACCTGCTCGATCCGCTCGGAGATCTCCGCGTCGGCGGGAGGCACGATCTGGCAGCCGTCGCCCAGGTAGACCTTGTAGCCGTTGTCCTGCGGCGGGTTGTGCGAGGCGGTGACCACGACCGCCGCGGCGCAGCCGAGGTGGCCGATGCCGAAGGCCACCACCGGCGTCGGGGTCGGCGCTGCGGTGAGCAGCGTCTCGAAACCGGCGGCGGCCAGGATCTGGGCGGTGTCGCGGGCGAACTCCGCCGAGCCGTGCCGGGCGTCATGGCCGACGAGCACCCGTCGCCCGCTCGCACCGTTGTCCAGCAGGTAGCCGGCCAGGCCAGCGGCGGCCTGCCCGACGACGACCCGGTTCATCCGGTTCGGCCCGGGGCCGAGCGCGCCCCGCAGGCCTGCGGTGCCGAACTGCAGGCGGCCGGTGAAGGCGTCGGTCAGCTCGGCGGCGGCCACCGCCTCGCCGCCGGCCCAGGCGGTGAGCAGGTCCTCGACCTGCTGTCGGGTGGCCGGGTCGGGGTCCTGGGCCGTCCACGCGGCGATCCGCGCTTGCAGGTCTGCGGGCGGCCCTGCGTCCGGGGTCATCCCGGTCTCAGAGGACGGCTGCGAGGCCGGCGAGCAGGCGACGAAGCCGCGGGCCGGCCTCCCGGCCAGCCTCCAGCACCTCCTCGTGGTGCAGCGGGGTGGGGGAGATGCCGGCCGCCAGGTTGGTGACCAGCGAGATCCCGAGGACCTCCAGCCCGGCCTCGCGGGCAGCGATCGTCTCCAGCGCCGTCGACATTCCCACCAGGTCGCCGCCGAGGAAGCCCGCCATCCGCACCTCGGCCGGGGTCTCGAAGTTGGGTCCGTGGAACTGGACGTAGACCCCTTCGGGCAGCTCCGGGGCGACGGTGCGGGCCAGCGCGCGGAGCGCCGGGCTGTAGGCGTCGGTCATGTCGACGAAGCGTGCCCCCACCAGCGGGGTGGCGGCGGTGAGGTTGAGGTGGTCGCTGATCAGCACCGGCGTGCCCGGGACCCAGTCGCGGACGAGCCCGCCGCAGCCGTTGGTGAGCACGAGGGTCCGCGCCCCGACGGCAGCGACGGTCCGCACCCCGTGCACCACCTGGGCGACACCGTGGCCCTCGTAGTAGTGGGTCCGGCCGGTGAACAGCGCCGCCGTCTTGCCGCCTGCTGTCTGGACGATCCGCAGCTCGCCGCCGTGCCCGACGACGGTGGGCTGGGCGAACCCGGGCAGCTCGGCCAGCTGGCAGCTGCCGGTCACCTCGCCGAGGTCGTCGGCGGCGGCGGACCACCCGGACCCCAGCACGAACGCGAGGTCGATCGAGTCCAGCGAGAAGCGGTCGCGGAGCGCCGCGGCGGCCTCCTCGGCCAGGGCGTACGGGTCGGTCGGCATGGCCGCAGCCTACGGCGGGCAGGTCACCAGCCGCTGGTGCAGGGCCGACCGCGAAGCTCGTCGAGGTAGTCCTTCGGGGCGCCGGCGGCCTCGGCCGCGTCGGCGAGGATGCCGAGGGTGCGGGCGCTCGGCAGCCCGCCCTCGAAGTCGTGCAGCACGTAGACCCAGGCGCCCTGCTCGCCCTCCAGGGTCTCGACGCGGACCCGGACCTTCTCATACAGCCCGGAGTTCGCGCTCTCCCAGATGTCGAGGGCCTGCTCGTCGGGCGCGGTGACGTCGTAGAGGCCGACGAACACGTGCTCGTCGGGCTGCTCGACGACCGTGGGCAGGGGGCCGTCCCACCCCTCACCGCCGAAGGTCAGCCGCCAGCCCTGCAGCCAGCCGGTGCCCCGCAACGGCGAGTGCGGGCAGCGCTCGCCCATCTGGGCGGGGTCGAGGTTGCTTCCGTAGGCGGCGTACAGCACGCCCAGGAGGCTATCGGCGCGGGTGGAACAATGTGCGCGTGACTCGCGTGGTGATCGTCGGTGGTGGGCCCGGTGGGTACGAGGCTGCCCTGGTGGGAAGCCAGCTGGGCGGTGAGGTGACGTTGATCGACACCGACGGTCTGGGCGGCTCGGCCGTGCTGACCGACTGCGTGCCGTCCAAGACCCTGATCGCCACCGCGGAGGTGATGACCGAGGTCCGGGAGTCCGCCGAGCTGGGGCTGCGCTTCGGTGCCGCCGAGTCGGGCCACGCCGACGCCGTCGTGAGCGTCGACCTGGCCGCGGTGAACCAGCGGGTGCTGGACCTCGCGCACAAGCAGTCTGACGACATCTGCGAGCGGATCCAGCGCGAGAACGTCGAGCTGGTGATCGGCCGCGGCCGGCTGGACGGGCCTGACAAGGTCGTCGCGCAGACCTCCGACGGCGAGCGCAGCTTCGACGCTGACGTCGTCCTGGTCGCCACCGGCGCGCGGCCCCGCCAGCTGCCCTCCGCGCACCCTGACGGCGAGCGGATCCTCAACTGGACCCAGCTCTACGACCTCACCGAGCTGCCGGAGCGACTCATCGTCGTCGGCTCGGGCGTGACCGGCGCCGAGTTCGCCAGCGCCTACAACGCCCTGGGCTGCGAGGTCGTGCTGATCTCCTCCCGCGACCGGGTGCTGCCCGGCGAGGACGCCGACGCCGCCCAGGTGCTCGAGGACGTCTTCGCCCGCCGGGGGCTGTCCGTGCTGCAGCGCTCGCGGGCCGAGTCGGTCACCCGCGACGGCGACTGCGTCACCGTGACGCTGAGCGACGGCCGGGAGGTCGTCGGCTCGCACTGTCTGGTCGCCGTGGGGTCGATCCCCAACACCTCGGGCATGGGGCTGGCGGAGTCGGGCGTGCAGGTCAGCGAGGCCGGCTTCGTCACCGTCGACCGGGTCTCCCGCACCTCCGCGCGCAGCGTCTACGCGGCCGGTGACTGCACGGGCGTCCTCGCCCTCGCCTCGGTCGCGGCGATGCAGGGCCGGATCGCCATGTGGCACGCCCTCGGTGACGCCGTCTCGCCCCTGGACCTGATGACGGTCTCGGCCAACGTCTTCACCGCCCCCGAGATCGCCACCGTCGGGGTGACGCAGACCCAGGTCGACTCCGGGGAGGTGGTCGCCCGGACCGTCACGCTGCCGCTGCGCGGGAACCCGCGGGCCAAGATGCAGGGCAGCCGGGACGGCTTCGTCAAGCTCTACTGCCGCAGCGTGACCGGCATCGTCGTCGGCGGCGTGGTGGTGGCCCCGCGGGCCAGCGAGCTGATCTACCCGGTGGCCATCGCGGTCGCTGAGCGGTTGACCGTCGACCAGGTCTCGCAGTCGTTCACCGTCTACCCCTCCCTGACCGGCTCGCTGGCCGAGGCCGCCCGCCGGCTGCACGGCACCCGTTCGATCATCAGCTGAGCCGGCCGAGGTTGGGCTGCGGGGTACCTTCGGGGCCGTGAGCGTGCTGCCCGACGTCGACGCCGTCGCGGCGCTGACCGACCTGCTGCGCGGTCGACGTTGGGTGGCCCTGACCGGCGCGGGGATGAGCACCGACTCGGGCATCCCCGACTACCGCGGACCGACATCGATCCGGGCCACCCCGATGCAGTACGGCGAGTTCGTCGGATCGGCGGCGGCCCGGCGCCGCTACTGGGCCCGCTCCTACCTCGGCTGGCGCCGGATCGGCCAGGCCGAGCCCAACGCCGGGCACCGCGCCCTCGTCGAGCTGGAGGACGCCGGGCTGGCGGGTGTGCTGACCCAGAACGTGGACGGGTTGCACAGCGCCGCCGGCAGCGCTCAGGTGGTCGACCTGCACGGCCGGATCGCCGACGTGGTCTGCCTGGACTGCGGCCGGGTCAGCCCCCGGCTGGAGCTGCAGCGGCGGCTGGCGGGGCTGAACCCGGACCTCGCGGAGCCGCCGACGCTCGAGCACGCTCTGCCCTCCCCGGGGGGACGACCCCCCCAAGCCCCCCCGATCCACGCCGAGATGCGACCCGACGGGGACGCCGTGGTGGAGGACTGGCGCGGGTTCCGGCTGGCGACCTGCACGCGATGCGACGGCCGGCTGAAGCCCGACGTGGTGTTCTTCGGTGAGTCCGTGCCCAGGACGCGGGTCGAGCAGGCCTACGCGCTGGTCGAGCAGGCCGAGGTGCTGGTGGTGCTGGGGTCGTCGCTGACCGTGATGTCGGGACTGCGCTTCGTGCGGCACCAGACCAGGCGCGGCCGGCCGACCGTCATCCTCAACCGGGGCTCGACCCGGGGGGACCCGCTGGCCACGCTCACGCTGCACGCAGGGTGTTCGGAGACGCTGACCGGACTGGCTGAGCGGCTCTGCTGGCGCTGACACCCCTGCGAGCGCGAGCGGGAGAACTCAGTCGAACATCCCGCCGAACATGTCGCCGATGCCCTCGCCGATGCCCTCGAATCCGTCGCCGATTCCGTCGCCGAGGCCTTCGAGCCCGGCTCCGAGCCCACCCAGGCCCTCGCCGACGCCACCGAAGACGTTGCCCATGCCGCCGAAGAGGAAGCTGCCGATCAGCATGCCTGACAGCATGTCGCTGCCGTTCCAGCGGCTGTAGTAGCCCTGGGCCCAGGGGGCGTAGGCCTGACCGCCCTCCCAGTAGGGGACGCGCTGGGCGCCGACCTGGACAGTGCGGATGTAGGGGTCGGCTCCGGCCAGCACCCGCTCCGCGTCGGCCGGGCAGGCCGGGATCGAGCGGGACTGCCCTCCCGGCGGAGCCCAGTCGACGTCCTGCGACGAGGGGCCGTGGGCCGGGTTGAAGAAGCAGGGCGGACGCTTCGCCGGCAGCGGCCGGTCGGCGACCCGAGCCTTCACACAGGCCACCGCGTACCGACCGTCCTCGAGGATCTCGGTGACGTGCTTGATCTCCTCGGGCCTGGTGACCGCGTCGAGCGAGCTCTTCGAGTCCTCGTAGGCGTCCAGCGCCCGCTGGTAGTCCTGTTGCATCGCCTCGTTCAGCGGGTGGCCCGCCACGTCGATGTCGAGCCGCTGCAGCTCCTCGCCGAACTTGGTCACGTCCTCGTCGGCGGCCCGGCGTGAGGTGGAGAGCTGCGTCTCCAGCTCGGCCCGCTTCTCGGCGTCCCGGACGGCGATGGCGCGCCGCCGGTACAGTCCAGCCCCGCCCACCACCAAGAGGACGATCACGATCAGCACCAGGAACTCACTCACGGATTCCAGTGTGCCCCGCGGCTCCGCACCCACCCGCGCCGACGACGCCCTTCTTACCGACTTTTCAAGGGCTGTCGCCGCTCAACCGTCGATGATGTCGCAGAGGGTCGAGCCGCTGGTGACGGTGGCGCCGACCTCCGCGGCCAGGTTGGTGACCCGCCCGCTGCGGTGCGCGGTGAGGGGCTGCTCCATCTTCATGGCCTCCAGCACCACGACCAGGTCGCCGCTCGCGACGGTGTCGCCCTCAGCCACCGCCACCTTGACGATGGTGCCCTGCATGGGGGAGGTGAGGGCGTTGCCGGACGGGGCCTTCGCGGCCGCGCCCCCGCTCCGCCGGCCGGCGCGGGCCGGCGCGGTGGCCGGGGAGCCGCTCGCAGCCGCGCCCAGGCCCGCCGGCAGCACGACCTCCAGCCGCTTGCCGTCCACCTCGACGACGACACTGGCACGACTCGGCGGTTCGACGGCTCCCGCGGTGCCCCGGTAGGGCTCGATGGTGCCGCTGAACTCGGTCTCGATCCAGCGGGTGTGGACTCCAAAGGTGCCGTCTTCGGCGGTGAAGGCCGGGTCGTCCAGGACGGCTCGGTGGAAGGGCAGGACGGTGGGCATCCCCTCCACCACGAGCTCGGCCAACGCCCGGCGGGAGCGGGCCAGCGCCTCGGCGCGGTCGCTGCCGGTGACGACGACCTTGGCCACCAGCGAGTCGAAGGCGCCGGGCACGGTCATCCCGGCGAGGTAGCCCTCGTCCACCCGCACGCCCGGGCCGGCCGGTGCGCGCCAGGCGGTCAGCGTGCCGGGTGCGGGCAGGAAGCCGCGGCCGGCGTCCTCGGCGTTGATCCGGAACTCGATGGAATGCCGTCGGACCTCCGGGTCGTCGTAGCCCAGGGCCTCGCCGTCGGCGATCCGGAACATCTCGCGCACCAGGTCCAGCCCGGTGACCTCTTCGGAGACCGGGTGCTCGACCTGCAGCCGGGTGTTCACCTCGAGGAAGGAGACGGTGCCGTCCTGGCCGACCAGGAACTCACACGTCCCCGCGCCGACGTAGCCCGCCTCTCGCAGGATCGCCTTGGACGCGGTGTAGAGCCGGTCGCGCTGCTCGTCGGTGAGGAACGGCGCCGGTGCCTCCTCGACCAGCTTCTGGTGGCGACGCTGCAGCGAGCAGTCCCGGGTGGAGACGACGACGACGTTGCCGTGGCTGTCGGCCAGGCACTGGGTCTCGACGTGGCGTGGCCGGTCGAGGTAACGCTCGACGAAGCACTCGCCGCGTCCGAACGCGCTGACCGCCTCGCGGGTGGCGGACTCGAAGAGCTCGGCGATCTCGTCCATCTCGCGGGCCACCTTGAGCCCGCGGCCACCCCCGCCGAACGCGGCCTTGATGGCGACCGGCAGGCCGTGCTGCTGCGCGAAGGCGACGACCTCGGCGGCGTCGGCCACCGGGTCGGAGGTGCCCGGCACCAACGGCGCACCGACCCGCTCGGCGATGTGGCGGGCCGCCACCTTGTCGCCCAGGTTCTCGATCGCAGCGGGCGGCGGGCCGATCCAAATCAGCCCGGCGTCGGTGACGGCGCGGGCGAAATCGGCGTTCTCGGCCAGGAAGCCGTAGCCGGGGTGGACGGCGTCAGCGCCGCTGCGGGCGGCGACGGCGAGGATCTTGGCGACGTCGAGGTAGCTCTCCGCCGGGGTGGCCCCGCCCAGCGCGTAGGCCTCGTCGGCGAGCGCGGCGAAGAGGCTCATCCGGTCGGGGTCGGCGTAGACCGCGACGGTGCTCAGCCCGGCATCCTTCGCGGCCCGGATGACGCGCACGGCGATCTCGCCACGGTTGGCGACCAGCACCTTGGTCATTCCCACGGGGTCCTCCTCGGGAGTCATCCTCGACCGGCGCGAACGCGGCAGGCGGCCCACCTGCGGCTGTTCCCGCGGTCGGGCCCGAGGAGTCTAGCGATCAGCCGGCGACGCAGCGCTGGTCACCGGGCCCCAGCAGGGCTGCGTCGCCGCCCCGGGTCCAGCGACCGCAGGACTCGCGGAGGTCGGCGCAGAGCCTCCGCCGTCGTCCGCTCGACCCGGCCCGTTCTCACCTGCCGCGTCCGCCGCTGCCCCGCTCGGGCGGGGGCCGCGACGGCTAGCCTGAAGCCGTGGCCGACCTGGAACCGGTGACCCCGGACGAGAAGGACTGGACCTGGACGCTGACCCGCCGCTGCGAGGAGTGCGGGCTCGCCGCCGGTTCGGTCGAGCCAGCCACCGTCGCCGAGCGTGCCCTGGTGGCGGCGCTGGAGTGGGTGCACATCCTCCGCGAGCACCCCGCCGTCGAGGCGCGTCCCGAGCCGGGGGTGTGGTCGCCGCTGGAGTACGCCGGACACGTCCGCGACGTCTACCGCGTCTTCGACACCCGGTTGGCCTCGATGTTGGCCGAGGACGGCCCCCGGTTCGAGAACTGGGACCAGGACCAGACTGCGGTCCTCGAGCGCTACCACGAGGCTGACCCGGAGGTGGTCGCGACCGAGCTGGAGGACGCAGCCCGGGCGTTCCTGACCCACGTCGAGGCGCTGTCGCCTGCCGACCTGGGCCGCACCGGCAGCCGCTCCGACGGTGCGCAGTTCACCGTCACCACGCTGCTGCAGTACTTCCTGCACGACGTCGTCCACCACCTGTGGGACGTCACCGGGCAGCAGGACGGCGCTGCGTCGCTCACCCTGGAGTGACCGCCGCGTGCGGCTTCGGTCCGGCTCAGACCTGAAACCCGGTAGCCAGCAGGCGCCCCGGCGGATGGGATGGGGCCATGACCCCGCAGGACTGGACGCCGGTGCGCCGGGCCGAGGACGACGAGCTGGTCGGCTACCTCGTCCCCGAGGGCGACGGCACCGCGACTCCCGTGACGCTGTTCGGCTATCCGCTCGCCGGCCCGGGCGACCCCGCGTCGTCGGCGGAGCTGTTGCACCGCCGAGGGCTGGCTGTGCTGGCCGAGCCCTGGTGGCTGGCCGAGCCGGAGGGGGAGGGCTACCGGGTGCAGATCCTCTCGGCCACGCCGGACGCGGTCACGGTGGCCCGGGCCGACTACGGCTTCGTCAGCCACGACAGTGAGCGGAGCCGGCTGCCGGTGCCGACGGATGCGTTGCGCCCCTACGTGCCGTGAGCTCCTCGACGGGTCAGTCGACGTCGGTGAAGTGCTCCACCCGCGGCGGTCCGGCGAACCACGGCCCGATGAGCGCGCGCCACCGGGTGAACCGCTCCGTAGCGCGGAAGCTGATCTCGTGCACCTCGACGGAGTCCCACTCCACCAACAGCACGAACCGCTCCGGCGACTCGATACCGTGGGTCATCCGCACCGACCGGCAGCCTTCAGTCCCCGCCAGGATGCCGCGGGCCTCCCGGTAGGCGGCCTCGAAGCCGGCCGTGTCCGTCACGTCGATCAGAGCCACCTCGAGCACCATGCGGCCGATCCTGTCAGACCTGACGGGTCGGTCAGACCGGCAGGCGGCGGAACAGCGGGCGGGGCACATGCCGGAGGCCGCTCATCACGAACCGCATCGGCCTGGGCACCCAGATCAGCTCGCGATCCTCCCGCACGCCCTCGACGACGGCCGCCGCGACGTCGTCGGCGTCCACCGCCAGCGGGGCCTCGGACAGGCCGGCCGTCATCTTCGAGCGGACGAAGCCCGGCCGCACCACCAACACGTGCACGCCGTGCTCGCGCAGGGCCTCGCCGAGACCGAGGAAGAAGCCGTCGAAGCCGGCCTTGGTGGAGCCGTAGACGAAGTTGGAGCGCCGCACCCGCTCACCCGCGACGCTGGACAGCGCGACGATCCGGCCGTGCGCCTGCGCGCGCATCCGAAGCCCCAGCAGCACGCCCAGGTGGACCGGGGCGGCGAAGTTGACCTCGGCCAGCTCCAGGGCCAGCTCCGGGTCGCTCCAGTCCCGCTCAGGGTCGCCCAGCACGCCGAAGGCCAGCACGGCCACGTCGACGTCCCCGCCGGCGAAGGCCGCCTCGACAGTCGCAGCGTGCGAGGCGTGGTCCCGAGCGTCCAGGTCGACCTCCTCGACGGTGCAGCCCAAGGTGGTGAGCTCGGCCGCCGCGGCGCTCCGGCGCTGGCTGGGCCGCGCGGCCAGCACCACCCGCAGACCGCTACCCCGGCCGGCGTAGCGCCGGGCCACCGCCAGCGCGATGTCTGAGGTGCCGCCGAGCAGCAGCAGGGACTGGGGGATTCCGAGGGCGTTGAGCATGGAGCTCCTGTTCGTGGGGTGTGGTCTTGACCGGGCTACAGGTGCAGACGCCGGGCCAGGTCGGAGCTGAAGAGGGCCGCCGGGTCGGCGTCGTGGCGGACGGTGAGGAAGTCGTCCAGCCGGGGGTACATGGCCCGGAACGTCGAGGCGTCGAGCCGGGAGTCCTTGGCCAGGTAGACCCGGCCGCCGGCACCGACCACCTCGGCGTCGAGTGCGTGGCAGAGCTTGTCGAGGCCCTGCTCGACGGGCAGGTCGACGGTCAGCGTCCAGCCCGGCATCGGGAAGGACAGCGGAGCCCGGTTGCCCGGGCCGAAGCGTTTGAGCACGTTGAGGCAGGACAGGTGGCCCGAGGTGACGATCATCTCGAAGCAGCGCCGGAACGCCTCGGCCTCGGTGAAGGGCACGACGAACTGGTATTGCAGGAAGCCGTGCGGCCCGTAGATCCGGTTCCACTCGGCGACGATGTCGAGCGGGTGGAAGAACTGGGTGATGTTCTGCAACTCGCCGACCCGGTGCGCCGGCGCCTTGCGGTACCAGAACTCGCTGAACGCCTTGGCGCTCGCCCGGTTGACCATCCGGTTCGGGAAGACCTCGGGAACCGTCCCGAACGAGGGGGCCACGAACCGCAACGGGTCCCGGCGGAGCTTCGGGGTCAGGTCGGCCAGCGACGCCTTGTCGCCGCGGGTCAGTACCGCCCGCCCCAGGTGCCGGCCCCGGGTCACCGCGTCGAACCAGGCCACCGAGTAGGTGTAAGCGTCGTCGCCGTCGCTCATCTTCGCCATCAGGTCGTCGAGGTCGCTGCACCGGTCGGTGTCCACGCGGAAGTAGGCCGTCTCGGTCCGCTGGACGGCGACGGTGGCCGCCAGGATCACCCCGGTCAGGCCCATCCCGCCGATGGTGGCCCAGAACAGCCGGCCGTCCTCGTCGACGCCGAGCGCACCCTCGGGCGTCAGGGTCCGCACCTCGCCGTCGGCGCCCAGCAGGTCGAGGGAGCGGACGTGGTTGCCGAAGCTGCCCTGGGTGTGGTGGTTCTTGCCGTGCACGTCGGCCGCGATGGCCCCGCCGATCGTCACCTGCCGGGTACCCGGCAGCACCGGGACCCAGAGGCCGAACGGCAGCAGGGTGCGCATCAGCGCATCCATGCTCACCCCCGCCTGGACGGTGACCGTCGCCGGCTCCGAGGCGGCATCCACGGCGAGGACCCTGTTCAGGCTGGTCAGGTCCAGGGTGAGCCCGCCGGTGTTCTGGGCGGCGTCGCCGTAGCTGCGGCCCAGACCCCGGGCGGTGACCCCGCGGTCGCCGGCCGAGCGGAGCGCCGCGGCGGCGTCGGCTCCGGAGCCGACCGGGGTCAGCCGAGACAGGGCGGGAGCTGTCCGCCCCCAGCCGTGCAGCTCGACGCGCCGTGGGACCGGGACCGGGACCGCGCCGGGCGACGGAGGTCCGGCGGCGGCGGGGCCGTCGACGTCGAAGCCCGTCGGGAAGCCGGGCAGGACGGTCATCGGAACACCGCCAGGGAGATGGTGAGCAGCCACACCAGTCCGACTCCCTGCAGCACGCGGTCGTGCAGCACGACGTCCTCGGGCTCACCGGCGTTCCCGGTGTCGACCTCCAGCGCGTACTGCAGGAGGCCGAGGGTGAACGGGGCGATCGAGATGGCCGTCCACGGCAGCCCCAGCACGCCGTCGCCCCGGTTCTCGAAGGCCCACAGGCTGTAGGAGATCAGCACCATCACCGCAGCCAGCATCCAGGTGAAGCGCAGGTAGGACTCGGAGTAGCGGGTGAGGCTGCGCCGGGTGCCGGCGTCCGCGCCGACCGACTTGAGCTCGGAGTACCGCTTGCCCGCGATCATGAAGAACGACCCGAACGCCGCCACCAGCAGGAACCACTGGCTGAGCGCGATCCCCGTCGCCACGCCGCCCGCGATGGCCCGCAGCAGGAAGCCGCTGGCCACGACGGCGAGGTCGACGACCGGCAGGTGCTTGAGGAAGGCGGAGTACAGCACCTGGAGCACCAGGTAGACCGTCAGCGTCAGCCCCAGCGCCCCCGAGACCCAGTAGCCGAGCGCGAAGCCCAGCACCCCGGTCACCGCGGCCAGCAGCAGCGCGGCGGCCGGGCTCAGCTCGCCGGCGGCCACCGGGCGGAACCGCTTGCGGGGGTGCAGCCGGTCCTCCTCGACATCGCGGACGTCGTTGATCAGGTACACGGTGGCACTGATCAGGCAGAACGACACGAAGGCCGACAGGCAGCCGAGCAGCACTGCGGGTTCGAAGATCCGGCCAGCGGCCAGCGGGGCCGTCAGCACGAGCACGTTCTTGACCCACTGCCGGGGTCGCATCGCCCGCAGCGCCGCCGGGCCCCGGCGGGGCTGGAGGGCGAGCTCCTGGGTCTTCGTCGTCACAGCGCCCAAGGTTATCGGGCCGGACGCCGGAAGCCGTCACCGTCGCGGCTAGGGTGAGGCACCATGCGCAGGCCGAGGGCCCCGGGCCGCCCGAGTCGGTGGGCCGTCCTCCTGGTGCTGGCGGTGGTCACCAGCGGGTGCGGCGCCGCCGCCGGGCAGGACCCGACACCCCCCTCCTCGGCAACCCCCTCCGCGGCCAGCCCATCGGCCGCGGTCCCGGTCCCCGCCGACGGACTTCCGCTCCGGGCCTTCGGCTACTCCTTCGGGCCGCTGGACGCGTTCTCGCTGCCCCGCGGCACGATGCTGGTCACCTCGGTGGACCAGGCCGACAACGTGACCGCCGTGCTTGCCGCGCCGTCCCCGCTGGAGGTGGCCGGCTACCTGCGGCGGGCGCTCCCGGCAGCCGGCTTCACCGTCACCGCCGACGACGGCGTCGCCACGCTGACCTTCGCCGGCCAGGGCTGGACGGGCCGGCTGACCGGCGGGGACGCCACCTCGGCAGTCCTGCTGCGTCCGGCCTGAGACCGCACCGAGGTGCTCAGCACGCGGGCGGAGCGGGTGACGTCGCTTCGCACCGGTTGACCACCGCCGCGAGCCGGGCCAGCTCAGCCTCGGCCATCCCGGCGTAGGCGGGCAGGTACACCACATCGGCCATCGCCGCGTGCGCCTGCGGGCAGCCGGGGCCTAGCGCCACCAGGGTCGAGGACCCGCGCGTCAGGTCGAAGCCGGCCGCCCGGCCCGCAGCCACCAGGGTGTCGGGATCGCGGGAGACCACGGGGAACAGCCAGTGTGTCCGCCGCGACGCCTCGCCCCCCAGGTGGCGCACGTGCGGTTCGAGCAAGCCGGCCAGCAGCTCACCGGCCCGGGCCCGCCGCTGCACCCGGTCGGGCTGGTCGTGCTGCAGCCGGTGGGCGAGCAACGCCAGCAGCGCGGAGCAGGGCCGGTGCCGCAGCTGGGCGAGCAGGTCGGTGTCGGCGTACCCGCGGCTGAGCCGGCGCACCAAGGCGTCGTAGTCGCCGCTGAACGCCTGGGCCAGCCGGACGAAGTGGGAGTAGACGCGGGGGTGGCCGAGGGCCAGCATCCCCGCGCCGCGCAGCAGCCTCGAGACGTAGGACCAGCTGCTCTGCACGGGCCACTGCTGCTGCCGCACGGCCATCCGCGCCCGCAGCGTCGGGTCCCGCACCAGCAGCACGCCGCCGCCCAGGCAGGTCAGCGTCTTGATGGTGCCGAAGCTGTGCAGGGCCACGGCGGCGTGCGGGCCGAGGGCCCGGTCACCGCCGTCGTAGGCTTCGGCGCGGTCCTCCACCAGCAGCAGCCCGTGGGCGCCGGCCAGCGCCGCCAGTGCGGCGACGTCGTCCTGGGCGCCGAGCAGCTGGGCGTGCACCAGGGCACGCGTCCGCGGGGTGCAGGCGGCGCGGACGACGGCGGGCTCCAGCCGCAGGGTTGCGGGGTCGACGTCGACCGGCACGGGTACGTAGCCGTGGGCGCGGATCAGCACCGGCAGGTGGGGGATGGTGACGGCGGACAGCAGCACCTCCGAACCCGGCGGCCAGCCGACGCAGGCCAGCAGCAGGTCCAGCCCGCTCCTCGCGGCGAGGCAGCTGATGACGGCCTCGGGCGGGGTCCAGGCGGCAGCCACCCGGCGCTCGGCGACCGGGCGGGAGGGCGCGGCGACGCAGAACCGCAGACCTCGGACCAGGTCCGCCGCGGTGACGTCCAACCGCTTGCGGGCCACGCGCACCGGTGCACTCATCCGACTCCCGTCGCAGCCGCGGTCGAGACCGGCCGGCGGCCGGGGTGGGCCTGCTGGCGGCTCAGAGGACAGGATGCCCGCTCCGGTCAGCGGTCGCGACCGGCACCCGGCGGGACCCTCCGGGCTGCTTCACCTAGGCTCGACCCGGATCCGGGAGCGTGACGAGCAGAGGTGGAGGCACGACCGATGGCGATCGTGCACCACCTGGACCGCTACCGCGTCATCGCTGAGACCCTGGCGCGGCACGGCCTGGGGGTGCTGCTGGGGGCGTCGGGGATCGAGCGCTACCTCCCGTTCCACCGCAGCATCGCCCGGGTGGCCCACCGCTCGCAGCAGAGGTACTCCACGGCCGAGCACCTGCGGCTGGCGCTGGAGGAGCTGGGACCCACCTTCGTCAAGCTGGGCCAGCTGCTGTCCACCCGGCCCGACCTGGTGCCGCCGGCCTACCTCGTCGAGCTGGCCAAGCTGCAGGACTCGTTGTCCCCGGTGCCGGCGGCGACGATCCGCGAGGTGCTGGAGGCTGAGCTCGGCGGCACGCTCGAGTCCCTGTTCGCGACCTTCGACCTGGCCCCGCTGGCCAGCGCGTCGATCGGGCAGGCCCATGCGGCGACGCTGCACGACGGCACCGAGGTGGTGGTCAAGGTGCGGCGGCCGGGTGCGGTGGAGCAGATCGACGTCGACCTGGAAATCCTGCAGAACCTCGCGGCCCAGGCCGACCGGCGTTGGGTTGAGGCCGCCGACTACGACCTGCCGGGTCTGGCCGAGGAGTTCGCGCGGACGCTGGCGGCCGAGCTGGACTACCTGGCCGAGGGGCGCAACGCCGAGCGTTTCGCGGCGAGCTTCGCCGACAACCCGGGCGTGCACATCCCGCAGGTGCACTGGGAGACGACGACGTCGCGGGTGCTCACCCTGGAGCGGATCCGGGGCCTCAAGGTGAGCGACCTGGAGGCGCTGGACGCCGGCGGCATCGACCGGCCGGCGCTGGCGGCCAGAGCCACCCAGGTCGTCGCCCAGATGATCTTCGACGACGGCTTCTTCCACGCCGACCCGCACCCCGGCAACCTGTTCATCGAGCCCGACGGCCGGATCGGGCTGATCGACTTCGGCATGGTCGGGGTCGTCGACGCCGAGCTTCGGGAGCGCCTCGGCGTCCTGCTGGTCGCGCTGACCCGCAAGGACCCGCACCGGATCGCCGCCGCCCTGGCCAGGCTGTCGACGTCGCGCCAGCGCGTCGACCTCGGTGACCTGAGCAGGGACATGGCGGCGATCGTCAAGCTGTACGACGACCTGCCGATCGCCGACATCGCGGTCGGCAAGCTGATCCGCGAGGTGCTGTCGGTGATGCGACGGCGGCACCTGCAGCTGCCCCGGGAGTTCTCGCTGCTGCTCAAGATGGTGGTGATGACGGAGGGGATGGGCGTCTCGCTCGACCCGTCGTTCCACATCGAGGAGGTCATCGGCCCCTACGCGTCTCGGCTGGTGGCCGCCCGCTACACACCCGCCTCGGTGGCCCGTCACCTGGCCGGGGCCGGCGTCGACGCGCTGGAGATCGCCACCCAGCTGCCCGTCCAGCTGCGCCGGCTGCAGGCGATGCTGGACGAGGGCGGACCGGAGGTGCACCTGCGGACCGGTGACCTCGAGCCGATCGTCGAACGGCTGGACTCCATCTCCAAGCGGGTGATGCTGGGGGTGGTCGGGGTCGCCGTCGTCCGTGGCGTCGTCGAGATCGTCACCAGCACCCGCCGCCGGCGCTGGAACGCGAGCCGTTAGCCCTGCTGCCTGTCAGCGCCGCACGGCCGCCTGGCTGAGCAGCTCCAGCGTCGCCTCCCGGGCCGGGTAGCGGTCGGCCGGGTCGGACTCGGCGGAGCCGGCGACGGGGTGGACCATCACCTCGTCGACGCCGAAGCGCGCGGCCAGCTCGGTGAGCTGGGCGTGGGCGGCCACCGGGGTGCCGACGACCCAGCGGGCGCGCATCTGCTCGGCCAGCGCGACGTGGGACCCGGCCAGCACGGTGCGCTCGGCCTCCTCGACGCTCAGCTGGGCCGCGAGCTCACCGCCGGTGCGCAGCGCGACCATGGCCAGCAGCTGCGGCCGGGCCAGCCGCTCGGCCTCCTGCTGGGTCGGGGCCACGACGACGTTGACCGTGAGGAAGGTCTTCGGCACGTCCAGCTGGTCCGAGGGACGGAAGCCGGACCGGTAGAGGTCGATGATCGACGCCGTGCCCTCCCCCGAAAAGTGGTGGGCGAAGACGTAGGGCAGCCCCTTGGCCGCAGCCAGCCTTGCGGAGTAGTCCGAGGAGCCGAGCAGCCAGACCTCGGGCACGCCGACGGCCTGCGGCGTCGCGCGCAGCGGGTAGCTGCGGCCCTGCAGCGCCAGCCCGACGCCCTCGGGCGCCAGCATGGCCAGCACGTTGTCGACGACCTCGTCGAAGCGGTTGGCGTCGGCGGTCTCGGGGCCGTTGTGGCGCAGTGCGAATCCGGTGACCGGGTCGCTGCCCGGCGCCCGACCGATGCCCAGGTCGATCCGGCCCGGATAGGCGGCCTCCAGCAACGCGAACTGCTCGGCGACGACGAGCGGGGCGTGGTTGGGCAGCATCACCCCCCCGGAGCCGATCCGCATCGTCGAGGTGGCAGCCGCCAGCATCGCGATCAGGACCGGCGGGTTGGTCGAGGCCACGGCCGCCATGTTGTGGTGCTCGGCCACCCAGTAGCGACGCATCCCGGCGGCCTCGGCCACCCGGGCCAGGGCCAGCGTCGACCTCAGCGCCTCGCTGGTGGACTGACCGCTGCGGACCGGGATCAGGTCCAGCACCGAGAGGTGCAGCGGGCGCTCTCCGGTCGCGGGCTCCGGGGCGGTGTCCATCCTTGTCGTCACGCTGAGGCAACCGGGCCCCGGGGAGGGCTATTCCCCGGCGGCCGGTCGGTCCTCCGACGGTCGGCCCCCTCAGGAGGTGGGTCGCTCCGTCTCGCCGGGCGCCAGCGGCTCGGGAGGGAACGGCTGGGGATGAACCGCGTCCACCGAGGTCGTCGGGGTGGCCGGGGTCTCGGTGGCGTCGAAGGAGGTGAGCACGGGCTCGCCTGCCGGCTCTGCGACGGGGACGGGGACGGCCTCGTCGTCGGACTTCTTCGAGGCTGCGGCGGCGCCGGCCACGGTCGCGGCCGCGACGGCGGCGATCCCGATGCCGGCGGCGACGGCCTTGCCGCTCACCCCGGCCTTGCCGTCGTCACCCCGGGAGGCGGCGGCGTGCTCGACGCCGGGCGTTCCGACGTGCCCGCTGGCGGATACCGTGCCCCGCCAGGCGCCCGTCGCGTAGCCCTCGGACTCGACGAACTTCTTGAAGCGCTCGAGGTCGCCCTCGGCCTGGTTCTCCACGACGTTCAGCTTGTCGCCGATCTTCTCGACCAGACCCTCTGGCTCGTACTCCAGGTAGAGGTGCACGCAGGTGCGCCCGCCCAGGTCGTCGAAGGTGACGGACCCGGCGTTCGTCGCACCCCCGGTGGCGGCCCAGGCCACCGAGCGGTCGGGGACCTGCTCCAGCACGCGCGCCTCCCACTCCCGCTTGACGCCGCCGATCTCGGCGACCCAGTGCATCCGGTCCTCCCCGAGCTGGGTGACGCTGGTGACGCCGCTCATGAACTGCGGGAACTCCGCGAACTGGGTCCACTGGTTGTAGACCGTGCTCACGGGGAGGTTGACCTCGATGGATGTGTCGACCTTGGTGGTCATGGCGCTCCTTGCCTCGGCTGCCGAACTGCGGTGCCTCCATCGTGGCCCACCTCCTCCCGCGGGGGGCGGCCGGGTCAGCGGGTCGACGGGTGCCGCAGCACGTCCTTCGCGATCCGGGCGAGCGTGACCGCCCCGACCGCGCGGAAGGGGTGCAGCGGGTCGGGCTCGCGCGAGCCGGTGGGCCCACCCAGCTCGGTGTGGGCCAACGCGCTCATCACCACGTAGGCGTCGTGGGAGTCCCAGCCGTGGTCGTCGACCATCACCGAGAACAGCGACTCGTACGCCATCCGGACCGACTCCTGCACCGGTTCGCCGAGACCGACGCAGAGGTAGTCGGTACCGGTGTCCAGCTGCGGGCCGCGGATCCGCCGCCCCTTGACCACGTCGACGGAGACGGTGGCCCGGCCCGCGATCTCGATGGCCACGAAGGAGGACTCGGCCCGCGCCATCACCGCGTGAATGTCGCCGAGCGACAGCAGGGCGCCAGGCACCTGGACCGGCAGGTAGACGGTGCTGCCCGGGGCGGCGTCGGTCAGGTCCATGTTGCCGCCGGTGGGCAACGTCGGCATCACCGTCGAGCCGTCCGCCTCGGCCGGAGCCACCCCGAGGCAGCCGACCATCGGAGCCACCGGGCAGTCCAGCGTCGACGTGAGCTGGACCCGGCCGTCCCGGACCGGGACGCGGCGGACGAAGAACTCCGGACCCATCAGGTCGGCCAGCGCGCCGGCACCGGGGATGGAGACCGACCAACCCTGATCGGCGAGGGCGATGTCGTGGATGGTCACCGCCAGCACGTCGCCGGGCTCGGCCCCCTCGACGAAGACGGGCCCGGTCACCGGGTTGATGGTCGCGCTCACCTGCGCGAGGTCGCCGAACTCCTCCATCTGGGCGTAGGCGAGGTCGTCGGTCTCGAAGGTGATCCGGTCGCCCGCCCCGGCGACCACGCTCAGCACCGGTGGATGGCGGGCACTGAACGCGGCGTAGGCCAGGTCCTTGGTGAGCAGGTGCTCGGCCATCAGGTCACCGGCTCCGACTCGGCTGCGCGGAACGGGTCGGCGGCGTGCTCAGCCAGCACCCCGGTGCCCTTGCGCGTGTAGTAGAGGAGCACCAGGGCCCCGACGGCCAGCCAGATGACCCCACCGATCTTGGCCAGCGGGTCGGCGTTCCACAGCACGAAGCCGATGA
>JAABUN010003287.1_pt1 | contig 25517 bp, 26 predicted proteins | sample 5559311 | NCBI WGS metagenome assembly JAABUN01 (sample SAMN10711877, study PRJNA513370) | rock metagenome | isolation source: Antarctica rocks | place: Antarctica: Victoria Land, Siegfried Peak sud
CGTTGGGCGCCACTAGCCCAGCGCCTCCACCGCCCACTACTCCGCGAACCAGACTGGCCAGCCCTAGCAACCCTGATCGACCAAACGCACCGAAACGGCCACGACGTCGAACCCCTGCTGCGCCACTCCATCGCCAACGAGCGCCTCGGTCCACTACCCGCCCAAGACCTCCGCTACCGGCTCGCGACAGCACTCGACTCCCCCGCCACATCCGAAACCACCGCGGCCGAGCCGCGAACCAATCACCGGGTTTTGAACGCACAGAAATTGGATAACTCAACACACCACCACGAGGCGCCGCCGACAGCACCCCCACGGTGAGCCCCACACTGCCTTCTGTGTATCTGGGGTACACCCGCCCCCAGATCTGTTACTTAACGCGCGACCACCCTGGGTAACGTGCATCTGGGGTCTGGACCCACCTCTGCCGGGCACCGGTTTGGAAGGTCTTTTCGGCTGCGCCTGCGGGTTTCTCACTGACCATCCTCATCGAGCACGTGAGATATTTCGGATCCCGTGCTCGAATCGGCGTCCGAACTCTTGTCATCGTGGAGTTTCGGACGCGCATCGAATTGGTGGCTCAACCCGCTGGGGAGCCAGCGCAGATAGCAGTCCACCCGGGGAGCGTGTTCCGGGCCTTGGAGCGGAAGGGTGACAGGCGGGCTTCGGCACCACTACGGTGCTGATAAACGACACCTCCAAGGGAGAAATTGATGTTCGGTTCGGTTCGGCACGGGGTCTTCTGGCCCACGTTCATCGTCCTGCTCGCCGCTGTCGTGGCCAGCGCCGTCAATCTGGAGGGCTTCCTATCGGTGGCCAGCACCGCCAACACGTGGGTGTTGGACAAGTTTGCTTGGCTCTACAGCCTCAGCGGGCTCTACTTGTTGGTCCTCGCGGCCCTGGTCTACTTCTCCAAGCTGGGCCGCATCCGCATTGGTGGGGATGCGGCCACCCCGCTGATCACCAAGCGCCGGTGGTTCTTCATCACCTTGTGCACGACCCTGGCCGTGGGCATCTTGTTCTGGACCACCGCCGAGCCGCTCTACCACACGATGGCGCCGCCGGAGTCCGCCGGGCTGCAGCCTGGCTCGGCCGACGCCGCCGTGTTCGCGATGTCGACCATGTTCGTGCACTGGGCTTTCACGCCCTACGCGATCTACGCCATACCCTCGCTCGTGTTCGCCCTCGTCTTCTACAACCGCCGCGACAAACTGAGCATCGCCAGCATGCTCGCACCGCTGTTCGGGCCGGGCGTGCACCGCTACGCCACCCTCATCGACGCGGTGTCGCTCTACGCGCTTGTGTTGGGGATGGCTTCGTCGCTGGGCACCGGAGGGCTGAGCATCTCCGGCGGGATCGCGCAGTTCATCGGTGGCGATGCCACGCCGTTCCGGCTGGCTCTGGTGATCGCGGCCATCGTCATCGTCTTCGTGCTCTCCGCCGCGTCCGGGCTGCAGAAGGGCATCGCGCAGCTGTCCACGCTCAACGCCTATCTGCTGTTGGCCCTGGGCGTTTTCACCCTCGTCGTGGGGCCCACGACCTACATGCTCGGATTGGGCACGGAATCCTTCGGGGTGTTCTTGGACACGTTCTTCGAGAAGAGCGTGTTCACCGGCACGGCCGCCGACGATCAGTGGGCCAACGACTGGACCGTCTTCTACTGGGCCGTGTGGTTCGCGTGGGCGCCGATGGCGGCTCTGTTCCTGGGCAAGATCTCCCGCGGCTACACCGTGCGCGAGTTCATCCAGGTCAACCTGATCTTTCCCGCGCTGTTCGCCATCGTGTGGGTGACCATCTTCGGTGGCCTGGCCATCTATCAGCAGCTCGAGGCCGGTGCCGACCCGTATACGGTGCTGACGGACGAGGGCATCGAAGTGCTGCTCTACACCATCTTCAGGGACCTGCCGCTGGCCTGGTTGTGGATTCCGCTGCTGGTCCTGATCGCCTTCGTCTCTTACGTGACGGCCGCGGATTCACAAACCGATGCCATCGGGAACCTGTGCACGCGCAACGTCACCGCCGACTCCGATCTCAACGCCGGTGTCCCGATGAAGGTCGTGTGGGGAGTCATCATCGGTAGCGTTTCCTGGGTCATGGTCAGTTTTGTCGGCATCGATGGGGTGCGGATGCTGTCCAACCTCGGCGGTCTGCCCAGCATGATTATCGTGCTCGTGGCCACATCGGCCCTGTGGATTTGGATGAGGCAACCTGAGCTACTCGCCCTGCCGGCGGAGGTGGGGAAGAAGGAGGAACATGCCGACGCCTGAGCGGCAGGACGTCACTACCGAGGTCGTCGGACGCGATGTCGTGGTGCACGAGCACGTCGAGATCCCACTGCGTGACGGCACGGTGTTGGCTGCCCGGATCTGGCTGCCGAAGGGGACCGAGGACCACCCCGTACCGGCCATCCTGGAGTACCTGCCTTACCGCAAGCGCGACGGCACGGCGGTGCGTGACGAGCTCACCTACCCCTGGTTCGCCGCGCACGGGTATGCCGGGGTGCGAGTCGACATACGGGGCAATGGCGAAGCGCAGGGACTTATGCACGACGAGTACCTGCCCCAGGAGCAGCAGGACGCCCTGGAGGTCATCGACTGGATCGCTGGCCAGCCCTGGTGCGACGGCAACCTGGGCATGATGGGCATCTCATGGGGTGGGTTCAACTCCCTGCAGGTCGCCGCGCTGCGACCGGAGCCGCTCAAGGCGATCATCACGCTGTGCTCGACTGACGACCGGTATGCCGACGACATCCACTACAAGGGTGGCGTGCTGATGAACGAGAATCTCGGTTGGGCGGCGACGATGCTCAGTTTCAGCGCGGCCGTGCCCGACCCGGCGTTGGTGCCGGACTGGAAGCAGCGGTGGTTGCATCGGCTGGAGGAGATGCCGCTGCTGGCCAAGACCTGGATGGAGCACCAGGTCCGCGACGGCTACTGGGAGCACGGGTCGGTGTGCGAGGACTACGAAGCGATCACCGCCGCGGTCTTCGCGGTCGGCGGCTGGGGCGACGCGTATAAGAACGCGGTGCCCCGGTTGATGGAGCGCCTGCGCTGCCCGCGGCAGGCCCTGGTCGGCCCGTGGATTCACAAGTACCCGCACTTCGCGGTCCCCCACCCCGCTGTGGGCTTCCTGCAGGAGGCGCTGAACTGGTGGGACCGGTGGCTCAAGGAGGCGGTCGCCGAGCAGGACGACCCGCCGGTCGGGCGGTTTTACATCCAGGACTCGGTGCCGCCCGCGCCGATGCACAAACATCGTCCGGGGCGCTGGGTTCGCACCCAGGGGTGGCCCGACGTAGGGGTGCAATCGCAGTTCTTCGGGTTGGCCGACGGCGGGCGTCTGATCTCCGGGTCCGCGGAGCTGACCGAGCAGGTGCCCGTGCGCACGCCGCTGACCGCAGGTACGGGGCAGGGCGAGTACTGCGCCATCTGGACCGGCCCGGACCTGTCGACCGACCAGCGGGCCGACGACGCGTATGCCGCCACTTGGGACAGCGACCCGCTCCCCGAGCCCGTCGACATCCTCGGTCGATCGGAGGTGGTGCTGCGGGTGTCCAGCACCACTGACGCGGGCCAGCTGACCGTGCGGCTGAACGACTTGCGGCCCGACGGTGGAGTGGCGATGATCACCTACGGCGTGCTCAACCTGCGACTTCGCGAGACGCCCGCGGGGGTGAGCCCGGTGCGGGCGGGGGAGCCGATGGACGTCACCGTGGCGTTGGACATGGTGGGCTACCGGATGCCGGCCGGGCACCGGCTGCGGGTCTCGGTCTCCTCGGCCAACTTCCCCCTGTTGATGCCTCCGCCGGTGCGCTCGGACCTAGTGGTGCTGCCGGGCCGGTGCGCTCTCCATCTTCCGGTCTTCACCGGCCGTGACCTGGAGCAGCCGCTGCCCCCGCCGGTCTCCGCGCCGGGGGCCAGGTTGCATACCCATCGTGAGCCAGTGTCCTCTCGCACGGTGTCCACCGATGTCGGGACCGGAGAGACCAGCGTGGTCATCCAGGACGACCTCGGGGACGTCACCTTCGCCGACCATGGACTGCGGGTGGCTCAGCAGTGCCGGGAGGAATACACCGCGCACCCGGACGAGGCCGACCTGTGGCGAGCCCGGATCACCTGGAGCTACGTAGTGAGCCGCGACGGTCAGTTCGAGGCCCGCGTGGACAGCAGTTACCGGCTCACCTGCGACGCCACCCGATTCTATCTGGAGGCTGAGCAGGTCGCCCGCTGCGATGGCGTCGAGGCGCACCGGAAGGCGTGGAGCCAGCAGGTTGCCAGGGTCGCCTCGTGAGCATGGTCGAGGATCTCCCGGACTCGCTCGGCATTTGTTGAGGTGCGATTGCCGTTGTCGGGTCGGTCGGTCCCACGCCATCGGCACCACAATCTCGCGACCCAACTGAACGCTAAATCACCCCCAGTCCAGAGAGGCCGAGCCGCTCAGCCGTCGGAGGGTGCAATGGACGCAAGGCCGACCACCTGGAGGAACCCGCCCGGGGTGTTTGAGCCGGGCCAGTCGCGACTGGGACTTCGAGGGGTGGTGCGCACTTAGGTCGACGGGAAGTCCTCGTCGCCATTAGGCCTGCAACGCATCACCGGCAATCACACTCACCACGACCCGTTGCTTCTTCTCAGCCGGTATCGATGGTTGTTTCCATGTCTGACGCTCCTTCAGGACCTGCCACTAAGTCTGACGCGCGGCAGAGATTCGCACAGGCGTACCTCATCGGGGACACCACCGCTGACCCATAACTACCTGTTTCGGTGGCCACCGCATCAGTTCCGCCTGCCTGGCCTCCCCTGTCCGAAACTCTGCTCAGTGAAGACCGTGTCCGAAACGGGTATGTCCAGTGACCTTGAGCGGGGCGGCATCCGCCGGAATCAGCCCCGCATACTGTGCATCTAGGAACCTCTCTACATGCACACATCTGTTTTCTGTTCCTCTGGGGTACACCCCAACAGAACACTTTGATACCGCGGCTCGTCGGAGCATCTGGGGTGTTGATCCTGTGACCTTCGCCGATAAATGGCGGTGTTCTGTTATCGCTTGATGGCGGACCTCAGGCCATAGAACAGGACAGGCCGATATTAGAGGCCAGGTGAGGGAGTGTCTCGTAGACGGTCGTCTGTGACCCATAGCGCCTGCGGCGCCGACAGCTTGAGAGGGGGATCGCGCTGCGGGAGGGCAATATCTGCTCGACCGAGCCTGATCCATTCGCTGCGGGGTTGCTCGGACAGCGGCAGTACAGGGCGTTCAGCGCGGAAGACCTCCGTGGTGCCACACACCCGCCACGTTTGTCCACCCTGCGGCTTACGAGCCTTCCTCAACCTCAGTTTCCCTGGCTTCTGCGTCGACAATTTCGGAGGGCTTCCCCAGCTGCTCGACGAGGGCCCTGACCAAGAGGGTCGGCGCGGGTACCCCAACATTGGGAACCGCCGACGGCGCATACCGGCCACATCGCCCTCACCCGAGGGCCCAGGTCAGCAGCATGAGCAGGACCCCGCCCGGCGGAAGCGCGAAGAGCCGTGAGCAGCAAGGCAGTTGACGAGCCAAAAGAATTGAACTGGTTGGGCTCGACTCCTCAGCCAACGCGCCGACGCGCCGCAGGCGACAATGTGGAGCGCCCCACTGGACGAACGATCTTGACGGCGACAAACGCCAGCGCACACTCCCAAGAGCCGATTCCGGCGTCTTGACAACAAAAGTGTCCCTATCTGTTTTGTCAAGCGGCAGCGGGCTTCTTGGCGGTGCCTGGCGCGGTTGGGTTGAGGTGTTCGGGTTGGTACTGCTGGTGGTCGCGGATCATGGCGTGCAGGACGTCGACTCGTCGCCGGGCCAGGCAGGTCAGGGCCGCGGTGTGGGACTTGCCCTCGGCGCGTTTGCGGTCGTAGTAGGCGCGGCTGGGTGGGTGCCTCAAACTGGCGAACGCGGACTGGTATAGCGCACCCTTCAGGGCCCGGTTCCCGCGGCGGGGTTGGTGCTCGCCCTTGATGCTGCGCCCGGACTGTCGGGTCGCTGGTCCCAGTCCGGCGTAGGAGGCGATGTGTGCTGCGGAGGGGAAGGCCGATCCATCTCCCACGGTGCGCAGCAACTCGATCGCCGTTCGGGGGCCGACACCGGGCATCGAGGTGAGGATCTCCGCCAGGGGGTGGGCCCGCAGGAGCTCTTGGAGTTCAGCACGCAGGATGCCGCGTTGGGCAAGGACGGTCAACAGTTGGTCAGCCAGCCCGCGGATGACCCGGCCGTACTGCTCGGTGGCCGGGATCGTGACCGTCTGCTCGGCCAGCGCGGTCAGGATCCGTTCCGGCAAGGTGCGGGCCAACCGCGGTGATCCATCGGTGATCAGCGCGGTGATCCCGGGCTTGCCCATCTCGCGCAGTGCGGTCGGGGTTCCTGTTGCGGCGAGGAGTGCCAGCACGCCCCGGCAGTGGAAGTGCTTGCCCAGCAACCGTTCCAGGGCTGGGTGGACGTGCAGCAGAGCATCGTGAAGTCGGTTGGTCAGTCGCGTTGACTCCGTGGCAAGATCGCCGTCATAACCGGCCAGCACGGCCAACTCGACGGTGGTTTGGTCATCGGGACCGACCCGGCGAAGGGCATGGGGAAGGGTGCGTGCAGCGTCGGCGATGATGTGGGCGTCGCGGGCATCGGTCTTGCCCTCACCCGGGTACAGGTCAGCGATCCGCCGCATCGAGAGACCGGGCAGGTAGGCCACCGCGATACCGCGCGTGTTGGCGATCGCGATCGCCAACGCCCCGATCGAGGCGAGCTGGTGCACCACCACCAGCACCCGCCCGTGGCCCTCCAACTGATCAAACAGCTTGACCAGATCAGGTTCAGCGTTCAGTAGTGGACGGTCGACCAACCGGTCACCGTCACGGTTCAACGCGACGGCGTGATGCGTCTCGCGGCCACGTCAATGCCGCAGAACACCTCGAAACCCGTCTCGTTTCCCAGCACTGTGGGCTTGGTCGTAAACATTTTGGAAGTCCCTTCCTCGTCGCGGGCAGACCAGTCCTTGGACGAAGCGCCGGCAGCCACGTTACGAGAAGGCATCCACATTCGGGCCATGTCCCTATCAGCGGTCACACACGTCCGGCCAACCCGGTGACAGCACCTCTAAGATCATCAAAACAGGAGCCGAGAGTCATGCCAGGTCCGCTGGCCTGCACCCCCAAAATGGGGGCATAAAGAAGGTAACGGGAGCCGGAATGACGCGGCCGATTCCTGCCGTGTGAGTGGAGTCTCTGCTCCATCGACGCACGCCATTTATCGCTAACAGAAAAGCGCCACTTACCGATGACAGTCACAGGCACACTCACCCCCCACGGTTCTCGATACCTTCGAGCGTGTACTGGGACCACGGATCAGCATCCAGGTCCGGCAGGGGGTGCGCTGAGAGGCCTTGACTAGGCTGGCGGCCGTGCCTGATATACGCGACCCTGCTGCCGCGGGTGGGGCTGCCCTGGACCACCTCGTCCTGGCCGTTCCCGACCTGGCCGCCGCGACGGAGGACCTGACCCGGCGCACCGGGGTGGTGCCGGTCTCGGGTGGGGCCCACCCGGGCCGCGGAACCCGCAACGCGCTGGTCGGGCTGCGTTGGCGCGGCAGCGAGCGGTGTTACCTGGAACTGCTCGGACCCGACCCTGGCCAGTCGGAGGTTCCGGTTCAAGACACCATGCTGGGCCTGGGGCACCTGGGGCCGGGCTTCACGACCCGGATGCACGGGTGGGCGGTCCAGCCGCAGGACCTGGGCACGACCCTGACCCGGGCCCGGTCGCTGGGGATCGACGTCGGCGAGCCGATGGCGGCCTCCCGGGTCACCCCCGCAGGCACCCCGCTGTCCTGGCGGATGGCGGTTCCCCATCCGCTGGGACTGGGTGGGGTGCAGCCGTTCCTGGTTGACTGGCGCGGGCACGCCCACCCCAGCGACGACCCGTTGCCGGTGCTGGACCTGCTGGACCTGCGCCTGCAGCACCCTGATCCGGCGCGCGCCCGGCAGGTGCTGGGAGCGCTCGGCGCCGAGGGCGAGGTCGGAACGGGTCGCACGCCGCAGGTCGTGGCGACCTTCAGCACCCCGGCCGGCACCGTGGTGCTCGGCGCCCCGGACTGAGTTCAGGCACACCCGGTCGGTCCTGCCGGATCAGGCCGGCGGTGCGCCCCAGCGGCCTGCCAGGTAGGATTCGTCAGCACCGGACACCGCGTTGACGTAGGCCACCGGCGCACCACCCCGCGGGTCGAAACGCCAGACCGGTAGGTGCGACAGCTCGAGCTGGCGCAGCTCGTGCCGCGGCTTGCGCAGCAGATAGGTGCGGTTGATCTGGGACTGCTGCACGTCGGTGACCAACTCCCGGGCGCGCGCCCGGGTGACCGTGGCCCGGTGCACCTGGACCTCTCGCCCGTCGAGCACCTGGGTATGCGGCACCGAGGCCAGCAGACCCCTGTACTCCGAGACGGCGTCGACGAAGATCACCGAGGGCCGCACCGCCGTCCGGAAGGGGGGCCGCTCCGCCAGGACGTCGGACCACGCGATCCACATCGGATGCAGCAGCAGGTCTCCGGCGGCCCGACCGGCCGGGCCGCGCCGGCGACGCCCTGGCATCCGGGCCCGTGCCTGGTCCTCGCCGAGCAACCGGTCCCCGATGACGCTCAGGTCACCGAGGCGTTCCGGCGACATCCACGGCTTCCTCCTCAGCGGCGTGGTAGTGGTCGACCAGCTCCCGCTGGCGACCGGTCGAGGGCCCGGTGACCAGGCTGACCACCACCAGGAGCACCAGGCTCACCGGGGCCGCGATGATCGGCTCGGCGTTGGTCGGCAACCACCCGCCGATGATGAGGACGACGAACACCGCGGCACCGCCGAGCATCCCGGCCAGCGCTCCGGCCGTCGTGGCACCCCGCCACCACAGGCCCAGCACCATAGGGAAACCGAAACTGGCGAGCAGGAAGCCACCCACCCAGCCAACCATTACGGCGATGAGCCCCGGTGGGTCGAGCGCGAAGTAGATCCCGATCGCGCTGGCCAGAACCATGACGAGCATGCCGAGTCCGGTGACGAAGCGTTCCTGCGCCTCCGGCTTCAGGTACCCCTTATAGATGTCATAGGCGACCCCAGCGGAGACCGCCAGCAGCATCGCGTCGGCCGAGGACATGATGGCGGCCAACAACGCGGCCAGGATGACCCCGGCCAGCAGGGCCGGCAGGTACTGCTCGACCACCACCACGAAGATCATGTCGGCGTTATCCAGCGAGTCGACGGTGCCTAACGAGGCGCCAGCCATTGCGATGACCGCGCCGCACAGGAAGAGCACCAAATAGAGCACCGCACCCCACATCGAGGAGCGGCGGGCGACGAAGACGCTGCGCGAGGCGAAGTTCCGCATGACCACCGAGGGCGAGATGATGCCGAACCACAGAAAGGCCACGAAGAGCCCGAAGTAGGACATCCACGGCTGGGTGACCTGCCCGAAGGCCGGGTCGACGGCGAGGGCGTCGGCGAGCACCGACCCGACCCCCCCGTGGGCGACCAGGATCGCCGCGGCCAAGACCAACATCCCGACCATCATGAGGCCGCCCTGGAGGAGGTCGGTGTAGGTGATGGCCCACATCCCACCGAGCGCCGCGTACAGGGTGAACCCGAGACCCAGGACGATCACCGCGACTGGGTAGTCGATGCCCAGGACGTAGGAGCCGATCAGCCCGGCCGCGGTCAGTTGCGGGACCATGTAAAAGGTCATCGCGACCACGACGATCATCGCGGCGACCAACTGCACGCTGGTGCCGAAGCGTTGCCGGAAGAAGTCCGGCATGGTCCGCACCCCGGCCTTGCGCAGCTGCCCGGCCACGAGCAGGATCGCAAACGGCAGGATGGCCACGGCGCCGAACGCGTAGGTGAAGAAAAACGGCAGGCCCAAGGTGACCCCGGAGCCAACCGCGCCCATCAACGAGCTGGAGCTTGCCACCGCGGCGAACACGGCGAAGGCGCCAACGAACGTGTTGATGCTGTGCCCGGCGGTGTAGTAATCGGCCTCCGAGCCGCGGGCGCGGCGGTAGAAGTAGACCCCGATACCAGTGACGACAGCCAGGTAAATCCCTAGAATGATGGTCTCGGTGGTCTTCATCGGGACGCACTTCTCGCACGGTCCAGCCGTTCGGTCCACCAGCAGTAGACGAACCCGATGACCACCCAGCCGAAGACGCCGACAAGCATTAACCAAGTGACCAGCGAGACTCCCCCGATCATCGTCTCGGTCGGCCACCAGGCGAAGACCAGGGTCGAGTACGCGAGCAGCACAACAGTCAGCACCACCCCTGGCTCACGGCGCAGAGGACGGCGTGTGGTCGGCGGTCCGGGGTCAGTCATCGATGCTCCTGTGATCGGACTGGTCGCTACGCGCGGTCGCCGGCTCGCCGTCCAGGCTCACCATGGTGCCGGCGTCCTCGGGGAGATGGTCCAGCAGCGACGCGGCGGCCGCGGCGTCCTGTAGCCCGACCCCGACACTGTTGTAGAACACCACGTCCTGCTCGCTGCGTCTACCCGCGGCGGCCCCGACGAGCACCTGCCCCAGGTCCGAGACGTCCTGGGAACGCAGCGACCCGTCCGCCAGGGCCGCGATGATCGAGCCGGCGTGGTCCAGGGCGGTCTCGCGGTGGTCGACCACCACCGACCCGGCCCGGGCCAGCAGCGCGGTGGGCACCTCAGTGCGGCCCTCGGTGAAGGACCCGACGCTGATCACGGTGGTCCCGTCACGGACCCAGTCGTGCTCCAACACCGGGGTGGTGCTGGTGGTGCAGGTGACGACAACGTCCGCGTCCCGGACCGCCTCCTGCGCGGTCGCCCGACGGACGTCCAGGCTCAACTCCCGGGCCAGCGCGGCGGCGGGGCCGTCCGCCCGGCCCGGGCAACGTCCCACCAGGTGGACCGTCGCCAGGTCTGCGACGTGCGCCAGGGCCCGCACGTGCGCCACGGCCTGCACCCCGGTGCCGATCACGGCCAGGCTGACCGGGCATGGCGTGGCCAGTGCCTCCACCGCCACCGCGGAGGCGGCTGCAGTGCGCAGGGTGGTGATCGCACCACCCTCGACCGCGGCGCTCGGCTGACCAGTGTCGGGGTCGGTGACCAGGACCAGGGCCGAGGTGCTCGGAATACCCCTGTCGCGGTTGGCCGGGACAACGCTGCCGAACTTGGCGACCGCCGGCGCATGCAGGTCGAGCTTGGCCGAGTAGCAGAAGGTGGCCGAATCCTGGGGGCCGGGCATCAGGGTGCGGTGCGGCAGGATCGCAGTGCCCTCCCCCAACGCGCGGAAGCACCGCCGTTGGGACTCGATGACACGCTCCCAGGTGAGGTATTCCTCCACAAGGGCTCGATCGATGATCCGCAGATGCACGGTAGCGTCCTCCACAGGCACATGGTCAATAGAAAAAACCTAGCACCCCAGCACGCCGACGCGCATCCGGACAAGCAGCCGGGCGCGGCCCGCGCGCCGGGTTGGTGGCACAACTAGCGTCCGGAGGCGTGCACAACGCGCGTCCGGTCGGTCAGGTGTGGCGCCACCGGTCCACCAGCCGCTCTCATGCGGGAACTCGGATCGGTAGCCCCCGACGAGACTCAACTGCCGCCCGGCACCGACCGCGAGGGCGAGCAACCCCTCGCGCATGTCGGCCGCGATCTCCTCCATCGCGATGCTCACCTGCTCGGGCACGGCGGAGCAGGTGAGCCGTCTGAGGTCCTGATCGAAGATGAGTCCGAGACTCCGCACGAAGATTCGCCATCCAGTGACGACGGATACCTGTAGCAGCTCATCGAAGGGCGCCGTGAACGTCTGTAACAGCCGCGATCCGCACGGTGCGTCTTTCGCCGCGATTGACGCCCGCTTCTGGCGTGGAAGGACGAATGGTTACGGTCGTGAGTCGTCTCGATTAACTACACGTTGATGAGACACCTTGGAGTCGTCTCGGCGCTGCACGGGTCCGTGCTCGAGTCAGCTACCCAGGATGTCTCGCCAAGTCGTCTCGACATGAAACGTCTCAGTTGCTGCCTTCGCTGGGGTTGTCGAGGCACTATGGACCTATGAGACTTTTGGGGTACACGCGGATCAGCACGGCCGGCCAAGACGCACAATTGCAGCTGGACGCGCTTACTGCTGCGGGGGTCGAGCCGCGCGACGTGTTTTCTGACGTGACCTCAGGGACCAAAAACGCAACCCAACGTCCGGGCATGCGGCGTCTGCTGGACTACGCCACCGCCGGTGACACCATTGTGGTGTGGCGAGTCGACCGGCTCGGTAGGTCGTTAATCGACGTGTTGAACACGGTCACCTTGTTGCGAGAGGCAGGGATCGACATCCGATCCGTTAAGGACGGGATCGACCCAAACACCACCAGTGGCCGCTTGATGCTGAACATGTTGGCCACTTTGGCGGAGTACGAGCGCGAGCTGATCACCGAACGTGTCAACGCGGGGATTGCTGCTGCTAAGGCCTCCGGCACGGTGTTCGGCCGGCCACCCGCCGAGCCGAGCGTGATCGCAGAGAAGCTCGCGATCGTCAATGATGCCCGCGCCAAAGGCCGCACCGCCATTGACGCCGCCCGGCTGGTGGGGTGGTCACGCGCCACGCTCTACAGGCACCAACAGGTCGCGGATGATCAAACCTCCACAGGCTCCACGGCTTAGTGAGTAATGCGCGACGAGGCGAGACGATCACAGACACGACCCCGTGTTGACATGATCATGGGCAAGGCTGACAACAACCGAAAACCGCTTGGTTTTGGCCCCAGTTCTCCATCGCAGTTGTTCCAGCGCTGATCGCTACCGTCGGCATTATTTGGGCTGGACAAAGTGGTCATCTCCCAGCGCGGATCGCCCCTGCCCAGGCCACCGTCACCACGCCCGTCGGGACCAAGACTGAGACCATCGCAGGTCCAACCGTAACTCTGCCAGCAGTGACGGTCTCCCACCTACGGTCACCATCACGGCTAATCCGAGCAGTTGGCCTAACCCAGGCCGAGCAGCAGGTAGGCGTTGATGCGCGAGAACAGGCCGTAGAGCGCCGAACGGTAGAACGCGCCGCAGTAGCGCATCCACCCGGTGATGATCGGGTTGATCAGCGCGGCGAGCTGTGCCAGGGAGTGACCAGTGCGTCGGTGCAGTCGCCATGACCGCACGCGGGCACTCATCTTGTTCAAGGCTTCCTTGCTGACCGCGGGCATGAACGACGTGAAGATACTGGCGCCGCGTGCCCGGAAGGTGAACCCCAAGAACGTGAACGCCGTGTGCTGGTGCACCCCGCCGCGGCTGTCGTCCTTGCAGTACACGATCCGTGTCTTGGTCGGGTGTAACTCCAGCCCAACCTGGCCCATCCTGTCCCCGATCGCCCGGGCCACGTACTCGCCCCGGGCGCGGCTGACGCAGTGCACGACCGCGTCATCGACATACCTCTCGAACCGGATGCTGGGGAACTCCCGCGCCATCCAGGCGTCGAAGGCGTAGTGCAAGAACAGGTTGGCCAGCACGGGCGAGACCGCAGACCCCTATGAACAGCGCTGGGTTATGCGTAGCGGACGGCGTTTGCCGCGGGTGGGGGCGGTCGTGAGGGCTTAACGCTGCGCATAATCCCGGGCGCGGTCATAGGCTGGCGAGCCAGTCGAGCAGCTCGGGGTTTTGGTTCCATTCGGTGAGGTCGGGGTGACAACGTCGGTGTAGACGGCTTCGAGAGCCTTGCGCTTGGCTTCGGTGGAGACCCGCGCATAGATCCTGGTGGTGGACAGGTCGACGTGGCCGAGGATGTCACGGATGTAGGGCAGCGGAACACCGCTGTCGTAGAGGTGCATGGCCCGACTGTGTCGAAGAATGTGTGGGCTCAGGCGGGCGCTGGCGAGCGCTGGCGAGCGTCGGATCTGCTGCCAGGGTCTGGTATTTGCGAAGGATCCAGGCAATCCCGCCGCGGCTGAGCTTGGTCTGGTGCTGGTTGAAGAACACCGGATGGTCCTCACGGTCGGAGCGATTCAACTGCTGCTCGGCGAGGTAGGCGGCCAGCAACGCGGTGGTGTTGATGTCGATCGGGACGTGACGGGTCTTGCGGCCCTTGCCGGTCAGCGCGGCCATCGCGGGATCGTCTAGGCGTATGTAGCGGACGGTCAGATCGGCGAGTTCTTGAACTCTGGCCGCGGTGTCGTAGAGGGTAGCCAGCGTCGCGTCGCGTCTCGCCTGCTGGTCCGGGTGGACCGGTCGTGCTTGGCGACGGGAATCGCGAGGATGTCCTGGCAGCAGACCATCCGGGCCGGGTCCTGGGTTTGCATCCAGGTGAAGAAGGAGTCGGTAGCGGCCAGCCGCTGGTTGCACGTCGACGCGCTGTTTCCCCGGGTGGCGCGGAGCCAGTCGAGGAACCCGGTGATGGCGGCGGCGTCGATCCGTTCGAGGGTGAGGTTCTCGGGCGGGATGTGCCGCTGGTCGCGGAAAGCAGATCAGCAACTTGAACGCGTCACGGTAGGAGGCGATGGTGTGGGGTGAGTATCCGCGCAGCCCGGCCAGGTGGCCGGTCAGAAACCGGCGCAGCGACACCGCGAAGTCAGTAGCCATCATTCGCCCCCCGCCAGCACGGGTGGGACGACGTCGCCGATCACCTGCTGGACACGGGTGGTGACGTCCGGGTAGGACTCGGCGGTCAGGTGCAGGTAGTAGGCGGTGTCGGCGATGAAGGAATGCCCCATGTAGGCCTGCAACACCGGCAGTAGTGCGCCGACATCGCGCCCCTGGGCGAACCGGGACCGCAGATTGTTGACCGCCATCGTATGGCGTAGATCGTGGACTCTGGGGCCGTGTCCGGGTCCGCCGTGGGAGATGTCCGCCTGCTACAGGAAACGGCGGAAGTTGTGGTAGACGTTGCCCAGTGTCAGCGGCTCGCACGCACTACCGGGGAAGAACCACTGCGGGCCCTCTGGTCGCCGAACGATCTCCTCGTGGTAACTGACGAGCCGTTCGCGTAGCGGCTCGGAGACGGGCACCTGTCGGTCCCTGCCGCCTTTCGCGTCACGAACCTGCAGCACCCCGCCGCGACGTGGTGGTCAGCGTCGACGGGGCCTGCGCCTCCCACGAGCACCTGCACGCCCTGAACACCGCGTCCGTCCACGGGGGTCGAGGGCGGCGCGTGGAGTACTCGATCGGGTGGCCCGTGGATGCCCGCACCAGCAGCGCCATCGTCCAGCTGGGTGAGGGTGACTGGTAGCGGTCTGCAGCTACCCCATCGGCAACAACGTAGCACCTACCAAGGTGAACGCGAGCACGAACACGGACACGATGAACTGGGGCAACGTATAGGTTTTCAAACCACCGGTGACCGAGAATCCCGGCAGCTTGGTCGTCACCCAGAACCCACTGTCGTTGATGAGACCCAGGGAGAGCGCCCCAGCGAGGCAGGCCATCGCCACCCACACCGGGTGGATCCCGATCTCCGGGGCGAGCGAGGCCATGATCGTCAGCGTGGTGATCGAGGCGACGGTGCCCGAGCCCACCGCTAGGCGGAAGGCGGAGCCGACCAGGTAGCAGGCCAGCAGCCCGACCAGGTAGTTGCCGCCGATCGCGGTCACCGACTGCGCGATGGTCTCGCCGATCCCCGCCTCCTGGATGACTGCGCCGAACGCGCCACCCGCGCCGGTGATTAGCAGCACCAGACCTGCACTCTGCACCGCGGTGTTCGCCGAGCTGTCCCGCTCTTCACGGTTCAGGCTGCGGCTGGCGATGAGGTAGGCGATGAGTGCACCGATCAGCAATGCGACCGTCTTGTCGCTCAGCAGTATCAGCCACGGGGGCTGCTCACCGACGAGCATGGTCCAGAACGTGCCCGACAGGATCAGCACCACCGGGATGGTGATCGGCAGCAGCGCCATCAGGAAGCCGACTTCGCGGCGATCTTCGCCTGTGTAATGCTCCGCCGCGGCGGGCTCCCCGTCGACATCCATCTCGGGACGCCAGATCCGGGGAAGCAGCCAGGAGTAGACGGCGACGGCGCCGACGACGGACACCAGACCACCGAGGCCGCCGACCAGAACCATGATGCCCACGTCGAAGCCCAGGATCTCTCCGGCCGCCAGCGGGTTGGGGGTGGGCGGCACGAGGGTATGCGCGGTGCCCGCACCGAGCGCGACGGCGCCGACCGCCAACGGCAGCGGTTTGCCAGCTTCCCGGGCGATGGCGATGGCCAACGGGATCAGGATCACGAAGGTCACGTCGTAGAAGACCGGGATCGACAGCAGGAACGCGGTGGCACTCAGCCCGAACATCGCCCACCGGGGAGACACGGCTCCGACGACGGTCTGAGCGATCACCCTCGCCCCACCGGAGTCCGAGAGTAACTGGCCCAGGATGATGCCGAAGCCCACGGACAGGCCGATGCCAGCCATCAGGCTGCCGAAGCCGCCGGTCGCTGCCCCCGCGAGTTCGCCCATCGGGATTTGCGTCAGCAGCCCAAGGAGCAGGGTGCCGATCACCAACGAGATCGCCGGGTGCAGCTTGACCTGCATTATCAGCACAATGATGACGATGATGCTCAGTACGAGCCACAGGATGTCGATCATGACACTGCTCCAATCTCAGCCGCCGCGTGCGCGACGAGGTGCTGTCGTTGTGGTGCGCCGAGACCCTCGATGGAGATCTCCATGACGTCGCCCGCCACGAGATAAGGGAAGCGACCCGAGATGGCCACGCCTTGCGGCGTCCCGGTGTTGATCAGGTCGCCAGGCTCCAGCGTCATGTACTGCGACAGGTCGTGGACGATCTGCGCGATTGAGAAGACCATGTCGGCCGTGCTCGAGTCTTGCCTTGGCTCGCCGTTGACCGTGGACCACAATCGCAGCGCCTGACCATCGACCTCGTCGGCGGTGACCAGCTCCGGCCCGACCGGATTGAAGCCGGGCGCGCACTTGCCCTTGGACCACTGCCCACCCGAGTGCTCGATTTGGTAGGCGCGCTCGGAGACGTCGTTGCTGACGACATACCCCGCGACGTGCTCCAGGGCCGCCTCGTGGGAGGGAAGATAGCTCGCGCGTTGTCCGATGACGATCCCGAGTTCCACCTCCCAGTCGACCTTCGTGGCACCGGGTGGGATCGGCACGTCGTCGAACGGTCCGATCACGGTGTTCGGATGCTTGAAGAAGACGATCGGCGCTGCGGGTGGCGCGTCGCCGGACTCCGCCGCGTGCGCGGCGTAGTTCTGACCGATGCAGACCACCGCCATCGGGCGGGCGATGGGCGCACCGATCCGTATGCCGTCGGCCGGTTCGAACTTCGGGAAGTCACCCGAGGCGAGCGCCTGGCGCACCATGTCCAGCGATCCGGACAGGAACGCCCCGTCGATGTCGTCCGTGATGGACCTCAGGTCCAGGTAGCGGTCGCCGTCGCGGACGACGGGGATCTCGCTGCCGACCGGTCCTAGCCTCATGAACCTCATCGCTGCACCTCGTGGGTGTAGGGTCGGACCCGGTCGACGTCAGGGTTGAGTTCCACGCCGAAGCCAGGGGTGTCGGGGACTTTCAAGCGACCGTTCTCAGGGACAGGCTCGCCGAGCAACAGTGGGGAGAACATCGGAACGACCATCTCCGCGGTCTCGTGCATCATCAGGAACTCCGAGAACGGACTGTTCGTGCGGGTCACGACGAAGTGATAGGAGTACACCGACGAGCCGTGCGGGATGACCATGGCACCGTGCGCGTCGGCGAGGGCCGAGATCTTGATCAGTTCGGTGATCCCGCCGCACCACCCGACGTCGGGCTGGATGATGTCGACGCCGGTCTCCAGGAGCTGGCGGAAACCCCACCGGGTCGCCTCGTGCTCACCGGTGGTGACGAGCACCTGGGGCGGCACCTGCTTCTTGAGTTGGGCATACCCCCAGTAGTCGTCGGGGATGAGCGCCTCCTCGATCCACTTCAGCCCGTGCTCGGCGCCCGCGCGGGCCAGCCGGGTCGCATACCCCACGTCCAGGGACATCCAGCAGTCCCACATGAGCCAGAAGTCCTCGCCCACTGCCGTCCGCATGTCGGCGAGCTGCCTGACGTTGGCGCGCAGGCCTTCCTCGCCCTCGGCGGGGCCGTGGTGCAGCGGCATCTTGCCGCCGATGAAACCGAGTTCCTGCGCGATATCCGGGCGGGCGCCGGTGGCGTAGAACTGCAGCTTGTCGCGAACCGGGCCGCCGAGCATGGCGTAGACAGGCTCGCCGCGGAGTCGGCCGAGCAGGTCGTAGAGCGCCAGGTCGACGCCGCTGATGGTGTTAAGCACGACGCCGCGGCGGCCGTAGTAGAGCGTCGAGCGGTACATCTGGTCCCAGATGCGCTCGATGTCGGTCACCGGGCGCCCCTCGAGGAAGCGAGCCAGGTGATTCTCGACGATCCAGGCGCCGATCTCGCCAGCGGTCGTCACCGCGAAGCCGACGGTCCCATCATCCGCCTCGATCTCGACCACGAGCGTGCCGAGCACGTTGATCCCGAAGGACTGACGCGACTGGCGGTACTCGGGGTAGATCGACATCGGGGTGGCGATGTGGTCATCGATCCAGTGATAGCCCGACTGGTCGTGATAATCAGCGCCTTGGCCACGGACGGTGTATGCCCGGACCTCCTTGATCGTGCGGTTCACGCGTCTGCCTCCACGTCTAGTCGGACCAGGACCTTGCCTGCTGGGTTCTCGCCGTAGGCCAGCTCGGAGAAGGCCGTGGGACCTTCTGCGAGTGGTACTTCGCGAGAGATGAGCCGTTGCGCCTTGTCGGGTTCGTCGCCGATCCGGGCGGCCGCGTCACGGAAGTCCTGGGCGGTATAGACGAACGACCCGACCAAGCTGCGCTCCTGCGTGCTGATCTCGAAGGCCTTGAGCGAAACGTCCGGCAGACCCATCCCGACCAGGCAGACCGTCGATCCGGCGTGCGTGCTGGTCAGCGCGAGGTGCAGCGTGGCCTCGACACCGACCGCGTCGATGGCGACGTCGGCCGGTCCGCCTAGCGCCTCGTGCACGTGCGAGGCGACGTCCGGGTCGTCGGCCGGCAGCGCCACAGCGCCCAGGGTCTGGACGAGCTCGCGACGAATCGCGGACATCTCGGTGACGGCGATGTTGGTCACACCGGCCATCTGCAGGGCCAGCACCACGGACTGTCCGATGGGGCCGCCACCGGTGACGAGCACCGCGTCCTCAGGCGTGACGCCCGCGCGTCGGACCGCGTGCGTGGCCACCGCGAGCGGCTCCACCAGCGCGCCGAGGGCCAACGGCATACCTTCGGGGAGTGGGATGACGTTGCGGACGGGGACGACGATCTGCTGGGCGAAGGAGGACGTGAACGTCGGGGCCACCCCGATCACGGTCTTGCGGGGGCACATCTGCTCGCGCCCTTCGAACTCGGCCAGGTCTTCCTCGGGCACGATCACCGGGTTGAAAGTGACGGGTGCGCCGACCTGCAGTCCGTGGACATCGTTGCCGAGAGCCTCGATGACTCCGGCTGATTCGTGACCCATGACCTGGCCTGGGACGCGTCGCCCGTTCTCGCCGGTGAAGCCGTGGATGTCAGAGCCGCAGATGCCTGTCGCAACGATCCGGATGACGACGTCACCGGGGCCTGGGGTCGGGTCTGGCAGGTCGACGACCTGCATCTTCCCGATCTCGCTCAGTTGCAGAGCTTTCACGAAACCTCCTTTGGTTCATGATCATGAACTCGCGTTCATGTACGCGAAACGTGCAGAAGGTAGCAGCGGGTATGCCGGGGCGCAAGGGTCTGAAGGATCCGCCGTGGTGACTTCTGGGCGTGTCGGAAATGGGCGTCAGTGCAGCGAGGCGTCGGGTCAGGGTGAGAGCGACCCGTGCAAACCCATACCCCGCCGTATGTCGACGGCCGCGTCCCGCAGCGCGGGATAGAGGGAGTGCGGCCACCGGTGGTTGGTGCGCTGGGTGGGCATGGTGACGCTCAGCGCCGACACGATGCCGGTCTCCTGCTCTGTGGTAATGGGCACGGCCACGCACCGGCAACCCTCGATGAACTCCTCGTCATCGACGGCGAAACCGACCTCGCGCGCCCGATCAAGCCGGTTCATCAGCTGACTGACATCGGTGGTGGTGTGGTCGGTGAGGCGGGGGAGCACGACGCTCTCAAGGCGCCGACGTGCCTCAGCCGGCTCTAGCGTGCTCAGCAACGCCTTGCCGATCCCGGTCGCGTGGGCGTGCAGCCGCATACCGACCGCGGAGGCGAGCCGCATGGGGTGCGGTGACAGGCGGATGGCGATATAGACACTCTCGATGCCGTCGAGCCGGGCGAGCTGCACGGTCTCACCTAACTCCGTCACCACACGATCCAGGATCGGGTCGGCCACCTCGAGCAGCAGGCGATGGCCGTCATAGGTCTGTCCGACCTGCCAGGCTCGCAGGCCCAGGGTGTAGCGGCGGGTGGCGGACCGTTCGAGCCAGCCGGACTCCACCAGCGTTGACAGGAGGCCGTGGGCGCTCGACTTGGGGAGACGGGTGTCCACGATCTCCTGAAACGACATGCTGCCACTGGCCGCGATCAGGTCGATGAGGTCGAGCGCCCGCCTGGCTGATTTCACTCGTGTCGGGTCCTTTCCTGAACCCAACATGCGTGCTCTCCTTGCTTCGCCGTCCCGAGTCGCGCCTATCATAGGTGCAGCTGGCGGGGTGCCGTGCGGGAGTGCGGTGGTCCGGAGGGCCCAAAACCTCTCCGAGAATCCGTTTGCCGCACTGCTGGTAATGATTCCCGGCATAAACGAGACCCTCCGCGTCGAAGGACGAGCAACCCTGAGCACGAACGACTCCATCCGTCGCGCCACCGCGATCGACGGCAAGCTGCCCTGGGGTGCTCTTGTAATCGACATCGCCAAGACCTTCACCCACTGCGGGAAGGCGCTCAAACGGTCACGCCTGTGGGAGCCGGCCACTTGGCCACCGCCTGAGCAACGGCCCCGGATGGGCACAGTGATCGCCGCACATATGGCCGCCCCCGGCCCCGACGGATCCCTCCGGCCACCAAGTGCCGAAGCCGTCGAAGCAGGCTTACAGGAGTCGTATGACAAGCGACTCTGGTGACACGGCTGCACACCAGGACAGAGTGGCCGACATCTTGGCGCCAGCGCACTCCCGGCCGCATGAGGACTGCCTCTCAAACTCGTGGATACGACCCGTACACGGCCTTCGGTGACGTCGGAATTGGCGAGCAAGTGACGTCAGAGTTCACGCCCGTAGCCAGTCACTCGACTTACCGGTTTCGAACACGGTCTTTACTGAGCAGGGTTCCGGACAGTAAGGGCGAGCACACGGACCGATTGAGAGCTGGGCTGTCCGGAAAGGATCCTTATCGAGCAGGCGAGATAGCACGGCTCTCCTGCGCAAATTGCCGTCCGAAACTGCTGCTCTCGTCAAGTTGCGGACGCGTACGCGAGTAGCCACAAGCCGTGTTTCGTTGGCGTCTCAGCGGAGACTCCCACCGTCGGCATGCACGTCACGACAACGGAGTCACCGAGGTGGCTACGCGTCTCATTTAGGGATGGTTCCACGAGACGCGCTGTGGGCGAAGAACCGGCACGAAGTCAACCACTTCCACACCCAGTTCCTCGTCCAGCAAGACATCAATGTGACCAACGAGCCTGAACTTCACCCGACGTACACGCCCGGCTACAGAGTGAAGTCGACTACGTCGACTAAAGCCTCAGCTGGCATCAGCGGATAGTGCCCACGCAGGCCCGCGACGTAGTCCTCTACGGACCCGCCATCACGAATCCTGAGGCGCTCCGGACTGAGCTCGCTGAGCGGATAGCGGCTCACCTCAAGGATCTGACCGCGCAATGGGGCGCGATCATCGTCCTCGAAGTAAAAGATTGCTGGACCAACGGCGACTCGTTCGTCCCAGCGCACGGAGGAAGTCTTACTGCCGCTGGAGACCGACTCGTAGTAGCGCTTGTGGAAGCTAAACACACGTTCCGAATCAGCGTCAGGGAAGAAAAACGCGTCGGGCAGCATCTTCGCGATCTGCCGCATTTGGGGGCCAGAGTCCGTCGGAACTGCCACACACAGGTCGGGATGCAGATCGAGCATCACTTGCCGACAACGGCCACAGGGCGGAATGAGCCCGCGTGATCCATCACCGGCTGCAGCGATTGCGACGAGCGGGCCTGCGTTGGCGGTTGCTGCGACCCCGAGAGCGACGAGTTCGGCGCAGGGTCCGCCCGTGAAGTGGTCGACGTTGACTGCTGTGTAAATGCGCCCATTGGTGTCGAGCGCAGCTGCCGCCACACTATGGTTCGGATTACTGCCTAGCGTGAGCGCCAGCGCTTCAGCTGCCTCAATCAGGCGACGCTCAGAGCTCAAAGGTTTCATGCCTAGCATCTTTGCCTAAGCGAGTCTCGTAGCCCGAAGGCTGGTACTTCCGCCCGCCGTCAACTTGGGTCTCGCCGTGTCGAGTGTCTCGAGGCCCAACTGTCTCGATTCCCATGAGATACGACACGTAACAACGCAAGAACACCGCCATCAAGCGACGAAAGCCACAGCCCGTGGGAAAGCGCTGATTGGCCCCGCGCCGGCAATCCAGACCTTGCAAAGACAAGAACGGCTCCGACTCCCGTATGAGGAACGTTTTGCGGTGCGTGACGCGGAGGTGAAGCGTTCGTGGCCGATGTGGTCGCCATCACCGAATGGGGATCCCTTTTGACACACATCTGAACCTGTGGGGATCGGCGTCGCGACTTGTGTCGTTGAGCGTTCCGCTTGCGACACGGTCCCTTACGGTGCAGGGAATTGAATGACGTAGCGGCGCTGCTGTGGTGTCTCGACGGCTCGCGTGTCGTAGTGCTCGCGGACGTAGGTGACTGCTTCGCTAGGGGGCAGCCCGTCGAGCACTGCCAAACAAGCCAATGCTGTGCCGGTCCTACCTAGGCCCCCATCGCAGGCGATCTCCACCTGCTCATCCTTTGCGCGGGACCACGCCTCTTTCAGCGCGTCTTCGGCGTCGTGGCGGTCGGTGGGTAACTGGAAGTCTGGACAGTGAACCCACCGGGCGTGCCATGGCACCGACTCTGGCCGCTTATCGAGCAGGTAGAGGCCGAACTCGGGCTGAGCGCCATGCGGTAGCGGCCGATAGAGTCCGCGACCGCGCACGGTTCGGCCAGAAGGCAAAGACAGAATTCCGGACGAGTTCGTATCCCATGTGATCATCGTCAGCAAACTACCGCTTTCACAGGATCCGCAGTGACCTCTTATTGGCGAAGACTACCCCTAAGCCCATAGTTAGAGTGGCTCGATGCACGACATAACGAAAGTCGAACGGGTCGTTGATGACGAGGGCCGGCCCGAACCGCCATCAGATGCCGGGGAAGCAGAAACGCTGCTGGGATTTCTTGATTTTCTTCGGGCAACGTTCGAGTGGAAGACCCGCGGTCTGAGCACGCAGCAGTTGCATCAACAGATGGATCACCCGAGCACCATGACGCTGGGCGGCATGATGAAACACCTAGCCGTCGTGGAGGACTTGTGGTTCACCACGGTGGCAGCGCACGAGGCGTGGCCACAGGTTTGGGATGAGCTAAACGCTAACTACGACGGAGAGTGGGAGTGGGCTAGCGCGGCTCATGATTCGGCGGATGACCTACGTGCCCTGTGGGCAGGATCGGTGGAACGTTCTCACGAAGTTGTTTCCAGACTTTTGTCCCACGACAGCACGCAGGCACTGGCCACGACGCACCCGGCGTGGGAAGGACAACCCGATGTGTCCCTTCGATGGATATTGACCCACATGGTCGAGGAGTACGGCCGCCACAGTGGCCACGCAGACCTACTTCGCGAGGCCATCGACGGACACACTGGGGAGTAGCTACTGTCGGACTAAAGTTTCCGGCGCCCCGTGTCTCATAGCGGGCATCGGCAGCCCTGTCCGGTAGACGATCGAAGAGCTGCAGATTGCGTCGGGAAGGGCAGGGGTCCGTGGGCCGGCGTTTCGGTGATGGTGATGTGAGGACTGGCGCGTTACTTGGCGCGATTTGCATTGGCTACTTCGTTGATGGAGCCATCTTCCTGCTGCTTTTGTTGTCGAGTTCGGATCAAAGCGTGTCGTGGTGGGTGACTGCTGTCGTACTTGCCAACCTCATCCCGCCGATAGTTCTGGCTCCCGCGCTCGGCTGGGTTGTGGATCGCCTTTCCGGGCGGCGTGCCTGGGCGCTAGCGCTCGGGATTTCGGGTGGTTGCGCGATGGGTCTGGCCTACTTGACCTCACCGGTGGCCCTCGTGGTGCTCGCAGCTGTTCAAGCTATTTCGGCTGTAGTCGTCTCAGCATCAGTGTTCAGGCTGCTGCCGCTGGCTAGTGGGATGGATGATCGCAGGGCCAGTTCGTATGCGGTTGGTGTCGGTTCATTGGCGGCTATTGGAGCGCCGCCTCTTGCCGCGCTCACTGCGACGTTGGGTGGTGATGTGGCGTTCGCTACCTGTGGCGGACTTCTCATCTTTGCGAGCATCTTGGTGATGTGTTGCGCGCCCAGCGATGTCCGCATTGAGGTAGGGGGTCAAACCGTGTGGCACGAGATTTGGTTGGGCTCGCGCATTCTGCCGGTGATGAGAGCCGTTCGAGGTTTTCTGCCCGCCATCATCGGGGTGGTTGTCGTGACGTCGGTAGAAGGTGTCGCTGGCGTGTTCTATTTGCAGGAGGTTGCGGGCAGCGCAGTTCTCTATGCCTTGTTGCTCTCGGCCTGGGCCGTCGGCTCGTTGGTCGGAGTCGCAGTGACAGGCCGGCACAGCTTTCGAATGGGCGCTGTGCAATCAATCCTGGTCGGTGGAATTCTTGTGTCTGTGGCGATTCTCGTGGAAGGGCTTGTACCGTCGGCCCTTGTTATTGCGGTGGCCTTTATCGGTGGTGGCATCGGCAACGCGATACACAACGTCGGGGTCCGTAATCTGGTCTATGAAGTGGTGCCGCGCGAACAGCAGGCTCAGGTCTGGTCAGTGGTAGGGGCCCTTTTCTCTGCTGCCGCGGCCGTCGGCAACTTCTTCGGAACCCCCGGGCTCATCGGATCCGCACGCTCCCTCATCGTTTGGGCTGGCGCTGCTGGGGTCGTCCTAACACTTGTCACGATCCTGATCACGGGACTCACCCGAGGGAATCAGAACTTTCGCGGGCCGCCACGGCGTCTCCCGCCCGAAGGATGAGAACTCGGTAATCCTGGCGGCGCGCCGAAACCCGGGAAGTTCAAGGGTCCGTCACCGGATAGGGATGTTGAGCTCAGTCGGTGATGGCGGCCACATCGGCCGGTAACGCTTCCCCTCCGCGTCACGCACCGCAAAACGTTCGGCTCGCGGGGACCCGAGATCGCCTGAGAACCGACCAAGAGCACCGCCCAAGTCGCCAGTTCCGAAAAACGCTGTTGAGAGCGACGGTGTCCCGTGGGAGACTCATTTGACGAACAAAGGAGACCGCCATGAGCGTGCTACGCGTTTTGGGTGTTTTTGCTAAGTGGTGCTTCCAAACTGTCGTGCGCGTAGCAGGCTTGATTGTGCATGGTGGCGT
>JAABUN010003288.1_pt1 | contig 25517 bp, 28 predicted proteins | sample 5559311 | NCBI WGS metagenome assembly JAABUN01 (sample SAMN10711877, study PRJNA513370) | rock metagenome | isolation source: Antarctica rocks | place: Antarctica: Victoria Land, Siegfried Peak sud
GGAGCACTTCACGTCGTCGGCCAGTATCTCCAGGCGTGGCAGACTCACCGCGAACGCATCGTCCGTACCGAGAATTAAGTTCCGGTTCGTCTGGTAAGCGTCCGTCTTCTGCGCCCCCGGCTTCACCCGGATCAACCCGGAAAACACCGCCAGCGACTCGTCCCGCAACGCGCCCTTGTACAGAAGGTCCGAGTGAGCATTGGCGGAGATGTGATCCTGCAAGGTATGATGGTCCAGCACCTGATTCTGATCCGCGAAATAGATGCCAAGCATCTCGGAGTCGCTGCCGGTAGCTGTCAAACCGGCCTCCACGTTAGTGCGCGAGAGCTGCGACCCGAACGAGACCACGAGACTTCTTATGGTAGCGTCCTTCTCCGTCGCACTGCGGATGGTATTGAAGTGCAGTACGTTCCGCTCCCAGTTCTGAAGCGAGACGTAGCGAAGGTTGGAACCCTCACCGACGTACAACTCGACCGCACCGTTGGAGAACGCCGGGTCTTCGGCATCGGCTGAGGCGTACTCGTCGATGTATGTAACGGACGAACCTTCCTCCACGATCACGAGCGTGCGAGGCATTATGGAGCCAACGACATCCAGCCAGCGGTAACTCTGGATCGGCACTTCCACATCCACACCGCGAGGTACGTACAAAAACGAACCGCCCGCGAAAGCCGCCGCCGACAAAGCCGCGAACTTATCGTAATCCTCCGGCACCAACCCGAAGAGCTTCTCCCGTACGAGATCCTCATGCTCGATGAGTGCGGTGTGCAGGTCCGTGAAGACTACACCCTTGCTCGAAAGTTCCTCGTCCACGCGGCTAAAGGCCGTCTCGGAGTTGTGCTGAACGAGCAGAGCGGAGTTCTCTTCGCCCTCGTCGATCAGCTTCTTGACCGGCTCGGGGAGATCACTCTCGCTCTCGGCGTTCGGGCTTGCGGAGTAGGGGAGAAAGTCCTCGATCCGCACGTCGGAGATATCCGTGTAACGCCACGCCTCGTCGCGCAGGCTCGGCATCGGCAAGGCCTCGAAGGCGCTCCAGGCTTTGAGGCGTTTCTCGGTGAGCCACCCCGGCTCGTTCTTCAGCGAAGACAGCGCCTTCACCGTCTCCGGGCTAATTCCCTTGCTCTTTAGAATCTCCGGCACGCCGTTCGCGCTCATGTAAAACCTTTCTACGTGTTGCTACTGATCTGGGTTGATGCGGTTTGCTGCTGCTAGACGCGGGGTTCTTCCTCGCGCACGACCATCACGGGGCAGTGGGCGTGGCGGACGACATCCTCGGCGACGTTGCCCATTACGGCACGCTTCCAATTGCTCTGTCCGCGGCTGCCGATCACGACGAGACCCACGTTCCGGCTCTCGCTGAGTATGACGATCTCCTCGGCCTCGTTGCCCGCCCGGAGATGCGTCTCAGTGACGTTGCCACCAGCGTCCTCTATCCGCTGCACTTGTGCTTGGACCAGGTCTCGCGCTGCTTGGCTGATGCGGTCGGGGTCTATCTCTACCTCGGCCATAAAGTTGAGTATGTCAGTGTCTACGTGCATCACGTGCAACTCTGATTCCGTCTTCTGCGCCAACTCGGACGCGGTTTTGGCTGCAGTTTCGGCGCTTTCGGAGCCATCTATCGCCAGCAGGATCTTGGTTGGAAAAACACTCATCTCCCACTCCTTCGTGAAAATGGGACGGGCTCTTTGGAGAGCCCGTCCCGCCAAAATTACTGCAATGTTACAGATCCGCAGTACTTAACCGACCGAGCCTTCCATTTCCAGTTGGATCAGGCGGTTCAACTCGATGGCGTACTCTAGCGGAAGCTCCTTGGCTATCGGCTCGATAAAGCCGTTGACGACCATTGCTATGGCCTCTTCTTCCGAGAGTCCACGGCTCATGAGGTAGAAGAGCTGATCCTCACCAACCTTCGAGACCGTGGCCTCGTGCTCGGTGTTGACCTTCTTCTCCTCGATCTCGATGTACGGATACGTGTCCGTCCGAGCCTGCTCGTCCAACAACAGCGCGTCACACTCGACGCGGCTCTTGGAGTTGACCGCACCCTCGTGCACCTTCAACAACCCACGATACGTCGAACGCCCGGTCCCCTTGGAGATGGACTTCGAGGTGATGAGCGAAGAGGTGTTCGGAGCGGCGTGCACGACCTTGCCGCCCGCGTCCTGATGCTGTCCGTCACCGGCGTAGGCGACCGAGAGGATCTCACCCCGCGCGCCCTCGCCCGTCAGGTAGACCGCCGGATACTTCATCGTGAGCTTGGAACCGAGGTTCCCGTCCACCCACTCCACGGTGGCGTTCTCCTCAGCCACGGCCCGCTTGGTAACGAGGTTGTATGTGTTGTGCGACCAGTTCTGGATGGTCGAGTACCGGATGCGTGCCCCCGGCTTCGCTATAAGCTCCACGACCGCCGAGTGTAGCGAGTTGGCGGTGTACGTCGGGGCGGTGCAACCTTCGATGTAGTGGACCGAAGAGTCCTCGTCGGCGATGATGAGCGTCCGCTCGAACTGGCCCATGTTCTCCGCGTTGATGCGGAAATACGCCTGCAGCGGGATGTCGATGTGGACCCCCGGCGGAACGTACACGAACGACCCACCCGACCAGACAGCCGAGTTGAGCGCCGAGAACTTGTTGTCGTCGTAAGGGATGATGGTCCCGAAGTACTCCTTGACGACATCCTCGTGCTCGCGCAGCCCGCCGTCCATGTCCATAAAGATGACGCCAGCCTTCTCCCACTCCTCCTTCAGCGAGTGGTAGACGACCTCGGACTCGTACTGAGCACCGACACCGGCGAGCGTCTCGCGCTCGGCCTGCGGGATGCCCAGTTTCTCGAACGTGTTCTTGATGTCGTCCGGGACGTCGTCCCAGGAACGGCCCTGATTCTCCATCGGACGGATGTAGTAGTAGATCTCATCGAAGTCCAACTCCGAGAGGTCGCCGCCCCACTGCGGGGTTGGCTTGGCGAAGAAAGACTCCAAAGCCTTCAGACGGTATTCGAGCATCCACTCCGGCTCGTTCTTGTGCTTGGAGATCATGGCGACGATCTCCGCGTCCACACCCTTGCGGGGCGTCTTGAAGAAGTACTCCTCCGGGTCGTGGAAGCCGTACTTGTACTCGTCTAGCCCAAGCTCCTGAATCGTCTTGTCTTCCGGCATATCCTGTCCCTTCCCTAACTCTGCGTTCCGGCGCCAAACTCCTGGCGCACCCAGTCGTAGCCCTTGTCCTCTAGCTCCAACGCCAGCTCCTTGCCGCCGCTCGTTACGATCCGGCCTTCCAGCATTACGTGAATGCGATCCGGCTCAATGTATCTAAGTATCCTGTTGTAGTGCGTAATAACGATCGCGCTAAAGTCCGGCCCACGCAATTCGTTGACGCCCTTACTCACGACCTGCAATGCGTCGATATCCAGCCCGGAGTCGGTCTCGTCCATGATGGCGAGCTTGGGTTCCAGCATAAGCATCTGCAGGATCTCGTTCCGCTTCTTCTCGCCGCCGGAGAATCCTTCGTTGAGATACCGCTCGGCGAACTTTGGGTCCATCTGCATGATCTTCATCTTCTCTTGCAGGAGCTTGTACATCTCCATGATGGGAAGATCTTCCTCCCGCACGGAGTTGACTGCCGTCCGCAGGAAGTTCGCTACAGAGACCCCAGGTACCTCGCTCGGATACTGGAACGCGAGGAACATACCGAGTTGCGCCCGTTCGTCGGCCTCAAGCTCGAAGATATCCTGGTCCATGAACGTGATGTTGCCGCCGGTAACGTCGTACCGGGGATGGCCCATAAGCACGTTCGAGAGCGTACTCTTGCCCGAGCCGTTAGGACCCATGATCGCATGGATCTCACCTTTGTTCACTTCGAGGTCCAGACCCTTCAAGATCTCCTGACCGTCGATCTCCGCTCGCAAACCTTCAATCTTTAACATCGAATCCCTGCCGTTCACCTATGTAAAACTTTGCTACAGCACGCCTATTAAATCACAGCGCCAACACCCTCACAACGTAAAAGGATCACGACCAATAACTTTTCCTGAAATCCCTCAAACCCCGCTTTATAAAAGAATTTAGTGACCTGGATCACGCTAAATCCTAGCCTTCTGAGACCCATTGTCAGAACACCATCTCACACCCCGCTTGTAACACCAAAACCCACCCGAAAACAGTCCTTGCCGGGAGTCGTTCCCGATAAGAGTAGTCATGCTACGGAGATTCTCGCCAGCCGTGCATTTCGCGTTGGATAAAGTAGTCGACGAGGGTTCGGTAGATCCCCTCGATCACATCGGGTTCCAACCCTTCCTCTTTCGCCCATCGGCGACGAGCTTCAAGCATCGACTTCTGGCGTTCTGGAGCACGCACGCTCGATTCGTCAGTCTTAAAGCGCGCCGCAGCTTCGACGTAACCGGCGCGACGACCGATTAGAGAGATGATCTCACAGTCCAAAGCGTCGATCCCCTCGCGAACGTCCTCGATATTGTCGCAGTTTCCAGGGGATTTTATGTTCTCCGCACTCAAGACTGCACGGACTCAAGCGGCGACACTGCAACCCCGCCCGCAGTCATCGGCGATTCGAGATCCATCTTTCGCGAAAGGTAACCGAGAGAAAAGGTCTTACCTTCTACAGAGAGCGGGGCGACGCTGGTGATGGTGCCGATAGCTTTGTCACCTTGGACGATCCCCGTGCCGGGCTGCAAGTCATCACTCTCACAGGTGAAGCGATAGAGGTCTTTGTTAGGATGTCCGCGATAGTGCATTCGGGCGACAGTCTCTTGACCTGGATAGCAGCCCTTCTCGAAGCTCACTGCTTTCTTCAAGACGCCGGTCTCGCCTGGGAAGTTTTCCGGGGTGATGTCCACTCCGAAACGGGGGATAATGGCTTCTATGCGGGCTGTCTCGTAAGTTTCGGGGGTGGTTGGTGTCGCGCCGTTGGTGGTCAGGTGTTGTTGGATCCGGCTCAAGTCTTTGGAAGGTGAGATCAGGTCATACCCCAAGATCGGACTTGTCACCCTTACCGCGAGCACGGTGATTCCATAGACGCTGACTTCAGAGGTTGCGTGCTCTGGGAGATCCAAGCTAAGCAACTCGCCCGCCGCCGGTCCATAAACCCCGAGGACTCTCCAGTCAGCAAGTTCCTCTAACTTTGCGCGGGAGAACGGTGCGTAACGACCCAGTATCTCACGTGCCGCGTCGAAGCCTTCGGGTTCTGTGGCGACTAAGACATCCTCGCCGCTCTTGAGCACGCGCAAGTCGGTCTGAATGCGGCCTTTGGGGTTTAGGAGCATGGCGTAGACACCGGCGTTGCCTTCTTTCGGCACGTCGTTTGTCAGAATGGCATTCAGCATCCCGATGGGGTCTTTGCCCGTGATCCGCAGGAGTTTCAGCGGGCGCTCCAGGGTGACGGTGTCATTGCCCAGGATGATTGATTGTGTGGTTTCGCGGAGAGTTTCTTGAGAGTTTTTCATGGAGTTATTCTAAGGCACTCGTGGAAGTTTCACGATCAGAGTGTCAAAAAGAGTGTCAAAAGTATTGGATGTGGTTGCGGCGAGCGTTCGATATGTACTACAATAGGTTCTGTAGTTGAAACAGGGTCGTAGCTTCAAGGTAAGGTCGCCCGAGAAAGATAGGGTGGCTTTTTATTTTTGGGGTGGGATCCAGTAAAGGAAAGGTGGGCTCCTGTAATGGCCCAAGGAACAGTGAAGTGGTTCAACGATGAGAAGGGCTTCGGCTTTATCTCTCCCGACGATGGTGGCGAGGATCTCTTCGTACACTTCAGCGGTATAGCAGGCTCGGGCTTCAAGTCCCTCGAAGAGGGCTCGAAGGTCTCTTACGAGGCGACCCAGGGCAAGAAGGGGATGCAAGCGGAGAACGTCAGCCCGGTCTAAACTCACTTATTCACAACCGCGGAACCAAAGGACCGGGCATCCCCCCGGTCCTTTGCATTTCTCAAAGTCTTCTATTCAGGCTTCTCCGGAGACGGCATCAGACTTTGCGACCTTCCATCTTCTCGAACGCCGCTAGAGCTTCCCTGTAGATTCGTGGCAAAGGTAGACCGCTTTTTTTAGCTAGTTTGGCGACATCGGCGTGTTCGGGGGCGGCGGTAAAGTCCTCGCCGTTCAGGTTGCCGACTTTGATGACACATCTCCCGCAAGACAACTCCACTTCAACGACGCGCCGCTCAGCAACAACGCGACTCATACCCCGATAGCGAACACCGAGGGAACCGGTCTCGCGCATCAACAAGCTCGCAGAGTCTTCCACTGCTGTTTCTTCCACTAACGCGCATATCTTGTACGCGCCGCGGCCTTTCTTCATGAAGATTGGCTCTAGCCAGGCATCCAACGCCTCTGCTTCCATGAGCCGATCCACTGTGGAGCCGAGTATCTCTCCCGAAGCGTCGTCTACATTCGCCTCGATCAGGACTACCTCCACAGGCGTATCTTCGACTTCTCCGACGACGACCCGCAGAAGGTTCGGTGCGTGTTCGAGTTCAGCTCGTCCCGCTCCGTAACCGATCGACCGGAGCGTCATGCTTGGGGCTGCTTCGGTGAATTTGCCATCAGTGAAAGCGTGCATTAGCGCGGCGCCTGTCGGGGTGGTCGTCTCGCGACGTTCTTCCGTCCACCGGATTCTGGAATCTCTCAGAACTTCGAGTGTGGCGGGGCCAGGGACGGGAATTAGCCCGTGAGATGCCGACACGACTCCGCTCGACATCGGCAAGGGACCGCAACTCACGCTGTTGGCGCCAAGTGATTCAAGCGCCACGCAACTTCCAACGATATCCACTATAGAGTCAACTGCCCCGACTTCGTGGAAGGTTACGTCTTCGGGTGGATGTCCGTGTACCTGGCCTTCGGCTTCGGCCAGTCGTCGGAAGGCTTTCAGGGCGTGTTCCGCAGCTCTCTTTGGTAGGGCTGCGTTTTGTATGAGGGTTTGGATGTCTCCAAAGGTTCGGTGGGTGTGTTGTTCGGGGTGCGTTACGGTGACTTGGAGAGCTTGGGTGCCGGAGACTTGTGTGGGGTTTGTTGTTATTTCGTGAGGGACTTTCAGGGTTTCAAGGTGATTTTGTATATTTTGGAGTGATGCTCCGGCTTGGATCAGGGCGGCCAGGGTCATGTCCCCGGACACCCCGCCTACGGGCTGAAAGTGTACGTGCGTTTGGGGTTTTGCGGGCGGCGGGTCAGTTGCGACCGTTGGTGACCTTCCGGATCATCATGAGGCTTACGGCCATTACGACCGCCAGCAACACCATTGGGCGGGGGTCACTCTTGACGGCATCAGTGAAGCGCGAAGGGTCTTTCTTGGTCCGTGCTTCGCCTGCGGCTTTGGCCTGCCTGCGGGCGGAATCCGCGATGCTTTTCCCGAGGCCCGAGATTGCACCTTTTATCTTCGACTTGATCGTGCCGCTAGCCCGCTGCCCAAGGACTTTTGGCTCGGTGTGCCTTTTGAGGTCTGTCACGTCGGGCGCCATGCGGCCCCGGATCTCGAACATCTCGCGCTCTATGCGCTCTGGTATCTCACTCATGACTTGAACTGCCCCTTGAACCACTCGACGTTCTGCTGCAGGGTACGGATGGTGCGGTGCGGTTTGGGATCCAAACTCCTCAAACTACCTGCGCCGATACCGGCCAAAACCCCGCCTACTATCGCCAGTATAACAGAGACAATTAACGCGGAAAGCCACATCGAAAGCCCCAAAACCTCGTTCAACAAGTAAACCCCGAACAACGAGAAGAACACCAAAAACAACAGCGCGAAGACCGCTCCAACCACCAGCAATCCGATGGCGATGCCCGCCTGCCGAGCTACCGGCACAAGCTCCGTCTTGGCTAACTCCGACTGCTTTGCGACAAGCTCCTGCAATTGAGGCCGCAAAGCCTCGATGATCTCCTTAATACTCCGATCCGAAGGCTCCGGACCCTCCCGTAACTCCCTACTAAACTCCGCGACCCGTTCTCGTTGCTCCGTCAAGGACGCTCCTTTCTATACAAGAACCCGTTGAGGCTCCTAACTACCCTAGCCACCCTACATATAATCCACGAACTCTCTCATCCTCGCAAATCATAATGACTAACATAGCATATAGCACACACGTCTTCTCGTATAATGTAACATGGGACTGAAACTACAAATACAGTGGTATCGCTGTGGATGGGGGTGCTTTGAAACTATACGAGGCTCTGGGTATCTCGTCGGGGGACGTCGTGGCCTTCGCCGGTGCCGGTGGAAAATCCTCCGCGATTCGCCACATGGCCGCCGAGCTTTCCGCCGCTGGCATGAAAGTGGTGGTTTCCCCGACGACCAAGATGGGTCTTACGGAGATCGGCGACCTCGGGCCGCTGGTGGTCTCCGAAGACCTCACGGAGCTTCGAAACGGAGCTCGGGCGGCCCTCGACTCCTCAGGTGTCGTAGTGCTCGGCGGCGAGCGCATCTCGAAGAGCCGCATAGGTGGTGTCCCGCCGGAGCATTTCGGGGAGATAGCGCGACTGGTCGATGTCGTTCTGGTGGAGGCCGACGGGGCTCGCCACCGCTCTATAAAGGGGACCGCCGAATATGAGCCACTTCTCCCGGATAACGTCAGCCTCGTCGTGGCTGTTGGTGGCATCGACGCGCTCGGCAAATCCGTCGAGCCGGAGAACGTCCACCGACCGGAGATCTTCGCCGAAATAACCGGCGTTAACCTCGGTGGAAGTATCACAGCGTCAGCTTTCGCCCGTGCCCTCTCGAAAGGCTCCCTGCGCGGACTCCCCGCATCTTCCCGCGCCGCCGTACTCATCACGGGTGTAAGCCCCGGCCAGACCATGTCCGCCGCCGCTACAGTAACCCGCGAGCTCTGGAACTCGGACATCGCCACCGTCGTCTTCACGAACCTCTCTAGCGATGTCCCCCAGGTCTGGAACCCGTAACCTCCAAAAAACTCTATTGACCAGGCCATTCCCATGCTGTAGCATTGTGTTAGTTTAATAAGACAATGTTGTAGAGGAGGTCGGTTTGGCGGCTCTGTGGATGGATGTTGATGGGCGGAGTGGGGTGCCCATCTACGTGCAGATCGTGGACGGGGTACGTCACGCGGTGGAGGTTGGATCTTTGGTGGCCGGGGATCGGCTGCCGACGGTGCGGGCTTTGGCCGAGGATCTCACGGTCGCGCCTAATACGGTGGTCAAGGCGTACAACGAGTTGCAGCGAGCCGCGCTTATCGAGAGTCGTCCCGGCATTGGAACGGTGGTCGCCGGGGACGTGGGCGAGGTCGCTCGGGAGGCCCGGATAAAGTTCTTCTTCGAGAGGCTGGAGTTGCTCGTGAAGGACGCGGTCGGGTTGGGGATCTCGGAGGATGAGTTGTGGGAGCGCGTCGACGCGGAGTTTGACCGCGCTCATGGGCGGGCGATGAAAGGGGAGGCGTGATGACTGAGGAGCTTACGCAGAGTGCGGTCGAGGAAGACATGCGGGAGACACCTGCTATAGAGACGGTTGGGCTTGTGGCCCGGTATGGCAAGAAGAAGACTGCAGTGGACGGTTTGGATCTCACGGTGCAGCAAGGGTCGGTATACGGATTTTTGGGACCGAACGGCGCGGGCAAGACAACGACCATAAAGACCTTGATGGGATTCAGGCGGCCAGATGGCGGGAGTGCCAGGGTGCTCGGCTACGATGTAGTGGAGGAGAGTATCGAGGTGCGGGCGCGGGTTGGATTCGCCAGCGAGGTAGATAGTTTATATGGGGGCATGACCGTGCCGCGCATCAGCCGATTTTGCCGGGACATGAGCCGGGGGTGGGATCAGGACTTAGTAGATCGCTATATCGGAGTGTTCGGATTGCCCACGGACAAGAAGATCCGGAAGCTCTCCAAAGGCCAACGCGCCCAATTGCAGCTATGCCTCGCGCTAGGCAGCGACCCGGAAGTCCTAATACTGGATGAACCAACCTCGGGCCTCGATCCCGTAGCAAGGCGAGCCTTCCTCAAAGTCATAGTCGGTGAGGTAGCGGGCGAAGGTCGAACCGTCTTTTTCTCCACACACCTGCTCTCCGACATAGAAGCCGTCGCCGACACCATCGGGATAATCAAGGGTGGCAAGTTGCTGGCGAGCGGAGACCTGGACGATCTGAGAGAGTCGCATCGCACCTTCCGAATCGTCTACGCCGAAGTGCCGTCGGAAGAAGAGATCGAAGCTCTAAAGGATCTGCCCGATGTTCGGGAGACCGAACGCGAGGGCCGGGGCATCCGCGTCGGAGTGCGCGGCGACGTGCAAGCTGTAGAGCGAGCATTGCAGTCGCGGCCTCACGAGGTGCGCGACGTGGATTCCGTAGGCATGAGCCTCGAAGACATCTTCGTGGCCTACGTGGAGGAGGACAGCGATGATTGCTAAAGAGTGGCGCGACGCGCGATGGAAACTTTTGCTTGGGGTGCTGGCGTTCCTGGTCCTTCTGCCACTGACCATAAAATCCTACGAGGCGATACAAGAGGACATTGCGTTTCAGCTCAAGATGATGCAGGGTGACATGCAAGAGCCGGAAACATTTGCGGGGCCAATGAGCGAAGCTGAGAGTAAGGAATACATTGCCGACACTCGCGAGCAATTGCGGGACATGCAAAGTCCAGGGTTCGCCGAAGAGGTGGCTTACTCGGAGTTGAGCGACACCACCACCTACCTCAATCTCTTGGTTCTTGTTTCTCTCGCTGGTCTGCTAGGTGTCGGGTTGATCTCTTCTGAGGTGGGCGGGGGCTCTATCTTGTTGCTCCTCTCCAAGCCGTTGAGTCGAGGCCGGATAATGATGACGAAGTACACTGTATGCGCGGCTTGCCTATTAGTAGTTGCCGTGTTCGGAGGCATAAGTGCCATACTCTACGCTTACGCAAGAGGTTACCCTTCACAATCCGTGCAGGTGACGCAGATTCTGACCTCCACAACGCTGATATGGTTAGCCTCGTTGTTTGTGTTGGGCGTGGCGTTGATCGCATCGATCATCTTCCGGGATGTCGTCGTAACGCTGGTGGCGACCGTGGCGGCCATGTTCGTGATCCTGGCAGGTCCCGAACTGCTCAGAGCACTCGCAGAGTGGATCATCTGGGGTGATCGCATATACCAGATGGACTTTCGCACGATGCCGAGTTGGTACAAAGCCTTCGACTACTTCCAGCTCACTACCTACTGGACCGGCTTTGGACCCTATTCCGGCCAGACTCTGTTTGCCCAGAGTTTCGTAGTTTGCTTAGTCACCGCACTGGCGACACTACTGCTGGCACTCTGGCTGTTCCGGCGCAAGACTTACTGAGGAATCGTAGTCGATAAACTCTCTCGTGGTATGCGTGAGAGAGAAGAGAGAACAACCGCCGACGGACGATTCGCACCCAGCCCCACGGGACCCCTGCACGTGGGTAATTTGCGAACGGCATTGCTGGCGTGGCTCTTCGCCCGTTCGGCGGGGGCGAGGTTTCTGGTCCGGGTGGAGGATCTGGACCGCTTGCGGGTGCGGCCCGGTTACGAGGAGGCGCAACTCGCGGATCTGCGGGCTATTGGGATTGACTGGGATGGTCCTGTTGTGCGGCAATCGGAGCGGTCGATGCTTTACGAGGATGCTGTCTCGCGGCTGGATGACGAGGGATCGCTCTATCCTTGCTACTGCACACGGGCGGAGGTTCGGGCGGCGGTCTCAGCACCGCATGGGATCTCTGCCGGTGACCGGTATCCGGGTACCTGCCGCGAGTTGACCGTCGCGCAGCGAGCCGAGTGCGAGGCTTCCGGGCGCGTATCGGCTCTGCGGGTTCGGGCGGGTGAAGCCCGCGTTGCGTTCGAGGATAGGATGCTGGGACGCTTCGAGGATGTCGTGGATGACTTCGTAGTGCGGCGTAATGATGGCGTGGCGGGGTATCAGCTCGCCGTGGTGGTGGACGATGCCGCGCAGGGTGTGGGAGAGGTGGTGCGAGGGGCGGATCTCATGGATTCGACACCACGCCAGATCCTGCTTCAGAGATTGCTCGGACTCCCCGAACCAAGCTACGCGCACGTGCCACTCGTGTTCGGCCCCGACGGAAGCCGACTCGCCAAACGCCACGGCGCGGTGACTCTAGCCGACCGAATTGTGGCGGGAGAGAGTCCCGAGGAAGTCCGGGCCTGGATGGCACGGTCGCTCGGTCTGGCGGAAGCGGGCGAGAAACCAACGCTCGACGAGTTGTTGGCGAGGTTCGATGCATCGCGGCTGCCCCGAGAGCCTACGGTCTGGAGGGCTGAGTTATAGGAGTAGTGATGGAACTCTATGGTAACTTTCCATCTACAGGACGCTTTTTAGGGACGAGAGGAGCCCCAGGTGGACACGGATCTAGATCTCAAACAACTCCAGGCCAACATAAAAGAGGAATTCGGGGAGAAACTCGTCTCCTTGCGCCGCGACATTCACCGCGAACCCGAACTCGGTTTCGACACCGAGAAGACCGCCCAAAAAATCCTCGAAGCCCTGGAAGGACTGCCGCTGGATATTCAGACTGGCGTCGCCCAGAACGGCATCGTAGCGACGCTCGAAGGTTCGGGTGACGGCCCAACGGTAGGTTTGAGGGCGGATATGGACGCGCTTCCCATCCACGAAGCCACGGAGCTAGATTTCGCCTCTACGACGGACGGCAAGATGCACGCCTGTGGTCATGATGGACACACGAGTATGTTGGTTGGGGCCGCGCACGCGCTGTGTGGGATGAGGGATCGGTTCAGCGGGACCGTCAAGTTCTACTTTCAGCCTGCGGAAGAAGGTGGTGGTGGGGGACGTGTGATGGTCGAAGAAGGTTTGGTCGACGGACTGGACGCCATTTTCGCGTTGCATCTGTGGCCGGGGTTGGACTTTGGGAAAGTGGCGACTAAAGGCGGCCCGATCATGGCCGCCGCCGACGCTTTCGACTTGGAGATTAAAGGCACCGGCGGACACGGCGCGATGCCCCACCTCTCCGCCGACGCCATCGTCATAGCCGCCCAAGTCGTTACCGCTCTCCAAACGGTGGTATCGCGGGAAGTGGATCCAGTCCAGCCAGCGGTGTTGACCGTCGGTCAGATAGAAGCTGGCAGCGCGTTCAACATCATCCCCGAGACCGCCCGAATAGCCGGGACCGTCCGAACCATCGACCCAGACCTCCGCCGGAAGATGCCGGAACGCCTCGAAGTCCTGGCCCGCGGTGTAGCCGGTGGGATGCGCGGCGACGCGAAGCTCGACTACACTTTCTCCTACCCCGTCACCCAAAACGATCCTGAATCCGCGAGCCTGGCACTAAAAGTCGCCACGGACCTCTTCGGCGAAGAGAGCGTCATCGAAGCACCCTACCCTTCGATGGGCGGCGAGGACTTCGCGTTCATGCTGGAGAAAGTCCCCGGTGCATATGTCTGGCTCGGCGTCGGAGACGTGCCGGGACTACACACGCCCCAGTTCATCTTCGACGAGGAGATAATGCCGCGAGGTTCTGCGCTACTTACCGCACTCGCGCTGGAATCTCTATCTGGATAGCTTCCTAGAACGGACCCGTCGCGCTGCTTTATCCCCCGGCGGGGCTTCGGAGAAGTTCGTAGGTTTCTGTCGCGCCGGTGAGTAGGAGCATGATCAGGAGGATCGCACCGAGCGGGACCAGCGTCGCCGCTGCGGCTCGACTCCATCCAACTCCCAGAGTTTCTTTGACGGCTACGGTGGCTACGACGGCTCCGTAGGGGATGGCTAGGAACGGGCCGAAGGGTATCCAAATGACGATACCGATCCCCGAGACGTATCCTAGAGCTCGAAACACTGGACCGAACTTTGTCCCTGACGGGGCTCCGTCCATAACTACTAGCACCAGTGCTGCGAGGCCAGCCACGAGTAGTGGGCCGAGGACCACGGCTACTACGAGGCCTACCAGTGGGGCGTAGATCAGGGAGTACTGAAAATCTCCGTTCCAGATCGCTGAGAGAGCGGCTTCCAGGATAATGTTCAGGTACAGCACGGCGGAGACGAAGAGCGCGGGACGGATGTAGCCGCCGCCGGGATCCAACTCCCGGAAAAACCTTCCAGGGGCGAGCCAAACCTCCCGGAGAGCGTCGAAGAAACTCTCTGGTGAATATCGCCCCGAGCTTGCGTAGTCCTGTCTGAAACTTCCCCTACGCACGCCCTAGGATTCTTCCGAAGATTTGGGGTCTGCGCGTTCGACCTTGCCGACGTTCGCCTCAAGAGTCAGTTCGCGGGCATCCTCGGCGGGAAGGCGAGTGGTGATGTCTCCAGTATCTACGAAGATCCGCCCGTTGCCCGAGAAACGTCCCGCGACGATCACATCCCCAGACTCCACGCTGGCCTCCAGCGTACCGACTATAAGGTTCTCAAGGTCCACATCCCCCGAGCCGACCTCAAGCTCCGTCTGTCCGGTGTCGGTCTTGATCTCGGAGATCGACACGTCTCCTTGCGGTGCTTCGACTCTGACGGAAGCCTTTACCTTAGAAACCTGCACATCTCCAGCCTCGGCCGCAATACTCACGGCGCCATTCAACCCAGTGACATCGACATCTCCAGCCTCGGACTCTACCTCCACGGACGCGCCGGTCGGTACGCGCAGGACGTAATCCGCACCCGAGCCTCGTCCACCGTTTGTTTGAAGAGAAACTTCGCCGCCCTCTCGGGCGATGTCCACCTGCACGTCGGCGGCGTTCTGTTTAGCGGTGGACGGGTCTTTGCCGAGGGCGTGCTTGGTCGCCTCGAACTCGACCTTCCGAAGATCTTGCACACCCTCGACGCTGATCTGACCGGCGGTGTTGGTCAGGGTCACCTTAGGATCCGCGCCGGTGTCCACAGAGTCCGAAGTCGTGACGGTCCCTGAGAGGTCGGTCCCCAGGGAACGCCACAGGATCACCGCTCCAACAATCAGCGCGATGATTACCAGAGCGAGCAACGCTACGAGCAGCCACGGCCTCCCCGAACGCCGTTCGCGTCCCCCGGATAAACTCTCTGACATCTCGCGGCGGCGGGGTTGCTCGCTCACCTGTACGACTCATTCAAGCGAGTCATGGACCTATTCGACCGTAGACATCCTCCAAGCGGACAATGTCCTCCTCGTCGAATTCGCCGAAAGACACTTCCAGTATTCGCACCGGAGTCTCGCCCTTGCACGAGAGCCGATGTACGGTGCCTCTTGGGATAAAGAGTTTCTCTTCTGGATCAGGGCTCAGAATCTCGCTGTCAAGTTCAACTGTGGCGCCTGCGTCGAGTATGACCCAGAGTTCGTCCCGGTAGTGATGGTACTGGCGTGAGAGCGTGCCGCCGGGAGCTACGGTGATGATCTTGACCGTGCAAGGCAGGTTGTGCGTGTACTGCTCGAATCGGCCCCAGGGCTTGTCTACTTTTAGTGATGGTGGATGCTGATCCAAGCTAGTCTCCTCTCTTGTCTGACCAGTTTAGACTATCCCCGCAAGGTTGTTGAGATCTCTTTCCTGCACCGAACCGCCGAGCGTGTTTATATGGCACTTGTCAACTACCGAAAAAGGAGCTGCGTATGCCAAAGCTGGAGATCGAAGGGGTCGGAGATTTCGATGTCGAGAGCGGTAAGAGGCTCGTCTTAGCCATCGAGGAAGATGCTGGGGTGGACATCCTCCATCGCTGCGGCGGCAACGCTAAATGCACCACCTGCCGCGTCGAGTACGTCGAAGGCGAACCGGAGGCGATGACCCAGGCCGAACTGGAGATCCTCCAGAGCCGCGAACTACTCGGCGAAGTCCGTCTCTCCTGCCAGGCCGTATGCGACCATGACGTAACGCTTCGCGTACCCATGACCGTCACCTCCACAGAGTCCGAGAGCCCCGGAAAAGCACCAGAATCGGAGATCACACCCGAGCCCGAGTGGATCGAGAAGCCAGCCTAAGGGGTGTTCAGGGCCGGGCTCGTTCCGTGGCGAGGCGCAACGCAAGCAGGCCGAGCACAGTCGCCATAAACCAACGCTGAACCCTCAACCAGATCGGCCTGCGGGAGAGCCACAGCGCCAGCGAACCTGCGCCGAATACGATGCAGGTGTTGACCGCGAGGCTCACTGTGATCTGAGCTAGGCCAAGCGTTAGGGATTGTGCAAGCACTGCTCCTCGATTGGGGTCCACGAACTGGGGAAGCAGCGAGACATAGAGAACCGCGATCTTGGGGTTTAGCAAGTTCGTTAGCAGTCCCATTGTGAAGAGTCGTCTTGGAGAGTCGGGCGGTAGTTCTCGAAACTCGAAGAGTGAAGACGCGCCGGGCCTAATAGCCTGCCAGGCGAGCCATAGCAGGTAGGCTGCGCCCGCCCACTTGAGCACCGCGTAGGCCGTCGGCACGGCGGCGAAGATTGCCGCGAGTCCCAGGCAGGTCAGGAGCAAGTAGCCGAAGAACCCGACCGCCACGCCGAGAAGCGACACTAAACCCGCCTTTCTGCCTTGCGAGATCGAACGCGAGACCAGATAGATCATGTTCGGACCGGGCGAACATACCATCCCGAGCGACACCAAACCGAAAGCGAGAAACGTTGTCGGCTCCGGCAGTGAGTTCATCGAGTCATCCTACCAACATCAGTCGAAGTTTGAGACTACTTGCTCCGCGTATCGCTCGACTATTTCGGGTTCGTGGGCTACGCGGGGCAGGTAGGTTATGAAATACTCGACGCCTGTGTCGACCATCGGTTGCAGGCGTTCAGTTATCTCTTCGGCGGTTCCGACTATGAATTCGTTTGAGTACTGGTCGTAGCTGGTTTCGCCGCGAGCTTCTTTGGTGGCTTGCTCGGGGTTCTCGCCGTCGTCTATAAGGTGGACGTTGACGCTGGTGGAGCGCGTGATTTCGTCGTAGTCCCGGCCTTCGTTCTCGCAGTGGCCTTTTAGTACTTCGAACTTGTGTTTCATCACGTCGATGTCTCCGCCGCCGACGTTGCAGGCATCGCCCCACTTGGCGACGAGCTTGAGGGTGACTTTCTCTCCGCCACCCCCGATCCAGATGGGTGGATGCGGCTTGCTGACGCCTTTCGGCTCGTTTATGGGTTTGTCGATGCTGTAGAACTCGCCGTCGAAGACGGGTTCGTCCTCGGTGAACATGCGGTGGATGATCTCGCAAGATTCCTTGAACATCCGCATTCGTACCGGTACTTCAGGGAAGCCGTAGCCGTAGGCTTTCCACTCGTGTTCGTACCAGCCCGCGCCAATGCCGCAGAGGAGTCGTCCGTTGCTCATTACGTCGACGGTCGAGGCGATCTTGGCGAGATGCGCCGGGTTTCGGTAGCCATTGCAGGTGACCATCTGCCCGATCTTGACGTTCTCGGTGTCGCGGGCGAGACCCGCGCTTATGGTCCACGCTTCGAAGACACTGTTCATGGTTGGTTCGGGAACGGTGTGAAAGTGGTCGTAGACCCAGATCGAATCGTAGGCGCCGGACTCGTCGGCGACCTTTGCGACCCGCGTCATGGCCTCGTACTGCTCGAACGGATCCTCTATGCCGATGAGATCCATCCTCCAACCCTGCGGCACGAATACTCCGAAATCAACCGCCACTCGCAACCTCCTTATCGAACTTTGTCAACGTGGAGCATCTTACCTTCTAGTGGGCACTTAACGCCAGATCCTAAGATTCCCTTCGAGCGTCCCGGCTGCAATCGCGATGCGGCCTTCTCTGTCGGTGGTTGAGGCTATGTTGCTGGCGAGCGTGCCGCCGAGCGGTATCTCCCAGACAGGTTCGACGCCGTTGGCAGTATGACGAACGGCTACAAAGCCATTGTAGTTGTCGTTTGGCGCCAGTAGCTCCCACGCGCCATCGTCGTCAAGGTCTCCGGCGCGAGCGGCGTCGAGGTTGCGGCTGTAGATGGTGTGCGTGGGGAATCCCACTCCGGCGGCGACTATCTTCAGGGTTCCGGATACAGCATCCAGACGGTAGAACTCGGTTACGGCATCGAGGTGTGGCGTGCGGGTCGCGACTATCTCGGTTTCGCCGTTTGGTCCGAAAGGTCCGGCGGCGATTAGGTGCCGCCACTTTTTTGCCTCCTCGAAAAATGGTCCAGCGGCGATCAGGGTGCCATCGGGAGCGTAGACCGCGACCCGGCTTCCACGTCCCTGGACGCTCTCGGTGATGGCGAGCGCTTGCCCTTCTTCGGTGTCGAACCAGAATGGTGCGATCCCCTCGAAGACACCGCCGGACTTGGGTGTTATCTCGCGGTCCAGGAAGTATCCGCCGTTCTTGCGGCTCAATACGCCCATACCCTCGGCCTCCAACTCGTCGCCTAGCACGCCGTGATCGTAGCGGCTGCTCGGTGACGTGAGCACGGCCATCGCGCCCTGTGAGCTCTCGACGATCCGGCTGTCTGGCAGAGCGGTGATCCCCGGAGCCTCGCCAGGACGAGCCGCGAAGGAGCCATCGGCCCCGATACTTATGATGCCGGACGGAGTCTCCAACGGATGCGTCAGCGCGGAGCCACCCGTCGGCAACCGCAGCCGTTCACCTTCGGCGATCACGGCTGGCGGCGCTCCTGGCGGCAACTCGACGGTTGAGGTGAGCCAGTCGTCGACTCGACCACTCTCGCTGTCGAGGCGGAAGGCGTCCACCCGACCATCTCCGTAGGCCACGGTCCAGCCGGTGTCCTCTTCGAGCGGTGTCCCGACCACCCAGAGCGGCGTCCCGGAAAGTGGCACGTCGATGGGGTCCACATCCGGCAATCGACCCGTTCCTTCAACTACCCGATTGCCCGAAGCGTCGCCATAGGTGAAACCGCGAACCAGATCCGGCGTCTGAGGCATAGCCGGTGGCGTAGTCCGCCACGGCTCCGTAGGTTGCTTGGATGTCTTGGGTTCAGAGGTCTGTCTTTGATTTGTGGTCTCCGCTACGGTCCCGGAGTTCGTCTCCCGGTCGTTGGAGCATCCGGTGGCGAGTGTTATCGTGCAGAGCGACGCTAACAGCAAGAGTAGCGTCCTTATTGGATAGAGTAGTTTGATGGGTTGATTCTAGCTCTTGGAGAGGGTTTGGCCTCCGTCGGCGGCTCGGGCGACGATAAAGAGTAGGTCTGAGAGACGATTTAGCACGCGACCGGCGTGGGGGTGTGGGCTGGCTCCGGCCTCGCTGTGTTCGGCGGCTACCAGGCTGCGTTCGGCGCGGCGCGTCACGGAGCGGGAGATGTCCAGCAGAGCGCCGAGGCGGGTCTGGCCGGGGATCACGAACTCCTTCGGAATCTCCGTTTTGTCTCGCCACTCTTCCAAAGCCGCGTCGACGAACGCGAGATCCGTCTCGACCACGAAGTTGTCCTCGTTCGGCATCGCGATGTCGCCCATCACCCGGTAGAGCAGGCGTTGGAGGTCCAGGATCAAAGCTCCAATCTCCACCCTCTCCTCGGTATTTGCCTCGGCCCGTGCGAGACCGAGAGAGGAACTCGCCTCGTCTACGTCTCCGAGAGTTGTGATACGCGGGTCTGTCTTGCTAAGGCGACCGCCACCAAACAAAGTGGTGGTGCCATCGTCGCCGCGACCGGTCGAAACCGGCGGATTGTTCTCGCTCATTGGGATCTCCTTTTATCTGGGAATGGAACTTAAACGGTAGCCTGTAGCAGGTCAACGCGCAAGCAATGCATTACAGGTCTTCGTGCTCGTTTCCGCAGAAGCCGTATACAATACCCCGCTGATGAGCGATTGGACCCGGACAGACTTTGAGGTTCGACAGCTTGCGCCGGAGGAGACCCGCGAGGCGGCGGGTCTCCACGAGCGTGAGTTGCCGCACGAGTTTTTGACGCGCTTTGGGACGGCGTTCCTGGCGCGTTACTACGGGGCGTTTGCGGAGAGTCCGGATGCCGTCGCGCTCGCCGCCGTTGATACTCACTCAGGGGATTTGGAGGGAGTTCTGATCGCAACCTTCGACACCCGCGCTCACTACTCGAACCTAGTCCGACTTCACGGTTCCGCTCTAGCTCGACACGTTGCCTTGCAAGCCCTGCGTCATCCGAGCCTGGCGCGGGATCTCATAAAAACCCGCCTCCTGCGCTACGCTCGCGGCATCCTGAGGAGCCTGACAAGGGGATCCAAGCCCGAACGGAATGAGAACACGTCCCCGGACTCACCGGCGGAGCGCGTAGGCTTTCTGACCTACGTGGCGGTCTCCGGAGAGCATCGCGGTCGGGGCATCGGGGGAGCATTGCTCGAAGCTTACGAACGGATGGCTCGGGAGGCGAAACTGGACCGTCTGGAACTCGTCACGACACCGGACGAGCGAGGCGCGGGCCCGTTCTATCTGCGTGCTGGATGGACCTACGCCGGGGAGAGGGTCAGTCAGAGCGGCGAACGATACGCTCTGTATATCCGAGTCCTCGACAATTGAGGTTGCATCTCTGACGACGACAACTGTTAAGGTCGTGGGTTAGAATCATCTAGATATGAATTTACGGGTCAGTTTTCCTCTCACATCCGACGGTCCTTTGGGCCAGGCGCGGGCTATCGCGGCGAGCCATTCATCTTATGCAGTCGACGGTGTGAATGGTACTTCGCGGGTCGGGGTGAGCCTCGTTCTACCGGCGGATTGGCGTATGATCGACGATTTCGCCGGCCTGTTGCGCAATGAGAAAGCCGCCGAGTACGAGGTCGATGGCGTGGCGGTCCCGGCGGCGGAGATCTTCTCGGGTCTGCGGTGTTTTATCCGTAAGCAGCGTTCCGGGAAGTCCGCCAAGGACTGGTGTACGCCCGCTTCGTTAGCGGATCGGCAGTTGTTCGGGTGCAAGCAGATCCACGTCTACGACAATGACCATCTCACGAGAAGCTCCTGGTACGCCTTCGGAAAGATGGGCGAGGACGGTATCTACAACGTCGACAAGGAAGCCATCACCGAGCGCGTTATCTCGGATCTCGGGCCGTGTGTGCGATGCCCGATCCTGGACCTCGACACAACCGCCGAGTTGGTCGCAAGCCTCCCCGAAGAGATCGACGCGAGCCGCGACGACAACTGGAATTATCGTGAGGACGGCCCGCTCCCGAACTGGAAAGTCGTGCGAGCCCGTAGCGGTGTGAAGCCGAAACCCGCCGATGATGAAGACAAGCAGACGTTGCTCGAACGCCTGGCGAAGAGCGTCAGGAGCGGTGGCGTTGGGGTGGCGGCGGCCAGTGGGACTGCGCCCGGAACCCGGAATGTACCAGCTACGCGCTACGAGGACGTGGGTGGGATGCGCGAGACAATCGAGCTGGTGCGGGAGTCGGTGGAATTGCCGATCACACACCCCGAAATCTACAACAAGCTCGGCATCCGGCCTCATAAGGGAATCCTGTTCTACGGGCCTCCGGGGACCGGCAAGACTTTGCTGGCTCGGGCGGTGGCGAGCGAGTGCGGTGCTCACTTTATAGCGGTATCGGGGCCGGAGATCCTGAACAAATACTGGGGACAGAGCGAAGCTAAGCTGCGGGCCGTCTTCAACGAGGCGCGAGCGAAAGCCCCATCCATCATCCTGTTCGATGAGATCGACTCCTTCGCTTCCTCCCGAGACGCGATGAGTGAGTCCTTCGAGGCGACGCTGGTCTCGCAACTGCTCTCCCTCATGGACGGCATGACAGACCTCGGGCGCGTCTGTGTCGTCGCCACGACGAACCGACCCGGCGCCCTGGATTCCGCTCTCCGTCGCCCCGGACGCTTCGACCATGAGATCGAAGTAGGACTCCCCGACGCCGAAGCGCGTCTCCACATACTCAAAATACATGCCCGCAACATGCCAACCGCCCCGAGCCTCGACCTGCGCCAACTAGCCAAGACGACCGACGGCTACTCCGGCGCAGACCTCGAAGCTCTGTGCCGCGAGGCCGCTCTAGTGTGCATGAGGCGATCCATAGATCTCAAAGACTTCGAGAAACGTATTGGCCAGCAGCAGCTAGAAACCCTCTCCATAACAACCACCGACTTCCGCAACGCCACAAAGCGCGTCGGCCCAAGCATCCGACGCTAGGCGACGACCTCCGCCACTACTGAAGAAGTGATCCCGCGCGCAGCCCGCAGAGCTCCCGGGGCGCGGGAGTACAAGTCCGGTGAAAGCTCCACGCAACACGAGGGATTCCGTGGGAAGTCCACCCGCCGAAACAATTCGCGCAGAGGTATGTTGCCTGCGCCCGGTGGAAGATGCAGGTCTCCCAGGCCATAGGCGGCGTGCTCGGAGACCGGTGGCACGCCCGTAAGGTTGCTTCTCCGCAGGTTGTCGTGAATATGCAGGTGGCGGACGAGCGGTGCCGCCGCAGCGCACGCCTCGAAGTAGTCGAAGCCGAAGACACCCGCCGCCAACGCCGCATGACCCACATCCAGGCAGACACCGACCGCTGGATGGTCTACGTCCGAGATCCTCGCGGCCAACTCTGCGGGCCAGACGGAGTAGTCGTAGATTTCACCTTGTACTATCGGCAACTCCGGGTAGTAGTTCTCGACGGCTAGTGCGAGTCCCAAGTCGTCGGCCCGGTCTCCGGCTCTCCGTAGAGCGTTTCGCTCGGCGTTCAGTTGTTCCGCCATGCTATGCCGGAAATCCCGTGTTCCGATACGTTGCCCCGCATGACACACTACCGTCTCGGCCCCGATCTCCTGAGCGAAACGTAGGCTCGCATCTAGAGTGTCGCGTTGAAGATCCGGGGTTGTCAGGTCCATCAGGTTGATCTCCAACGGAGCATGGACCGTGTATGCAAGGTCCGCATCCAGGAGTAGATCGCGTATCTCCCTCAGTCGAAAAGCGTCGAGGCTACCGCCTAGTATGACACCGAGGCTTTGAGGCCAAATCTCCACAAAATCCGGTTCGAGGCTGCGGGTGAACGCTAGGTCTTCAGCAAGTTCACGGGTTCCGTCCAGACGTACATGTGGCAGATGGATGCCCACGCTAGCGATAGTCATGCGATAGCGCTCCTTCCGATCTTAGAGCCGATCATCGGCCAGTATAGGCGTGGACTTTCGGACCAAAGTAAAAGGAGCGTTAACGGTTGGTAAACCTTGCGTGCAACCCAACCTGTAGAATCACTTCCAGTTGGGATAGACGAATCGAGGATGGAGATACGATGAGTAGCTACGAGGATTACACGCGCAAATCCGAAGTCTACGACAAGACGCGGGAGCCAGTTGGAACCGTGATCTCGGTAGGCGCTCTCGCTCAATCCCCCGTGCCTCTCAGCGAGATGGTGTTGCTGGACGCGGGTTGCGGAACGGGCAACTACTCTCAGGCGATGCTGGAATACGTCGGGCGCATCGAGGCGGTGGACATGAACCCCGGCATGCTAAAGGTCGCCGCCCGAAAGCTGGCGAAACCTCAAGAAGAAGGACGCATAGCGTTCCACTCCGCCGGAATAGACGACATGCCCTTCGACGACGCGACGTTCGACGGAGTCATGATCAACCAGGTTCTCCATCACCTGCCCGACGAGCCCTCGCAGGGTTTCCCCGCCCACCAACAAGTGTTTCAAGAGCTCGCCCGAGTCTTAAAGCCCGGTGGCATCCTTGTGGTCAACACCTGCTCCCAAGAACAGTTGCGCCACGCCTACTGGCACTATTACCTGATCCCCACGGCCTCCGATGCCCTCCGGAATCGCTACGCGCCGCTCGAAGATCTGACGAAAATTGTCTCCGAATGCGGCTTCACACATAACGGAAACTTCGCCCCGCTCGACGCCACAGTCCAGGGCACGGCGTACTTCGATCCCCGTGGTCCCTTGAACGAAGACTGGCGGAATGGAGACTCCGTCTGGTCCCTGGCAAGCGAAAACGAACTAGCACGAGCCTCCGCCAAACTCCACGAACTCGATGAGAACAATGCGTTGGAGACGCACGTCGCTCGCAACGATGCCCGGCGGCCCGATATCGGCCAGATCACGGTTCTGACAGCCATCCGACAATAGCCAATCAATACCGATTTAACATTGATGTTACATTTCGGTTATACTGGATATTCCGGTTACATGTTGGACCGTAAAGGGACGGTCCTCCTAATCCTGGATGGAACGGAGTCGAGTTGGATAGAGTCTATGCTGCGTTGTCCCGCGTGCCGATTTTCAGAAACGTGCGACGAGAAGCCGTTTGGATAGAGCCGCTTGGCTCGCTTACCAACTCCACATTCAAGGTAACGATGCATGGTGAAGCATATGCGTTGCGTCTGCCAGGAAAGGACACTTCGGATTACATAGATCGGGTCGCCGAGGAGCATAACGCGCGGGCCGCGACCGCCGCCGGGGTGAACACCGATATCGTCTATTTCAACTCCAGGAACGGCACGATGTTGTCCCGGTTTGTCGAAGGCTCGGCTATGACCGTGGAGCAGTTTGTGTTGGATCCCTCCGCGACCGTCCGGGTTGCGCGCGCTCTGAGGAAGGTTCACCGTCTCTGTCCCGTGTTCCAGACGCGCTTCGATGTCTCCGACATGCTCGGTAAGTATCGGCGCATATTGCGCGGGACACCCATGCCGGTATTCAGGGACCGCGCGGTTTGGAGGGGTGCAGAGAGGATCCGCCGGGCATTCGAGGCTTCGTCCGCGCCTCTGGCGCCGTGTCACAATGACCCGTGGCCGGGTAACTTCGTGGACGCGGGCGGGCGACTGTATCTGATCGACTGGGAATTCTCCGGGATGAACGATCCGATGTGGGATCTCGCCGACCTCTCCGTCGAGGCTGAGTTGGACTCCGAACAAGACCGAATCCTGATGGAGGCGTACCACGAAGGCCCGGTCCCAGAGGTTCTCTACTCCCGTCTGGCGTTGCACAAGATAATGAGCGATCTCCTCTGGTCTTTCTGGGCTTTTATCCAGGTCGCCAACGATAACCCGAGGGACGATTTTTCAAGCTACGCCCTTGGCAGGTTCGAGAAGTGTGAGGCCCGGATGAGCAGTCCGGATTTCCAGAAAGACCTCAACGCCGTGCGCGGAAGCCAGAGGCGAGATGTTTCCAAGCACACCCATCCGAACAGCCCGGAACCCAGAATACCCGTAATCCGAGAATCCCATCGGGATGGTCGGAGGGTCGTGAACGCACGTCCACTAAGAGGCTCGTAAGCGATAAGTGTGAGGGATTAACGAGTCCCTCGAATTACTCCGGCGACGGCACGCCTGGTTCATTCTCCCCACGCATCAAGCGTCGGCGGGCTGTCTCACGGCCTCCGACGGCCCGGGCGTGTTCGGTGGCTTTCGCGAGGCCGAAGACGGGCATGTTCGAGTAGATCGCCTCGTAGTTGCCCGGCTCGACCATATACGTCTCGTGGAATATACCGACGCTTCCATCGCCCCCGACGCTCCGGTTGAACCGCTGCCAGGCCGGGAGATGCGGGTCGTTCCGGTCTCGTGCGAAGCATTCCAGATCCTCGAAAGACCGCCAATACTGAACAAGGGCTGGCCCTCGCCAGTAAAGAAAGAATTCGCCTCCGAGAAAGCCTTTCTCCGGGTGAGCGTACAGTTCTTTTAGCATCGGACCCATTGCACGCAAAGTCGGGAGCCATTTTCTTACGGCGAAGACGTTGTTGATCCTCATCCCGATTACGAACACTACGAATGACTCGTCCATCTTCGCCGTGTAACGTCCCTTCATTACTTTTGCCACGTCATGCTCCTCTCTGTTTTTCATCATCACG
>JAABUN010003289.1_pt1 | contig 25513 bp, 21 predicted proteins | sample 5559311 | NCBI WGS metagenome assembly JAABUN01 (sample SAMN10711877, study PRJNA513370) | rock metagenome | isolation source: Antarctica rocks | place: Antarctica: Victoria Land, Siegfried Peak sud
GTATCCGCAGTTGAAGGTGATGGAAGCGTTCATGTACCGCCACCATCCGCAGTGGCAGCGAGCCAAGGAGATCGTCGCGACCGGCGGGATCGGCGAACTGAAGACGATCAATTCGTTCTTCTCGTATTTCAACGACGATGCCAATAACATCCGCAACATGGCCGAGATCGGCGGCGGTGGCCTGATGGACATCGGCTGCTACAACATCTCGCTGTCGCGTTTCATCTTCGATAGCGAACCGAACCGCGTCGTGGGCGCGATCGAGTACGACCCCGAGTTCAAGACCGACCGCCTCGCCTCGGGGATCCTGGACTTCGGGCGCGGCACCGCGACGTTCACCTGTTCCACGCAGTTAGCCTCGCATCAGCGGGCGAATATCTATGGCACGACCGGGCGTGTCGAGGTCGAGATTCCGGTCAATGCGCCCCCGGACAAGCCGTGCCGAATCTGGCACTATCGCGGCAACGAAGTCGAGGAGATCACCTTTGAGGTCGTCAATCAGTACACCTTGCAGGGCGATGTCTTCTCTGCCGCCATCCTCAACGATACGCCTGTGCCGACGCCGCTCACCGACGCCGTTGCCAATATGAAGGTGATCGAGGCGCTGGTGGCGAGTGCGAAGGGCGATGCCTGGGTGGCGGTTTCGTAGGCTCGTTGCCGCGATCTGCGATGAGAGGAAGGCGGAGGGTTGCTGTGGATGGGCAAGGCTTGCGCCAGAAGGCGCGCGGCGCGGCGATCGTTTATGGGACGATGTGGGCCTACCCGAACCCGGAGCAAGTGGCGCAGGTTTCGTCGCGCGATCTCGACTTCATCGTGATCGACACCGAGCACACGCCGAATGACCGCGCCACCATGCGGGCGCTGATCGTGCGGATCGCCGCCGCCGGGATCGCCCCACTGGTGCGCGTGCCGAATCCCGACCCCGATCTGATCCGGCAGGCGCTCGATGCGGGCGCGCACGGGGTGGTGGTGCCGTATTGTGAGGATCCGGCGGTGGTGCGGGCATGTATCGCGGCCGCACGGTATCGTCCGCTGAAAGGCGAACGCCTCGCGGAGGCGTTGCGACTCGGCGGCCCGCCCGATCCGGCGACGAAGGCGTACCTCGAAGAGTACAACCGGCATTCGTTCTTCGTGGCGATGATCGAGAGCGCCCCTGGGGTCGCCAACCTCGCTGAAATCCTGGCGGTCGAGGGGCTCGATGCGGTCTTCATCGGCCCGCACGATCTGACCGTCTCGCTCGATCTGGCGGAGCAGTACGAGCACCCGACGGTGCAGGGCGCCATCGCGACGATTATCCAGACCTGCGCGGCGTGTGGGATCCCGGCGGGGACGCAGTGGTGGACCCCCGAACTCGTCCGTCGCGAGTTGGCGCTCGGGGGCCGGTTTGTCCTCTACTCGAACGATCTGAACATCCTGCGCCTCGGCTACGCCGATGCCCTGGCGACGATCCGCCACTATGCCGATGAACTCGCTGGCGCGTCAACCTCGGAGGATGGTGCCGCGATGAGAACGGGCAATGACTGAGCAGCGAGCGAGCGACGTATCGGGGAGGACGGTTGCCCACACGCGGCCCGAGCCATCGTGGTTGTCGCAGCGCCGACCGGGCGAAATGGTGCCAGTCGAGCTGCTGGTCGATGAGGGCTGGGTGGTACGGGCCTTCGTCGCCGCTGGAACGCGACCCGGCCCGACTTTGACGATCCTCGCCGGGATCCACGGCGACGAATACGAAGGTCCGCTGGTAATCGCCGAATTACTGGCGGCGTTGCCGCTCGGCGAACTCGCCGGGACGGTGCTGGCGGTGCCGGTGGCGAATCCCCCGGCGTTCGCGGCGGGGACGCGCGAAAGCCCGCTCGATGGCAAGAACCTCGCCCGCTGCTTCCCTGGATCTGCGGCGGGCACGGCGACCGAGCGGCTGGCCTGGGCGCTGACGACCGAGGCAATCACCCCCGCCGACGCGCTGATCGATCTCCACAGCGCTGGGGTGGCGTACGAGATGCCGTTGCTCGTCGGCTATTGCGTGGGGCCGGGTGCGGTCGGGGCACGGTCACGCGCCCTGGCGCTCGCCTTTGGTGCGCCACTCGTCTGGGAACACCCCGAGATCGCCCCTGGCCGTACCCTCTCGGCGGCGCTCGATCGTGGTATCCCTTGTGTCTATACCGAGGCGAGCGGCGGCGGCGGCGCGCCGCCGGAGACGATCCGCTGCTATTTCGAGGGGCTGCGCCGTGTGCTGGTCGCCCTAGCGATGCTGCCGGGTACGCCGCCCGAGCCGCGTCACGTCGCCTTCTGGCGTGGCGCTGGCGATACCGATAGGACGCTCGCCGCTCCGGCCAGCGGGCTCCTGCGTGGCGCGGTCGCGGTGGGCGATCCTGTCGCGGCGGGGCAAACGCTCGGTGAGATGATCGACTACGACGGTCGCCTGCTGGCAACGATCGTCGCGCCGGTTGATGGGGTGGTCGTGATGACCCGTCGTCTGCCCAGGGTGATGGCGGGCGATGGCCTCTATCTGCTGACGACGCCGGTGGTTGAGTAGGACGGTCCAACTGCTATGAAGGAGAGGCGATGCGACTGACGCCGCGACTCTATCTGGTCGGCAGCGGCGAGGTCGGGCTATCCGACCCCGACGACTGCCACGTCTACCTCCTCGATGGCGGCAACGAATACGCATTGATCGACGCCGGGTGCGGCACCGAGCGAGGTATCGCGGCGATCCTGGCGAATCTGACGCGCGAAGGGCTCGATCCGGCGAAACTCCGCTCGGTCATCCTGACGCACTGGCATTTCGATCATGCGGGCGGGGCGGGTGCCTTGCGGGAGCGGTTTGGCTGTCGGGTCGTCGCGCCGGTCGATGAGCGCGCCTTTGTCGAAGCTGGACGCGATAGCGTGCCCGCCTCGCCAGTCGATCTGGCGGTCGCGCACGGTGATACGGTACAGGTCGGCGACCTGACACTGACCGCCTATTGCGTCCCCGGTCACTCCGAGGCGACGACGGCCTATCTGGTTGATACGCCGGAGGGGCGGCTACTTTTTGCGGGCGACATCGTCTTCGCGCACGGGATTCTTGGGCTGATCAACTATCCTGGTTCCGACCTGACCCGCTACCGCGACTCGATCGACCGCCTTGGAGGGCTAGGGGTTGATGCACTGCTCCCCGGACACCTCCTCTTCACCCTTGGCGACGGTCAGCGGCACATCGATCTGGCGATCAAGCGCCTGACGACCGATGCCTTCGTACCCTACAGCATCGGGCAGACTGCTTCGGTGTTCCTGCCGTCCGGTCGCTTTAGCTGAGCATAGCCTTAGTGCAAGATCACGGCACGGACTTTGGAATGGCAGGGGTGGTGGTAGAGGCGGGTCTTGACCCGCCCGCCGTCAACGCCGCCCACGTCACCGGATCGCCACCGACATGGCCTGGCCGCTGGCGGGGTGAGAGCCGCCACCGACCGGGCGGGTCAAGACCCGCCCCTACCACGCTGCGGCCCTCCACTATCCGTTGCTGCCATCCGGCCCCTACCGTAAAATCTGCCGCCAATCCGAAGTACGTACCCCGGCCTTGCACCAGCCTTAGAGCAGCCCCGCCCCGACCATGATCGCGCGCACCCGTTCTACCTCGGCGTCCACGAACCGGGGCTGCGGGCGACCGACGACGTTAGTGGCGATCACCCCTTGCAGGACGAGCGCGGTCTTGAAGCCGCCATAGGCGGAAGCGCCGAAGCCCATCCTGGCGGTGTCCCCGGCGAAGACGATGCTGAAGAGCCGATAGAGCCGTTCCTGCTCCTCGCGCGCCTTCGCCCAGTCGCCAGCCTTTGCCGCGTCATAGAGGCGACGGTAGCCCGCCGGATCGACATTCCCGAGGCCGGGGACGACGCCGCTCGCGCCGATCATCAGCGCGGAATCGACCAGCAGTTCCGAGCCGGTGAAGGTGGTGAAACCGGGCAGATCGCGCGTGTCCATGACGAGGCCGCGGAAGTTTGCGTCGTCGCCGCTGCTATCCTTGACGCTCACGATCGTCCCCTCGCGAGCGAGGGTGAGCATCGTCGGGCGTTCGATCTTGACGTGGACCGCCACCGGAATGTCGTAGGCCAGGATCGGCAGATCGACCGCCGCGCGGATCTGCCGAAAATGCTCCAGTATCTCCGGCTGGCTTGTGCGGGCGTAGAACGGCGCGGTGAGCACGATCCCCGCTGCCCCGGCGCGTTGCGCCGCCTCGGCGTATTCGATGCACGGCACCGTTGTCGTGCCCAAAACCCCGGAGACGACCGGCACGCGCCCGGCGACCGCCTGCACCGTCGTCTCGATGATCGTCTCGCGCTGCTTGCTCGTCAGGAAGACCGTCTCGCTGGTCGAGCCGAGGACGAAGAGGCCGTGGACCCCGCCGGCGAGTTGGAATTCGATCAGGCTGCGTAGCGAGTCGAGGTCGAGCTGCCCGTCCTCCGTGAACGGGGTACAGAGGGGCGGGATGACGCCGCCGAATGCGGCGGAGGAGGTAGCCATGATGGTCGATGCTCCTTTAGCGGTGGTGAGACGGGGCCAGGGCGCAGCCGACTCAGTCGATCGTCATCCGGGGGTCGAGTGCGTCGCGGAGGCCGTCACCGATGAAATTGGTCGCCAGGACGGTGAGGACGATTGCCACGCCTGCCGGTGCCCATTGCCAGGGGAATTGTTCGAGGACCTGGAGGTTGCGGGCGACGTTGATCATGTTGCCCCAACTGGCGGTCGGCGGCTGGACGCCGAGCCCGAGGAACGACAGACCCGCTTCCAGCAAGATCGCGTTGACGATCCCGAAGCTCGCGTAGACGACCAGCACATCGACCGTGTTCGGGAAGGCGTGAACGGCGATGATCCGCGTCGGTGACGCGCCGAGCGCCCGCGCCGCGACCAGGAACTCCTGGTCACGCAACGCCAGGAACTTGGCGCGCACGAGGCGACAGGGGACCGGCCAGTTCAGCAGGCCGATGATCAGCATCGTCTTGAAGAGCCCCGGCCCAGTCAGGGCGATCACGGTGAGGATGATGATGATCGAGGGGAATGTCATCACGATGTCGGTGCCGCGCATGATGATCCCATCGACCCGCCCGCCGAAGAACCCGGCGAGCGCCCCCAGGAAAGCGCCGATCACGATCGAGATCGCGGCGGCGGCGAGCCCGATCGACAGCGAGATCCGGCCGGCGTAAAGGGTGCGCGCAAAGGTATCGCGCCCGGTGCGGTCGGTGCCGAAGGGGTGCTCGGCGCTCGGCCCCTGACTGCGCGCCCGCAGATCGACCGTATTCGGATCGACGCGCGCAACGATCGGCGCGAACGCCGACAGCAGGATGAACGCCGCGACGATGAACACACCCGTGACGGCCAGCCGGTGGCGGCGGAAGCGGCGGAAGGCTTGCCGCGCCGGCGTTTGCACCGTCGCGCGGCGGATGTCGGCGGGGGCAGTGGTGGCGCGGACCAGAGAACCCGGCCCGTTGTCGGTTGTTTCTTTAGCCATAACGAATCCTCGGGTCGACCACGGCATAGGCGAGGTCGGTGAGCAGATTGGCGAGCAGGATGACCGCCGACAAGATCAGCGTCATCCCCATGATCAGCGGGAAGTCGCGACCCTCGATACTGTCGAGGTAGAGTCGCCCCATCCCCGGCCAGGAAAAGATCGACTCGATGAAGACCGCGCCGCCGATCAACCCAGGGACGCTCGCCCCGATGATCGTCAGCACCGGCAGCAGGGCGTTCCGCAAGGCATGGCGTACGATGATCACCCGCTGCGAGAGCCCCTTGGCCTTGGCGGTACGCATGTAGTCCTGCGTCAGGACGCCGAGCATCGCCGAGCGGGTATAGCGCATGATCGAGCCGATATGGAAGAACGAGAGGATCAGCGCGGGCAGGATGAGGTGGTGGATCCGGTCGCCGAGTGAGAACGGTTCACCTGGGGTGGACAGACCGCCCGCCGGAAACCAGCGGAAACGCAAGGCGAAGAGATAGAGGCCGACCAACCCGGCGAAGAAGGCCGGCATCGAGGTCCCGAGAAAGGCGAAGATCGTCAGCGCGAAGTCGAGCGCGGTGTACTGGCGCACCGCCGAGACGACGCCCAGCACGATCCCGACGGTGATCCCGAGGCCGAGGCCGCTGATCATCAGTAGGAGGGTCGGGCCGAGCCGTTGGGCGATCGTCGTTGCGACCGGTCCGCCGGTCTTGATCCGGTAGCCGAGGTTCCCTTTCGCGACCTCGCGGAGCCAGAAGAAGTAGCGGATCGGGGCCGGTTTGTCGAGGCCGAGTTCGCGTCTTAGAGAGTCCCGTTGCTCCACGCTGAGAACCTGATCGGGCGTGATGTAGGCGTCGAGCGGATCGCCCGGTGTTAGTTGTAACAACGTGAAGATAATTGCGGTGATCGCCAGCAGGATCGGCACGCTGATCACCAACCGTTGGCGAATGTAGCGCCCCATCGATACCCCTCAGTGATAGGCGTGGGCGGCATAGCGCCGCCCACGCCTATCGCGCGCTATTTCGCGATTGTCCACAGTTCGGACTGGTCGTAGTACTTGCCACCACCCGCCGAGGGGGTGTAGACGAAGTTCTGGAGCTTCTTCGATGCCGCGCCGTAGCGGGTCGTGACCCAGAGCGGTGCCCACGGCACTTCGTCGTTCAGGACTTTGCAGGCACCCTGGTAATCGGCCGCCCGCTTCGCCGGATCGATATCCGAGCGACCGGCGAGGAAGAACTTGTCGACCTCGGCATTGGTGTAGAAGCCGCGGTTCGACCCGGCGGGCGGGGTGGCGGTGGAGAGGAAGTAGATGCTGGTCACATCGGGGTCGGCGCCGTTCGCCGCGCCCGCATAGTAGACGCTGAACTCCGGTGCCGCCTTCGAGACCAGGCCGTTGAAGGTCGGGACATCGACCGAGCGGAGCTTGATCGTGATCCCGACATCGGCGAGTTGCTGCTGGATGGTGACCAGGATGTCGGTGGAGAGCTGATCGGTGTTATAAGTCAGCACCTCGATCGGCTCGCCCTTGATCGCGTTCCAGTTCGCGTCTTGCAGCAGTTGCTTCGCTTTGTTGACATCGCGCTTGTAGTCGTTCAGCCCTTGCGGCACGTACTGCTTATTGTCGAAGACGCAGGGGACGACGACCGCCGAGCCCTTGAAGAGTTGATCGACGATTTGGGTGCGGTCGATCGCGTACATGAACGCCTGACGCACCCGCTTGTCGGCGAAGCGGGGGTCTTTCAGGTTGAATTGGAGATAGTTGATCACCTGGGAAGGGCCGGGGATAAGATTCAGGCTGGCGTCTTTCTTGACGATCTCCGCCTCGTCCGCGCTGACGTAGACGAACTGGATCTCGCCGCGCTGCAAGGCGATCAGGGCGCTGCCCGCCTCTTTGAAGTAGCGATTAATCAGCTTGTCGAGCTTCGGACGCCCGCGCCAGTAGGGTTCAGTTCGACGTACTGGTCGGGGACATACTTGCTCCACTTGAACGGCCCGGTGCCGATCGGGCTGGTTGACCACCAGGTATTCTTGACCAGATCTTTGGCGGCGATAGTGCCGATCGCGTGCTTCGGCAGCATGAAGACGAAAGTCATCGCATCGAGCATCGCCGCGTTCGGTTTGCTGGTCTTGATGATCAGCGTCTGCGGATCGGGGGTCTGCATCTCGCTGATGTCGAGATATTTCGGGGCGTAGGGGCTGGCGCTATCGGGGTTCTTGAACAGTTCGATCGAGAACTTCGTGTCCTCGGAGGTGAACGGCTGGCCGTCGTGCCAGGTCACGCCCTTGCGGAGCTTAAAGGTGAACTGCGTCGCGTCGGGCGAGATCTCCCAAGATTCAGCCAGGTCGCCCTGAATCTTGGTGAAGCCGACGTCGTAGACGACCATCTTGGAGTAGTACTTCTCCAACCAGTAGAAGCCAGCGCCCTGGGTCATCGGGTTGAACCCTTGTGGGCTGCCACCTGGGCCGACGTCGAACGCGCCGGTTAGGGTGCCGCCGCCACCGCCACCGCTCGCTGCGGGGCTCGCTGCGGTGGCGAGCGCCGTCGCCGCGCCGGGGGAGGAGACAACTGCGGAGGGCCGCGCGGTGGCGGCGGCACCACCGCTGGCCGCTGTCGGGGCGGTACTCCCGGCAGCCGATGGCGCGGTGCTCGGTGCGGTGCTCGGGGCCGCGATCGGGGCGACGGTGTTCGTCGCCGTTGCGCCGCCGCAGGCCGTCAGGACGACGATCACCAATAAGAGGAAGATATGCAGGGCCGGGTAGCGTTTCATCCGTTGCATCGTTCGCTTTCCTCACTCATCCGACTCATCCGGTCAGGCTGTTCTGGTCACGCTGCGTTTGGTCAGGTTACGCGCGGGTAGTGGTGGGCTCCGTGGCTGGGGTTGCGAGTACGACGCGCTCGGGTTGCCCCGAGGCGATCGAGCGATACGCCGCCGCGATGGTGGCGATGGCGGCCTGACCGTCGGCCGGGCCATAGAGCGGGATCCGATCTTCCTGGATGTCGCGGATGAACTCGTGGATCTCCGTGGTGACGGTACCGCGTGCCGACTCTCCGCCGATGGTGCGCCCCCTCCTTTCCGTGGTGGTACTCCAAATCGTCAACTGGGGTCGGTTTTCGTCGATCGTCAGATGGCCGTGTGACCCGATGATCCGCAACTCCGATGAGCCGGTGCCCGGTGTCGGGGCATAGGGGATGCGCCCGATCGTCAGGGTCGCCACGATGTCGTGTTCCAAGCGGATCGAGACGATCCCGAGGTCTTCCACCCCGAACTCTTTGTGGGCGTCGAAGAAGAAGGTCCCCGCCTCCGCGAAGACCTCCAGCGGCTCAGCCCCGGTGAGGTGGCGCAGATAGTCGATCGGGTAGACCATGAAGTTGAGCAGTTCGCCACCGCCGGAGAGGGCCGGATTGGCGACAAATTCCGAGCGCTCCACCGACGTGGCGAAGAAGACGCCGCTGGCGAGGAATTCGATGTCGACCGAGCGGATCAGCCCGATATGCCCGGCGTCGATCTGGCGGCGTGCCCGCGCGATCGGCGGCGCGAAGAGCCGGTGGACGATGGTAAATTTCCCCAGAGCCTCGCGCGCCGCCTCGGCGAGGAGCGCGCATTCTGCCAGCGTTGTTGCCATCGGCTTGTCCACCAGAACATGCTTCCCGGCGCGCAACGCCTGCGCCGCGAGGCGCGCGTGGCGGGTCGGCTCGGAGCAGACGAGGACGATCTGTACATCGTCGCGCAGCAACGCGGCCTCGGGGTCGGTGCCGAACGGCGCAGTGTATTTGTCGGCGAGGAGGCGCGTATCGCGGTGCGCCCACTCGGGGGCGTCCTGCTCCTCGCACATCTCGCGGAGGACGACGTCAGGGTGGGCCGCGAAGATCGGCAGATAGCTGGCGGCGTGGCGCACGCCGCTGAGGACCAGGAGTCCGAGCGTGGCGTTCTCAGGCATGGGCCACCTCCCCGAGCGCGACCGCCACGCCAGTTTCCAGCGACTCTTGCGCCGCGAGTGCCGCCGCCAGGGTCGCGCGAACCTGCTCGTTCTTGACGATCGGCGCTGCTTCGCCACGCAGGGTGGCGAGCCAGTGGGTAAACTGATAATACAGCGCATCTTCGACCGCCGGTGAGGACGGGCGAGCCGCGTCACTATATAGCCGAGGCTCTTCCTCGGTTGTGTGTTGGAGACTGCCCGTTTCGCCGACCGCCAGGATCCGCCGCAGGAAATCGCCGCGTGCGCGCAGGGAGTAGGCGATTTCAAGCAGGGCGAGCGCGCCATTGTCGAAACGCACCGTCATATGAAAACTATCCGGCGTGCCCATCGTCGGGGCGAAGGTGCGGAAGCCGCGCGCGAAGACCCGCATTGGCCGGGCGTCGAGGAGCCAGACGGCGAGATCGAGGGCGTGGACGCCGTTGTGAACCGGATGTCCGCCCGAACGCGCGGGGTCGAGTTGCCAACTGCGCCAGCCCTCGGTCCAGACGTGTCCGGCGTACCAGAGGACGTGCAAGAGGCGCGGACGCCCGATCAGCCCCTCGGCGATTCCCGCCGCCATCTCGGCGTGGACCGGTTGGAAGCGCGCCGTCTGCCCGACCATCAGCGAGACGTTCGCCGCCGCCGCCGCCGTCGTCATCGCGTCGAAGTCGGCCAGCTTCAACGCCGCCGGCTTCTCGACATGAATATGCTTGCCCGCCGCCGCCGCCGCGATGGTCAGTGGCGCATGACTTGCGCTCGCCGTGCAAATGTCGACGGCGTCCAGACCTGACGCGGCGAGTAATGTCGCCACATCGGTCGTTGCTGTCGCCCCGCCAGCGAGCGCGGCCAGCTCCGCCGCCCGCCCGGCGTCGAGGTCGGCCACATGGCTGATGCGAACACCCGGAATCCGCCGATAAGCGGCGATATGGTCACGGGCGATGGCCCCGGCACCGATGATGCCGATCGTGATCGTCATGCCATCCTTCCTCGTGGCTGTACGGCGCACGCCGCACAGTCCGATAGCTCAGACTATCGCTGGTATGACATTACTGCGGTAGCAGTACATTATCTCGTGCGGAGCGAAAACCGTCCGTCGCCATCCCGCCGAGGCGCGGTGGCAACTATCCTGATCGGGAGCGACCGAAGTGGCGACCAGGACCGATTGACAAGAGTCATCGCGAAGAGATAGGATGTCCTACAACCTTGTCCCAGCAGTATACGCTCCCGTATGAAGGAACGCAAGATGGCAACGCCAACCCCGCTCCGTACCGAGGGAATCTTCCGTGCCGCGCAGGAGCGGATCAAGGAATTCATCGTCGAGAACGACCTGACGCCCGGTGATCCGTTGCCGACCGAGTTCGAGCTTTCACGCCAGTTGGGGATCAGCCGCAATTCGTTGCGCGAGGCGCTGAAGGCGCTGGAGACGGTGGGGATCATCGAGACGCGCCACGGCCTCGGCTCGTTCGTGGGGGAAGCCTCGCTGGGGCCACTGATCGCGGGGATGGCCTTCAACCTGATGCGCGGGATCGGGCAGGACACGCGCACGTTGCGCGAATTGCTCGATCTGCGCGAGATCCTGGAAGTGGCCTATGTGCGGCGTGTCACCGGGATACACAACCCCGCTCAGTTTGATCAACTCGAAGCGCTGGTCGCGGTGATGGAACGCGGCGCATTGCGCGATGCCCCCGATGCGGAGGCCGATCGCGCTTTCCACCATGCCCTCTATGCGCCGCTGAATAATGGTGTCGTTACGCTACTCCTGCAAACGTTCTTTGACATTCTGGCGGCGGTCGATCCGCAGCTTCCCGTTGCGGCCTACTCGCCCGATGCCAACGCGCGTTGGCATCGGGCGATCGTACAGGCGCTCCGCCAGGGCGACGCCGACGCGACGGTTGCCGCGATGGAGGAACACTTCACCGGGGCAAGAAGTCGTTTGCTGGCCCCGTAGGGGGATGGACCGCTCCCCCGGCCCGCCGCCCAGGGGGCACCCGCGACGCGGGGAGGGGTGACTGGTTGGGGGGGCGGGGGCGATTGGGTTGCGGTCGGAGAGTTAAACCGGTCCCCCGGCCCCTGCCCTGAAGCGGGAGGGGGACTTGTTGGGGGCGGGGTCGGCGGCCAGGGGTCGTTAGGGTGTTGTCCCGGCGATCTGGCGTGCGGCCTCGTCGATCGCGGCGAGGTCGCGTAGGGCGGTGATTTCGGTGCGGAATGTCGCCGAGTCGCCCGGTGCGAGGATCCGCAGATCGCCCGCCTCGCGCGTCGCTTTGCGCCCGCCAAGGTGGACATTAGTCGGTTCCAGTCCCATCACGTACTCGCCGTCGCGGAGATTGCGCCACTGCCAGAGGAGCGGGAACGATTGCTGGCTGTAGCGGATCGCCAGACCGATCCCGCGCCCGCCATCGAATGCGCGGTTGACCAGTGCCAGGCTCCCCATCCTGTCTGGCGCGGTGGGGAGCTCATGCAAGAAGACCTGCGATCCCGTGCCCGGTGCCGCGCCGGAACGCCACGGCGTCCCCTCCGCCGGCGTCGTGCGGGTGCCCGGTGGAAGCAGCAGTTCGCTGGTCGCGGCGAGGACCGGAAACCCGGCGTTGATATGGTGCAGGAGCAGCACCGGTTCCGGTCGATAGCCCTCATTGCTGACCGTATCGGTGATGAGCAGGGTGTCGGAGCCGAGGCGCGTCTCGATCCGCCGCGTCAGCAGCAGATGTTCGCCGTAGAGGGTCACCTGACGTACGCGCCCCTCGATCGTGAGGAGGTATTCGTCGCCGTGCCAGGCGCCGTCGTAGCGGACGTGGGTCGCGGGGATATTGTTGATTCGCCCGTGTAAGGGGTAGGTCTGTCCTTCATCTTCCTGTTCCCCACCGGCATTGTCCAGTCCACAGGTTGCCAGCAACCCACCGGCGAACGATCGTTCCCAGCCGCGACCGTCGCGCTCGTGGCGTGATGGGTGGACTACACCCATCGCCGAGTGCCAGGCGAGCGGCACGCCGTTGATGCGCGCCTCGCCGATGTCCATGCCGCGCTCGGGGAGGACGGTGAACGACAGGCCGCTCCCGGTCTGTACGTCGAGGGTTCGCACCCCGCGTGCGGTGCCATCGGTGCGCTCACCGGGCGTGATCCCCGCCAACTGGTCCATGATCCCGACGTGGCGACGTAATTCCGCCGCGCTCCATTCCTGCCCGTACAGTTTGACCATCGTTTGCCCTCCACTTTGTTTTTGGATACCTACCGCGCGTGGAGGGTAGCACAATGGCGGGGGATCGCGGAAACGTGGGTGGGGCGTGAGGAGAGGACGACGTTGGCTGGCGCCTGAATCGCCCAGGGGGCACCCGGCCTCGCGGGCCTGCGGGCCACAAAGCCGCCCTGCGGCGGCAGGATAGTTGTGAAGCGGTGCCTGAATATCTGGCATTGCGTTTTTCACTAACCCAGCCCGCGCAGGCGGGTTTATCCTGCGCGGTTAGCAGGGCTTTGTGGCCCGCAGGCCCGCGAGGCCGGGTGCCCCCTGGGCGATTCAGCCGCCAGCCCAACTCACGTATACGCCCTGCTGATCCTTATACTCGCTTGACGCCCTTGCCACTTCGCGTATACGCTGGCACCCCTCTGGGAAGATGTGGGTGGTAGTGGCGACAAGTGCCGGGTGGGCTCCGACTGTGGGAGGGTGCGATGCTCGATTTCTACGCGATCGATAGCTTACTGACGGTGGAGCAACGGGCGATCCGCGATGCCGTGCGCGAGTTCGTGGATGGCGAGATCATCCCGAATGTGCGCGGTTGGTGGGATCGCCACGAGTTTCCGCTGGCGATCAAAGACCAGTACGGTGCGCTCGGGCTCTTCGGGGCGAATCTGCCCGAGGAGTACGGCTGCGCCGGGGTGGACAATATCTCGTATGGCCTGATCAACTACGAGTTGGAGCGCGGCGACAGTGGTTTGCGCTCGTTCGCCTCGGTGCAGGGCGCGTTGGTGATGTACCCGATCTACGCTTATGGCTCGGAGGAACAGCGTCAGCGTTATCTCCCCGAACTGGCGGCGGGGCGCTTAATCGGCTGCTTCGGGCTGACCGAGAGCGAGGGGGGGAGCGATCCGGGGGCGATGCGGACGCGCGCTCGGCGCGACGGCGACGGCTGGCTCCTCAACGGCGCGAAGATGTGGATCACCAATAGCCCGGTCGCCGACATTGCGATCGTGTGGGCGAAGGATGACGAGGGGATCGTGCGGGGTTTCATCGTCCCGACCGACACCCCCGGCTTCAGCGCGCCGCAGATCGAGTCGAAGATGAGCTTGCGCGCTTCCTGTACCGGCGAGATCGTGCTACAGGATTGCCGCGTCGGTGCGGAGGCGATCCTTCCAAACGCGAAGGGCTTGAAATCGCCGCTCGGCTGCCTGACCCAGGCCCGCTACGGGATCTCCTGGGGGGCGCTCGGAGCATTGGAGGCGGTCTATACCTGTGCGCGTGATTACGCCATTACGCGCACGACGTTCGGGAAGCCGATCGCGGGGCGACAGTTGGTGCAGGATAAACTGGTGCGGATGTTGACCGACCATAGCCTTGGTCTGCTGATGGCGCACCAACTGGGCAAACTCAAAGACGAAAAGAAGATGACCTTCGCGCAGGTTTCGATGGCGAAGCGTAATAACGTCCGGGTCGCCCTGAACGGTGCCCGCACCGCCCGCGAAATCCTCGGTGGCAACGGGATCACCACGGAGTATCCGGTCATCCGGCACATGCTGAATCTCGAAACGGTTGATACCTACGAAGGGACGCACGACATTCACACGATGATCGTGGGGCGGGAGATCACCGGCATTGGGGCGTTGGAATAAGGGCGTAGTGGGCGTAGCGGGCGAGTGGAGCGGCCCTCACCCCCGCCGCTGCGGCGGCGACCCCTCTCCCAATGCTAGGAGAGGGGTGGGATGCGTTGCCGGGAGTGAGATTTCTCCTCAACTTACTCGCCCACTCGCCCACTCCGTCTTTCACTGGAGGTGTGATGCGTATTCTCGTCTGTGTGAAGCAAGTTCCTGATCCGAATACGGTGGAATACCAGATCGATCCGGCGACGAAGCGGTTGGTGCGCGATGGGGTGACCAATGTGCTCGATCCGGGCGCGGAGGTCGCGCTGGAGGCGGCGCTGCAACTGGCCGAGCGCGATGGCGATAGCACCGTCACGGTCGTCTCGATGGGGCCGGAAGAGGCGGTCGATGCCCTGCGGCGGGCGCTGGCGATGGGCGCGAACGACGGCGCGCTGATCACCGACGACGGCTTGGCAGGGTCCGATGCGCTCAGTACCGCCAAGGCGCTGGCGGCGACGATCAAGGAGATCGGCTACGACCTGATCTTCTGCGCGACCGAGAGTACCGATGGGTATACCGGGATGGTCCCCGGCATGGTCGCGGAACTGCTCGGCATTCCGCACCTCTCGTTTATCCGCAGCCTTGAAGTGAATGGCGGTGTGCTGACCGGCCAGCGGGTCGTCGCGCGCGGATATCAGACGGTGGAGTGTCCGCTGCCTTTGCTGGTCGCGATTGCCAGCGGTTCGCACGAGCCGCGTTATCCGGCGCTGAAGGGGATCATGGCGGCGAAGCGCAAGAAGGTCGAGGAATATAATCTCGCTGATCTGGGCCTTATCGCCAGCGATGCCGGGGAAGCTGGCGCACGCGAGCGTGTGCTGGAACTCCGTCCGGTCGAAGAACGTCAGGCGGGGATCATCGTCGAGGACGACGGCACCGGCGCGGCGCAGATCGCGGCATTGCTACGGCAGCGCGGGGTGATTTAGGGGCGTGTGAATGACCGCTCCCCCGGCCCCTCCCCTAAAGAGGGAGGGGTGACTCGTTAGGTAGGCGGTGGCTGTCGGCAGAGTGGCTTGTTTGATTCCGGCACGGTAGGTTGCTGTTGTGGTAGGAACGGCTAGCTCCCCTCCCCTGTAGGGGAGGGATTGAGGGAGAGGTAAAGCGTGGCTGCAATCTGGGTCTACAGTGAAATCTCCGATGGACGACCGGCACCGGTGGCGCTCGAACTGCTCACGAAAGCGGCCGAGCTGGGCGAGGCGACGGCGATCTTGCTCGGGCGGGACGCGGCTGGCGCGGCGAGAGTGGCGGGCGAATACGGCGCGGCGCACGCGATCGTTGATGCCCGAGCGGAGTATGACGACCATCTTTCGCCGGCGGCGGTCGATACGTTGGCGGCGCTGGTGCGTGAGCGGCAACCGGCGCTGCTCCTCTTCGCCACGAGCTACGATAGTCGCGATGTGGCGTCGCGGTTGGCGGCGCGGCTCGATTGTGGGGTGGTGACCAACGCGACCGGTATCGAGGCGACCGGCGCTGGCTTTCGGATGCTGACGCCGTGGGGGGCGAGCACCGTCGCCGTCTGCGAGTTGACGACGTTGGGGACGCAGATCGTGCTGGTGCGGCCCAAGGCGTTCACCGCTGTCAACAGCGGCGGTACTTGCGCGGTCGAGGAGATCAGCGGCCAGATCGGCGCGGCATCGCTGGCGATTCGCGTCACCGAGACTGTCGAGGAATCGACGCAGGGGCCGTTGCTGTCCGACTCGAAGATCGTCGTCTCCGGTGGACGTGGGCTCGGCAATGCCGATAACTTTGCGCTGATCGAGGAGTTGGCGGCGGCGCTCGGCGGTGCGGTCGGTGCCTCGCGCGCCGTGGTCGATGCCGGTTGGCGACCGTATGGCGAACAGGTCGGGCAGACCGGCGTGACCGTCAAGCCCGATGTCTATATCGCTTGCGGGATATCCGGGGCGATCCAGCATCTCGCCGGGATGAAGGGTGCCAAGACAATCATCGCGATCAACAAAGACCCCGACGCCCCGATCTTCAAGAGCGCTGACCTCGGCATCATCGGCGATGCGCTGAAGGTGCTGCCGCAACTGATCGGGGAGGTGAGGGGCGGGCGCTGATCCCGCCGCCGCTCCCGCCGAGGGCGGGAGCGGCGGTGTGGCTTGCACTGCTCGCTACGCTCCGCCGCGATCGAATGCTTCCAACACCGGGGCCAGCGCCTCGATTCCTGCCAGGGTACTGGGATCGGGGATGAGCTGGAGGTGGGTCGCGCCCGCGCGGCGGTAGGCGTGCAATCCCGCCGCAATCGCTTCCGGCGTGCCGCCGAGGGGTGGGTTCGCCGCACCCTGCCTGCTCTGGCGACCGAGGAGATTGACGCGGACGGAGGCGGTGCGGACGAGCGTTGTAGGGTCGCGTCCGGCCTCGCGGCAGGCGGCGTCCACCGCCTCACGGCGCTCGGCCAGGATTTCGGGTGCGGTGTGAAAAATGTTCCATTGGTCGGCGTAGCGCGCGGTCAGCCCGAGCATCCGGGGGCTGCTGCTGCCGATCATGATCGGCGGGCCGCCGGGGCGCGGGCCGCGCGGTCGCAGTTCGCAGCCGTGTGCCGTGTGGTACTGGCCGGAGAAATCGATCCGCCCACCCTTCAACAGGCCATGAATTATCGTCAGCGCCTCCTCGAAGCGGCCGACCCGGTGGTCGAAGGGGTAGCCGAAGGCGCGGAATTCATACTCGTTCCAGCCCGCGCCGATTCCTAGGATCAGCCGCCCGCCGCTGATCTCCTCAACCGTGTCGGCCATTTTCGCCAGCAGTGCCGGGTTGCGAAAGGCGGTACAAAGGACAAGCGTGCCTAGCTCGACGCGTGTGGTGATTGCCGCCAGCGCCGCCAACAGCGACCATCCTTCCCAGACTCCCGCCTGCTCCCCACGACGGGGCATCTGATAGTAGAAGTGATCCACGATCCAGAGTGAGTCGAACCCAATCGCCTCCGCTCGCTGCGCCATCGCCGCGAGGTCGGACCAGCGCGGCGTCTCGCGCGCCATCCCCCCCTCGATCGTTGGCAGCAGCACACCGATCTTGCAGACGCGCACTGTGCCCTGTCGCGCACTCTCCATCCCTAGCCTCCTTCGCAGCTATTCTTCACAATCATCTCTCGCGGCTACTGTCGACGTGGGAGTACGGCTATGGTGACGCCGGGTTCAACGATACGCGCATTATCCGTCGACGGATCGGCCTCTCGGCGCGTCGTGAGGCATCGCGCGGCGAAGGAGCCTCACGGGGAAGGATGAGAATCGTTCACGCAACGTTCGGGCGATGCCCGGAGGGTAGTCCTCACCGCATGATTCGTCAATCTGCGCCAAGGGTTTGATTATCCATAGCTGCAATGATCATCACGCTGACGACATCCTTGACGGGATGTCTGCCATACTGTAAGGTTTTTGGTATAATAATGCTATTGGAAATAGTGAACTGCCGCTCCCAACTATGAGGAACCACAATGGTCCTAAGTCGGCAGTCAACTGGTCGCGATGGTTCCCTGGGCGCACCCTTACCGGAACCGTCCATATCGCGACCAACGACCGTTCGCTGCGCCGCAGCCCCTTCGTCGTCTTTTCTCCATCTGCCCGGTTTGCTTGGGCGGTAACGTTCGCGATGACGCCGTACGATTCAGGCTACGCACCCTCGATTTTGCCGCATTGTGAAAACCTGAGGAGGAAGAGATGGGGAACATCCCAGCAAGGCTCTCGACGTACTGTCTGACGCGACGTGCGCTGTTCCTCGGTTCGCTGGCCGCCTTCGTCACCGCCTGTGGCGCGACCGAAACGCCGACCGTACCCCCGGTAGCGAGTGCGCCGCCGCAAGCCTCCGCCGCACCTCAGCCCTCGGCGGGAGCGCAGGCATCGGCAAGCTCGAAGCCAGCTTCCGCTCCGTCGGCGTCGGCGAGCGCTCAGGCATCCGTCGCGCCGACTGCCGTCGCCAAAACCGGGGGGAGCCTGACTATCCGGCAGTGGACCGGCGATCCGCCCGACCTGGACCCCTTCCTGAATGTCACCTTCCGTGCGCAAGAGTTCGCGGGGTTCTTCTACAGCCGCCTCCTCAAGTTCGACACCGGTCCCAACATCCAGCCAAACTCGTTCATCCCTGCCCCCGATCTGGCCGAGAGCTACACGATCTCGGAGGATGGCCTGACCTACACCTTTAAGCTGCGCGCCAACGCCAAATGGCAGAACAAGGCCCCACTGAACGGGCGCGCGGTGACCGCCGACGACGTGATCTACTCCTTCGAGCGTTTTCGCAAGGTGTCGCCCCAGAAGGGGAACTTCGACATGGTTAAGGAGGTGAAGGCGCCCGATCAGCAGACGGTCGTCTTCACCCTCAACACCGTCTTCGCCCCGTTCGAAACGTCGCTCGCCTCGCCGATGCTCTGGATCATGCCGAAGGAGGTCATCGAGGCCGATGGCGACGCACGCAAGCGGGTGATCGGTAGCGGCCCTTTCATTTACGAGCGTTTCGAGAAGGGCGTGCAGGTCGCCGCCAAACGCAACCCTAACTATTACTTCGCGGGGACGCCGTACATCGACGATCTCGCGCTGCTGGTCGTCCCAGAGGACGCGACGGCGGTGGCCGGGCTGCGTGCCCAGTCGATCGACATCACCGCCCTCTCGGCGAGCGACAGCAAGGCGGTTGCATCCTCAGACCCCGGTATCAAGCTCCTCGAGTACCCCCAGAATCAGCTCTACTTCATGTACTGGCGGCTCGAGGCGCCGCCCTTCAACGACATCCGTGTGCGGCAGGCCGTCTCGCTGGCGCTCGACCGGGATGAGATGATCGGCGTCCTCTGGGAGGGGACAGGCTACTTGAACAATGCCTTACCGGCGGGGCAACGCTCGTTCTACCTCGATCCGCGCAGCGCGGAGATGGGGGAGAATGCGAAGTATTTCAAGCGTGATGTGGATGCGGCGAAGAAGCTGCTGGCCGACGCTGGCTTTGCGGGCGGCCTAAAGGTGCCGATGATCGCCGCCCTCAACGCCTACGGCAACACCTTTAACCAGAGCGTCGAACTGGTGATCAAGCAACTCAAGGATGCCGGGATCACCGCCGATCTGCGCCCGCAGGATTATTCGGCCTATATCAGCAGCACCTTCCTCGGCAAGTTCGAGCCGGGGACGATGGTCTGGGGGCTGGAAACGCCCTACCAGGAGCCGCACGATTACCTGTTCAACATGTACCACCCGAAGGGCGGGCGCAACCACGCCGGCGTTAGCGACGCCAAGGCGACCGAGATGATCGAGAAGCAGATGGTGACGCTGGATAAGGCGGCGCGCAAGACGCAGATCGCTGATATCCAGCGCTATCTCGGCGGGCAGCAGTTCTACGTGATGGGTGTGGCCGGCAATACCGTGATCGCCACCCAGCCGCGCATCAAGAACTTCTTCTACGAGACCGATTATGGTCGCGGCAGCGAGTACGTCCCGAAGCTTTTTCTCGATGATAAGAAGTAGCCCTGGCTCTGCGGGATAAGGAGCGCGATGCAACGCTACATCCTTCGCCGTCTGCTTCTGACGATCCCGGCTTTGCTCGGGGTGACGCTCCTCGTCTCGGCGATGGTCCGTCTCCTACCGGGCGACGCGGTCGCGCTGATGTTGCAAGACTACAATTCTTACGCCAAGGATGCGGAAGATCTGCGCGCTCAACTCGGCCTGGACCGGCCCTTCCACGAACAATACCTCGGCTGGATCGGCGGAATCGCACGCGGCGATCTCGGGAAATCGCTGCGCGATCAGACGCCGATCCGCGACGAACTCGCCACGCGACTGCCGGTCACCTTCGAACTCGGCATTCTCGGTATGATCGTCGGGTTGCTGATCGCGATCCCTCTCGGCGTCTACTCGGCGGTGCGCCAGGATACCCTCTCCGACTATCTGGCGCGCAGCGGCGCGATCGCGATGCTGGCGATCCCCGGTTTCTGGCTCGGGACGCTGGCGATCACCCTGCCCTCGCTCTGGTTCAAGTGGTCCCCGCCCCTGCGCTACACTCGCCTGCTCGATGACCCTGGCAAGAACCTCAACCAGATGATCCTCCCCGCGATCATCTTGGGGATCGGCCTCTCGGGGTCGCTGATGCGACTGACGCGGGCGCAGATGCTGGAGGTGCTGCGTCAGGACTACATCCGCACGGCGCGTGCGAAAGGATTGAACGAGCGGATGACCGTCTTCCGCCACGCTTTGCAAAACGCGATCATCCCGGTCATCACACTGCTCGGCTTGCAGACGACGGTGCTAATCGGTGGGGCGGTGGTACTGGAGAGTATCTTCGTCCTCCCCGGCATGGGGCGCTACCTGCTCGAGTCCCTCAATAACCGCGATTATCCGGTCGTGCAGGCGATCGTGCTGATCTTCGCTGCGGTGATCATCGGCGTCAATCTGGTCATCGACCTGATGTACGCCTGGCTTGACCCTCGTATCCGCTACGCCTAGCCGACGATGGCCGCACGGGCAGCACAGGAGTGAGCGATGCGCACGGAGCAACGGAAAGGACTCGCCTCGCGCAGGGAGCCGTCGTCGCCGGGGCCGGTTAAGGTGCGACTGCAACCCGCGAGGATACGCCCCTTACTGACGCTCGGGCGGTTCATCCGCCGCAAGCCGCTCGGGGCGGTGGGTGGGTTAATCGTCCTGATCCTGATCGGCACGGCGATTTTCGCCAATGTTATCGCGCCCTACGCCTACGATGTCGGCCAGGGTGCCGACCGACTGAAGGGGCCGTCGCTGCGCCACCTTTTCGGGACCGATAACCTGGGCCGCGATCTCTTCAGTCGGATCGTCTACGGCTCGCGGATCTCGATCGCGGTCGGCTTCGGGGCCGTCTTCGTCGGGACCGGTCTGGCGACCCTGATTGGGGTGGTCTCCGGCTACTTCGGCGGACTCTTCGATCTCCTCTTCCAGCGCTTGATCGACGCCTGGGTTGCCTTCCCGGCGATCATTCTCCTGGCCTGCTTGGTGACGGTTTCAACCACCCGCAACACCGACTCGAACACCTCGATCGCCATCGTCGCGGTCGCGCTCGGTCTGGTCGTGGCGGGCGGGTCGTCGCGGGTCGTACGGAGCACCGTGCTCGGCATCCGCGACATGCCTTACATCGAGGCAGCGCGCTGCACCGGCTGCGGCGATTTTCACATTATCCGGCGCCACATCCTGCCCAATATCCTCGCGCCGGTCCTGATCCTCGCGACGGTGCAACTCGGCGGTGCGATCCTGGCCGAGTCCACCCTCAGCTTCCTCGGCTTCGGCGTGAAACCACCGCAGCCTGCCTGGGGGAGTATGCTGGCCGGCTCAGGGCGGCAATTTTTCCTCGTTGCTCCCTGGCTTGCGATCTGGCCCGGTCTGGCGATCAGCCTGGCGGTCTTCGGGTTCAACATGCTCGGCGACGCTCTGCGCGATGTTCTCGACCCGCGCTTGCGCGGCAGCCAGCGGCGGTGAGGGGGGCGACAGGCGTGCGCTTGTCGCCGATCGCCGGGTGCAACAAGGTGGTAGGGCATGGTGAGAACTAATGGCCTTTACGCCGCCAAAGAAATACGGTATCGTTCCACCCGATTCCCGGCACGCTCACCTCCGATAATCGAGAATACCTGAAGAGGTTTCGCATGTCACCGACGGTCAATATCTTCGGCCAGGTACTCTTGCTGCTTGTCCTGCTCGGCGCTGGGGCGCTCTTCTCCTATCGCATCTGGCGGCTTTATCAACCGCTGCTGGCGGCGCAGCCGACGGTGCGGCGGGGGGATGAGGGTTCGAGCATCCGGCGGATGCTCACGATGGTGCTGGGTCAGGTGAAGATGTTCGAGCGCCCGGCGATCGGGGGGGCGCACTTCCTGATCTTCTGGGGCTTCATCATCCTGACCGTCGCGCTGTTACAGGTCATCGTCGATGGGTTGATTCACGGCGTCCGGCTGCCGCTCGTCAGTTCACGGGCGTACGTGGCGCTCAACGATCTGCTGGCGGTCAGCGTGATCGTGGCGCTGGCCTATGCCGCGTTCCGGCGTGGCCGACTGCGCCCGCGTGGGTTGACGACGCAGCCCGACGCCTGGATCATCATCGGGATGATCGGCGGGCACCTGAGTTCGCTGCTGCTGGCGGAGGGGTTTGCGGCGGCGGCGTTCGGCACCGCCGATCCGCACTGGTCGCTGGCCGGGCTGGTGCTCGGCGGGCCGTTCGGCGCGATTGGCGCGACGGCGGCGCAGGTGGGGTTCGTCGCGTTCTACTGGATTCATATCCTGCTGGTTCTCGGCTTGCTCGTCTATATCCCGCTCAGTAAGCACTTCCACGTTTTTGTGTCGCCGGTCAACATCTATCTGAAAGGGACGAAGCCGAAAGGCGAACTGCCGACGATCGCGAATATCGAGGAGGCCGAACATTTTGGGGTCAGCAAGGTCCAGCAATTCACCTGGAAAGATATTCTTGATGGCTACGCTTGCACCGAATGCGGGCGCTGCACCGATGTCTGCCCGGCGAATCTGACCGGCAAGCCGCTCGACCCGAAGAAGATTATCGTCGATATGCGCCTCTCTACCTACGCCCAGGCCGGGATGAAGATGGCCGCGCGCCACGAGCCGCGTACGATCACCGCCGACACGCCGCTGATCGGTGAGGAAGGGTTGATCAAGGACGAGGAGTTGTGGAGTTGCACCAGTTGCATGGCCTGTATCGAGGCGTGCCCGGTCGCGATCGAGCATGTGCCCAAGATCATCGATATGCGCCGCAACTTGGTGCTGGAAGAGACGCGCTTCCCGCCGGAACTGACGAAAGTCTTTAACAGCCTGGAGCGTAACAGCAATCCGTTCGGCCTCCGCGCCCGTAACCGCGCCGATTGGGCGAAGGGGCTGGGGCTGAAAATCCTCAGCGAGCATCCCGATGAGCCAGTCGATGTCCTCTACTGGGTCGGCTGCTACGGCTCCTTCGATGCGCGGAATCAGAAGGTCGCGCAATCGCTCTCGCGGATTCTCCAGGCGGCGGGGATGAACTTCGGTATCCTCGGCACCGAGGAGGGATGTACCGGCGACCCCGCGCGGCGTGCGGGCAACGAATATCTCTATCAGGTGCTGGCGCAGGGGAATGTCGAGATGCTGCAAAGCTACGGCGTCAAGAAGATCGTCACCGCCTGCCCGCACTGCATGAATACGATCAAGAACGAATACCCGCAGTTCGGCGGCAACTTCGAGGTCGTCCACCACAGCCAGTTCATCGCCGAGATGATGAAGTCTGGCCGGCTGAAGCTGGAAGAGGGAACGGACAAAAAGGCGATCACCTTCCATGACCCCTGCTACCTGGGACGGTACAACGATGTCTACGATGCGCCGCGCGAGGTCGTCAATGGGCTCGGCGTCGAGGTCACGGAGATGCGCCGGTCGCGCAACAAGTCGCTCTGTTGCGGCGGCGGGGGCGGTCGCGCCTTCATGGAAGAGCCGATCGGCAAGAAGATGAGCCATAACCGGCTCGACGACGTGTTGGAGACTGGCTGCGGCACCCTCGCCGCCGGCTGCCCATTCTGTATCACGATGTTCGAGGACGCGATCGGCTCGACCGGCAGTGCGGAGAAGGTCCAGGTCGAGGATATCGCGGAGCTGGTGGCGGCGCGGTTGCCGCGTCCCGCGACATCGGAGTCAACCGGATGAGTATTTCCGACCGCTTGTCCGACTTGGTGTTAGTTGACAGGTCGGCTGCGGTGCGTTAGCGTAACGCGGCGGATGTGGCGATTTGCATAGTGCTATAGGCATATATTGGGTGATTGGCACAGGTTGGAAGCGAGTGGTCATCTCGTAGCCGGTATGGTCACCGAAGGAGACACGGATGGATCTGCAATTACAACCGGAAGATATTGCCTATCGCGATCAGATCCGCGCCTGGCTGAAAGCGAATTTGCCGCGTAAGAAATTGGAGACGCTGGAAGAACGCAAAGCGTGGCATCGCCAGATGTACGAGGCGGGCTATATCGGGATGGGCTGGCCGAAGGCGTATGGCGGTCAGGAAGCGCGCCCGATGGAGCAGGCGATCGTCGGTGCGGAGATGGCGCGCGTCAATGCGCCCGCGCCGATGAACGGCCTGGGGATCGGGATCGTCGGCCCGACGATCATCCATCACGGCACGGAGGAGCAGAAGCGCGAGTTCATCCAGAAGATCCTCACGGCGGAGAATATCTGGTGCCAGCTCTACTCCGAGCCGAACGCGGGGTCCGATCTCGCCAGCCTGCGTACACGCGCCGAGCGTGAAGGCGACGAGTTCGTGGTCAACGGGCAAAAGGTCTGGACGAGCGGCGGCCTCAACTCCGATTGGGGGCTGCTGCTGGCCCGCACCGATCCCGCCGCCCCGAAACACCAGGGGATCACCTGCTTCCTGGTCGATATGCACAGCCCCGGCGTCGAGGTACGCCCGCTGAAACAGATCAGCGGTAGCTCGGAGTTCTGTGAGGTCTTCTTCGACAATGTGCGCGTATCGGCCGATAACGTCGTCGGTGAGATGAATCGGGGCTGGCAGATCGCGCAAACAACCCTCTCCTACGAACGTGGCGGCAATCTGCTGAGCCGGGTCACCCGTTTGCAGGCGACCTTCGGGCGCTTACTCGAAGTCGCGCAGACGTTGGAGCGCAACGGTCGCCCGGCGATCGAGGATCCGCTGGTGCGGCAGCGCCTGGGGCAGATCTACAGCGAGACGGAAGTCTTGCGCTACAGCGCCCTACGCCTCCTCTCGAAGTTGGAGAAGGGGCAGCGACCGGGACCGGAAGCGTCGATCTCCAAACTCTATTACTCCGAACTGGACAAACGGGCGCAGGAGTTGATGCAGGAGATCCTCGGGCCGTTCGGCCAACTCTTCACGGGTACGCCCGCCGAACTCGCGCTCACGAGCGACGAGGACGGCGAGGGCGGCAGTTGGGTTTACTCGTTCGTCTGGTCGCGCGCCGGCACGATCTACGCCGGCTCGAACGAAATTCAGAAGAACATCATCGGCGAGCGTGTCCTTGGCCTGCCGAAGGAAGTTCGCGCAGATCGACAGGAATTGAAGGCGCGAGCGGCGAAGTAGTCGGCGGTCGGCGGTCGGCAGTACTCTGAAGGGCAAAAATCGGCGGTAGATGTTCGCTGCTGGCACGGTGCCATAACGTCATCGCCCAGCCACTGCCGACCGCCGACCGCCGACTGCCGATTAACCTCGGAGGAAAGAATGGACTTCGATTTCAGTGAAGAACAAGGGATGCTGCGCGATGTGGCGCGCGAGTTCCTGACGGAGCAATGCTCGCCGGAACACGCGCGCAAGATGTTCGATGATCCGC
>JAABUN010003291.1_pt1 | contig 25483 bp, 28 predicted proteins | sample 5559311 | NCBI WGS metagenome assembly JAABUN01 (sample SAMN10711877, study PRJNA513370) | rock metagenome | isolation source: Antarctica rocks | place: Antarctica: Victoria Land, Siegfried Peak sud
TTCACCCCAGCGCCCTGGCCGCGGTTGGATCCCTGCGGGTAGACGTTCTGCGCGTTCTTGCAGTTCTGGCCACCCTGACCAGGAGAGTTCTGGGCCGAAGCGACGCCGACCGTGCCCACCAGGGTCGATCCGGTGATCAGCAGGGCAGCAGTGCCGGCCGCGAGCGAACGACGGGACATGAGGAACTCCAGGCTGGTAGCGGAATTGTGCCGACGGCAAGAGTAGCCAGCACGCATGATGGCACACTAGTGCTGCCTCGGGAAGGGCACGACCGGAACCGTTCCATCTCCCTCCCCCAAGGATCACGTGGGAATAGTCAGTTCGGGCCATGTGCCGGCAGGCCCGGGCCTGGCAGGATGCTGCCGTGTCCTCTCCCACCCTGGCCGCCCCCGGGCCGATCACCATCGATCTCACGGCGACGGCGCGGGAAGCGGTCGCACCATGCGAGGGTCCACCCGGCGGCTCAGCCGCGCAGGTGTCGGTGGTGAGCGTGCTGTCGGACGACCCGCGCCGCCGGTGCACCGCTCGTCCGAGCCTGCCCGGCGCCACGCTCGTCCCTGACGCCACGATCGCCGCCACGGTGCCGCCGCAGCGCAGCGACCCACCCGGGGCGCTCCGCGGGACGTAGCCTGGCCGGACGCCTCGAGGAGTCCGGAGCATCCATGCGCCGCCGTGCGCCGTCCTTGACCACCTGCCTGCTGCTGTTCCTGCTGGTCACGCTGCTCGCCGGTGCCTGGCTGGCCGTCCGCGGTTACCAGGTCCGCAGCAACCTGCTGACCGCGCAAGCAGCGCTCGGACAGGTGTCCTTGGCCCAGCTAGACACGTTGCCCGCCGCCGCGGAGGATGCCGCCGGCGATGTACGCGCCGCCCGGCGGGCGGTCGACGATCCGCTGTGGCGCCTCGCCGCCGCCGTACCGGTGGGTGGCAGGACGTTCGCGGTCGCCCGGGACGCGGTGCGTACCAGCGAGGTCCTGCTCGGGGACGTGCTTCCCCCGCTGACCCGGGCCGGCCAGGCGGTGCGGCAGCGGCCGGTGCTCAGCGACGGCCGCGTCGACCTCGGCCTGCTGCGCGAGCTGCAGCCGGACGTGACCGCCGCCGCCGCAGCCGCCGCCACCGCCAGCGACGCCGCCGAGCAGACCTCGGCGTCGAGCCTGCCCCCACCCGTACGCCAGCTGCGGGCCGACCTGGTCGAGCAGACGGGGCGGCTGGCGGAGGCGCTGGCGTCGGCGCGTACGGCCACCGCTCTCGCGCCGGCCATGCTGGGCGCCGACGGGCCCCGGCGCTACTTCCTGGCCGTGCAGAACAACGCAGAGGTACGCGGGACCGGGGGCCTGGTGGGGGCCTATGCGGTGCTGCGGGCCGAGGACGGCGTCCTCACCCGGGAAAGGTCCGGCACCAACCGGGACTTCGAGACGGCGCCGGCGCCGGTGGTCGACCTGGGTCCGGAGTTCAGCGACCACTACGACGTCGACTCGGCCCGGACCTACTGGTCGGCGGCGGTGCTGACCCCGCACTGGCCGAGCGCCGCCGCGATCATGGCCGGTCTGTGGGAGCAGCAGGGCGGGGGCCGGATCGACGGTGTGCTCGGCGTGGACCCGTTGGCGATGGAGGAGATCCTGGCCGTCACCGGCCCGGCCCGGGTCAAGGGCCGTGGCATCGGTGCCGACAACGTCGTGGACTTCGTCATGCGGGACGAGTACGCCGAGTTCCAAGGCGCGGAGGTCGAGCGCCAGGACGTTCTCTCCGAGCTGGCCGGGGCCCTCTACGACAAGATCGTCGGGGGAGGCTACGACTCGACCCGAATGCTGCAGGCGCTGGCCGCCGCCGGCAGCAGCGGCCACCTGCAGGTGTGGTCGGCCATCCCTTCCGAGCAGGAGGTGCTCGGACCGTTCAGGGTCTCCGGTGCCTTGCCGGAGCGGGCCGGGCCGTACCTGCAGGTGGTCATGAACAACGCCGCGGGCAACAAGGCCGACTACTACCTGCGGCGCAAAGTCGCGTACGAGCGGGTGGGTGAGGGCAGGGCGCGGGTGCAGGTGACGCTGACCAACCTCGTCGAGCCGGCCACGGTGCCGCCGATCGTCATCGGCCGCCTGGACGAACCGGTCGAGCCGGTCGAGCCGGGGGCGACCAGGCTGATCCTGAGCCTGTTCGTCGGCGTCGGTCAGGAGGTGCGTTCGGTGCAGGTGAACGGCGAGGCTGTGCTCGTGAGACGCGACACCGAGCAGGGACACGGGCTGGCCACCGTGCTCGTGGAGGTGGCGCCGTCAGCGCCGACCGTGGTCACCGCAGAGGTGACCGATCCTGGCGGGCTGCTCACCTACCGACAGCAGCCGCTGGTCGTGGACGACGAGCTCGACCTCCGGGTCCCGTACGAGGTGGGCTGACAGCCACGGTCGTACGCCAGGTCGGCTCACACCAGCGGTGACTGATCAACGACCACTGCCAGGTGACGATCCCGATCCACACCGGCGACCTGACCCCCGGCGTCATCGCCAGCATCCGACGTCAGGCCACCCACTGCCTCGGCCGCGGATGGCTGTAGGACATGACACGCGACAAGGAGCAGGACATGGCCAAGAAGAAGACTTACACCGCGCGTTACACCCGTGAAGGTGACGCGTGGACGGTGACCTTCACGCGACCCGACGTCACCACGTGGGCCGCGACACTCAAGGCGGCCCAGCGAGCCGCGCGTGAAGCTCTGGCCGTGACGCTGGACTACCCCTCGGTCGAGGCACTGCTGACCGACGCCGACGTCATCGACCTCGTCGGCCGGGACAGCGAACTCGCGCACCGCGCCGCGAGCCTGCGGGCGCGGCGCGTGCAACTGGCGGCCGAGGAGGTCGACGTCGCCCGCCAGACAGCCGAGCTGGGCCGGGCGCTCGTCGAGCAGGGCATGTCCACCCGTGACGCCGGGGCCGCGCTCGGCGTCAGCGGAGCCCGGATCTCTCAGACCCGAGCTGGCTGAGCTGAACTCACGCAGCCCGTTCGCCAGCATGTGTGCGGTCACTGCCTGCTCTGGGTCTGGCCTGTCCGCGTTGGCGGAGATCAGAACGTACGGACCGGCTGGCCCTGAGCGGCGGGCGGCAGGTCGAGCGCCCGGACGGCGTCCTCGCTGGACATCTGCGGCTTGCGCCCGTCGCTCTTGTAGCTGCCGTAGCCGTACCCGTAGCCCTGGTAGGCGTTCGGGCCCCGGGTCGGCACCATTGTCAGCGTCACCCCGAGCAGGTTGGCGTCCACCGCCCGCAGCGCATCGGCGGCCTGCGTCAGCTGGTCTTTGCGGGTGCTGCGGACGCGTACGCACATCACGGCGCCGTCGGACAGGTTGGCGAGGATCGCGGCGTCGGTGACGGGGAGCAGCGGCGGCGCATCCACCAGCACCAGGTCGAAGCGCTGCTCGAGCGCGTGCATCAGCTCGTCCATGCCGCGCGAGGACAGCAGCTCACTCGGGTTGGGGGGGAGCGGGCCGCTCGGCAGCACCTCCAGCATGCCGTCGCCCCAGGGCTGGAGGGCGTCCTCGAGCCCGACCCGGCCGATCAGGACGTCGGTCATCCCGACCGCGCCCTCCAGACCGAGGTAGTCCGCGACGCGGGGACGGCGCAGGTCGCCCTCGAGCAGGCAGACGCGTACGCCGGCCTGGGCCAGGCTGATGGCCAGGTTGCAGGCGGTGGTGCTCTTGCCCTCCTTGGGCACGGAACTGGTCAGAACGAGGGACCGCAACGGCCCGTCGACCTGGACGAACTGCAGGTTGGTGCGCAGCTGGCGGAAGGCCTCCGACCGTACGCTGCGCGGGCTGTCCGAGACGATCAGCGGTCGCTTGCTGACCTGCGCGTCGTAGGCGATCGCGCCGAGGGTCGCGGCCCCGGCGGCGTCGCGGGCGTCGTCGGGGTTCTTGACGGTGTTGTCGAGGGTCTCGCGCAGCACCGCCAGGCCGACCCCCAGCAGCAGGCCGAGGACCAGGGCGATCGCGAGGTTGCGGGCCGGTCGGGGCGAGACCGGATCGTTTGCCATCGTGGGCTGTTCGACGACGCTCACCTTGATCGGCGAGGCGACGCCGCCTTCCGGCCGCTCGAGCGCAGCGATGAAGCCGGGGAAGCTGTCAGCCAGGCCCTGCGCGATCTGCTCGGCCCGGCGCGGGGAGGCGTCGGTGACCGTCACCTTAAGCAGCACCGTGTCCGGGACCACGGTCGCGGTCACGCTGCCGACGATGTCGGACGCACGGAGCCCCGGGACCGCTTCCGCGACGGCTGCCGCGGTGGAGGGCCCGGCCACGATGTCGGCGTAGGAGCTCACCCGCTGCTGGGAGAAGGTGCCGCCGGCGAAGGTGGTGCTGACGTCGTCGGTGGGCGTCGAGACGAAGAACGTCACCCCGGAGCGGTAGAGCGGCGTGGTCTGCATCGTGGCCAGCGCCGCGGCGCCGGCCGCGAGCAGGACGCACAGCACGATGAGCCGCCACTGCTTGCGCAGCACGCGTACGTAATCGCGGAGCTCCACCCACTGCCCTCTCGCCGCGTGCGGGGCTGGTGGCCCCCAGGAGTTTGCCTGTACGGTACCTGTCGGACACCCAGGCCCTGACAGACTGCCGCGTCGGGTGAGCGTACGTGCGCCACGCCTGCCCGCAAAGCCGGCGTGGGCCCGCAGCTCGAGTCCTGAAGGGAGGCGGCGGTCGTATGCACACGCGGATGTCGCGCGGGCGTCGGCTGCTGCTGGTGCAGATGGCCGTCGACGTGCTGGCCTGGTCGCTCGGGCTGTGGCTGGCACATTTCCTGCGCTACGACCTCGCTCTCGAGCGGCTGTTCGTGGCGGGGGTGCTCTACGCCGCCCTGACCGCCGGCGCGCTGCAGTTGGCGTTCGGCTACTTGGGTCATTTGTATCGCGGTCGCTACCGCTACGGCTCGTTCGACGAGGTGCTCGGGGTGCTGCTGGCCGCGTCCTGCGCCACGCTCGGCCTCGCCGTGCTGAACGAGGCCTCGCCCACCGAGCAGTGGGTGCCCGGGACGGTGCCCTTCATCGGCGCCTTCGTCGCGTTCACCCTCATGCTGGGTGTGCGCTACGTGTCGCGGATGCGCCGCGACAGCGCACGCCGGGCGGGCGACGAGGGCCAGCCGCTGCTGCTGTTCGGGGCCGGCGAGGGCGCCGACCAGGCCATCGTCTCGATGCTGCACGACCGCAGCAGCCGCTACCGGCCGGTGGGCCTGCTCGACGACGACCCGTCCAGGCGCAACCTGCGGCTCCGCGGGGTGCCGGTGCTGGGGACGCGCCACGACCTGGCCGCGGCCGCCGCCCGTACGGGGGCGACCTCCCTGCTGCTGGCCGTGCCGAGCGCCGACGGGGTGCTGGTCCGGGAGGTCAGCGCTCTGGCGCAGGAGGCCGGGCTGACCGTCAAGGTGCTGCCGACGGTCGACAATCTGATCGACGGGCGCGTCGGCGTGGAGGACATCCGCGACCTGGATGTGGCCGACCTGCTCGGCCGGCGGCAGATCGAGCTCGACCTCAAGAGCATCGCCGGCTACCTGACCGGCAAGCGAGTGCTGGTCACCGGTGCCGGTGGGTCGATCGGCTCCGAGCTGTGCCGGCAGATCTCGCGCTACGGACCGGGCGAGCTGATCATGCTGGACCGGGACGAGTCGGCGCTGCACGCCGTACAGCTGTCGATCACTGGGCGCGCCCTGCTCGACGGCGACGAGCTCGTGCTCGCCGACATCCGCGACCTCGACCACATGCACCGGATCTTCCAGGATCGCCGACCGCACGTCGTCTTCCACGCTGCCGCGCTCAAGCACCTGACGCTGCTGGAGCGCTTCCCGGGCGAGGCGGTCAAGAGCAACGTCTGGGGCACGCTGACCGTCCTCGAAGCGGCGCGGGAGGCCGGCGTCGAGCACTTCGTCAACATCTCGACCGACAAGGCCGCCGACCCGACCAGCGTGCTCGGCTACTCCAAGCGCATCGCCGAGCGGCTGACCTCCGACGTAGCGCGGCGTAGCGACGGAGTTTTCGTCTCCGTGCGCTTCGGCAACGTGCTCGGCAGCCGAGGGTCTGTGCTCACCGCCTTCACCGCGCAGATCGCGGCCGGGGGGCCGGTGACGGTGACGCACCCGGACGTGACCCGCTACTTCATGACCGTGGAGGAGGCCGTGCAGCTGGTCATCCAGGCGGCGGCGGTGGGCGACGACGGCGAGGTGCTCGTCCTGGACATGGGTGAGCCGGTCCGCATCGACGACGTGGCGCGGCGGCTCATCGACCAGGCGCCTCGGCCGGTGGAGATCGTCTACACCGGGCTGCGTGCCGGGGAGAAGCTGCACGAGGACCTGCTGGGCTCGGACGAGCCGGACGTCAGGCCACGCCACCCACTGATCTCCCAGGTCGCCGTCGCGGCGATGCCGCCCGCGGAGGCACTCGCCCTGGACCCCTGGGCGGCACCGGCGGAGGTCATCCATCAGCTGAGTGAGTTGACGACAGACGCGGCGGTCCGCTCCGACGTCGGTAAGGACGCAGTCTCGCGCTAACGGGGTGCTTGCCATGGGGCCGTGGGCGAAGCCCGAAGGAACGACACGGAAGGAGGATGCGGTGCTACTCGCAGGCATGGTCGCCCTCGTGACCGGGCTGATCCTTCAGCCCGTGGCCATTCGTGTTTTGACGCGTCGGGGCGCCCTCGACCGGCCGACCGAGCGGTCCTCGCACGTCGTCCCGACTGTTCGGGGGGGTGGGGTGGCCGTCGTTCTTGCACTCGCTCTGGGCTTCCTCGTTGCTGCCTGGACGGAGGGGGCCGCCGGCAGCCGGGTGGGGCTGGTGCTGCTGTCTGTTACGGCGATGTGCGCGCTCGTCGGGCTGGCAGAGGACCTGTTCGGCGTCCCGGTCGTGCAGCGTTTTGCCCTGCTACTGGTCGCCACTGCGCCACTTGCGTTCCTCGTCGATGGTCAGCCAGTGATCCGGGCAGGCTGGGCGGTCCTCGCGGTCGCGTTCGCGGTCGCCGTCGTGAACGCCACCAATTTTATGGACGGGATCAATGGCATCTCGGCTGCGCAAGGCGTGGCTGCCGGGTTGGCCTTCGTCCTGCTCGCGCACAGCCAGGGTCTTGACATCATCGCGATGGTGGCGGCGGCAGTGGCGGGAGCCGCGGCCAGCTTCACGCCGTATAACGTCCCCCGCGCACGTGTCTTCCTTGGTGACACCGGCAGTTACGGATTGGGCGCCGCCCTCGCCGGGCTCTCCATCGCGCTACTCGAGGGAGGACTGCCCCCTGAGGCGGCCATCGCCCCCATTGCGATATCTTTGGGCGACACCGGCAGCACGCTGCTCCGCCGCGTCCGCGCCGACGAGCCGTGGCACCTCCCGCACCGCACACACGTCTACCAGCGGTTGACCGACCTCGGCCTGACGCACACGCAGGTCAGCTCGCTGGTCCTCCTGCTGACGCTGATCTGCTCGGTCCTCGGAGCCGTATCCTTGGCTGGGCCGGTAGCCCGAGTCCCAGCGGATGCGGCGCTTCTGCTGTTACTCGCTGGTTATCTTATGCTTCCTCACATCTTGCGCGGCCGCCAGGTGGCTGCATAAGTGCATCCAGGTCGACACGCACCGGTTCTCGTCCGAAGTTCGAACAGTCTCGATGGGACACTTCTAGTCTGCCTGAGGATAGGATGAAGCGCTCGGTTACCCGTGACGAGCCACACCGCACGCAGCCCGTCGGTTTGCGGATTGCCATCGTCACGCAGTATTTTTGGCCTGAAATCTTTCGCATCAACGACCTCGCCGCTGCCTTAGTATCCCGCGGACATCATGTCCAGGTCCTGACAGGGCAACCCAACTATCCGTCAGGAACCTTTGCGGACGGGTACGGAGCAATAGTGCCACGTCGCGATGCTGCCCTTGGCGCACACGTCACAAGGGTGCCATTGATACCACGCGGGAGCGGCTCGGGATTCAGATTGTGCATTAACTATCTCTCCTTCGCCACGGCGGCGACTGTGTTGGGCCCCGCCCTTATTCGGGGACCTGTCGATGTCGTACTTGCCTACGAACCATCTCCGGTGTACGTGGCCGCCCCGGCCCTCGCGCTTGCGCGCTCGAAGCGGGCCCCTGCGCTCATGTGGGTCCAGGACCTCTGGCCAGAAACGCTAGTAGCGATGGGTTTGCTGACCAATGGCCGATTGCAGGCGGTCGCTAGCGCCACGACGGGAGCCCTACACCGAGGCATGGATGCCCTACTGGTCCAGAGCGAGGCCTTCCGCCCCCCGTTAATCGCCCAGCGCGTCATGGCTGAGCATATATTCTATGTACCCAACTGGGCCGAGCACTATTATCGCGTAGTCGAGATCCCGGCAGACGCACCAGAGCGCCGGGAAATGCCCCGAGGATTCACGGTGCTTTTCGCAGGGAATGTCGGCGAATCTCAGGGCCTAGACGTCCTAATAGGTGCTGCCGATCGCCTGCGGCACCTTCAAGACCTGCACTGGGTCGTGCTGGGCGAGGGCCGTCGGCTGAATTGGCTGCGCGAGCAGGTGGAACGGCGCGCGCTCGGCGACCGAGTTCACCTGCTAGGCCGCCGCCCTCCGGAGACGATGCCCAGCTGGTTCGCCCTGGCAGACGTGCTGCTCGCCACACTGCAGCCGGACCCCGTCTATGAGATGACTATACCCAGCAAGTTGCAGACCTACTTGGCCTCCGGGCGACCGGTCGTGGCAGCGATGAACGGTGAGGGGGCACGCGTCGTGCAGGCTGCTGGAGCAGGAGCCACCGCTCCAGCTGGCGACGCCGTCAGCCTGGCAGCAGCCGTAGAAGAGTTGCACAACACAAGTCCCGAGAGTCGTGCCCGCATGGGACGAAGCGGTAGGGAGTACTACGAGATGCACTTCGCCCGTGACAAGATCATCGACCGCATCGAAGGGCTTCTATTGCGGTACGCTGGCCACGGCGGCGATTCACTATGAACGTTCTTGTCTTAGGGGCCGATGGCATGCTCGGCCATCAACTGGTCCGAGGCCTTGTGGCCGCCAATCACGAGGTGGTCGCTGTGACCCGACGGGTTCCCATGCCCCTTACGCGTGAGGCACTAGAGGGAGCGCGAATAGTCACCGGGGTCGATGTACGCATCCTCGATACCATCGTCGGAGCAGTAGGCGGGGCCAGACCTGCTGCTGTGCTCAATTGCATCGGCATCGTGAAACAACGAACTGAGGCGAAGGACGCACTTGAAAGTATCCGCGTCAACAGCGTCTTCCCGCATGCGTTGGCTAGCCTATGCGCAACAGTCGGTGCCCGACTGGTGCACCTGAGCACGGATTGTGTCTTCTCTGGTCGCGCTGGCAACTATACAGAAGACGACCTCCCTGATCCCATCGACCTGTACGGCCGCAGCAAGCTGCTTGGTGAAATCAGTGCGCCCGGATGTCTAACTCTACGAACGTCCATCATCGGCCTTGAATTAATGCGCAGGGAGAGCCTTCTTGAGTGGTTCCTGCGTCAGAACGAAAGCGCCACCGGATGGACGAGAGCCCGCTACAGCGGTGTGACCACCATAGAACTCTCGCGGCTCGTCGTCCGTCTGCTGCAGGAACGGCCAGACCTAGAGGGCATCTGGCAGGTTTCGTCGGACCCAATAACGAAATATGATCTGTTAGTCATGTTGCGAGATGCTATCCGGCGCGATGTAGCCATCGTTCCGGATGCTCGCACTAGCATCGATCGGACCCTCGACTCCCGCCGGTTTCGAGAGGCAGTGGGGTACCAGCCTCCGAGCTGGAAGCAAATGATCTCCGAACTTGCGGATGCAGTGCGCCGTAGAGAGGCAGTTAAGCGTGTTTGAAGGCAAACGTGTCCTGGTCACAGGAGGCACCGGCTCGCTAGGGCAGGTCTTTGTGCGCCGACTGCTGGAGGGCAAGGCGGGCCTGCCGGAAACCATCACGGTGTTGTCTCGAGACGAGGCGAAGCAACACTACATGCGGCTCGCATTCCAGAAGCGTGGGGCAAGCACCGACGAGAGTATCTATGAGAACTTTCGGCGCCAACTTCAGTTCCGCATCGGTGACGTGCGTTCATACCGTGACGTCTGTGCGGGACTACGCAACGTCGACATCGTCATTAACGCCGCGGCCCTGAAGCAGGTCCCAACGTGCGAATACTTCCCTGAGCAGGCTGTCGCAACCAACATTGATGGCGCACATAATATCGTTCGGGCCATTCGCGACCAGAAGCTGCCCATCGAAACGGTCGTCGGCGTCAGCACCGACAAGGCATGCAAGCCTGTCAACGTCATGGGCCTTAGCAAGGCGATAATGGAGCGAGTCCTCATCGCTGGTGCTTTGGATGTGCCAACGACTCGTTTTTTGATCGTCCGATACGGCAACGTCCTGGCATCCCGCGGCTCTGTCATTCCTCTATTCCTTGAGCAGATACGACATGGCGGTCCTGTCACCGTCACAAGCTTAGATATGACGCGATTCCTCATTAGCCTCGACGAGGCCGTAGATACGATCTTCGCTGCACTCCGGGAAGGCGCCACAGGCGAAACCTACGTCCCCTTGTGCGCCTCCGCAGCCGTCCCAGACATCGCCACTGCGCTGATAGGTGAGCGGAACATCCGGACGGTGGTCAGCGGCATACGACCGGGCGAGAAGTTACATGAGATCTTGATCAGCGAGGAGGAGGCTCGGCATGTGAGTCGGCGTGGCGACTACTACGCGATCAGTTCGATGCTGCCGGAGATTGCGACGACCCCGGTCGATCCAGCCGCTGACAACGTCCGTGAATACAGTTCTGGTACCGCCCCTGGGGACTTGCAGCAGACGCGTGGACTCCTCGCTCGTCATGGGTTGATGCCGGTTGACCAGCCGCAAGACACACGCGGCGAGAACGATGAGCTCCTGCGGTGACGCACGGTCGTCTGAAAGTTCTGACGGTGGTCGGCACTCGCCCTGAGGTAGTCAAACTAAGCCGAGTGATGTTTGAGTTAGACCAGCACATGGACCATGTGCTGGTACACACTGGACAGAACTACGACTACGAGCTGAACGAGGTCTTCTTTGAAGAACTTGGCATTCGGCGGCCGGACTATTTCCTCGACGTCGCGTCAGCGACGGTGGCGGAGACGATCGCCGCGATCATCAGCCGGAGCGACGAAGTGCTTGCAAGGGAGCGACCGGACGCCGTGTTGCTCTATGGCGACACAAACAGCTGTTTGGCCGTCATCGTTGCCAAGCGTCGGAAGATTCCGGTCTTCCATATGGAGGCGGGAAACAGATCATTCGACCAGCGAGTGCCGGAGGAAGTCAACAGGCGCATAGTAGACCATCTGAGCGATGTGAACATGACCAATTCCGAACACGCAAGACGTTACTTGATCGCCGAAGGGCTGCGTCCCGAGTTGATTATCAAGACGGGCAGTCCGATGCGCGAAGTTCTCGATCACGTGCTCCAAGACTTTGATAGTCAGGCTCCCCTATATCGCCTTCAGCTCACGGTTGGTGAGTATCTGCTTGTCTCCTGCCATCGTGAGGAGAACGTCGACTCCCCACGACAACTGGAGGCACTCGTCACTTCACTACGAGAACTTCATGCGGAGCATGACGTCCCCGTCGTCGTGTCGACTCATCCACGGACCCGCCGACGGCTCGAAGAGATGGGACTCCAGTACGAGGGCCATGGCATACTTTGGAGTAAACCCTTCGGATTCCGGGAATATCTGGCGCTTCAGATGCATGCAAAATGCGTCATAAGTGACAGCGGTACAATCACTGAGGAGTCGTCACTCGTCGGCTTCCCGGCTGTCATGATTCGTGAAGCGCACGAACGTCCAGAGGGCGCCGATGTCGGCGTCCTTCCCTTCGTCGGGTTAACGGAAGGTCGGCTTGCAGAGGCCGTTCGCCTCGTTGTCAGCCAGCACGATGCTTCTCTAGAGTCCCGCCTTGTGCCGGACTACGCGTCAGCCAACGTGTCCCATGCGGTGGTCCGGATCATTCTTAGCTATACCGGATATATAAATCGCGTGATCTGGCGGCGCGCTAGTGGCTGAGGGTCTACCTTTGAGGCGCGCCCTCGTGATAGGCGCTACCGGCTTTATCGGCAACGCTCTCAGTGAGTGCTTAACCCGAAATGGCGTCGACGTGGTGGCTACCGGACGAGGCGTCGAGAACACGAGTTCCATCCAATATACGTGGATAACGCTTGATCTTCCAAATCCGCCGCCACAGAGTGCATTCGAAAACGTCGACGTCGTCTTTCACTTGGCCGCGAAGGCTCACTCAGTGTCCGAGGCTCGACAGGACCCAGCTCTATACGACGCCGTCAACCACCAGGGCGCTCGCGTCGTGGCCGAGGCGGCATCGCGGGCAGGGGTCCGGCGCCTTGTGTTAATGAGCAGCGTGAAGGCAATCAAGCCGCCGGCGCTTGGTCCCGTGGCAGAAGATGCCCTAGGCTGGCCTACGGATCCTTATGGGCGGAGCAAACGGCAGGCCGAAGAGGCGGTGCTGCACATCGCTCAATCCGGTGGGTGCGAAGCCGTTGTGCTCAGGCCCGCCCTTGTCTACGGTCCAGGAGTGCGGGGAAACCTCGCCTCCGTCATGACGGCTCTTGAGCGTGGCCGCAAACCACCGTTGCCTCATGTCCAGAACCGGCGCTCGATGGTCGGCTTGGAGGACCTCGTTACTGCCACACTTCTGTCGGCGCGGCATCCCGCTGCCGCCGGTCAGCGGTATGTCGTCACGGATGGCGAGGTGTACTCGACTGATCGGATCATCGACGCGCTCGCCGCTGCCGTGGGCCACGTTGAAGAGCCACGCTTCCGAATACCGCTCAGCGCACTCCGCGTTGGTGCTCTGGCGGGCGATGCTTATGCGAAGATTGCTCATCGACGGCTCCCGATCGACACTGCGGCGCTCGATCGACTCGCTGGCGACTCTGAATATGTATCCGAAAAGATCCACAAACAGTTGTCCTTCGTGCCCACGATGACGCTGGAGCGTGCCGCAGCGGAAATGGTTACGTATCGCAGTTGAGGGACGAGCCGCAGTTCGACCCGATTAAGCCCGCGTCCCCCGGTGCTGGCAAATATGAGTCGACATGAAGAAAGGCTACGACTATTGCGAGTCGCTCTAGTAAGGTAACCATTCAGGTCGCGGGTTGGGGTGGCTGCCATGGGTTGCCGGTGATGGCGTCGCGTAGCGCGGTGAGCACGTCGTGCTGATGCTTGCGGACAGTGCTGATGTAGCTGCGGACGCGCAGCCAGTTCGTGGCGCCGGTGCTGGCCCGATGGCATCCGCTGATCTTGAGCTGGGTCTTGACCGGTCTCAGATCCCGTTCGCTTCCGTTGTTGGTGAACGGGACGGTCAGGTCGTGGGCGAATCTCAGGATCTGGTCTTGGCGGTCACGCATACGTTCGAGCAGGTTGCGGGCCTTGCTCTGTCTGCGGCCAGCGGCGCGGGGGTGGCTGGCCAGTCCGACCAGGACGGCGTGGCGGAAGCGGACGAGTTCGGGTTCGCGATGTCGGCTGCGATCGCCGACAGGCCGGCGTCACGGGCGGCGCGGGCGGCGGTGTTGAGCGCGAGCAACGCCTGACGGGCCTGGACCGGCCACAGCAGGTCCGGGTCGGTTTCGCTGACCGCGACCAGCTCGCGCAACAGATGTGCCCCGCACAGGGCATGGGCGGCCGGGTAGCTGTCATACACCGACAGGGCGTCGTGCATGACGGTTCCGGTGTAGCCAGGCAAGATCCCGAACGCGTCGACCGCGACCCGCCCCCGGCTCGGGTGCAGCTATCACCACCGCCAGCGACACCAACGTTGTGATCAGCGCCTCGGCCTGCACCAGAGCGTCGCCGGTCCGTGCGACCTGGGCGCTGACCCAGCCTGTCGAGACGGCCGCGCCGGTCAGGTCGGTGATCAGCAGCGCGGCGCGCTCGACCGGGACGTGCTGGAACACCACCAGGTACACCGCGATCGCCCGAAGGTTCGGTCCGTAGACCACCGGCCCGTCGACCCCGGCCGGAGCTGAGCTGGGGCGCCCGTGACCTGCCCACAGCCGCACGCCAGCCGGTGCATCCGGTGCTCAGTGACCGTGACCTTGACCAGCGGGACGTCACGGACCTGCCGGACACTGACCCCGACCGTGTCCGCGCCAGCCAGCCCGGTGCCACAGCCCTGACAGGTCGCCGGCCGGTGCTCGATGACCTCATCAGGATCAGCGACCCGATCCGATCCAGCCCAGAGCCCGGCGCGCCAGCCTGCTTACCCGGCCTACGTCCGCTGGCCCGGCGCCCGGACCGGTCCGGCTTGACGAACCCGTCCTTCGACGGCGGCATCGAGGAGTTCTGCGAGTTCATCGCCAACCGGCGGGTCAGCTCGGCGACCTGTCCGGTCAGCACCTCGACTTGGCTGGTCAGCACCGCGATCTGAGCGTCCTGCTCGGTCACGACCATGAGCAGCTGCTTGCACGAGAGCTGCTCCATCCCGGCCACACCGGCATGATTCAGACCCGGGCCCACCGCTGTCCGACGACACGCCGCAACCGAGTCACACCAGTCACAGGCGGCCAAGCCCCGACCTGCCTACCTGAATGGTTACCTAGTAAGTCCTGTTGGTTCTGGGATGAGCGGCGGATATCGGACGCATCTAGCCGCACTCGCACCATTGTTGCGGGTGGAGTTGGGCAGCAATCTACTTCTTTCTGTATACCGTGCTGGCTCCCGACGCACCAAAGAAACAGATAAACGACTAGCCCGACGTTCAGCAGGTACGTCGGGTCCCCAGCAGCCCAGAAGCCGATGGCCGTAAAGGTCCCGGCAATGCCGATCACCTCCAACGTGTTTCGCTGCTTCGGTTTGGTCCCGAAGTGCGTAACGGCGCAGATGCCATACGCCAGCAGCCACGGTGCGAGAACGATCCCGCCGAAGCCGAAGTTGTGGTAAATAGACCCCCACAGCGACGGCGGGGCGGTCCCACGCGGCGTGCCGTAGAGGACGGCGAAGATTCGGTTCGGCAGGTCGGTGCCGCGGGACCCGGGTAGCAGTCCGCTGAATGCCAGTTTCCACTCCGCGCCATTCTGCACCGGCCGGTCGTAGATGTAGCGGAAGCCCACGACCGCCGACTCCTGGTTGTCCTGCAACACTCGACCTCGGAACTCTGCGAGAGCAGCGACCGACCGACCACCCACTCCCACGTCAGGTGCGAGGTTGCTAGTAGTCCGGCCAAGTGCGAGCGTCGACACGATGATGATTGGCAGCACCAAGGCAAGCAGGAGCACGCCGCGTCGTGGGAACGCTCTCTTCTCTAACAGGTAGACGTAGATCATGCCAGTAACAGCGAACAGCACGACGGCGCCTCGCTGGCCCGTCCCAAGCAGCCCGAACAGGCTGATCCCGCCAAGGCCTATGACACCGACGGTGCGGAGCGTTTTCGCCCTGATGCAGTAGGTGACGACGACGACCGCGAGTGCCGGCAACAGGGCGTTCTTGAACTGGTTGACGTAGCCGGGAAACAGGTAACGGCTGCCAGCGTACGAGTCGATACGCAGGCCGGCCACGTCGCCACTGCCGCCTGTTGCAGCGTTGCTGATGCCTCTGAAGAGGGCGCTGTACCCGACGGCGCGGAAGTACAGGGCGACGATCGCGACTGATATCAAGACGACAACCCAGGTGTGTGCCGTCGGTCGAAACGTGGCGACCCGCAGCTGGTCCGCCGTCGGCCGTTGGCGCGATCTCCCGAGGTGGAGCAGGGCGCTCCCGGCCATGTAGCCCAGGATGGTATACGTGATGACTATCGAGTAGACGCGGTCAGCAGGGCGGGCTGGGTCGAGCAACGGCAGTGACCCCACGGCCATGAGTAGCTGGATGTAGACGAAGACGCTGTCGGCCGTGAGCAGCCCCGTCCGCCGGATGACGCCGAAGAAGTACAGGCAGAAGGCAGCCAGGATTGGGAGGGTGAGCCAGGTCATGCGCCCCATTGAACAGCCTCCGCCGCCGGCCAGGGCCTCGGCAAAGTTGATCTGTCTGTTGCACGATCATGGCGAGTGCGCGGCCGGGTGACGTCTGACGGTTACGGCAGGCTGCGGCGATGTTGCTGCCTCGGCCCGCCGGTGCAGGCGGTTCGCCAGGGAGCGCAGCATTGCCAGGACGGCCGTGCCCTGCCCGGTACGGATCTGTGAGAGGTCTTCGGTGAAGGTGACGTCGCGGCCCAGCCGGTTCTCGATGCCCCAGTGTGCCGCAGCGCGACAGCGATCTCGGCGGCGGTCATCTGGTCGACGGTCAGGTCGGTGATCGCGCAGACGGTCTCGGAAGACCAGCGACGGCTGTCCGTCTTGTGGCTGCGGCGCTGGACCCGCAGAGCGAGCTGCGCGCCGGGAAGCCGATGCCCGCAGCGACCGCGGTCAGCTTGACGGATCGGGTCCGATCCGGCCGTGGCCCTTGTCGCTGGTGGTCCGCGATGGGCACGTCGGTCCAGGGCAGCGCCCGCAGCTGGTGCAGCAGGGTTGGGCTGGTTGCCTTTGACGGTCAGCAGCCAGTGCGCCCCGCGGCCGGTCAGGTCGGTGACGTGGCCACGTTGGTGTACAGCGCGTCAGCGGCACGACTCGGCGATCACCAGATGGGGCGTCGCTCCGGCCAGCACCGCGCACACCGCGATCCCCAGCACCGACCCGCACCGGCGCCGCACCCCCCGGCGCGCGCGGGTCGACCACGGACGACAACAGCGCCAACACCCCGCCGGCACCGACGCCGGCTCGTCGGGCGGCACCTGGCACTGGTCAACGGCGGCAGGGATGAGCGAGACTGCGGACACGGGCACGGCACCTGTTCGGTCGATCCTGCTGGCGTAGGAACCATGATCGCCAGCGGTGCCGTGTCCGTACGGCTTCTACACCCTCACCGGCGTGTCACCCCCGCGACACGCCAAAGATCACGACTTTGCCGGGGCGTGTGTCACGAACATCGAAGGGAGTCCTCATGCGGTAGGCGGGACTCGTGGTTGATGGTGCTGTCCAGGAGATGAAGGTATGGCCCTTCGGAGTCGCCTGCGGGGGTGGCTTCAAACCGCCTCGTGCTGCGTTGGCTGAAGACCGTCGTGGTGAGCGACGAGGAAAAGGCATCCGTGAGGTGTCAGGTGGGGATCGAATCGAATCGACGCAGTTCGCGTTGATCGTCCTCGGCTCTCCGATAGAAATCCTGCGATTCAGATGCTGCTGAGCGCGGACCTTAGCCAACGTTCGTCGCGGTCCAAATAACCGAACGTATCGCACAACCTTTCTGATCTTCCAAACTAGGCTCTTGCTCTGCAAATCCGCGGTCATGCTTCCCTCTCTCCAGGCCCGTCGTCACCTGGATCGCCGCCGAATCACCGATCTACTGTCTCCCAAGCTGGCCGTAGCACATGAAGATCCCGCCATCCCGTCACGCAACTAGCGGGTCACCGGCCATGCGCCGGCCATGCTGACTGAGCATCGCAAGCCACACCGTCGAGCACGTCGGCTAGCTGCCGGGCCTGGCGCACACGACTGAACCGGTCTACTTGATCAACGTGCGGAACCGGGTCATGGCAACCCGCTAGCAGTGCGCTTATGGACGCGGCGATGGCGTTGGGGTCCGCGGGTGAGACAACTGCGGTCGCGTACCCAGCCTCTTGTAGAACTGACGCGCATCCTCCTCCTGGCTCTACACACGCGATTATTGGTCGACGAGCCATCATGTACTCGAACACCTTGCCGCTGAGGGACGACACATCTCCCGTCGGCAGAAACAACAGGAGGCCGCCCGCGGAGACTACGTAGGAGAGCGCCTCGGCGTGGGAGACGTAACCGATGAACGTAACGACGTCGTCGAGTCCGGAAGCATCCACATCAGACTGTGCGGATTCGTAAACTTGCCCTACCACGAGCACCTCAAGCCGTTCGCGCTCAACTTCTGTCAGTGTCTGCAAGGCGGCCAGAAAAGTCAGGAAGTTGTCTCGGCGCGCTTTGTACAGAGTTCCTGTGTGAACCAGCCGAAACCTCTCCTGCGTGGTCTTGGCCGCGACAACACCCTCAAGGTCTGCAGGATCGTAACCGTTCGGGATCACGTGTATTCTGCCTGAGACCTCAGGGTACCGATCGCGGAACCGGTCGGCAAGCCACGTGCCATACACCACAATCGCTGCAGCCTTCTTCAATATAAGGCTTTCGAGTCGTCGGTGCAGTGCGCGGTGAAGTCGGGTCGGAACATGCAGATACGGATCATCCGTCCACCCGTCTCGGAAGTCCAACACGTACGGAATGCCCGTACGTTTGCCTAAGAGGTAGGCGATGATGGCGCTTGAGAACGGCCCACTGGTGGCCAGTATGACTGAGGGTCGTCGAGATCTAATTTCGGCACGTCCAGTTCGGAAAGCGAACGGAATCCAGCCAAGCTGTGCGTCTGGGAGCATCATCAGGTCACGAACCGACCTGTATATGCGCGTCAACCTCGAATCGATCTTGAACCGATGGTGCCGCACAGCTCCGTCAGCAACAGTTGCTGGGCGCCTGACCGCGAATAGACGAGCGCTCAATCTAAGGGGATCTAGAGACTCGGTTCGGACGACGTCAACGCCACCGGGTACCTCCTCCAGGAGGGAGTGGTCATAAACATAGGCGCTGATCTGCCGAACGGTGAGCACCGTCGGATGCCACCCCTGCAGAGGCAAGTACTTCACAAACTTCAGCGCCCGCTGCACGCCGGCGCCTCCGGTGGGTGGGAAGAGGTAGCTAACGAAAAGCAACGTACGGTCCGTCATGACTGCGCTTCCACTTCCTTTCGACGTCGGCAGACACGCGACCCGGCCGTTGCTTGCCGTTCGGCCATGCGATTGGACGTGACGAGGTCGCGGAGTCCGCGGGAGCGGACCTCACGTCCTACAGAGACAAGAAGCGTCCCGCCGTGTTGAGTGCTCATTCTGTTCTTGCTGGGGGGCCAAGATCGCCGGACGGAGAGGCACTTCGCGCGTGCAACGTACAACGCGCAGGACCCCGGCCGGTGGTTGCCCGTGCGACTGGGTAGCGTCGCACGCCGAGACGGTGCTGCTGCCCGAGTTCGCGGACCGGATCGGCCCGACGGCGGCGTTGGGCGAGGCCGCCGAGGGCGCTGGCCTGACAGCCACATGAGGGCACAGGAGCGCCCGGAGCAGGCCACGCCAGCCGCTCTTGACCGCCCCAGAACCGCGCAGGATGCTCCCGCGGCGGGGTGACCTTTGGTCGACCCTCACCGGTCAGACCGTCAGCAGCTCGACTGACCCGAGCTACACCACCCCAGGGGACTCACCCCTTCAGCAGTCTCCTGGCTGTCCGGCAGCGGCCCCTCGACCCTCTGACATAGCCTGTCTTGCGGCCCGCGAGCGACTACCCACTGTCGTGCTGCCTAGGCGGCAAGGAGGTTCAGCAGCCTATGCCGCGGCTCCGCTTAGCTTTCAACCGCCTGAACGCTACGCGACGCGGGTTCATCTCGATTGTTGGAGCTACGGCCGCTGGCCAGGTGGTGGCGCTCGTCGCGGCACCGGCATTGACGCGCTTGTTCACGCCCACGGACTTCGGGTTGTACGCGGTGCTGGCAGCCTTGGTAACGGTGGCGGGAACCGTCTTCGCCTTCCGCCTAGAAGCCGCGATTGCGTTGCCCGAAAAGGAATCTGCTGCGTACGGACTCGTGGCGGGCGGCTTCCTGGCCTGTGTCGCTGGCGCGCTAGTCGGCACCGCCGGCGTGGCGGTCGCGGGTGATCGCCTGGCGAGCATGCTCGGTCAAGCAGACCTTATGCCGTGGTTGTGGCTAGTCCCTCTGGCGTCTGCGCTGATGAGCAGCTACTTGATCCTCAACCAGTTGGCAATCCGACAACGGCGGTACCAAGCCGTGGCGAGACGCAACGTAGTTCACGCCACAACAATGGTGGTGACGCAGGTAGCTGCCGGCGTCCTCGGAATTAAGTCGGCCGGATTGTTCCTCGGCCTGCTCCTCGCGCACGGTGTCGGGGCCGCGAGCCTCACGCGGGGCTCTGGCTTGACCACGGTCGCCGCTCGGGAAGGTATAAGGCCGTCACAGGTGCGCCGTGTCCTCCGGCGTTACAGGCGCCACGTGATCCTCCTGACGCCCTCGGGTTTGCTGAACGTCATGGGACTTCAAGCTCCGGTGATCCTTTTCGCCTACCACTATGGTTCCCAAGTCGCAGGCTGGCTAGGCCTCACGCAGCGCGTGCTGGCTTTGCCGGTGGCGCTGATTGGTACGGCAGTGGCGCAGGTCTTTCTGGCAGAGTTCGCAGCCGTCGCGAAGACGGATCTGCACCGAGCTCTGCGGCTATTCACGCGGGCGTCACGCGCGCTCGTACTTGCCTCATCGGTGCTGCTTGTTTTAGTTCTTTTCGCCGCTCCTGCGGCCTTTTCATTGATCTTCGGGGAGGCATGGGCACCAAGCGGCCAATATGCACGGGCGCTCGCGGTGGGCCTCGCCGCACAGATGATTGGATCCCCGCTTTCGCAGACGCTTATCGTGCTCGAGCGCCCTGGCATGCAGCTGGCCTGCGACGCTCTGAGGCTCGCTGCTGTCTCCGCCGCTGTCTACGGCGCTGCCTGGAGCGAAGCCTCAGCGGCGTCGGCGGTGTGGATCCTCGGAGGGGCGTCAGCAGCTGTCTACGCGCTATCGTGGTGGTTGAGCTACCGATGCTTGGTGAGGGCAACTGCAGCGGCGGGCCGACGGCGCAGGTGACTCGACAGATCCCCAACGCATTTGGCTTCACACGCCGTAGATGGTTCGTGCTTCCCCCGAGAGAAGGAATGGGCGGGCCATGAAGGTTCTCAGCGTCGTCGGAGCTCGTCCGCAGTTCGTGAAGCTCGCCCCCATCGCGACCGCTATGTCGAAAGACGAGATCCAGCACGTCATCGTTCACACAGGGCAGCACTACGACCCAGTGATGTCCGACGTATTCTTCACGAGTTTGGGCATCCCAACTCCCGACGTTCACTTCGGCATCGGTTCAGGGACGCATGCTTCCCAGACCGGCGCCATGCTGATGGCACTTGAGGCGGTGATGGAGCAGGAACGTCCTGACTGGACGCTGGTTTACGGCGACACGAACTCCACGCTAGCGGCCGCCCTAGCCGCTGTGAAGATCCATCTCCGGGTAGCTCATCTGGAGGCGGGTTTACGATCCTTCAATCGACGGATGCCAGAAGAGCACAATCGTGTATTGACCGATCACGCAGCAGATATCCTGCTCGCGCCGACCGATGTCGCGATGCAACATCTGATCAACGAGGGCTTAGGGGCGCGCGCCATCAAGGTTGGCGACGTCATGACCGACGTCTGCTTTCAAACGCGCGACGCCGTCGTCGGAATGCCGGCTAAACTGCCCGAGGAGGTCGGTGCCGACGAGCCTTACATAGTTGCGACCATTCATCGAGCGGACAACACAGACAACAGGGAACGCCTGCTTGCGATCGTTTGCGCACTGCAAAGTTTGTCTGCGCCGGTCGTGCTGTTGGCTCACCCCCGGCTGGTGGCGCGAGCGGCCGCTTTCGGGTTAGAACTGAACGGGGGGGCGGTCCATGCGGTTGCGCCGCTGGACTACCTTCAGATGGTTCGGCTTGTGCTAGGTGCCGCCGGTGTGGTCACTGACTCTGGCGGCCTCCAGAAGGAGGCGTACCTGCTGGGCGTTCCCTGCGTGACATTGCGCAGCGAAACGGAATGGGTGGAGACTATCGAGGACGGGTGGAACATCCTCGACCCTGACCTAGTACATGTGCATGGGCGCGCGTTGCGTCCTAAGCCGGCAGCGCCCGTCGCACAACCCTTCGGGGATGGCTTAGCCGCTGCGCGGGTTGTGGCGACGTTGCGTGACCGCACTGGCTGAGCCGCTCTGCGGCACCAAGCGTCGCGAGCGGCCTCTTATCCCGGATCCACCGGTGCGGGTGATCGTTAGCGGCGTGCCGTAGACGTGCAGATGCCCTCTGAGCAGGGACGATCGGTCTTGCGACGGACTGATCGGACCAAGCAGAGAGGGCATCTGACAGGTGCGAGCAAACCACGAGCTCAGCCGGGTCTCGGTGAGCTTCGACGAGACGAATTTGGTGCCGAACGCGGGGCTGCTCCCGGCTGCGGTCCTGGCGCAGCGGATCGACTTGGGCGGACTTATCGACCAGCGACTGCACCTGGCCACGCACGGCGCGAACAGCGGCGCGAAGGCGCTGTCGGTCATCGGGTCGATGCTGGCCGGTGGGGACAGCATCGAGGACGTCGCTGTGCTGCGGGCCGGCGCAGCGAGGTAGTAGAACGGCTTCCAATAGTCCCCGGTCGCCTCCATCACCACCAACGTGACCCGCTCGGCGATCAGATGCTCACGCAACGCCAGCACCTGATTGGTCACCGACCCCAGGTCGTCACCGTCGACGTCGCCGCTGCGCGCCCCGCACCGCCGACCCGCACGCAGACCTTCGCGTCACGCTTGGACACATCCAGCCCCGCGCACCGCGGATGCACAAGATCCATGGCACTCTCCCTTCCCGCTCGATCCTGATCGACAGGTGTCCGTCCCGGGGAGGGCAAGGAAGATCCAGAAGTCTGACGCTCGTGCTCGAAGGCAATAATCCACGGTTCCCGTGGCAGCCCCCCACCACCATGCTGACCTACAGGCTCGCAGGCACTACAGAGCTTTCGGTGTCTGACCGGAACGGACCCGCCCAGCGTCCTCGCCGATCCCGGTCTTGACCAGAGCCAACGCGCAACCGCAGCCCGCCAGCCAATCTTCGCGAGCCACGGCGAGCCCGAAGGGCTTTCAGATGCTGACCTGCGGTTTCCCCACCAGGGTGGGGCGCACGACGTCTTCCTTGCGCACTGCCCGGAGCGCGTCTTGCCTGGCCGGATCATGATTGAGATGGTCACCAATGACCGCGTCATCGGCGGCATGACACGGGCGTGCGCAGAGAAGGCCGCCGCGGTCTACAAAACGTTTTCGCAGGGCGAGCTGCTCCTCACCGACGCTGACAGCGCCGAGATGGCCAAGCTTGTCGAGAACGCGTATCGAGATGTCAACATCGCATTCGCGAACGAGTTCTCGCTCATCTGCGAGCAGCTGCAGCTCGACGCGTGGGAGGTCATCGAGCTGGCCAACCGCCACCCGCGCGTCAACATCCTCAACCCCGGGCCGGGCGTGGGCGGCCACTGCATTGCGGTGGACCCCTGGTTCATCGTGTCCGCCGCGCCGGACGCCGCCAGGCTGATCCGCACGGCTCGCGAGGTCAACGACGAGAAGCCCCGCCACGTCGCCCGGCAGGTCATCGAGAAGGCCGGGCGGTTCGTCTCGCCGACGATCGCCTGCCTCGGCCTGGCGTTCAAGGCCAACATCGACGACCTGCGGGAGAGCCCGGCGGTCGACATCGTCGAGCACGTGGCGAAGGAGCTGCCGCAGGTCACCGTCCTGGTGTCCGAGCCGCACGTGGAGTGCCTGCCGCCGAGCCTGGAGGGATTCGAGAACGTCACGCTGACCTCGGCTGCGGCCGCGGTCGAGGCGGCGGACATCGTCGTCCTGCTGGTCGACCACGACAGCTTCAAGTCGTTCAACCGCAGCATGCGCGACCGCGACGTTGGTGCTGCGCGCGGACTCGGCGTTCTTCCAGTCCGACGTGATCGCGGCGGTGCTGCGCCGCAAAACGCGCTTCTCGATCACCGCCCGCCTCAATGCGCCCGTCCGCAAGGCGATCGAGGCCATCGCAGCGAACGCGTGGACGCCGATCAAGTACACCAACGCCGTCTGGGACGAGCACGCCCAGGCTTGGATCAGCGACGCTGAGGTCGCCGAGATCCCCTTCACCGCGTTCGGTTCCCTGGCCAAGGACAAGCAGGTCACCGCCCGGCTGATCGTGCGGCGGGTCCCGGACGTCAACCCCGCGAACCAGAACCCGCTGTTCACCGTCTACCGCTACCACGCGGTGTTCACCGACAGCACGCTGCCGATGCTCGAGGCCGAGAGCGCACATCGCGGCCACGCGATCGTCGAGCAGGTCATCGCCGACCTGAAGAACGGGCCGATCGCGCACCTGCCCTCGGGGTCGTTCACCGTGAACAGCGCCTGGCTGGTCTGCGCCGCGATGGCGTTCAACCTCACCAGCAGCGCCGGGGTCCTCGCCTCGACCTTCCACGCCAAAGCCACCACCGGCACCATCCGCGCGCAGCTGATCAACGTGCCCGGCCGGCTCGCGCGCTCCGCCCGACGGCTCGTGCTGCATCTGCCCACCGACTGGCCCTGGGAGACCGCCTGGACGCAGCTGGCCACCGCCGCCCGAGAAGGTCCACCCCTCGCGGCCTGACCCATCCACCCCGTCCGCGAGGACCGACCAGGAGCAGCACGTGGAGACCACCGGCCCGCCCGGCCCCACGGCCATGCCCTCAGCCCAGCGACAACGCTGCCGCCGATCTCGCAGCCTCAGCGATCAACGGACGGTGGATCCGGGCTAAGCCAGGGGCTAAGCCGACGCGCTGCGCAAGATCGCGTTCGCCCGGCGCAGCTCCTTGTTCTCGCGCTCGAGCTCAGCCAGCCTCTGAGCCTCGCTCGTCGTGGTCCCGGGGCGCGCCGGGCAGGTCTGCAGCGGTGAGAGTCAACGTGATCAACCTGTTCTCGCCCTGTGCGGGAGGGAGAAGGTGCTACCGAGGGTGTCTCACGTCAGCCTGACGCACAGGGCCGATCGCCGGCGTCTACCTCGGCCTGGGTCACCCAGCCGCGCAACGTGTCGACGTTGATCCCGAGCTGAGTGCCGATCCGCGTGCACGCACCCGGCCGCGTCGCCGAGTCGCTCTTCGCGTCGATCACCATGCGGATCTCTCGCTCCCGGAGCTCGTCCGGGTACTTCCGTGGTGCCGCCATGCTTGATCCTCCGTGGCTTGATGGTCTCCATCAAACCCGGCACTTGACAGACCGACCATGCGGCCGACCTGCTGCTCGCTCCCACGGATGTGGCCATGGAGCACCTGGCCCGAGAGGGTCTCGCGGAGCGCGCCATCAACGTCGGCGACGTCATGACGGATGTCTGCTTCCGGACGCGAGACGCCGTCCCCGACCGACCTCCGGCGCTGCCGGACAGGATCGATCCTGACCGGCCGTACCTGGTGGCGACCATCCACAGGGCTGACAACACCGACGACGCAGACCGGCTGAGATCTGTCATCAACGTCCTCCGCGACCTCGACGCCCCCGTGGTCCTCGTGGCGCACCCTCGACTCGTCTCCCGGGTGTCGGCCTTCGGAGTCGAGCTGGGCGGAGGGTCAGTCGTTGCCGTTGCGCCCCTGGGATACGCCGACATGGTGCATGCCGTCCTGCGATCGGCCGGAGTGGTCACCGACTCGGGCGGCCTGCAGAAGCAGGCCTTCCTGCTGGGTGCCCCGTGCACGACTCCAGAACTCCTGACATGGGCCGGTCCGGAGACGGCCACTCCTTCGTAACTGTAGGCCTTTTCGGCGTGTCGGTGAGTTGTTACCGCGGCTACTTGTGAGATCATTGTCTTATGGTCAAGCGGGGCG
>JAABUN010003293.1_pt1 | contig 25453 bp, 29 predicted proteins | sample 5559311 | NCBI WGS metagenome assembly JAABUN01 (sample SAMN10711877, study PRJNA513370) | rock metagenome | isolation source: Antarctica rocks | place: Antarctica: Victoria Land, Siegfried Peak sud
CCGGCATGATCAGCCCCGGCGGTACCGCTGTCCGGCGACACGCCGACACGCAGCCACACCAGCCTCACCAGTCACACCGCACCGGCCCGGCCCACGTCCAGCCCAGCGACGACCTGAATGGTTACCCAGGCTCAGACGCTGTGCCAAACTGGCAGGTACGCCGTTCGCGGCCCTTGTGGGACACGTCGATGCGTGGATCGAAGCCATCGTGTGGAACCGAAACGACGTCGCCCACCATCTCGGCCGGCAACATCGAGGGACATCGTCGGTTCAACTCTACCTGGGGCAGTCTACCTACTGGCTCTAATCGTGTGCGTCATGCTGCGCGAGGCGAGCGCGCCCGAGAGCGTGTTCGAAGGCATCTTTGGTAGCGAACACGTCCGCCACCTCGGCCGGAAGGTGCGAGCCGCAGTGACCGCCCACGGCAACCGTTCGACCAACTGAGCTCGGTCAACCCGCCGCGGCGGCGAGCAGCCGGGCCAACTCGCGCGGGGCGCTGAACATCGGCCAGTGGCCCGAGTCGATGTCGACCAGCTCGACGTGCCGGGCTTGGGCGAGCTCAGGCAACTCGCCGGCGTCGATCCACTCCTGCGCCTGGGCGGGCGTGTACTCCGGGCAGACCATGACGACCGGCACGTCGAACCGCCGCTCGTCGCGCAGCCGCACGACGCCGCGCGTGACGCCCTCGGGCACGGTGACGGCGAGGCCCTCGATGCGGCGGCGCATGGCGTCGTCGAGGTCGGCGGCGTCCGGCCCCTCGAACGGCTCCCAGCCGGGGAAGGGCACGACCCCGTCAGTCGGGGCAAAGGCGTCCAGGTAGCGCTCGCCGTCCAGCGTCGGCGCCCCGCCGATGAGCACGACCTTGGCCACCTGCTCCGGTCGGGCGTCGGCGGCGAGCCAGGCCAGCGACACCGCGGCCGAGTGCCCGACGACCATCGGCCGCTCGGCCGCGTCGACGGCCGCGACGACGGCTGCCACCTGATCGTCGAGCGTCGCCGACGTCGCGCCGTCGCCCTGCCCCGGCAGGGTCAGCGGCACGGCGCGGTGGCCGAGGGCCGCCAGCTCGGGGACGACGTCGTCCCACGCAGATCCGTCGAGCCACAGCCCAGCGATGAGCACGATGTCCATGGACGTCTCCTCTGTTGTCGATCGGTCTGGATGCGACCGTAGGACCGGTTCCGGACGTTCGGCTTCCGCTTCAGCGATAGGTTGCGAGGCGTGCCGGCCGAGCCCAGCCCCACCGCCCGGGCGCTGCGCGCGCTCGAAGTGCTGCAGACCCGTCCGGGAGCGACGGCGGACGAGCTCGCGGCGCGCCTCGGCGTCACCGAGCGGGCCGCGCGCCGCTACGTGAGCATCCTGCGCGAAGCCGGCATCCCAGTCACATCGACGCGCGGCCCCTACGGGGGATACCGGCTCGGCCGCGGGATGCGCCTGCCGCCCGTCAGCTTCACCCAGCCCGAGGCGCTGAGCCTGGTGATGGCGGTGCTCGACGCCGAACCGGCCGCGGCCGACTCCGACCAGATCGTCGGCTCGGCGCTCGGCAAGGTGATCCGGGCCCTGCCCGAGGGCGTCGCGCAGCAGGCGGCGGCGTTGCGGGCGCACACCGACCACGTCCCTCGGCGCTCGGCTCGCCCAGACCCGACGCTGACGAGCGCGCTGGTCGCGGCCGTCGCCGACCGTCGGCGCATCGAGATCGGATACCGCAGCGAGTCGAGCCAGTGGCAGGGCGAGGTCGAGCCGTGGGCGGTCGTCGTCCGCCACGGCCGCTGGTACCTGCTGTGCCGCAGCCTGCGCTCGGGCGCGGTGCGCACCTACCGCGTTGACCGGGTGCAGAGCGTCGAACCGACGGCGCACGCCTTTGTCCCGCCCGCCGACCTCGACGCGGCGGCGATGCTCGAGCAGCACCTCGGCACCGGGTGGGCGTACGCGACCCGGGTGCTGTTCGACGCGCCGCTGGAGCACGTAGAGAGGTGGGTCCGGCCGCCGATGGGGCGGCTGACCGCCGACGGCGAGGGCTGCCTGCTCGTCGGCAGCACCCGCAACCCGACGATGTACGCGCAGGAGTGGCTCGCGGCCGTGCCGTTCGCCTTCCGCGTCGAGGGCGGCCCCGAGCTGCGGGCCGCCGTCGCCACGCTGCACGACCGCCTCGCCGTGAGCCTCGGCAGGCCGGCGTGAGCCGCCTGCGCCGCTTCGGCTATGCGCTCTACCTGGCCCTGGGCGTCGCCAACCTGCTCGTACCGGTCGTGGACCTGCTGGCTGGCCGTGAGGTCGCCTGGTCGCAAGGGCTGACGGGCGCCGGCTTGCTGGGCGTGCCCCTCCTCAACCGCCGCGACCGACGTCGCCGAGAGCGCGAGTGAGCAGCCTCAGTCCGTCTGCGCCCCCGGCATCCGCAGCAGCACCTTCGACGAGACGCTCGCGTCCGCCGCGAGATCGAGAGCGGCGACCGCGTCGGCGAGCGGCAGCTCGTGCGTCAGCACCGCATCGACCCGCAGGCCGGCGGCGAGCAGCTCGACGGCCAGCGCGATCTCGTCGTCGAAGCGGAACGCGCCGAGCAGCGTCAGCTCGCGGGTCGGCACGAGCGAGGCCGGCACGCCGTGGTCACCTGCGGGCGGCAGTCCCAGCATGACGACCGTGCCACCCCGGCGGGCGAGGTGCAGCGCGGCAACCAGGCCGGGCGCGGATCCGGACGACTCGACGACCACGTCCGGCGGCGGTCCGTCGGCGTGCAGCCGGGCCGCGATGTCGGCCGGGGCGAGGCCCGTGACGTCCAGCGTCCGGGCGGCGCCGAGCGCGGTGGCGACCGACAGCGCGTGCGCCGAGAGGTCGGTGGCGCTGACGTTCGCGCCGGCCGCTCGCGCTGCGGCGACGCACAGCGCGCCGATCGGACCAGCTCCGACGACGCACACCTCGAGCCCGGCCAGCGCCGAACCCCCCGCCCACCATGCAGGGTCGTACGGCGGCACCGGCACGGCAGCGCCCGAGGCGACGAGCCCGGCGACGCCGCGGCGCAGCCCGTGCAGCGCCACGCCGAGCGGTTCGGCCAGGGTCGCCCGGCGAAGGCCCAGCGCGGCCGGCAGCGCCACGAGCTGGTCGGCCCGCACCACGAGCGACTCCCTGAACCCGCCCTGGGTGTGCGGCATCGAGGCGGCCGAACCGAGATATCGCGCCCGCACGCACCGGTTAGGGTGCCCGGACAGGCACATCGGGCAGGTGCCGTCGACGGTGGCCGGATGCACCGTCACCCGCGCGCCCACCGGCAGCGCGCGCTCGCCGGCGTCCGGCCCGAGCTCGGCGACGACGCCGCTCACCTCGTGGCCGAGCACGAGCGGCTCGCGCACCCGGAAGTCGCCGACCGCGCCGTATCGGTAGTAACTGAGGTCGGACCCGCAGATGCCGCCGTAGGCGACCGCCAGCCGCACCTGACCCGGCTCCAGGGCGGCGGCCGGTCGGGGCTCGACGCTGACGTCGCCCGCGCCGTGCGCGACGAGCGCCTGCGAGCCCGTCACACGACCGCCGTCATGCCGCCGTCGACGTGCACGACCTGGCCGTTGACGAAGCGCGCCGCGGGCGAGGCGAGCCAGATGCAGGTGCCCACCAGGTCGTCGACGCTGCCCCAGCGACCGGCCGGCGTCCGGCCGCGCACCCAGGCGTCGAACGCCTCGTCGTCGACGAGCGGCCGGGTCAGGTCGGTGACGATGTAGCCGGGCGCGAGCGCGTTGACCTGCACCCCCGACGGTGCCCACTCCGCGCACATGCTGCGGGTGAGCCCGGCAAGGCCGGCTTTGCTGGCGGCGTAGGCGGCGATGCCAGGCCGGGCGAGCGCGGTCTGCACCGAGCCGATCGTGACGATGCTGCCGCCGCCGCGCGCGACCATCGAGCGGGCGACGCCGCGGCACACGAGGAAGGCCGCGGTCAGGTTCGTCGCGAGCACCCGCTCGAAGTCGGCCGCGGCAACCTCGAGCAACGGCTCGCGGTGCGTGACGCCGACGTTGCAGACCAGCACGTGGATGTCGCCGAGCGCGTCGACGGCGTCGGTGACGGCCTGCTCGTCGGTGACGTCGAACCCGCGCGCCAATGGCTCGGGCGCACCGGCCGCCTGCGCTGCGGCCGCCACCGGTGGCAGGCCCGCGTCGGCGCTGTCCTGCGTACGGCCGTGCACGACGACGCGGGCGCCGGCCGAGGCGAGCCCGACGGCCAGCGCCCTGCCGATGCCGCGCGAGCTGCCGGTGACCAGCGCGGTGCGGTCGTCGAGGGAGAACATCCGCGGCGCGGGCATCAGGCGTCTCCCGACAGCATCCTGACGATCTCGACGACCCCGCTGTGGTCGAGATCGCCACGTCCGGTCCAGCGCATCGCGCCGAACAGCTGGTCGACCAGCGCGGCCACCGGCATCGCGACACCTTCTTCCCTCGCAGCCTCGAGCACGAAGCCGAGGTCCTTGTGCTGGAAACGGGCGGCGCCGCCGGGCGCGAAGTCGCCGTCGACGTAGCGGGGGCCCTTGTCGGCCAGCGCCCGGCTGCCGGCCAGGCCCCCGCCGAGCAGGTCGAGCAGGTCGGCGGTGTCGAGGCCCGCGTGCGTGCCGAGGGTGACGGCCTCGGCGAGCGCGGCGAGGGTCGTCGCGACGATCACCTGGTTGCAGGCCTTGGCCACCTGCCCGGAGCCGACCGGCCCGAGGTGGCGCACCGTGCCGCCCAGCACGTCGAAGACCGGTCCCAGCGCCTGCACGGCGCCGTCCGGCCCGCCGACCATGACCGACAGCGTGCCGTCCCGGGCACCCTCCACCCCTCCGCTGACCGGTGCGTCGACCACCAGGTGGCCGCGCGCGGTCACCGTCTCAGCCCAGGAGCGAAGCCGCGGCGGCGACACGGTGCCCATGACGACGACGGTCGTGCCCGGCTCGGCTTGCGAGAGCGCACCCTCGTCGCCGTCGCAGACCGCCACCACCTCGGGCAGGTCGGGCAGCACCGTCAGCACCGTCCTGGTCTGCGCCCCCACCTCGGCGGGCGAGTCGAGCCGGCGCACCCCGGCCTCGGCCAGCTCGGGAGCGAGCTCACCGGAGCGCGTCCACGTCAGCACGTCGTAGCCGGCGCGGGCCAGATTGGCGGCCATCGGCCCGCCCATCCGTCCGGGCCCGAACAGGCCCAGGGCCTCGGTCACGTCCACCTCGGGTGGCTGAGCACCGACGAGTCGACGAGGTGCTCGGGCGCCTTGCCGCTCGTCGCCGCGAGCACCGCGTGCAGCGCGCTGCGGCCGTTGCCGAGCGCCATCTCGGCCGTCCACGACAGCGCGTGCGGCGACAGCACGACGTTGCGCAACGTCGTGAGCGGTGAGTCGACGGGCAGCGGCTCGGTCTCAAACACGTCGAGGCCGGCGCCGGAGAGCCGGCCGTCCTGCAGCGCCGCGACGAGCGCATCGGTGTCGACGAGGGGGCCGCGGGCCATGTTGACCAGGATCGCGCCCGGCTTCAGCGTCGCCAGCGCCTGCTCGTCGATAAGGTGGTGCGTCTCGGAGGTCAGCGCTGCGGTGAGCACGACGACGTCGCTGCTGGCGAGCAGCTCGTCGAACGCGACGAGCCGGGCGCCGAGGCTCGCGGCGTGCTCGGGGCTCGCGTGCGGGTCGTGGGCGAGCGCCGTCACCTCGAAGGGCGCCATCAGGCGCAGCACCTCCGAGCCGATGTTGCCCAGGCCCACCATGCCGACGCTCGCGCCGGTGAGGCCCTGACCGTGCCAGCGGGTCTTGTCGCCCCACCGCCCCTCACGCACGAGCGCGTCCTTGACGACGAGGTTGTGCTGCACGGCGAGCACCATCGCGAGGGTCGCGGCGGCGACGGGCCGGCGCGCGCCGTCGGGCGTGATCGTCACCGCGACGCCGGCCGCCGTGCAGGCCGCGACGTCGACGCTGTCGTAGCCGACGCCGAAGCGCGCCACCAGGCGCAGCCGCTCGACACCGTCGAGCGACGCGGCGTCGACCTTGGACGAGCCGACCAGCACGGCATCCAGGCCCTCGAGGTCGGCAGGGGTGAGCGCGCCGCCGGAGTCGTCGAGGAAGGCCCACTCGACGTCGTGCCCGGCGAGCTCGGACAGGCCGATGTCGCCCCAGCTGGTCGGGCCGTCGACACCGTCGACGGGGCGGAAGTCGGCCGTCACGCCGAGCCGGGCGGTGCTCACAGCATCGCCAACGGGTTCACCGGCGAGCCGGTGCCGCCCGGCACGACCAGCGGTGCGACGACGAGCAGGAAGGTGTGCCGAGCCTGCTCCCGGCAGGCGAGGGCAAGCCGCTCGAGATCGAGGTTGTCGAGCAGCGGGATGCCGAGCGCCGTGAGCGCCAGCACGTGCACCGGCGAGGAGACGCCCTCGACGGGTGAGGGGCGCACGTCGCTATCGCCGTCGCCGCCGAGCAGCGCGATGCCGCGCTCGGCGACCAGCTCCATCGCGCTGGGGTGCAGCCCCGCGCTGCTGGCGTCGGGGTTCCACGGCCCGAGCGCCGCGCGGCGCGCGACGTGACCCGAGCGCAGCAGCAGCGCGTCGCCGGGCGAGAGCTGCACATCGAGCTCCTTCTCGGCGGCCAGCAGATCGTCGGCGTGCACAGCGGTGCCCGGGTCGAGCCAATCGACGCCCCGCGCGTGCGCGGCGTCGACGAGCACCCCGCGGGTGACGACCCCGGTGGCGAGGTCGGACACCGGGAAGTGGCTCGAACCGTTCGAGCTGACCACCTCGCGGCTGATCGCGCCGTCGTGCAGCCGGCCGCGGTAGGCGATGTGGCACAGCGCATCGAGGTGCGTGACCGCCTTGCCGTGGTAATCGAGGCCGATGAAGTCCTTGTTGGCCGTCGGCTCCGGGCCCTCGATGTCGGTACGGTCGACCATGTGGTGCAACGCCGGGCGGGCGTTATCCGGCGCGGGATGGCGGTTGATCGGCAGCGCGAGGCTCACCACCTGCCCGGTGCGCACGAGCCGGGCAGCCTCAAGGCGAGCAGCGTCGTCGAGGGCTGACAGCGCACCGTAGCCCGTGCGCGGCCCGACCGATCCGGCGAGCCGGTCGTAGAGCGCGTCGAACTCCGCCGTGCTCATCGCCGGGCCGTTCGCCATGATCGCGGTGTCGGCGCTCATCACTCTCCAAGCGGGCGGGGCCGGTCGGACCGCGTCCGCGTGGCACGGGGACCACGCCGCTGCACGACCGACAGTCGATGGATGGCGGCCGGAACGTACCACCGGCTGGACACATGCCCATAGGCTGACCACAGGAGGCATCATGATCGCCCAGCAGCAGGACAGCGCACCGGCTGCGTTCAGCCCCGCACCCGCTGTGACGAGAGCGGCCGCCATCCTTGACCTGCTCGCTGCATCGGGCAGCGCCATCCCGCTGTCGGACCTGGCTCGTCAGCTCTCGCTGCCGAAGTCCTCGACGGCCAACATCTGCCTCGCGCTGGAGGCCGCCTCGCTCGTCACCCGCTCGGAGGCCGGCTTCACGCTCGGCCGCAAGACCGTCGAGCTCGGCGGGGCGTACCTGGCCGGCATCGACCAGGTACGGCAGTTCTACGCGCTGTGCGCCGACAGCCCCCGGCTGGGTCAGGAGACCGCGCGCGTCGCGGTGCTCGACGGGCTCGATGTGCTGTATCTGGCCCGCTACGACGGTCGTCAGCCCTTGCGCCTGACCGCTGGCATCGGCGACCGGTTCCCCGCCTCCTGCACGGCCACCGGCAAGATCCTGCTCGCGCAGCTGCCGCCCTCGGTGCTCGAGGACCGGCTGTCCGGGGTGCACGCGCTGCCTCGGCTCACCGAGCGCTCGCTCACCTCGGTCGCCGAGCTGCAGGCCGAGCTCGAGCGCACCCGCACCCGCGGCTACGGTCTGGACGACGAGGAGACGACGCCGGGCATCACCTGCCTGGCCGTCGCCGCGCCCGGACCGCGCACCGACTCGGCGGCGATGGCGGTGAGCGTCACGATCCTCACCGCGCGGCTCGACGAGGGCGTCCAGATGGCGCTGCTCCAGGAGCTGCACGCGGTGGCACGGGGGCTGGACAACCCGCTGCTGCCGTCGCCGGGGTAACCGAGCCCTTGTCAGGATGCTGAACGGCGTCCATAGTGCTGGGCATGGGTGACTCGGACCACAGCGGTGCCGAAGCACTTGTCCACATCCGCGGGCTGACGAAGCGCTTCGGTGCGACCCTCGCGCTGGACGACGTAGACCTCGACGTCCGGGCCGGCCGCGTGCTGGCCCTGCTCGGTCAGAACGGCGCCGGCAAGTCGACGATCATCAAGGTCCTCGCCGGCGTGCACACTCCCGACAGCGGCACCATCACCGTGGGCGGCGACCCGCTCGACAGCTCCTCCGCGCAGCGGCGGATGGCCTTCATCCACCAAGACCTGGGCCTGGTCAACGAGCTGAGCATCGCCGAGAACGTCGCACTCGGCACCGGTTTCCCCCGCCACCGCGGGCTGATCTCCTGGAAGGCGGTGCGCCGCCAGGCCGAACGCGCGCTCGCGCTGGTCGGCGCCGACCTGGATCCGGACACCGATGTCGGCGACCTGTCGCGCACCGAGCGCTCGCTGGTGGCGATCGGTCGCGCGCTAGTGGTCGACTCCGAGGTGCTCGTGCTCGACGAACCCACCGCGAGCCTGCCGGTCGACGAGACGAAGCGGCTGTTCGACGTGCTGCGCTCCCTGCGCGACAGCGGGCTCGGCCTGGTCTACGTCTCGCACCGCCTCGACGAGGTCTTCGAGATCGCCGACGACATGGTGGTGCTGCGCGACGGCCGGGTGGTCGGCGCCGGGCCGATGGCCGAGCAGTCGTCCGGTGGCGTCGTGCGCCTGATCGTCGGCCGCGAGCCGCCAGCGCCCCGGCAGGCGGCCGACATCGCCCTGGACGCCGAGACGGCGCTGCACCTCGTCGACATCGTCGGCGAGCGGGTCGGGCCGGTGACGCTCTCGGTCGGCCGCGGCGAGATCGTCGGACTGGTGGGTCTGGCCGGCGCGGGCATGGTCGAGCTGGGCAGAGGGGTCGCCGGCGCGCTGCCGATGTACTCGGGGACCGTCGAGGTCGGCGGCACGCCGCAGGAGCACGGCGACCTTCGCGACGCGGTCGCGGGGGGCATCGCCCTCGTCACGAGCAACCGGCTCGAGGAGGGCCTCGGCCCGTCGCTGACGGTTCTCGAGAACCTGCTGCCGAACCCGCAGCTGCGCGGCCACGGCACCCTGCAGCCACTGTTCGCCGGGCAGCAGCGGCACGAGGCCGACACGCTCGTCGACACCTTCGGCGTGCAGCCGCGCGACCCCGAGCTGCCCGTCACGGCGCTGTCAGGCGGCAACCAGCAGAAGATCGTCATCGGCCGCTGGCTGTCTACCGACGCCGCCGTGCTCATCCTCGAGGAACCGACCGCCGGCGTCGACGTCGGCGCCAAGGCCGACGTGTACGCCCTGCTCGACGCCGCGCTCGAGCGCGGCGTCGGGGTCCTGCTCGTGTCCACCGACGTGGAAGAGGTTGCCAACGTGTGCCATCGGGCGCTGGTGTTCAAAGACGGACTGGTCGTCGAAGAGCTGGAACGCGATCAGCTGTCGGTCGCCCGGCTCGTCGCCTTCTCCTCCGGTGCGCAGGAGGTCGCGTGAGTGCTCCAGGACGCACCGAGCAACGGGTGGCCGACAGCCCGCCTCCCGCGCGAAAGAAGCCCAAGCGCTCCGGCGGAGTGGGCCATCTCATCGGCACCTGGGGCATCCCGGCCCTGGTGGTGATCCTGTTCGTTGCCTTCTCGATCCTGCGGCCGGACACCTTCCCGACAGGCGCGAACGTGCGCTCGATCATGGCCAACCAGTCGATCCCGGCTCTGCTCGCGCTCGGGGCGACGGTGCCGATCGTGACCGGCCGGTTCGACGTCTCGATCGGCTACGGCTTCGGCCTCGCGCACGTGCTGTGCCTCTACCTGATCGTCAACCAGGGCGTCGCCTGGCCGATCGCGGCGCTGCTGACGGTGCTGCTCGGGCTGGTCGTCGGCCTGGTGAACGGCTTCCTGGTCGAGCTGGCTCAGATCGACTCCTTCATCGCCACGCTCGGCACCGGCAGCGTGCTGTTCGCCGTCTCCGGCGCACTGACCGGCGGCGGACGCATCGTGCCGGGGGCCGACGGCCTCCCGGCCGCCTTTACGAACCTGGTGAACTCGCAGTTCCTCACCCTGCCGGTGGCCTTCTGGTACGTGCTCGCGCTGGTCGCCGTGCTCTACGTCGTGCTCCAGCACCTGCCGCTGGGCCGCTGGCTCTACGTCGTCGGGGCGAACGCCCGGGCCGCCGAGCTCGTCGCAATCCCCAAGCGGCGCGTCGTCATCTACGCCTTTCTCGCCAGCGGCGTCATCACCGCCGCAGCCGGCGTGCTGCTCGCCAGCCAGCAGCGCATCGGCAACCCCAGCGTCGGCCTGGACTACCTGCTGCCGGCTTTCGTCGGCGCGCTGCTCGGCTCGACGACCATCCGTCCCGGCCGGGCCAACGCCGTCGGCACGCTCGTCGCGGTGACCGTTCTCGCGGTGGGGCTGTCGGGCATCCAGCAGCTCGGCGCCGACTTCTGGGCGACCCCGCTGTTCAACGGCCTCACGCTGCTGGTGGCCGTGGGCCTCGCCGGCTACGCCGCCCGCCGCCGCGCGAACGCCGGCGCTGCGGTCGGCGCGGCGGCCCGCTCCGGCGCGACGGCGGACACCGAGCCTGCCAAAACCGACTGACCGCCCCGTCGACGGCCCCGGCGACGACGCCGGGGCCACGAGCAAGGAGACCGCATGACCCGCTTCCCTCTCGCCCGCCGCACCCGGCGGGTGCCCGTGCTGGCCGGCGCCCTCGTGCCCCTGGCGATGCTCGCCGCCTGCTCGCAGGGCTCGGCCACCTCGAGCGCACCGGCGGCGAGTCCCGGAGCCTCGGAGAGCGCCAACGGCCGGTCCGGTGTCGAGGCCGACTGCCCCGACGTCCTGTCGGCCGCCAAAGAGGCGGTCACCAAGGCGCGCGACACCGCCCCCGACTGGACCGGGCCCACCACCGGTCCCAAGGCCCAACCGGGCAAGTCGATCGTCTACGTCGCCGCCGATCTCACCAACCCCGGCGTCGCCGGCGTTGACGCGGGCGTGAAGGAGGCCGGCAAGGCCATCGGCTGGCAGGTCCGCGACATCGATGGCCAAGGCACGCCGGCCGGACAGCAGGCGGCCTTCAGCCAGGCGCTGACCCTCAAGCCGGACGCGATCGTCGTCGGCGGCTTCGACCCGCTGACCGCCCAGGCACAGCTGGACCAGGCGAACGCTGCCGGCATCCCCGTCGTCGGATGGCACGCCGTGGGTGAGCCCGGTCCGAGCGAGAACCCCAAGCTGTTCACCAACGTCACCACCAAGGTCCAGGACGTCGCCGAGATCAGTGCTCAGTGGATCATCGCCGACTCGGGCGGAACGGCCGGCGTCGTCATCTTCACCGACGCCAGCATCCCGTTCGCGAAGGGCAAGTCCGACACCATTCAGAAGGACCTCGAGCAGTGCTCGAGCGTCAAGGTGCTCACGACCGAGAACATCCCGATCCCGGACGCGGCGAGCCGCACCCCGCAAGAGGTCTCGACGCTGCTCGGCCGCTTCAACGACACCTGGACGCACTCGGTGGCCATCAACGACCTGTACTTCGACAACGCCGCACCGGCGTTGCGCGCTGCCGGGCGCAAGGGCGACGGCGCGCCCTTCAACGTCGGGGCGGGCGACGGCTCGTCGGCCGCGTTCGACCGGATCCGCAGCGGGCAGTACCAGGCCATGACCGTGCCCGAGCCGCTGGGGGAGCAGGGCTGGCAGCTCGTGGACGAGATGAACCGGGCCATCGCTGGCGAGCCCGCTACCGACTACTACGCCCCGGTGCACGTCACTGACACGACCAACGCCGAGAAGGGCGATCTGTACGACCCGGCCAACGACTACCGCGATGTCTACAAGAAGATCTGGGGCACGTGACCAGCCTTCGGGTGGGTATCGGCACCCCGCTGGCCGACGACCTCGTCGAGCGGGTGCGGTCGGCGCCGGATGTGCAGCTCGAGCACCCGGCGCAGCTGCTCGGCGACCAGCGGCACGTCGCCGACCACGCCGGCGACCGCAACGACGCCCAGCAGGCCGAGCTCGTCGAGGCGCTGCGCGGCTGCGAGGTGGTGCTCGGCATCCCGGACGACAGCCCCGCCGGGCTGGCCGCGCTGCTCGCACCGGGAGGCTCGGTGCGCTGGGTGCAGGCGACGGCCGCGGGCGCCGGCGAGCAGGTGCGCAAAGCCGACCTCGACGAGGACGCGCTGTCGGAAGTCCGGATCACCACCACCGCCGGGGTGCACGTCGGTCCGCTCGCCGAGTTCGCGATGTTCGGCCTGCTCGCCTTCCACAAGGACCTCGACCGGCTGCTCGAGCTGCGCGCAGAACGGGAGTGGCCATCGCGCTGGCCGATGACGCAGCTGCGCGGGCGGCGGCTGCTCGTCATCGGCATGGGCAGCATCGGGCAGGCGGTGGCCGAGCTGGCCCAGGCCTTCGGCATGACGGTGACCGGCGTGCGGCGCCGCAGCGGTGAGGTCGACGGCATCCCGGTGCGCGCCATGGACGAGCTCGGCGCAGCGGTGGCCGAGGCCGACGACGTGGTGCTCGCCCTACCCGGCACGCCCGAGACCGAAGGGTTGCTCGACGCCGGCGTGCTGGCCGCTCTGCCGGCCGGCGCGGTGGTGGTCAACGTCGGGCGCGGTTCATGCATCGACGAGGCGGCGCTCGCCGACGCGCTGCGCTCGGGGCACCTGCGCGGGGCGGTGCTCGACGTCGCCGCCACCGAGCCGCGCCCGCCGGACGACCCGCTGTGGACGCTGCCGACGCTGCTGCAGAGCCCGCACACCGCGGCGCTGTCGACCAAGGAGGACGAGCGCATCGTCGAGCTGTTCCTCGACAACCTGCGGCGCTACCGGGCCGGCGAGCCGCTCGTCAACGAGGTCGACACCGACCTGTTCTACTGAGCGGTCGCGCCCGGCTGACGATGTCTTAGCGCTGGTGCATGGTGTCGCCCTGGCGACGATGCATCCGCTCGACTTCGCGGTCGGGGCGACGCTGCCCCGGCCGGCCTGTTGCTGGCACGCGCGCTGTCACGACGGGCGGGTTTCCGGCGGTTCTGGCCCTCGGGGCTCTAGGGTGGCGCATCGTCCCGACCAGGGGACACCCGTCGTCAGGAGTGATCTGTGAACCGCACCGAGCTCGTCCAGGCCGTCGCCGAGTCGTGCGGCATCGACAGCAAGGACGTCGACGCCGTGCTCAAGTCCTTCCAGAGCGTGGTCACCGACGCGGTGGCCAAGGGCTCGGAGAAGGTTTCGATCCAGGGCTTCCTCACTTTCGAGCAGGTCGATCGCGCCGCCCGCGAGGGCCGTAACCCGGCCACCGGCGAGGCGCTGTCGATCCCGGCGAGCAAGGCCGTCAAGGTCACCGCCGGTTCGTCGCTGAAGAACGCCGCCAAGGGCTAGCAGCGACTGTCGGCCCGGCCGCAGCGGTGCGGCCGGGCCGCACTCGCTAGGCCCCGTAGGTCTTCGCGGCGCCGTAGGCGTCGGTCTGCGGCGCGGCGCGGGCGATCAGGTCGGGCAGCAGCTCGTCGAGCTCGGCAACCTCCCAGGCGCCCTCCTTCTCCGAGGCCGGTCCGATGCTCCACCCTTCGGCCACCGACACATGGCCGGCCCGCACGTTGAACACCCGTCCGTTGACCTTCGCGAGCGGCGAGCCGAGCCAGACCACCAGCGCGACGATGTGCTCCGGGCCGCCCGGGTTCTTCCAACCGGTGCGGGCCTCCAGCTCGTCGAGCCGGTCCTTGTAGCCGGTCAAGCCCTCGGTCATGTTGGTGAGCGCGCTCGGCGCGATCGCGTTGGTGAGCACGCCGTAGCGCCACAGCTCTTCACCCAGGATCTGCGTGAACGCGGCCAGCCCCGCCTTGGCCGCGCCGTAGTTTGACTGCCCGACGTTGCCGTAGATGCCCGACGGCGAGCTGGTGTTGACGATGCGCGCCACCCGTTGGTCGCCGGCTTTGGACTGCGCCCGCCAGTAGGCGACGGCGTGCTTGGTGGGACAAAAGGCGCCCCGCATGTGCACCTTGATGACGGCGTCCCACTCCTCGACGCTCATGTTGACGAACATCTTGTCGCGCAGGATGCCAGCGTTGTTGACCAGCGTGTCCAGCCCGCCGAAGCCCTCGAGCGCGGTGTCGATCAGCCGCCCGGCGCTGTCCCAGTCGCTGACGTCGTCGGTGTTCGCGAGCGCCTCGCCGCCCGCCGAGGTGATCTCTTCCACGACCGCGTTGGCGCCGTCGGCGCTGACGTCGTTGACGACCACCCGGGCGCCCTCCTGTGCGAACAGCAGGGCCTCGGCCCGGCCGATCCCGCCGCCTGCTCCGGTGATGACGACGATGCGGCCGTCGCTGCTGCTCATGGTTCTCCTTCGTCGAGGCGGCTGTACATGGGCGTGCTCCCCACAGCCTGCCGCACGCGGGCGCTGGCCAATCCGCGACGCCGAGGCTTGCCACCCGCCACTGCCCGGAGTAGGAATCAGCATGAACACGAGGCGCAACCGGCTGCCCGGCCTCGACGGTGCGCTGCTGGCCGGCTCGCTCGCGCTGCTCGGCGCGGCGCTCGTGCGCGAGCTGCGCACGCCAGAGGCCGACCGCACCTGGCAGGGCCGGCTGCTCGGGATCCCCTACGACCTGCGCCCACCGACCCCGGGCCGGCTGCGCGCGGCGTTCTGGGCGCCCGAGGACCCGCGCGTGCTCACGCCCCGCCCGGCCGGGATCGGTTGGGGCATCAACGTCGGACGGCTGGTGCGCGGCCGGCGCTGAGGCGCCGACGTCACCGCACCCGGGGTCGCCCGCGCGGCATCGAGGGCGCGAGCAGGCGGTGCTCCCGCATCGCCCGGTAGCGGTCGTACAGGGTGACCAGCAGGCTCAGCAGCAGGACGAAGAACAGCGTCACACCGGGCTGGATCTCTGCGTCGACCGACCCCGGCAGCAGCGACAGCACGGCGACCACAGCGCCGTTGGCAGCGAGCATCGCCAGGAACTGCCCGCCTGCGGTCTGCCACGAGGTACCCCGGCGGGCGAACAGCTGGCTGAGCGCGGCGTTCAGCACCGCGAACACCACGACCACCACGGCGAGCTGCGTGCCGGTGGCCCGGACCGGCAGCACCTGACCGAAGGTGATGCTGACCAGGGCGAGCAGCACCACCTTCTCGACGACCGCGCCCCAGAACGGCAGCCCGCGCACGAAGGCCGCCTTGGGGGCCGCGACGTCGCTGGGCTCGAGGTGCTTGTCGACGTCGAAGGACCAGTCCCAGTCCGGCGTCGGCAGCTTCGGCGCGACCCGGACGGCGAGCAGCCCGACGCCGGCCAGCACAGCCAGCAGCGGGACGAGCAGCCAGGGGTGGGCACCGAGCACGTCGGTCACGTCGAGCTTCGCGACGTGCAGCCAGTACTCCTGCGGCAGCTTGACGCCGATCCAGATCGCGGCCGCAGCGCCGAGCACCGCGCGGTGAGGCAGCCGGCGCGGGTCCCAGCGCACCCGCACCGCCTCGTAGGCGATCACGGCGTACTCGAAGGTGTTCGGGAACACCAGCAGCAGACCGTCGGCGCCGGTCAGCTCGAAGGCGACCGTGCCGACCAGCCGGTAGTACCAGAGGAAGCGGGCGACCTGGAAGGCGAGCTTGTCGCGCCAGTTGCGCAGCGTCGCGGCGTAGGCGATCACCAGGTAGTAGACGTCGAGCGCCTTGTCGTAGCTCTGGTAGTCGGCCGGCTCGGCGTCGAAGGCGGAGAAGATGCTCTGGTCGGCGGCGTCCAGCACCAACGCACGCGGCGAGCAGCCCGGGCAGCGGAAAGCGCGGAATCGCCAGCGGCACGAGCAGTCGGCCGAGGATGACGAGCACCGGACGACGACGTGCAGGGTGCTCACGCCGGCAAGGATCGCGCACAGCGCTCGCGGCCGATTCTGCCGCCTAGGGTCAGCGGGTGAGCGAGACCCAGGCGACGGCGGCCTTCTTCGACCTCGACCGCACGCTCATCCCGGGCTCGAGCCTGTTCCTGTTCGCGCGGGGCCTGTACGAGCTCGACCTGGTCCGGGCGCGCGACCTGGTGCGGGCGGCCGGCATGCAGGCGATCTTCGCCGTGCGGGGCGAGGCCACCGGGGGCTGCGCCGGGCCGGCGAGATGGTCGTCCTCGTGACCGCCACCCCGATCGAGCTGGCCATCCCGGTCGCCCGGGCGCTCGGCATGGACAAGGCGCACGGCACGTGCGCGCAGGTCGATGAGTACGGCCGCTACACCGGCGAGCTCGAAACGGTGACGCTGCACGGCGCCGAGAAGGGCGCGCTGGTGCAACGACTCGCCGAGGAGCAAGGCCTGTCGCTGGCCGCCTCGCACGCCTACGGCGACTCGCTCAACGACGTCTCGATGCTGGAGGCCGTCGGCTACGCGCACGCCGTCAACCCTGACGCGGGGCTCCGACGGCTGGCGCTCGAGCGCGGGTGGGCGGTGCACGAGCTGCGGACGGCCCGCCAGTCCGCCCTGGTCGGCGTCGGTCCGGTGCTGTCGGCGGCCGGGCTGCTCGGAGCCGGTTTCGCCGGTGGCCTGCTTGCCGGCCGGCGGTCGAGGCGCTGACGAACCAGCAGCGACGGGCTCACGGCAGCTCGACGAAGCGCTCGACGTCGTCCGGCCGTCCAACGACGAGGATCTGGCAGTCGGCGCCGAGCTCGGTCTCGGCGTCGACGGCGCAGAAGCTGCCTTGTCCGCCGGGTTGCACCGACACCACCGTGACGCGGTGCTTGGTACGCAGCCACGACTGCCCGAGCGGCACCCCCACGAGCGTCTTGGGGGTGTGCGCGCGGGCCAGCACCCAGTCGCCGGAGATCTCGAGCCAGTCCAGCAGCCGCCCCGACACCAGGTGCGCGACCCGCTCGCCCATGTCGTTCTCCGGCCGCACGACGTGGTGCGCGCCCACCCGCTGCAGGATGCGGGCGTGCTGCTTGGACAGCGCCTTGGCCCAGATGCGCGGCACGCCGAGGTCGGACAGCAGCGAGGTCGTCAGGATGCTGGCCTGCTGGTCGGTGCCGATCGCGACGACCGCCCGCTCGAAGTCGGCCGCGCCGATCTCGCGCAGCGCGTCCTCGTCGGTCGAGTCGGCGACCACCAGCTGGTCGAGCTGGCCGGCTAGCCGCTGCACGACCTCGGGGCGGCTGTCGACGGCGAGCACCTCGACGCCCCGTCGCACCAGCTCGACAGCCACGGCACTGCCGAAGCGACCGAGGCCCAGCACGACGACCGGTGGCCGGTCCTTGGCCATGTGCCCTCCTGAAAGCTCAGTCGACGCCGGACAGCTATCCGACGATGGTGCGTTGGTCCGGCAGCGCCCGACGGGTGCCGCTCTCGCGCAGCGCGAGCGCCGAGGCCAGTGTGAGCGGTCCGAGGCGGCCGGCGAACATCAGGCCGGTCAGCAGCAGCTGCGCGGGCGTCGACACCTCGGCCGTGATCCCCGTCGACAGCCCGACGGTGGCGAACGCGCTGATGGCCTCGAACAGCACCGCGTCGAAGGTCCGGCCGGTCAGCGGCTGCAGCACGAGCACGGCGACGACGACGGCGGCGACGCTGAGCAGCGCGACAGCGAGCGCCTGGCGCTGGTTGGCGGCGGGCACGCGGCGGCGCCCCACCTCGACGTCGGGCGTGCCGCGCACCTCGGCCCACAGCACGTAGGCGAGCAGGCCGAAGGTCGTCACCTTGATGCCGCCGGCCGTACCGGCGCTGCCCCCGCCGATGAACATCAGCACCTCGGTGACGAACAGCGACTCGGGCCGCAGCGCGCCGACGTCGATGCTGTTGAAGCCGGTGGTGCGCGCCATCGTCGAGGCGGTGAAAGCCGCCTGCAGCTGGCCGCCGCCGCCGAGCGCGCCGAGGGTGGCGGGGTTCGTGTGCTCGGTGGCGAGCACCGCCAGCGTGCCGGCCACCAGCAGCACGGCGGTGACCGTCACGGTGATGCGGGTCAGCACCGACCAGCTGCCCGGTCGTCGCCACCGGCGGCGCAGCTCGAACAGCACCGGAAAACCGATGCCGCCGACGATCGTCGCCGCGCACACGGTCAGGACGACGAAAGGGTCGCTGACGTAACGCACGAGGCTGTCGGCGTTCAGCGAGAAGCCGGCGTTGTTGAACGCCGACACCGCGTGGAACAACCCGTCGTAGGCCGCGCGCGCCGGTGGCTCGCCGTAGGCGGTGGCGAAGCGCAGCGCCAGCACGAGCCAGGCGAACGCCTCGCAGGCGAGGGTGACGAGCACGATGCGACGCACCACCCGGCGCAGGTCGGCCGCCGTCAGCGTCTTGGTCTCGGCCTGCGCCACCCGCCGGGCACGTAGCCCGAGCCGGCGGCTGAAGAGCAGGGCGACGAGCGTCGCGAACGTCGCGATGCCGAGGCCGCCGAGCTGGATGAGCACCAGGATGACGGCCTGCCCGAAGCCCGACCAGTAGGTGCCGGTGTCGACGGTCGCGAGCCCGGTGACGCACACCGCGGACGTCGCGGTGAACAGCGCGTCGACGAGCTCGGGCCGCCGGCCGGCCGCGGTCGACAGCGGTAGCGAGAGCAGCGCGGTGCCGACCGCTATCGCGGTCGCGAACCCCGTGACGATGACCCGGCCGGGGCTCGCGAGCAGGTCACCGCCGCGCCGCTGACCGGGGCGGGTTCGCAGCGGCACGGCGACACCCTGCCACGAAGCGCTCGGCCGTCAGCGCAACCGGGCGGGCGCCGGGCCGGTGAGCAGCAGCTGCAGCACACCGCCGAGGTAGTCGACGACCTGCTCGGGACGCGCCGCCGCCAGCACCGGCGCGCCGAGCACGTAGCGGTCGACCAGCGTGCCCTTGACGAACGAGCCGACGGCGGCCGCCCGCTCCCAGGCGTCCGGGACGTCGAGGAAGGCGGCGAGCGGCGCGACGGCCTGGTCGTGGAACATCTGCGCCGTCCGGGCGGCCGTGTCCGGATCGCTCATGGCCGCCCGCAGCATCGTGATCAGCGGGTCGTCGCCCGGACGGCCCTCCCAGCGCGCGACCACCTGGGCGGCCATCCGGTGCCCGAGGTCGTGGGCCGAGCCGACCAGCACCCTGTCCACCTCGAGGTCGATCTCGGTGGCCGCGACAAAGAGCCCCTGCTTGCCGCCGAAGTAGCGGGTGATGAGGTTGGCCGACACGCCCGCGTCGCTGGCGACGGCGCGCACGGTGGCGCGGTCGTAACCGTGCCTGGCGAAGTGCTCGCGCGCCACCTCGACGATGGCGCGCCGCGTACGGCCGGCATCCCGGGTGCGTGTCATCATGATTTCAAGTGTACGGGCGTACACATCCGGGGTAGCGTCGCCCCGTCACGCGCCCGCCGGCCGTGGCCCTGCCCCCGCACCGCCAGGAGAGCCATGACCTCCGTCGACACCGAGCCCGTCGACAAGCACGCCGCACCAACGCCGGCCGACAGTGCCCCCGCCGACCATGCCCAGGGCGACAGTGCCCCGGCCGACAACGCCAAGTGGTGGACGCTGGTCGGGGTCTGCCTCGGCACCTTCATGCTGCTGCTCGACGTCACGATCATCAACGTCGCGCTGCCCGACATCCAGACCTCGCTCGGCGCGAGCTTCTCCGGGCTGCAGTGGGTCGTCGACGCCTACGCGCTCACCCTCGCCGCGCTGCTCCTGACCGCCGGGAGCCTGGCCGACCTCTACGGCCGGCGCAAGCTCTACTTCGGCGGGCTGATCGTCTTCCTGGTCGCCTCGCTCATGTGCGGACTGGCCGCCGACACGCTCGTGCTGCAGCTCTCCCGCGGCCTGCAGGGCGTCGGCGGGGCAGTGATGTTCTCCGTCTCGCTCGCCCTGCTGGCCAGCGCCTTTCGCGGCAAGGACCGCGGCACCGCGTTCGGCATCTGGGGTGCGATCACCGGGCTCGCCGTCGCGATCGGGCCGCTGCTCGGCGGAGCGCTGACCTCGGCGCTGTCGTGGCGCTGGATCTTCTTCATCAACCTCCCGATCGGCGCGGTGGCGATCTTCATCGTGCTCGCCAAGGTTGCCGAGTCCAAGGCGCCCTCGGCGCGTCGCCCCGACCTGCCGGGGTTCGTACTGTTCACCTCGGCCCTCGCCTGCCTGGTCGTCGCGCTCATCGAGTCGAACGAGCTGGGTTTCAGCGACCCCCTCGTGCTCGCCGGGTTCGTCGTCGCCGCCGTGCTTCTCGCGGTGTTCGTCGCCGTCGAGCTGCGCGTGCCGCACCCGATGTTCGACCTGTCGCTGTTCCGCAAGCCGACCTTCACCGGCGGCTCGATCGCCGCCTTTGGCATCAGCGCGTCGCTGTTCGCGATGCTGCTCTACCTGGTGCTGTACCTGCAGAACGTGCTGGGCTACAGCCCCTTCCAGACCGGTCTGCGTCTGCTCGTGCTGTCCGGCGGCATTCTGTTCGTGGCCGCCGCGGCCGGCCGCGCGTCCTCGCACGTGCCGGTGCGGCTGCTCATCGCGCCAGGGTTGCTCATGGTCGGCATCGGCTTGCTCCTGATGCGGGGCTTGGACGCCTCGTCGTCGTGGACGCACCTGGTCCCGGGGCTGATCCTCGCCGGCATCGGCGCCGGCCTGGTCAACCCGCCGCTCGCCTCCACCGCCGTGGGCGTCGTCGAGCCCGAGCGCGCCGGCATGGCGTCGGGCATCAACTCGACGTTCCGCCAGGTCGGCATCGCCACCGGCATCGCGCTGCTCGGCACGCTGTTCGCCAGCAAGGTCGGCGACTCGGTGCTGGCCGGGGTGCAGCGGGTCCCGGGGCTCGAAGGACAGGGCGAACGGATCGCCGGCGCCGTGCAGTCGGGCAAGGTGGGGCCCTTCCTCGAATCGCTCCCGCCGAACCTGCGCGAGGCGGCAGCCACCATCACCCGCACCGCCTTCACCGAAGGGCTCAACCGCATCCTGCTGCTGGCCGCGATCCTCGCGCTGGTGTCGGCGGTGCTGTCGTTCTTCCTCATCCGCCAGCAGGACTTCGTCAGCCAGGGCCCGCCCAGCGGCGGGCACTGAGCCGCTCGTCGCTATCGTCGCTGGCTACCGGAGCGAGCCGGTGGCCGACGAGCGTGGAGGATGCCGGTGCCGGCGGTGACGAGCGTGCTCGCGCAGGTGGCGCCCGGGCTCGACGAGGGTGGCGCGGTGAAGATCTTCGGCGTCACGCTGGTCGGCGTCAGCACCACGACCGGCGTCAAGGTGCTGTTCACGATCGCCCTCGTGCTGATCATGATGGTGCTGCGCCGGGTCGCGCTCACCGTCATCCGGCGTTTCGTCGGCGGCGAGGTCGCCGACCCGCGACGGTTCTGGGCGCGCCAGGGCATCAAGGTCGTCGGGGCCGTCGTCCTGGTGCTCGGCATCGTGTCGATCTGGGTGACGCCGGACACCGATCTGACCACCGGCGTCGGCCTGCTCAGCGCCGGCCTCGCCTTCGCGCTGCAGCAGGTGATCCTCTCGCTGGCCGCCTACTTCGTCATCCTGCGCGGCGACACCTTCGGCGTCGGCGACCGCATCACGCTCGGCGGCGTGCGCGGCGACGTCGTGCGCCTGGGTTTTCTCAAGACCACCATCATGGAGATGGGCCAGCCGCCGTCGGTGAACGGCACCGACCCGGCGGTATGGGTGAACTCTCGGCAGTACACCGGCCGGCTGGTCACCGTCACCAACGGCGCGATCTTCGACGAGCCGGTCTACAACTACACCCGCGCCTTCCCCTACCTGTGGGAAGAGCTCGTGCTGCCGGTCGACTACGAGGTCGACCGCGCGCGGGTCGAGCGGATCCTGCTCGCCGCAGCCCACGACCACGCCGTCGTCGACGACCCGCGCGCCCAGCAGGCGCTGGTGTTCATGCAGTCGCGCTACGCGATGGCCGACGCGTCGCTGATCCCCGCCGTGTACTGGCGGATGACCGACAACTGGCTCGAGATGTCCCTGCGCTTCCTCGTCGAGGCCCGCGGCGTGCGCGAGGTCAAGGACAGGATGACGCGCCAGGTGCTGGGCGAGCTCGGCGCGGCCGGCATCGGCCTGGCCTCGGCCACGTACAACATCGTCGGGCTGCCGCCGATCCACATCGAGGGGCCGACGACCGAGTAGGGCGTGCAGGCGCTGATCGTCAGAACGATCGGTGGGTTCCCGCGCTTCCGGCGCGACGGATCCTGCTGTGGATCATGTGGCTGAACTCGGGCCCGCGTCAGGAGTCGTGGGCGAGGCGGATCGCGGCCTCCATCGACGTGCCGCCGGCCCGCGTGTCGCGATGCCGACCCACCCGATGCCAGAGGTCTCGGACCGACCGCTCTGGTCGACGCCGCCGGCGGTGCAAAGGTTGGGGCCGCCGCTGAGCACCTCGACGGCGCCGAGGGCCATCAGCGTGTCGATCGCCATCGACTGCTCGCTCGTCCACTGCTGCGGGTCGGAGGCGGCCTGCATGACGCGCCGGAAGGTGTCGTCGTCGGTGTCGAGCATGGCCAGCCAGTGCGTCGGTGACAGCTCGTAGTGACCGGCCACCCGCACACCCGGCGGCGGAGGGCTGCGGACCACATGGTCGCGTAGGCCCGCCGGGCCGTAGTCACGCGCTCGACATCACGGGTCGTGGTAGATCCGGTGAGTGCCGATCCGCCGCCACAGCAGGCGGACCTCCTCGCCGCGTTCGACGAGCTCGAACGTGGCCCGCCCGTCCGGGGACGCAAAGGACCACGTCATCTCCCAGATGCCCTTCACGCTTGTCATCCGGCGGACGCGCAACGCCTTTGGCCAGGTGAAGCGGCCGGGGTCAGCGAGGTAGGCGTCACAGGCGGTGTTGAAGTCTGGGACGACGTTCTTGAACTGCTGCCTGTGCTCGGGCAGCAGACTCTTGTAGTCGTTGTCGAAACGCGGGGTCCGTTCGAATTTCACCGGGCGTCGAGCGCGTCGAGGTCGGCCAGGAGGTCTTCGACCGTCTCGCTGACGACGATCTCGCCGCCCTGAACGTGAGCGTCGACCTCGCGCTCACCGGTCTGCCAGCGCTCGGTCCAGAACCATGCCTCGGTTGCAGGCACGGCAACGGTCGGGCGCAGCTCGAGGACACCGTCCTCACGCTCGGTGATCTCGACCTGAGCCCCCGGCTCGTCGAGGCGGTACCGCTTGCGGACCGCTGCGGGCAGCGCGACGGTGCCACGTCCCTGCATCGTGACGAAGCCGTGGAAGCCAGGGCGGGGTCGATCCATGATTCCCAGTATGGACATAGGCAGCATGGCAGTCAAGCAGCAAAGCCGTCTCGCTGCAGTCAGGAGCCCGGCTCAGTGCGCCAAGCGCTTCGCGCTCGGCCAAGCGCAGGAGCCCATGTGCCTGCAGCGGCGAGCCCACCCAAGGGCGGACACGTCGAAGCTGTGGACCGGGCCACGCCGGATGCGCCGGCCATACCTATTGAGGCAGTTAGTTATAGCCGCGCACCGCGGGAGGCACACGTGACAGCTATCGGACCCGACCCGACCGGATCGCCTCCGAGGTGGCCGAGGTGCTGGTCCACGTGGCGTCGGGCAGCCTGCGCGCAGCGGACAGCGTCGAGACCAAGCACGTCGACCTCAAGCAGGAGGCGGGCCTGTGGTCCCGCGAGGGCCGCCTGCCGTCTGGACCGCACAACGAGGTCGCCGCCAAGGCACTCGCGGCCGAGGCGGCGTGCATGTCCAACACGGACGGGGGCGGAGCCCTCGTCGTGGGAGTGGACGACGACAACCATCCCCTCGGTACCGCACTGGACGCCGAATGGCTGCGACGACGGATCTATCTACGACCTGAGCCAGCGCCACCTCACCGTAGAGGCGACGGAGCACGACCTCGACGGGAACCGGCTGCTCGTGCTCCGCTGCCCCGAGGCGGTCGAACCCGTCCGCATGGACGGGCGGATCCGCTGGCGCGTCGGCGATGCCTGCGTCGAGGTCGACGCTGCGACGTGGCACGAGCACCGCCTGCGTCGCATCGGGTACGACTGGTCGGCCCAACCCTCTGCGGTGCCAGTGGGATCGGCTCGGGCGGGCGCCCTGGAGACCGCGCGCGGCTTTCTGCGTGCCTCTCGCGAGGAGCACTCCCTGGATCTGGCGGACGCCCCAAACCTGGATCTGCTGACCCGGCTCGACGTGGTGACCGCGGACGGGATGCTGACCAACGCAGGCGTCGTCGCCTTCGTCGGCCGAGAGGCGCCCGGGCTCGACTACGTGCGACGGGAAGCAGCGGGCGGGGACAGTCTCAACCGCGTACGCCGCGGCGGCAGGGGCTTGGTCGAGGAGCTCTCCGAGGTGGAACAGGCGATCCGGCTCGCGAACCCGGTCCGGCACGTCCCGGACGGGCTCGTCGCCGGTCCAGGTCCGGGAGCTGCCCGCCGGTGCCGTCCGCGAGACGATCGTCAACGGCTGCGTCCATCGGGACTGGCACACCGTCGAACCGACTCTCATCGAGCACGAGGGCGGCACCCTGGTGGTGACCTCCCCGGAGGCTTCATCGGCGGCGTCACTGCGCAGAACATCATGACGCACCCCTCCCAGCCGAGGAACCGGTCGCTGGCCGAGCTCTTCGCCGCCCTCCGGGTGGCGGAGCGGGAGGGCGTCGGCGTGGATCGCATGGTGCGTGAGATGGTGCGCTCGGGCACAGTCAGCCCGACATCCAAGAGATTGCAGGGCCCCACGTGCGGACTGCCCTCGTCGGCGAGATCGTCGACCAAGGGTCGATGGCCTTCCTCGCCAAGGTGACACCCGACCGTGTACGCAACGACCTGAACTCGCTGCTGCTGCTGCGGCACCTCGTCGATCACCTGTGGGTGGACGCGGCTCGTGGTGCCCCCCTGTTGCAACACACGCCGTTGGAGGCAGCGGCTGCACTCTCGGTCCTGGCCAACGCCCGAGTGAAGGGTGCCGCGCTGATGGCGGAGGTCGCTGGGGTCCCGGACGACGCATCACCCGCTTGGCGCCTCACGGTCAAAGCGGTCGAGGCTCTCGCGGGCGCGGACCGGCAGACCGAACAGCGGCGCCGGCCGGTGACGAGAACGCAGGTCGCGCGGGAATGGGCGCTCGCTCGGGGCCGGGTCAGCACGACCGAGCTCGCGAGCATCGTCGGCGCCACACCAAGCAACATGGGCAGCGTTCTGAAGGCCTTGGAACAAGAGGGGCTACTCGCCCCGAGCAGCGAGGCGCGACGAGGTCGCGGCTTCTACTACCGGCTCGCCCGTGGCTCGGACGCGGGCGACATCTGCTCGTCGCGGGCTGCCGACAGCGGCCTATGGTCATCATCTACCTGATATGGAGGGTGGTCTTGTCAAGTGGCATGTTGAAATCGACCCTCGGACAGTGTCTTTCGCCGAGGGACGCAGGGGGTGGGTGTAGTGGCTGACCGGGACCAGGCTGGCGAGCGTGTCAAGGCGACGCACGGTCAGACTGATATGCGCGGGTTGGATA
>JAABUN010003294.1_pt1 | contig 25448 bp, 20 predicted proteins | sample 5559311 | NCBI WGS metagenome assembly JAABUN01 (sample SAMN10711877, study PRJNA513370) | rock metagenome | isolation source: Antarctica rocks | place: Antarctica: Victoria Land, Siegfried Peak sud
CCGGGCGGGGCCGGCGCTGACCGGGATCGGTACCCCGAACCCGCGGATCTCACCGGGGTCGCCCGCGGCTGGTCCGTGCCCGAAGAAGGTGTCCGCGTGCAGCACCAACCCCAGCTCACGCGAACGCCCCGGCTCCGGCCGGGAGGGCCGCGCCGGCGCAACACCTGCTGGGTTCCCCGCAGTGCCTTCTGCGGCGCTGCCGCCCGCGCCCTCACCTGCGCTGTCTCCACCGGCGCTGTCTCCACCGGCGCTGCCTTCGACGGCCTTGTGTTCGCCTGCGCTGTGTTCACCCAGGACGGCGCGTTCGACGAGGTCGAACAGGGCGTCGACCTGGCGGCGGCCGGTGCTGACACGGTTCCCGTCCGGGTCCACGCTGGGTCGGGTGTCGCCCAGGTCGTACAGGGTCCGGCTCAGCCACATGATGTCCTGGGTCGGGCCGCAGACCTTCAGGATGGCCAGGCCTGCGTGGTCCTGGTCCAGCTCGACCATGATCGCGGTCCGCTGCGCCAGCTGCGCGGCCTCGGCCTGCGCGGTGGCGCTCTGGACCCGCAGCACCGCCCGGCGCACCCGGGCCTTGAACGTCTGGATCGTCGGACCCTGCCACGGACCTGCGCCTGCCCCGGCCAGGGCGGCGTCCTCCACCACCCGCGCCGCCTCGACGCTCAGGTCCGTGGTCGAGGTGGCCGCCACCAGGTGCCGGACCCTGGCCATGTCCAGCCTCCCCGCCGCCAACGCAGCCAACGTGCGGGGCAGGACCTCCACCAGGTGCACCGCCTGGTCCACCATCGCCGCGCCCGAGAGCGCGCTCACCCCGAACACCATGCTCACCTCGTGCGCCGCGACGGCCTCCACCTCATGCTTATCCAGCCGCGCCCACGACGCAGGATCAGCAACGAACGTCGGCGTGAACGCCGCGATATCAGCCCGGACCAAACCCACCATCGTGTACACCCGACGAACCCGCCGCGCCAGAACGAGGCCGATTTCCGGCTCTCCTGACACACCTGTGGGTGCCTGAGCGAGCCTGAGGTGGCGCACGCCGTTCCCCGCATAGGTTCTGGGCTGTCGAAGGCACCGGAACCAGTGATGAGGAGAACGGCGTGCGGGATGTCAGCCTATGGCGGGGTGGTGTTGGGCGTCGAGAAGACGGTGATCGAAGGGGTCGAGTTCGACGAGGATGCCCAGTTGTTGGTCGCTCACGTGCGCCCGGTCAAGCGCGAGCGTGGCCGGTGCGGGGTTTGTCGGCGTCCGAGCCCGGGCTATGACGGCGGTCCGGGCCGGCGGCGCTGGCGGGCGTTGGACCTGGGCACGATCCAGGCGGTGATCGAGGCCGGAACGCCTCGGGTGAGGTGCCGGATCCATGCGGTGGTGGTCGCGGCGGTGCCATGGGCTCGTCACGACGCTGGCCACACCTACGCCTTCGACGATCAGGTGGCGTGGTTGGCGACCCAGGCCTCGAAGTCCACGGTCACCGAGTTGATGCGGATCGCCTGGCGCACCGTGGGGTCGATCATCGCTCGGGTGTGGAGCGACGTCGAGGCCACGCAGGATCGGTTCGCGAACCTGCGCCGGATCGGGATCGACGAGATCAGCTACAAGAAGGGCCACAAGTACTTGATGGTCGTGGTCGACCACGACGCCCGCCGCCTGGTGTGGGCCGCGCCGGGACGCTCCAGCGCGACCGTGGCTGAGTTCTTCGACCTCCTCGGGGACCAGCGTTGCGCCCAGATCACCCATGTCAGCGCTGATGGGGCCGACTTCATCGATGCCGTCGTGGCTGCGAGATGCCCCAACGCGGTCCGGGTGGTGCGATCCGTTCCACATCGTGAAGTGGGCCACCGACGCCCTGGATGAGGTCCGTCGCGGCGCGTGGAACGATGCGCGGGCACTGGCCCGGGCCGAGCCCACACGTGGTCGCGGACGCCCTCGAGCTGACGCGCCACCACGTCCTGGAAGCGAGCGGGCCAAGGGGCTGAAGGGGGCGCGCTACTCGTTGTGGAAGAACCCTGAGAACCTCACCGAGCACCAGCAGGTCAAACTCGCCTGGATCGCGCAGACCGACCCAAGGCTGTACCGGGCCTACCTGCTCAAGGAGGGTCTGCGGGTGGTCTTCCAACTGCCCTACACCGCCGCCGCCGAGGCCCTGGACCGGTGGATCAGCTGGGCGCGCCGTTGCCGGATCCCGGCGTTCGTGAAGCTGCAGAAGAGCATCGTCAAACACCGGACCCGAATCCTGGCCGCGATCAAGCACAACCTGTCCAACGCCCTCATCGAGTCGACCAACACCAAGATCCGACTCATCACCCGGATCGCGTTCGGATTCAAGTCCGCCGAACCCCTGATCGCCCTGGCCATGCTCAGCCTCGGAGGCCACCTCCCCGTCCTCCCAGGGCGGAAATGACCCACAGGTGTGTCAGGAGAGCCCGATTTCCGCCTCCTCACCGCGCGCCACGTCCACCATCGACGTGATCGCCTCACCCGTGTCCATACGACAAACGGTAGACCCCACCACCGACAACCCGACCCGGAACGAAGCACCGAAACACGCTGTCCGGAAACTATTCTCGATACATCCGCCAACTGGTGCACCTGGGGCCTGGCCGTCTATCGCGTACAGTCCTGGGCGGCAGTCAGCGCCACGATCACCGGCCAGGCCCCCTCGGAACTGGTGCCGAGCACGCTGACCGTCGGCTGGGTTTGCGGGTCGTGGGTGGAGCGGAACACACTCGGCGCCGTACCCCTCGAGCGCGATCGTCAGGACAGTGGGGTGGAGCCAAAAGCCCATCCAGTAGCGCAGCCCCTCGTCAGGTACCGTCGTTGCGGGCGCCCGGCTATCAGGGCGAGCACGCTGTACCGCCGTCGCGAGGGCCCGTTCGTCCCCGGGGTCGATGGTGACGAGTCCGGTGGATTCCGCTTCTGAGCCCGCTGCGTCGATGGCCGCTCCTTGGCGTCCGCACGGTCAAAGCTGCCCCAAGGTCGGAGTCCGGAGGATGGCGGTTTCGCGGGGTCAGTGCGCGGATCGGGCCCGCCACGCGGCCTCACCTGCCCATCACGGACCGGACGGACGTACGGTCGACGGGTGAGCCACCCCACGACACCGCCAGCCGACCTGCCCAGCACTCTTGGGGCCCTGCGCGCCAGCGGGCACGAGCAGCGCAGCATCAAGTCGGAGATGCGGCGCAACCTGCTCGATCTGCTGCGTAGCACCGAGACCCCCAGCGAACGGTTCCCCGGCATCGTGGGCTTCGACGAGACCGTGCTGCCCGAGCTGGAGCGGGCCATCCTGGCCGGACACGACCTGGTGCTGCTCGGCGAGCGGGGGCAGGGCAAGACCCGGCTCATCCGTTCCCTGATCGGCCTGCTGGACCAGTGGACGCCGATCATCGCCGGCTCGGAGCTGGGGGAGCACCCCTATGAGCCGGTCGTGCCCGCGAGCATCCGCCGAGCCGCCGAGCTGGGTGACGATCTGCCGGTGGTGTGGCGGCACCGCAGCGAGCGGTACGCAGAGAAGCTGGCGACCCCCGACACCAGCATCGGTGACCTGATCGGTGACGTCGACCCGGTGCGGGTGGCCCAGGGGCGAAGCCTTGGCGACCCGGACACGATCCACTACGGTCTGGTGCCCCGCACCCACCGCGGCATCATCGCCGTGAACGAGCTGCCCGACCTGGCCGAGCGCATCCAGGTGGGTCTGCTGAACGTGTTGGAAGAGCGGGACATCCAGATCCGCGGCTACCAGTTGCGGCTGCCCCTGGACGTCTTCCTGGTGGCGACCGCGAACCCGGAGGACTACACGAACCGCGGACGCATCATCACCCCTTTGAAGGACCGGTTCGGCGCCGAGATCCGCACCCACTACCCGCTCGACCTGGCCGTCGAGACGGACCTGGTGCGCCAGGAGGCGGCGCTGGTGGCCGAGGTACCTGAGCACGTGCTGGAGGTGGTGGCCCGCTTCACCCGTGCGGTGCGCGAGTCTGCGGCCGTTGACGCACGGTCGGGGGTCTCGGCCCGCTTCGCGGTGGCGGGAGCAGAGACCGTCGCCGCAGCGGCCCTACGGCGGGGTGCGTTGCGCGGCGAGCAGACCCCGGTCGCCAGGGTGGGCGACACGGAGTCGATCGTGGGCACCCTGCGCGGCAAGGTGGAGTTCGAATCCGGCCACGAGGGGCGCGAGCTCGAGGTGCTGGGCCACCTGCTGAGAACCGCTGTGGCGGAGACGTTCCGAGCGCGACTGGGCGGGCTGGACCTGACCGGGTTCCTGGCCCTGGTCGCCGAGGGCAGCACCGTGGAGACGGGGGAGCTGGTCACCGCCGCCGAGGTGCTCGGCCAGGTCGGCGCCGTGAGCGGCCTGGCGAAGGTGCTGGAGCGCCTCGGGCTGGGGGACGCACCGTCGGCCGGTCACGCAGCCGCTGGAGTGGAGCTCGTCCTGGAGGGCCTGCACCTGACGCGGCGGCTGGCCAAGGAAGCCAGCGACGACGGACGCACGGTCTACGGCGGATGAGCGTGCCTGCCTCGGCTGCTCAGCCACCGCACCGGCGGTACCGCTACGGCTCTTGGAGCGGCGGGCCGGACCCGCTGGCGCCACCCTTCGACGTCCGTGCGGCGGTAGACGCGGTGGGGGAGGAGGTCTTGGCCGGCGGCAGCCTGCGCGACGCCTTGCGTGATCTGCTCCGGCGCGGCACACAAGACGGCCGGGGGCTCGACGACCTCGAGGCCCGCGCCCGCAGAATGCGCCGGGAGGCATCGCGTCGCGGTCGACTGGACGGCACCCTGACCCGCGCCAGGGCGCTGCTGGACCAGGCACTCGCAGCCGAGCGGGATGCCCTGGACGATCGGGTCGCTGCAGCCCAGGGACCGGAGGGGGACGGGTCCCCCGACAACGCAGCGGAGTTCTCTCGGGCCCGCCTGGACGCGTTGCCGAGGTCCACCGCCGCGGCGGTACGGGCACTGGCCGACTACGACTGGACGAGCCAGGACGCGCGGGCCGACTACCAGCGCATCTTGGACGAGCTGCGCGGCGACGTGCTGGAGCAGCGGGTGGCGGGGCTGCGGGAAGGTATCAAGGGGATCGGTCCTGCCGGCGACCCGCGAGCCGCCGAGGAGGTCGCACGGCTGCTGCGGGACTTGAACGCGCTGCTGGCCAAGCACGCCGCCGGGCAGGACACGACCGATGACTTCGCTGAGTTCATGCAGGAGCACGGAGAGCAGTTCCCTGACGACCCCGCCGACACCGACGAGCTCGTCGACCAGCTGGCGCGGCAGGCGGCAGCCGCCGAACAGCTGATGAGGTCGCTGTCACCCAGCCAGCGTGAGGAGCTCGCCGGGTTGATGGCCCAGGCCCTGCAGAGCGCGGGCTTGGCAGACCAGATGGCCGCGCTCTCGGAGAACCTGCGCGCGCTGCGACCCGCGCTGGCGTGGGACCGGTCGCGCACGATGCGCGGAGAGGAACCACTGGGGTACGGCGACGCCACCGGTGCGCTGGCCGAGCTGGCCGACCTGGACGACGTGATCGAGCAGCTGGGCCAGGAGCACCCCGGCGCGACCCTGGACGACGTCGACGTGGAGGCCCTCGAGCGCCACCTGGGGCGAGGAGCGGCCGACGACGTGCGCCGACTGGCGGAGCTGGAGCGCGAGCTGCGCCGCCAGGGCTGGGTCAGCACGAGCCCGGACGGGCTGACGCTGAGCCCCAAGGCCCTGCGCCGGTTGGGGGCCACCGCCCTGCGCCACGTCTTCGCCGACCTTCAGAACGGCCGCCGGGGTAGCCACGACCTGCGCTCGGCGGGGGCCGCTGGCGACGCGACGGGGGCCAGCCGTCCCTGGGAGTTCGGGGACACCCAGCCCCTGGACGTGGTGCGGACCGTCCAGAACGCCGTGCGGCGCAACTGTCCTGCCGAACCAGGGCAGGCGCAGGGCGCTGTGACCCTGGACGTGGCGGACTTCGAGGTTGTGGAGACCGAGCGCCGCGCGGGCGCTGCGGTGGCGCTCTGCGTGGACCTGTCGTTCTCGATGGTGGCCGAGGGCCGATGGGGCCCGATGAAGCAGACCGCACTGGCTCTGGCACACCTGGTGGCGACCCAGTTCCCGCAGGACGCCCTGCAGATCATCGGCTTCGGCCGCTATGCGATGACGCTGTCGCAGGCCGAGCTGGCTGCTATCGAGCCCGACTACCAGCAGGGCACGAACCTGTCGCACGCACTTGCTTTGGCGGGGCGGCACCTGCGGCGCCACAGCGCGTCCGACCCGGTCGTGCTGGTGGTGACCGACGGCGAGCCCACCGCGCACCTGGACGCCGAGGGGGCGTCCGCGTTCATGTGGCCACCGCACCCGGACACCATCCGCGCGACGGTGCGCGAAGTCGACCAGCTCACCCGCTACGGGGCGGTGCTCAACGTGTTCATGCTGGGCACCGACCCCGGGCTGCGACGCTTCGTGGACGCGGTGGCTCGACGCAGCGGCGGCCGGGTCCTGAGCCCCTCGGCCCAGGACCTCGGGCGGTATGTCATCGACGACTACCTGCGTGCCCGTCGGAGCGCGAGAGGCTGAGTGTCGGGGTAGCGTTTGGGCGTCCGGGGGAACCCCGAGCGCCCGGTGGGCCGTCCGACTGCATCCCGTCCATCCAGTGCGACGGGCGCCTCCTTGGACCAAGCCCTTCCAGCCTCCTTGGACCAAGCCCTTCCAGACAGTGCCAACGCCTCGTGCGGCGCACTGGCAGGAGGTGCCGACGCCCGGCGGAAGCCGTCACCATGAGACTGCTCCTGAACAGCGGACCACGACCAGGAGGCGCAGTGAGGCCACGCGAGATCCGGGTGGGCATCGACACCGGCGGCACCTTCACCGACGTCGTCGCCGTCGACGAGGACTCCGGCGAGCTGGTCACCACCAAGACGCCTTCTACCCCGGCCGACCCGGCCGAGGGATTCCTCGCCGGGATCGAGAAGGTGCTGACGCAGCTGTCCCACGGGGGCCGGCCGGTCGGTGGCGAGGCGCTGACGGCAGTGAGCCACGGCACCACCGTCGCGACCAACAAGCTGCTCGAGGGCAAGGTCGAGAACCTCGGTTTCATCACCACCGAGGGGTACCGGCACGTCCTCGAGATCGCCCGGCAGTCGGTTCCGGACGGGTACGGCAACAGCTACTTCTGGGTCAAGCCGCCCCGCATCGTGCCAGCTGACCGGGTCCGCACGGTGGCCGGGCGGCTCGCTGTCGACGGTAGCGAGGTGCGGCCCTTCGACCGGGAGCAGGCCGTCGCGGCGGCCCACTTCTTCCGGGACGCAGGCATCACCACGATCGGCATCTGCTTCCTGCACTCCTACGTCGACCCGAGCCACGAGGAGACCATGCGCGAGGTGCTGGCGCTGGAGCACCCGCAGGCCACGGTGAGCATCTCCTCGGAGGTGCTGCGTGAGTACCGCGAGTACGAGCGGTCCGTCACGACCCTGGTGGACGCTGCAGTGAAGCCCAGCATCCGCAGCTACGTCCAGAACATTGCTCTGCGCCTGGCCGACTACGCCACCACAGCGGGCGAGCGGCGCGAGGTGCCCTTCTACGTGATGAAGTCCAACGGGGGGGTGCTGTCGGCCGCCGAGGTGGTCAAGCAGCCCATCACCACGGTGCTGTCCGGGCCGGCGGCGGGTGCGCTGGGTGCCGCGCTGGTGGCCAGCGCCGCAGGCGTGACGCATGTCCTGACCTGCGACGGCGGGGGCACCTCCACCGACGTCACCGTCGTCGTGGACGGGCAGCCGGCACTGACCACAGAGGGCACGGTGGGTGCCTACCCGTCCAAGATCCCGATGATCGACGTCGTGACCGTCGGTGCCGGTGGCGGGTCCATCGCGTGGGTCACCCCCGAGGGGACGCTCAAGGTCGGCCCGCAGTCGGCGGGTGCAGTCCCGGGACCTCAGTGCTACGGCAACGGTGGCGCCGACCCCACCATCACCGACGCCCACCTTCTGCTGGGTCGCATCCCGCCGCACCTGCTCGCGGGCGAGATCCCGCTGGACGTGGAGGCGGCGCGGAGCGGGATCACCACGCTCGCAAGGCGGCTGCAGATGGGTGTGGAGGAGTGCGCCGCGGGCATCCTGGAGATCTCCGCGTGGAACCAGGCGAATGCGCTGCGACAGATCAGCGTCAAGCGCGGCCTGGACGTGCGGGACTTCACCCTCGTCACCTTCGGCGGATCAGGCTCGTTGCTGGCCTGCCGGCTCATCGACGTGCTCGGGCTGGCAGGGGTGCTGGTTCCACCCAACCCCGGGAACCTCTCTGCGTTCGGCCTGCTGACCGTGGACGTGCGCAACGACTACGTGCGCACCCACGTGCGCCGTCACGACCGGCTGGACCACGCCGGCGTGCAGCAGGTGCTGGACCAGCTCAGCGCCGATGCCGACGCCGCGCTGGCCGCGGAAGGATTCGCCGAGGCCGACAGGCAGTTCCACCGCACCGCAGACCTGCGGTACTTCGGCCAGGCCTTTGAGGTGCGGGTCGACCTCGCGGGCGGGGCCTTCGACCAGGCTCTGGCCGACGTCACGGCCGAGTCGTTCCACAGCGCCCACAACGCGCTCTACGGCTACGATTTCGCCGCGGACCCCAGTCAGCAGGTCGAGTGGGTCAACCTTCGGGTGACGGGCGTCGGGCCGATCAAGCGGCCCGAGCTGCCGCGCGTGAGCGCCGGGTCCGGTGCCGAGAAGGCCCGCTCAGGAACACGATCCGCCTACTTCGACGAGTGGGTGCAGGCCACGCTCTACGAGCGGGCCCAGCTGGGCGATGGTGACGTCGTGCAGGGGCCGGCCGTGCTGGAGGAGTTCAGCTCCACCATCCCCCTGCATCCCGGCTTCACGGCACGGGTGGACGGGTTCGCCAACGTGCGCATCACCCGGGAGGACCCGTCATGAGCTCGAGCAGCGGAGACCAGCAGCAGGGCCCTACCACCCGCACCGGGCGCCCGTACCGGCTGTCCCCGGTCGGAGCGCCGCCGCCGGACCCGGTGCTGGTGGAGATCGTCGCGGGCTATCTCGCCAGCGTCGAGATGGAGGTCGAAACCGCCATCGCCCGAACGTCCCGGTCGCCGATGATCAGGGACGCCCACGACTTCCGCGCCGGCATCCACGACCGGCACCTGCGCAAGCTCACCGGTCGCTCCTACTCCGCCCTGGTCCACCCCATCGCCCGCGACTACCCGTTGGACACGATGCGTCCGGGAGATGTGTTCTTCCACAACGACGTCTACCGCTCCGAAGGCGGCATCGGGCACCTTCCCGATCTGTGCGTGACCGTCCCGGTGTTCGCCTCTCGCGCCGGGCAGGAGGCCTCGGTGGTCGCCTTCGTGCAGGCGTTCGGCCACCACGATGACATCGGCGGAGCCGTGCCCGGCTCGATGCCCTCCACCGCCACCTCCGTGTTCGAGGAGGGGCTGATGGTGCCGCCCATCCGGCTCTGGGACGCCGGGGTGCCCAACGAGGCGGCGCTGAAGATCATGACCCGCAACTCCAGGATGCCCGACTCCCTGGCAGCCGACCTCGATGCGGAGTGCTCTGCCTGCTTGATGGGTGCCCGCCGGCTCGGCGAGCTCTTCGAGCGGTATGGCGTCGAGACGGTGGAGGCCTGCTTCGACTCCTTCCTGGACGCGACCACCGCTACCTACCGGCGCGAGATCCTGTCCAAGATCCCTGTGGGAGAGTATGTCTGGGAGGACTACGCGGAGCACGACGGGGTGGACGAGCCCCGGCTGCACACCCAGCGGATCACGCTGACGCGCACCGCGGACGATGACCCGCAGGGTGAGCGGCTCATCATCGACTTCACCGGTACCGGGCCGCAGGCCAAGGGTCCGATCAACCACTGCGGTGATTACGCCGACGGCAATTTCCTGGCCAAGTGGCTGGCGCCCGTGTTGCGCAACCTGGCCGATTCGCCCGAGCGCATGGCCGAGCTGGACGTGAACGAGGGCGTCGTTCCGCTGCTGGAGCTGCGCTTCCCGGAGAAGGGCACGCTCCTGACGCCGATCTTCCCGGCGCCGACCAACGCTCGGACCTTTGTCATCCTGCGCCTGCTGGGGGTCCTGGCCGGGGTGGTGGCCAAGGCGGTGGACGGCAACATGCCCGCAGACCAGGAGACGATCCGGTACACCGGGGTGTACGGCGAGGACCACGACGGCCAGCCGTACCTGATGCGCGAGGTGCTGGGCGGTGGATCGGGCGGGCGCTACTACGCCGACGGGGAGGACACCATCCACGTGGTACCTGACTCGCGGAATCTACCGACCGAGTTCACCGAGAGCCGGTTTCCCTTCCGGGTGGAGGCGCTGGGGCTGGCTGTCGACTCGGGCGGCCCGGGCCGGTACCGGGGTGGCCTCGGCTATCAGAAGGACATCAGGATGCTCAAGGACGGGCACTTCATGTCGATCGCGGACAGGTCGATCCTGGCCTGCTGGGGGGTCAAGGGCGGGCGCGCGGGACAGGCGTTCTCGGTCGTCATCGACCCCGGCGGGCCGGACGAGCGTGAGGTCGACGCCCTGGCGGACGCCGAGCCGGTGCGTGCTGGACAGCTGATCCGGATCCGGACGACCGGTGGCGGGGGATGGGGTGATCCGCTGGAGCGGCCGCTGCAGGAGGTGGCCCAGGACCTTCGCTGGGGGAAGGTGTCGATGCAGGGTGCGCTGCGCGACTACGGCGTCCTGGTCACCGGCACGCCGGACGAGCCCGTGCTCGACGAGCGCGCCACGTGGGAGGAGCGGTCCGCGCGGCGCACGCTGCGTACCGGCGACGAGCCGTTCTTCGACCGCGGCCCGGGCTACGCGCAGCTCTCCGGGGGTCGGCCCGCAGCGGCGGTGGACTGGGTCGAGGCTGCCCCTGGCGGTCAGCGCTCCTAGCAGCCAGAACTGCTGACTGTCAGACACTCAGCGCAGCAGCACGACCAGCTGGGTGAGCAGGGGCACGACGAGCAGGGCTGGCAGCAGGTCTCCTACCGGTACGTCCCGCACCCTCAGCAGGCGGAACGCCACGCCCACCAGGAGCAGACCACCCGTCGCGGTGATGGCGGCGATGTGCGCCTGCGGCAGCAGCGAACCGAGAAGGACTGCGGCCACGGTGAGCAGGCCCTGGATGACGGCGACGGAGAGCGCCGACATGAGCACGCCGAGCCCGAAGGAGGACGCGAACGCGATGGCGGCGAAGCCGTCCAGGGTCGACTTCAGCGCCAGCTGGTCGATGCCGCGTCCCAGCCCGTCCGACAGCGTCCCGAGGATGGTCAACGGACCGACGCAGAAGAGCAAGGACGCGGTCAGCCAGCCCTCGATGAATCGTGCGCGGGCCTGGTATCTGCCGGCGTCGTCGCCGGAGTTCGCACCGCGCCGCACCAGACGCTTCTGCAGCGCGCCGGCCAGGCCCTCCAGGCGGGCCTCGATGCGCCACAGGGACCCCGCGATGCCGCCGACGAGCAGGGCACCAAGGACCACCAGGACGCCGAATCCCGGCCCGACGGCGTCGGTGAACGCGGTGTCGGTGACCGAGAGCGCAGACAGGCCGGCGACGAGCAGCGTGACCAGGCCCAGGGCGTCGGTGACGACGGCGCGGGTGCGCTCGGGCAAGCGGTGGCCGATACCCATCCCGAGCAGCGCCCCGACCAGCACGGCCACCACGTTGATCACGGTGCCCATGCCGGGGAACGCGCCGTTCACGTCCGCACCAGCACGTCGGCGTGCGCGGTCGGCTCGTCGGAGACCAGGTACGCGGCCTCCTGTGCGGCCCAGCGGTCCCACTGGGCGGCGAAGGAGGTGCCGTCGCGGGTGATCGCGCGGGTGTACCTGGTGACTTCGTCGGTGTGCAGCCACAGCAGGCTGGCGAGGTAGGGCCGGCACGCCCGAGCCCCGGCTCCGGCGCCCTCGACCACCACCGTTGCCGCCCAGGGCATCTCGGCCCAGCCACCCGGTTCGTCGCACTCCCAGCTCCAGCGCCGCCAACGGCCGTCGCGTCCGGCGCACAGCGGGGCAAGGACGCCGGCGACCAGCATGTCGATGCCTTCGGCCAGGCCGTCCCAGCCCGGGTAGATGTCGTCCAGGTGCACCACCGGGACTCCCGCCGGCTCGAGCACCTGCGCCAGCCGGGCGGCGAGGGTCGTCTTGCCGGTCCCGCTGCGCCCGTCGACGCCGATGAGGTGGCATCCCTGCCGGACGGGTTCGGAGTGCACGGATAGGAGCATGCCGTACGCCCTTCTGGCAGGGTGGTGGGCATGCCGATCGACTACAACAAGCCCCAGACCCCCGTCCCGTCCGGATCGGAGCCGGTGCAGGCCGCAGCGGCTCCACGCCCGACCATCGAGCTGCGCAAGGGGGCTCCGCCGGTGACCCTGACCAAGACCGCGACCATGCAGGCCCGCGCGTCGTGGTCGTCGAAGACCGATTACGACGTGTACGCGCTGGTCGTGCTGCGCGACGGCACCGTGCAGACGGTGGCCATGTTCGGCGCCCAGGGTGTGCCGCCGCAGCAGTCCTTCCGCGGGATCCGGCACCTGGGTGACGTCACCGGCCGCGGCACGGTCGTGGAGGCCGCGCCCCGCCGCAAGATCTTCGCCAACAAGGCCACCCGGGAAGCAGAGGCCAAGGAACACGCCGCCTGGAACGCTCAGCAAGCAGCTGCGCAAGCCGTCGAGCTGATCCAGATCGGATTCCAGGACGACATCGTGGCGGTCGTGCCGGTGGCCTACTCCGCCCAGTCCAACGGCGCCGGGTCGTTCGCCCGCTATCACGTGGCCCTCGAAGTGGAGAACGGCCAGGGCGAGGCGGTGCGGGTGTCATCCGAGGAAGCCAACGACGACGACAACATCTTCACCTGCGTGCCGGCGATCATCTACAACCGTCCGGACGGTGTGGAGGTCGAGCGCGTCGAGCTCTACTCGGCAAAGGGCTCGGAGAACCGCCCTGCCGCCCGCCTGGTGCAGGGGCGGGTCGTCATCGACATGGACGCCGGACCTCGCAACGACTACAAGTAGGGGACGGCGATGAGCGCAGCAGTGGGCCCTCTGTCCGGCACCATGGTGGTGGACCTGACGCGGGCGTTGGCCGGGCCGCAGGCCGCGATGATGTTGGCCGACCTCGGGGCGCGTGTGATCAAGGTCGAGTCGCCTGGCACCGGTGACGACACCCGGGGGTGGGGTCCCCCGTTCGTCGAACCCGCTGACGGCTCGGAGCGGGTCTCGACGTACTTCCTGTCCTGCAACCGGAACAAGGAGTCGATCGCGTTGGACCTGAAGTCCGAGGACGGACGGGAGACCCTCGAGGCCCTCGTCCTGCGGGCGGACGTGCTGCTGGAGAACTTCCGCAAAGGCGTGCTCGATCGGTTGGGCTTCAGCATGGAGCGACTGCTGGAGCTCAACCCGCGGCTGGTGGTGCTGAGCATCAGCGGCTTCGGCCACGACGGCCCCGAGGGCGGGCGTCCGGGGTACGACCAGATCGCCCAGGGTGAGGCCGGCCTGATGTCGCTGACCGGGACAAGCCCTGATGACCCGCAGCGCGTCGGAGTGCCGATCGGGGACCTGCTGGCGGGTATGTGGGGCGCCTACGGCGTGCTGGCTGCCCTGCTCGAGCGCGAGGGCACCGGCAAGGGGCAGGTTGTCAGGACCTCGCTGCTGGCGGGGATCGTGGGGGTGCACGCGTTCCAGGGCACGCGGTGGACGGTGGCGGGTGAGGTCGGGACCGCCCAGGGCAACCACCACCCTTCCATCGCGCCGTACGGGCTGTTCCGCTGCCAGGACGGGTCGGTGCAGATCTCGGTGGGCAGCGACCGCCTGTGGCAGCGGTTCTGCGCCGGCTTCGGGCTGGACCCAGACGCCGAGGGCCTGACCACCAACTCCGACCGGGTAGGTCGCCGCGAGGCGGTGATCGCGCTGATCGAGGGCGCCTTCGCGCGGTGGCGGGCCGAGCCGCTCCTGGCGCGGCTGGCCGAGATCGGGATCCCGGCAGGGAAGGTGCGTGCCCTGGACGAGGTCTACGACTGGGACCAGACGCGATCCCAGGGGCTGCTGGTGGACGTTGAGCACCCGACGCTGGGGACGGTGTCGCTGCCTGGCCCGCCGTTACGGTTCTTCGATGGCGCGGGGCAGGAGAGCACGCGGCGAGAGCACGCAGCGCCGCCGCTGCTCGACGGGGACGCCGCGTCCATCCGGGCGTGGCTGGCCGAAGCCGGCGAGTCGCAGTGACCGCGGAGTCGCAGTGACCGCGGAGTCGCAGTGACCGCGGAGCGGCCGCCCGAGCGGCTGTCGGCAGGTGAGTTGCTGCAGCTCGTCCTGGACGAAGGCACCTACCGCAGCTGGGATGTCGCGCCGCTGGACGTGTCCTCGTCGCCCGAGTACGCCGCCGAGCTGGCCGCCGCACGGGAGCGGTCCGGGACGGATGAGGCGGTCATCACCGGCGAGGGACGCCTGCACGGGCGGCGCGTCGCCGTGCTGACCTGCGAGTTCGCCTTTCTGGGCGGCTCTATCGGCAGGGCCGCGGCCGAGCGCCTGGTTCTGGGCATCGAGCGGGCGACGAGTGAGGGGTTGCCGCTGCTGGGGGCGCCGGTCTCGGGTGGCACCCGGATGCAGGAGGGGACGGTCGCCTTCCTCCAGATGGTCAAGATCGCGGCAGCCATCGCCGCGCACAAGGCCCAGGGCCTGCCGTACCTGGTGTACCTGCGCCACCCGACGACCGGGGGCGTGCTGGCCTCCTGGGGCTCCCTCGGGCACGTCACGGTGGCCGAGCCCGGTGCGCTGATCGGATTCCTGGGCCCACGCGTCTACCAGGCCCTCTACTCCCAGCCCTTTCCACCCGGCGTGCAGCTCTCGGAGAACCTCTACGACAAGGGGCTCGTTGACGCGGTGCTGCCGCCCAGGCACCTGTCGGATGTGCTGGACCGGGCGCTCAACGTGTTGCTGGCCCCCCGCGAGGAGCTGCCGCAGGTGTCGCCGCTGCCGCAGGCGGACGTGCCCGACATCCCGGCCTGGACCTCGGTGCTGGCGTCGAGACGACCCGATCGCCCTGGCGTGCGCCGGCTGCTGCGGTACGCGGCCTCAGACGTGGTGCCGTTGAACGGGACCGGGGAGGGGGAGGCCGATCCCGGCCTGGTGCTGGCGCTGGCGCGGTTCGGCGGGGCGCCGTGCGTGCTGCTGGGTCAGGACCGTCGTGGCCAGACGGCCGACGCGCCCCTGGGACCGGCCGCGCTGCGGGAGGCTCGCCGCGGCATGCGGCTGGCCCAAGAGCTCCGGCTGCCACTGGTCACGCTGATCGACACGCCCGGAGCGGCGCTGTCCAAGGCGGCGGAGGAGGGTGGCCTGGCCGGGGAGATCGCACGCTGCCTGGCGGAGCTGGTGACCCTGGACGCGCCCACCGTGTCGGTGCTGCTGGGCCAGGGGACCGGTGGCGCGGCGCTGGCCCTGGTGCCGGCCGACCGGGTGGTGGCCGCGCAGCACGCGTGGCTGTCCCCGTTGCCGCCCGAGGGGGCCTCGGCGATCGTGCACCGGGACACCGACCACGCCGCACAGATGGCGGCGGACCAGCGCGTGCGCTCCAAGGACCTGCTGGCAGCCGGGATCGTCGACCGGGTGGTTCTGGAACAGCCCGACGCCGCAGACGAGCCCGAGGCGTTCTGCCGTCGGATGGGCCAGGTGCTTCAGCACGAGATTGTCCGGCTGCTGCAGACAGATGCCCCTGAGCGGTACGCCGCCCGCCTGGCTCGGTACCGCCGGCTGGGGATGTGAGCGTCAGCTGCGCGACTGCTCCTTGCCCGCTCGCACCGCCAGCTGGTCGACCACGTCGTTCATCACGTCGCCGGAGTGACCCTTGACCCACCGGAACGTGACGTCTCCGCGATCTCTGACGGCGGCGATGAGCGGCTCCCACAGGTCGCGGTTGGCGACGGGCTTCTTGGCGCTGTTGACCCAGCCCTTGGCCAACCACGCTCTCCACCAACCGTTCCTGAAGCAGTTCACGACGTAGGTGGAGTCGCTGACCACGACCAGAGTGCCCTCCAGGGCGCGCACCGCCTCCAGTGCTGCCTCGATCTCCATGCGTTGGTTGGTCGTGGCCGGCGACGAGCCGTACCCCTGACGGCCGTCGACCGTCGCCCACGCCCAGCCACCAGGACCGGGGTTGCCCGAGCATGCTCCGTCGGTCCAGACCTCCGTCGCGCCAGCCGGAGGGGATGTGACCAGGGGTGTCGTGGCCGGGCCGGCAAGGAGGGTGTCCTGGTCGGCCGCCGCCCCCAGGTCGAACGCCGGCTGGCACTCCTCGTGCGCCCAGCGGCCCTTGCCCTTCCCCGCGAAGGAGCGGATCTCCTCACCGGGGGCGATCGGGCGCGAGCAGACCCCGCAGGTGGTGACGAATTTCGCTGTCATGGCCATGGGAGGAGCCTATGAGGGTAAGCGGCCACGCCCGTCCAGAAGGTCAGCCAGGAGCGGGCGGACGATCGTTTCGCGTTGGTGGGGTCGGCAGGTCGGTCCAACCGTGGATCAAGGCTCTGGCGGGTCTCGCGTAGGAGCGGCCGGTGGGGCTGGTCCAGAGGAACCGCCCGGGGGTCGGCTGGGTGAGCTCCCAGCCGCCGTGCGTCTTCGCGTCATGGACCCGGTCGCAGACAGCGCCTAGGTTCTGGTGGCCGGTGGTACCGACGAGGCCGTGGACGTCCTGCTCGCCGTAGTTGGTGGTGTGGTCGAGCTGGGGTGCGCTGGGCGGGTGATGGCAGGCCGGTCCGATGCAGCCGGCGTCCCGGGTCAGGACGTGCAAGCGCAGAGGTGGGGGCGCGCTGTAGCGCGTCGTGCCGTGGTCGAGCCTCGTCGGCGTCATCGGCAGGGCGTGCAGCAGCGCGAGTCGGTGGTCCACCAGGCGTGCTGATCCAGCCGGTGTCACGCCGTCCGGTGTCACGCCGTCCGGTGTCATGCCGGCCGGTGTCACGCCGTCCGGTGGTGGCGGTCGAGGTGACAGCACCGTGCTGTCCGCGTGCACGAGGGCCCCCGTGCTCGAATCGGCAACCAGACGGCGCCAGGATGCCCCGACGGCCAGCTCGCGCGCCGTACCAGGATCCACAGGACCGACGCCCGGAAGGTGACCGGCCAGCTCGCTCTCACCGGTCAGCGTGTCTGCAGCCACGAAGACGTGGACCTGAGCGTGCCGGGACAGCTCATCCGCCGTCGGCACGGCGGCCGGACCGGAAGCGCTCTGCCCGGTCAGGACTGCGACGAGGTGGTCCGCCCGCAGCTGCGGCATCGTGCGGGCCCCACCCGCGCGCCTGACCGCCCGGGCAGTGCCGTTGAGGGCGAGCCAGCAGGCCGTCGCATCGACCAGCGGCATGTCCGCAATCAGGCGCCGGCACCCCGGCAGCGGGGAGGGCCGCAGCTGCACGTCCCGTTCCTCGGTGCCGCGTGCCACGGCACGGACTGCGTGCTCGGGATCGACCCGCATGGCTTCCGCCGTCACGTCGGCCCGGAACTGTGCCGCCGTGCGCCCTGGCGCCCACCGCACCGCGGCGTCCTCGAGGGCGCGGGTCGCTGCCAGCGGCAGGCCGCGCACCGTGCCGTCCAGGATGCGTAGCTGGGTGAGGTCCATCCGCCCTTCGGCAAGAGCGTCCATCGCGGTCGGCAGATCCTCGGTCCGGCGTACCAGCGCCACCATGGCTGAGGCGGCCCTCGGAGCGATCCTCAGCGCCGGAGCGAGCTCGTCGGCTGTCCGGCGGACCGTACGCAGCTCGCTGTCCGTCAGAGCGCCCTTCGCGACGCCCTTCGACGTGCCCACCACCCCGGCACTCGTGGCATTCAGCTGGCGGTCGAGGTCTCCGACCGCGCTCAGCTGGGCGGCTGTGCAGAACTCGATGAGCGACTTCCACGCCACTGTCACCTCAAGCAGCTCACGCGCGCTGAGGTCGTCGCGCCCCATCAGCTGCATCAGCGCGACCATCAACGCAGGGCCGGTCGGCAGCAACACCGCCTTGGACACGATGGGACGGAGCACCCTGGCCCGGGGCAAGGCACCGGGACCGGCGCCCGTGTCGCCGGAGAGCTCCACCTGTCCGTTTGTCATGTCTGAAGACAACCACCGAGCACCGACAAGCCATTCGAGACAGTGCGCAAGACAGCCGTTTCCCCGCCAACTCGTACGCATGTACTGGTCCAGAGCGGTTCGGCCCTGGGCAACCACTGCTGAACATCGGCCCCTGGTTGGGCAGAACTCCCCATCCCTTGCCCGCGTCGGCTCGCATAGATTTTCCTCCGTGAGAGTGCTGGTAGCCCTCGGGGGCAACGCGATGACGGCAGCAGACGGCTCCGCCGCGCCCGAGCACCAGATCGCAGCGGTCACGGCGGCGGCTGGAGAGATCGCCCGGTTGGGCGCGGCCGGCCACGAGGTGATTCTGACGCACGGCAACGGGCCACAGGTGGGCAACCTGCTGGTGAAGAACGAGCTCGCGGCCTCGGTCGTGCCGCCCGTCCCGCTGGATTGGTGCGGCGCCCAGACGCAGGGAACCATCGGCTTCATCCTGCTGAACGCGTTGGAGGCGGCCCTGGCGGCCGTCGGCAGCCTGGTCCGTCCCGTCGCTGTGGTCAGCCGGACGCTGGTCGACGTCGACGACCCCGGCTTCGCCGACCCCAGCAAACCGATCGGACGCCACCTGCCGGCCGACGACGCGGCGGTCCTGATGCAGCACGGAGAGGTCTGGCAAGACAGGGGGGACAAGGGCTGGCGCCGGGTCGTTGCGAGTCCACGTCCGATCGAGGTGCTCGAGGCGCCGGCGATCTGCGCCCTGCTAGACGCCGGTCTGATGGTGATTGCCGGTGGTGGCGGAGGGGTTCCCGTCGTCCGCGAGCCGGACGGGCGCCTGCGAGGGATTGAGGCCGTGATCGACAAGGACCTTTCAGCCGTGGTGCTGGCACAGGCAGTGCGGGCGGATGCCCTGGTGATCGCCACTGACGTCGAGAACGCGGTCGTCGGATTCGGCACACCGCAGGCGAAGCCCCTCGGTCGCACGACGCCGTCAGAGCTCCACGGCTATGCCGCCCAGGGCCAGTTTGCCTCCGGTTCGATGGGGCCGAAGGTCCAGGCGGTGTCAGACTTCGTCACCGGTGGGGGAGCGATCGCTGTCATCACGCGCCTGGACCGCATCGACGAGGCCCTGCAGGGCGACGTCGGCACGGTCGTCACCCCTGATGTGCACCAGCCCGAACCGTCGACCCGTCCCACCACCTGAGGAGCAACCTGTGCCTGAAGCCATCGAGGTCCGCAAGGTCCCCATCCTCAGCGTCGCCGACGCCTCCGGCTTGGCCGCGCTCATCGACGAGGGGGTGCTGGAGGCAGACCGGGTCGTCGCCGTGATCGGCAAGACCGAGGGCAACGGCGGAGTCAACGACTACACCCGGATCATCGCCGATCGCGCCTTCCGGGAGGTGCTGGTGGAGAAGGGCTCTCGCTCCGCGCAGGAAGTCAAGCAGGTGCCAATCGTGTGGTCGGGGGGCACGGACGGGATCATCAGCCCGCACGCCACCATCTTCGCCACCCTGGCGGCGGACAAGGCCGAGCAGACGGACGAGCCTCGGGTGACAGTGGGTTTCGCGATGAGCGAAGAGCTGCTGCCCGAGGAGATCGGCTACACCACGATGGTGCGCAAGGTCGCGGACGCGGTGACGGTGGCGATGGAGCGCGCCGGCATCACCGACCCCGCCGACGTGCACTACGTGCAGACCAAGACACCGCTGCTGACCATCCACACCATCCGGGATGCCAAGTCGCGCGGGGAGAAGGTCTGGACTGAGCACACCCACGAGTCGATGGACCTGTCGAACGGCTGCACCGCGCTCGGGATCGCGGTGGCGCTGGGGGAGATCGAGATGCCTACCGACGAGGACGTCATGCACGAGCGCGGCCTGTACTCCTCGGTGGCCTCGTGCTCGTCCGGGGTGGAGCTCGACCAGGCCCAGGTCGTGGTGGTCGGCAACGCCCGCGGGGTGGGCGGCCGCTACCGGATCGGGCACTCCGTCATGAAGGACGCGCTAGACACCGACGGTCTGTGGGAGGCGATCCGGGTAGCCGGGCTGGATCTACCCGAGCGTCCGCACCGCGACGACCTGCAGGGGCGGTTGGTGAACCTGTTCCTCAAGTGCGAGGTCTCCCAGGACGGGGCCGTCCGAGGTCGCCGTAACGCCATGCTGGACGACTCCGACGTGCACTGGCACCGGCAGATCAAGTCCGCTGTGGGAGGGGTGGCCGCGTCGGTGACCGGTGACCCGGCTGTCTTCGTGTCGGTCTCCGCGGCACACCAGGGACCGGACGGCGGCGGCCCCGTGGCGGCCATCGTCGACCTGGGGGCGGACCCGACCGGTTACCGCCCCTCAGCGCCGTAGCCTGCGCAGGCCAGCCCGTCCAGCGCCGTTCCCCCCGCAGGCCAGCCCCGTAGCCTGCGCAGGCCAGCCCGTCCAGCCGTTCCCCCCGCAGGCCAGCCGTTCAGCCGTCTGGTGGGCAGCACCGCGATCGTCCGACGGTGCCGCCCGGCACCTCGTACGCTGGGCACGTGGTCCGTCGACGTCTTCTTCCCTGGTCCGCTGCTGCCATCGGCGCCTTGCTCCTCGCAGGATGCGGTGTCAGTAGTCAGTCGGAGTACCGCTCCGCTGCCCGGGTAGAGGAGTCGTCGACCGCCTCCACGCCGGAGCAGACTCAGCCGCCGCGAAAGAGCATCCCGTCACCGTCACCGCCGCCGTCCGCGCCGCTGCGAGCGGGTGAGCGCTTCTTCGATCTGTCGATGCCGGCCGCCTACTCGCCCAAGGCGCCGACGGTGAGCGGAACCGACGACTACCGCTGCTTCCTGCTCGATCCCGAGCTGGTCGACCCGGCCTTCATCACCGGCGTCGACGTCGTGCCCGGGCAACCCGAGATCGTGCACCACGTCATCCTGTTCCGGGTCCCCGTCGAGCAGGTGCCCGAGGCCATGGCTTCGGACCAGGCCACCGACGGTCAGGGCTGGACCTGCTTCGGCGGCACCGGACTGGACGCAGGGTCCGGCCCTGGGAGCGACCTGTCCAGTGCACCCTGGGTGGGAGCCTGGGCTCCAGGCGGCGGAGAGTCGATGATGGCCCCCGACGTCGGCATCCCCCTGGAGGCGGGCAGCCGCATCGTCATGCAGGTGCACTACAACCTAGCGGCCGGAGACGATGCCGACATGAGCCAGGCCAGGCTGCGTCTGGCCGACGCATCGACGGACCTCGAAGCGCTGGAGACCGTGCTGCTGCCCGGCCCGGTGGAGCTCTCCTGCCGCGCGGAGAGTTCCGACGGCCCGCTGTGCAGCAGGGACGCGTCCCTCTTCGAGGTCATGGAACGGTTCGGCGAGGAAGCCGGGACGACCGCGGCGGGGCTCCAGCTGCTCTGCGACGGGGACTTCGCGGCCCCCCAGGCGTCCCTGGTGCAGACCTGCGACCGCCGGATCCTGGAGCCGACCACCGTGCGGGCCGCTGCGGGTCACATGCACCTGCTGGGGAAGTCGATCAAGATCGAGGTGAACGCCGGCACGGACACGGCCAGGACGCTGCTCGACGTCCCGGTCTGGGACTTCGACAACCAGAAGGCCCAGCCCCTGCCCGAGCCGATGGTGCTGCAGAAGGATGACGTCGTCCGCGTCACCTGCGAGCACGACCAGGCCAAGAGAGACATGCTGCCGGCCTTCGAGGGCCAGCCGGACCGGTACGTGCTGTGGGGCGAGGGCACCACGGACGAGATGTGCCTCGGCATCCTGATGGTCACCCACCCCTGACCCGGTCAGAAGTGCGTCAGTACCCGTGGCACCACCGGCCACGAGAAGGCAGCGTGGGCGCGGGCCAGCACCGAGGGGTCGGTGACAGTGGCCCGGCCGGCGCTCACCAGGGACGACAGGGTCGGCGCCGACTCGCCACCGGCGAGCCACAACCCCGCCAGTCCCTGAACGTCGACCGTGAGCTCAGGTTCGCCGTTGTCGCGGCTGCACCGACCGCTCCCAGCGCCGTCGATCTCGAGCAGGTACGTGCCGTCCACCTGCCCCGCCGGGTCCTGCACCGAGAACCGCAGCCGACCCGGCACGGGGTACCGTCGTGCGCCCATCGCCGCGGGCACGTCGTGGATCCGGGCCCAGAGCCCGTCCCGCGATGGTCCGCTGCTCGCCGCTCGGGGATCCTGCAGGAGCCACGGCAGCACGTCCCCTGCAGACCCTTCCTCCACCACCACGTTCTCCACCAGGTCGACCTCGCAGCAGTACCTCAGGAGAGCGGCCTCTACCTCCTGGCTGGTCGCGACGAGGTCGTGCACCGTGAGGGTGGCGTTGCTGCGCTTCTCCTGCCAGGACGACTCCACCGAGTAGACGACCGACCCGTCGACCCGGCCCGCGGAATCCCGGTGCAGCACGTACAGACTCTTCGCCGTCTCGTCCCCGCTGAGACCGGGGACGAGCCCTGCGATCCAACGGTGGACCTCCGGGCCGCGGCCGATCGCTCCTGGACGCCAACCCCGGGCGCGCTCGTACAGGTCCGGGATCTCGCGCGCCCACTCCTCGCCCTGCACCAGCCGCAGAGACCCGTGCGGCGGCGGCACCGGGTTGCGCCACCGGGCCAGCCGCGCGTCGATCGTCCACCGGCACGAGGAGGTCCCTACCCCGAACCCGTATCGACCGTAGATCTGCGCCTCCGAGGCCATCAGGATGCTGGCTGCCACCCCGGACTCCTTGGCACGCTCCATCTCCTGCGTCATCCAGCGGGACAGCAGCCGACGGCGGCGGTGCGTCGGCAGGACCACCACACCGCTGACGGCGTTCACCTCGGTGCTGGTTCCACCCGGCAGCGACATCGGGGTGTCGAAGGAGCGGAAGGCGGCCACCACCTGCTCTGCGTCTCGGCCGACGGCGATCCGGTGCTCGATGGTGCGCTCCAGCCGCCAGGCGATGTCGGCCGGTGACGGGGCCGGCATCAGGTAGCTCGCCGCGGTCGTGCGGACCCACGAAGCGACCATCGCATGGTCGTCCCGATCCAGGGGGACCAAGGGGATCTCCCCGTGTTCCGACCCCTGCTGCGTCCCGTGCTGCACTGTCTCAGCCATGATCAGCGGCCCCGCATGCCCTTGCGGTCGGGACGCGCCCGCATCGGGTCGACGCCTTTGGGGATCGGTGCGCGGACGCCGCCGAGGGACTTGATCCGCTTCAGCACCACCGACACCTCCTCCTTCGTGAGGGTGGGCTTGAGCTTCATCACGTGCGAGCAGACCTTGCGCAGCGGAATCTGGCCGGCGTCGTCGCCGGCTTGGATGATGTGAAGGGGCACTCCTGGCAGCACCCGCTTGAGCTTCTTCTCCTCCGCCCCGAGGAGCTTGCCGATGCGGTGCGCCGGCCCGTCCCCGACCAGGACCACACCCGGGCGACCGACCGCGCGAAAGACGGTGTCCTGGGTTCGGGCGTCGACCGCGACGGGCTGCTCCTCAACCGTCCAGCCCCGGCGGAGCACCCGCAGCGCCGCGCCGGCCGCGCCGGGTTGACCCTCGATCTGGCGGTAGGCGGCGCCCTCAGCACGGCGGGCCATCACGAACATGGCGCCCAGCAGCGCGAAGGGCAGCGTCAGCACCGTGGCGTAGATCGGGTGGTCGAACAGGAACCCCAGAGCCAGGCCCACGACGAGGATGGCCGCGAACACCAGCAGCATCCACCACACCACCGTCGGGTCGGCGCGGCGTGTGACCTTGAAGACCTGCAGCACCTGCGCCATGCGGCCCGGGGGCTTGGCGGTTCTGCTGCTGCGGCCGAACCGCCTGCGCTTGCTCGTCTGTGGCGACTCGGAGGACATGCGGGCCAGAATAGGCCGTCCCGCGAGCCCGCCCGCACGCGGCCAGCGCCTCGCCGATCCCCTGCGCATCTGGCTACAGCACCCCTGCGTCAACCGGGCCCGGCCCGGTCCACGGGCCTCCTCGACCTGATCACGAGGTACCCGACGACGGCGAGGACGGCGGCGGTGGCGGCGGCGGCCGTCTGGACCACGAAGCTGTCCTGGGCACCAATCCGGTCGACCGCGTTGCCCCCGATCGAGGCACCCAGCGTCACACCGAAGGTCAGTGCCGCGGTCACCCACGCGAGCCCCTCGGTCAGCGAGGCGCGGGGGATCCGGGACTCGACCAGCGACATGCCCGAGACCAGGACAGGGGCGATCGTGACGCCGGCCAGGAACGCGAAGCCGGCCAGGACGAGCAGCGAGTCGACCAGCAGGAAGCCCGAGCCCGCGAGCCCGAAGGCCAAGCAGGTGAGGACGAACCGCCCGGCGAGGCCGCGTCGCCAGCTGATCGCGCCGTAGGCCAGGCCGGCCACCAGGCTGCCGGCCGCGTAGACGGCCAGGACGAGCCCGGCCAGCTCGATCCGGCCGACCTCGTCGGCGTACGCGACGACGACGACGTCCATCGCCCCAAACACGGTGCCGACCGCGATGTAGGTGAGTGCGACCGCCACGAGCCCCGGCTCGAGCAGACCGCGCGGGGCGCGGGGGCCGCCTGTTGGCTTGGCGACCTGCGGCTGCGTGGACGTGAGCGTGGCCAGGCCGAGACCGCCCACCAGCCCGAGGATCACGGCGGTGAGGAAGCCGACGGGTGGCGACACCACGGTGGCCAGGAAGGTGACCAGGGGCGGGCCGGTGACGAAGACGATCTCGTCGACGACCGACTCGAACGCGAAGGCGGTCTGCCGCTGGACGGGGTCCTCCAGCACGCCGGCCCACCGGGCGCGCACCATCGACCCGATGTTCGGGCCGCTGGCGCCAGTGAGCGCGGCCAGCACCAACCACGTCCAGACCGGGGCGCCTGCCTCGACGACGACGACGAAACCCACTCCGGCAGCGGCGTACACGAGAACGGCCGGACGCAGCACAGCCGCCTGGCCGAACCGGTCGACCAGTCGCGCTACCAGCGGTGAGACGAGGGCGAAGCTCAACGACAGCACGCCGGCCGTGATGCCCGCGGTGCCGTAGCTCCCGGTCTCGGCCGCGACCAGGAGGACGGCTCCGAGCCCGGTCATCGAGATCGGCATCCGGGCGACGAAGCCCATCGAGGAGAACGAGAAGGCACCCTGCACACGCAGCAGCGCCCCGTACGGGCCGAGCATCAGGACCTCGTTCCGTGGTGTCGCGAGCGACGTGCCACCCGGGTCTGGATGCTCCTGCCCGGCACGGAACGACCGTCCACGCCGATGACGTGGCAGGCGCGGCGCCGCACTACCGGGCCTGCCGCGCCACGACGGCGAGCCGGTCCACGAGGTCGTTCATCGGGTGGCCGCAGTGGTGATCTCCTCGCCGAGCTGGATCGAGGAGCGGCAGCGCCCGTGCGTGATCGCGCAGTTCGCGGTGAACGGCATGGCAGCAGCCTAGTAGAGCGTCGCTTCTAATACCCTGGGTATAGGTGGCGGAGTTTGATCCGGGCGTCGTCGGTGGTGAATTGCCAGTCGACCTGGCGTTGATCGGCA
>JAABUN010003295.1_pt1 | contig 25447 bp, 23 predicted proteins | sample 5559311 | NCBI WGS metagenome assembly JAABUN01 (sample SAMN10711877, study PRJNA513370) | rock metagenome | isolation source: Antarctica rocks | place: Antarctica: Victoria Land, Siegfried Peak sud
AAGACCCGAAAAGAGCATCTTCCGGCTCGGATTGGAAACTTTGCGTAATTGTTTTTGCCAAATGACAACAGACTTTAGACAAAGGCAACGATTCCAACAACTTACGCTACTTTTGTCCTGTACTTAGTAAAGATTATTAAAAATGAGAATCAACCGCCAGTTGAGAATTTTACCGCCGCATTGAGCGAGTTGACTGTTCTAAATCTTGAACAAACGGAAAACGATTACACTAAAATTTTTGACGAGCTTGCCAAACACGATGCGGCGGACATTTTTTTTACCGGCAACGTCACAAGTTTTCTCTCTTCAATTTCGGACATAAAAAAAATTGAAATAAAGCGAAGTTATTCAAATGAATTTTTAGACGAGACGATTATCGGTTTCCGGTGAATGACTAAAAATATTGCAGTTAAATTATATAATCAGTAAGGGACAATTTATTCGGTTGTAAAGATACAACTTGAAGTAGAGCAGCAGACGGTTTTAAACAATATTCAAACTTAATTAAATTCGTTTGCTGTTGTTGTAATATTTAAAGTTTTATGTTAGCCTTTTTTTAGGTTACAGCTTGCGGCTTTTTGTTGCAGGTAAACTTTTATACATCACATTTAAAGGCATCGATTTTGGAATAAAAAACGGAGAGGCAACTTTCGCTTCTCTAGTAGATCCGAGAACGAAGTTTTAAGACAGCTTTTGAGGTAATGTATAAATGTTTAACAAAGAAGTCGATAACCGAATTAATTTCAACAACTTAAGTCCTGATGATACCGCCGTTGGCAGTCTAATGAACGTTAGAGAAGCCGCGGCGTTTCTGCGCGTATCCACACCGACGATTTACCGTTTGAGAAAGTCGGGTAAAATTCCGTTTTTTAAAATCGGCGCTCGCGTGTTATTTTCACGCGAGCGTTTGTATGAGTATCTCAATCAAAATGAAGAGAATACTAATACAAGCTGATTTATAACTAATCACTTAATCGATAGGCAAAAGTCTATCAAAACAATCCTAAAAATTAATCTTTAATACGAGCAATTATTGGCACTTATATAGTACACGTGTGCCTTACTGCTCCTCGCAGAAAAATTTATAAGTCACTCTGAAATGTGGTTTTGACGGAGAAAAAAAATGAGAAGAAAAATGATAACGGAAGCAGAATACAACCAGGATGAGCTTCGAGCGATTGACTATATCGACGCGTTTCAACTGTGGGTAATAGCCTTATTTTTTGTTTGCATCGTGGGGCAATGCAGTGCGGAACAATTGTTCCGATGGCTGCTGGAATTTGAGCCAAACGAGAATAAATGCCTTAAAGCCATCTCCGAATTGAAAGGCAAATGCTTAATCAACAAGTTGCGCCGAAACGCCCTGAAAATATTAGGTCTGGGGGACGAGATAATAATTTATTTCGCAACAGAGTTGGCACAACGCGAAATGGAGAAGATAGTCGCTCTCCCGTCGATTATTCAGCATCCTGGACTGCTTATGATGGAGCAATTTTTATTTGGCGAACCAACTAAACATAAACTTTATCGTGTATGGCATCAGCTGCTTTGCGCTGAAAGCATTCTATCGTTATTGATTAAAAACTATTTTTGTTGGTTCCTTTCTGAAGGTCAACTCCAAGCTAAAAAACGGCGATACAATAATCAATTGATTAAGGATTACAATAACGATACCACAAAACCCAAACCGCAGATCAACCACAAAACAGGCGACTACGAAATTCAACTGCTCGACAAAGTCACATCGGATTTCAAGACATTTGAATGCGAGGCTGTGCGTACATTGACATCCAACCAGATTCGGAAAAAACCTACAAATGTTAAGTTTTATTGCTTGGATTATAATGAGGCGAAATTAGTGAGGATGGCTACAAAAAAAGATAATGTGACTGTTTTGACGAGCGACCTGTTTTTTGAGCCTCGTCACGTTAGCATCACATTAAAGAAAGAATTTTATTCAAAAAATACGAAAATTACCTCACAACAAGAAACGCTCGAACTTGTCCACCATCTTGGCGGAATTGTCACAGTTCCTCTCGTAACATTGCACAGACAACAAAAAGAGGATTATTGCCGCGCCATTTTAGAACAGCTATATGAGCAGGGGTATCTCAACAAAGTTACCTCGTGTCTAAAACCGGGGACGAGTCGTGGTAGAAATGTTAATTTTTATTGCCTAAATTATATATACACAAATGACAATTTTATTTTGAGGAGCGGTATTCTACGCTGTTATGCGTTGATGACCAAACTTAAAGAACTTAAATATATAGGGTATATATATGCCGTCGACGGCGGAGTTATGATGTTTCGTAACAAAACAGTTTTACTTATTTCGGACAATGAAAATGAAACGCCAGATGAAAATCTTGAAAGGTTTTACCAAATTCGGCTGGATTACCCCGAACATGAATTAGCTGTAATTGGGCTTGAGAGTTGGCGATTAGACATATATAAAACTAAGCAACTTGGTCGAGTTTGCCTTTCAGGTTTGAATGAATCAAAAAGTTACCGGGAAAAATTAGACGAGCCTCCTACTTGAACTAACTAACGAAACTAAAAGTAAAAAATGTAGTGATCAGAAAGATTAGAACAAAATCTAACGTAAAATGAAGTCAGTTCGCTCTTTCTATTAACTATTTAACAATAACCGCTTGATATACTTTCCAGCAGTAAACCTGCCATAGGATGTTCATCCGCAATGTAAATAATCAAGGTAATGTCTCACCTCAGGAAGAATTATGTCGAACAGTAAACCAGTTAAATCAACTAAATCAATTAAATACCTTTATTCGGCTATCAAGAACAGCAACGCCATGCTCGGCGATATACCGATTCTAGTTAAACGTTTGATAAAAGAGGACGCTTGGCAGGTTCATTACGTTGCAAAAATCGGTAAAAACGTGATCTTTAAGAGTTTCTCAGATTTCGTCAGAATGCCGTTTCCAAGAGGGTTAGGCATTAACGTAAACAATCTTAAAAACCTTTGCCGAAACGATTCTGAAGCAATTGATTTAATAAATCAGTTACTGGAAAAGCCCAAACACGGCGGTGATCGGAGAAGTGATAAATTCATATGTAACATTGTTACATATGAAAAACTTAATCGCGGAAATTCCCGAGATAATGCTCTTGAAAAGTTGCGTGATAAGCGTCCAGATCTTCACGAAAAAGTTATAAGCAACGAAATTACAGCACATGGAGCCATGATCAAAGCGGGATTAAGGAAAAAGGTAATACAAATTCCCTGCGATATTGAAAGTATCGCTTCGGTACTAAAGCGTAAATTTTCCCAAGCGGAAATAGACGCGCTTATAGGCATTCTAAGTGTCACATAGATGAAAATCTATTTTCCCTCAATCTTTCACATAAAAGGAATAGTTGAAAAGACAGAAAATTCGCGAAGTCCTAATTGTAATGAATCCTAACGAGTGATTATTTTCGGATGAAAGTTGTTTAATTTAACGTAATAAAACCCCATTTGAGTTAGTTAAAGAAGAACAGTTTTATTATAAATTTGTCGGACTGATTAATAAAATCTAGCTTGAACTTCCTTTTTACTTTATATAATCAAACAAAGCGCCCGGTACTACGTCGAGAGAATCGCACAAAACAGCAATAGTTTTAAGATCAATCCTTTGCTGATTTTCATGCCAGAGACGATAACAAATGGCATAGGCTATTCCGGTTTTGGCAGCCAGTACATAAGGGTTTTCAATACCTTTACTTTCCGCTACTTTTCTCACTTGTAATTTGATGGTAGACACTTCTTCAACATATTACGTGGTCTTTAACCAGCCTCAAAATTAAAACCAACAAAATTAAGAAATGTTTTATTTACTATTGACAAGTGGATAGTCGCACTGGTAGTCTCAAAACTATCCACTTCTGGATAGTAGTTAGCTTTATGAGTGATAAACATAAAAGGAGATTCACGAGTAGCCAGCGAGTTCTGCTTTTTGTCTTGGCGGGAGGCAAGTGCAGCATTTGCTTTATTCGCCTCGAACCAGGCTGGCACGCCGACCACCGGTATCCCTGGTCGAAAGGCGGCGCGACGGATCTTCAAAACGGGCAGGCTTTATGCCCTAAATGTGATTTACACAAAAGCGATAAAGTTCCGCCGGATGCAATTCCGCCGACGGCGCAGAACGAATGATAAAAGGTTTAATTTCAATTATAGGCAAAGGAGAATTTTTATGAAAAATTTACGCCCTTGGGGCAATCACCGACCGCCGCGCAAATGGCAGGTTCAAGCTGCGCGCAAAATACAGGCGTCTTTCAAAAAAGGCGATTTTTTAGCAGTTGCCACACCCGGCAGCGGAAAAACCGATTTGGCTTTAGGTACCGGTCAGGAATTTCTAACCGACGGTCTGATCGACCGTATAGTCGTTGTCGTTCCTACCGAACGCCTTAAACGACAATGGGCTGAAGCTGCCGCCCGTCGTGGGATCGATCTCGACCCAACTTTATCGAATGGTCAGGGCTGCGAAGCGGCTGATTATTTCGGATGCTGCGTCACATATGCACAAGTAGCTTCCGCCGCACTTTTGCAGGATGCCAATTGTCTGAATGCGCGAACGTTTGTCATCATCGATGAGATTCATCATGCCGCCGCCAATTTGCATTGGGGAAATCAACTCGAGCAGGGGTTCAAAAATGCCACTTTTCGGCTAGCGCTCTCTGGAACGCCTTTTCGGAGCGACGCCAATCAGATCCCTTTTGTCCGTTACATTGACGGAACAAGCCAGGCGGATTTCACATATAGCTACGGTCAGGCATTGGCAGACGGCGTCTGCCGACCTGTCTATTTCCCGACTATCGAAGGAAATGCTTCGTGGATCAGCGGCAACGGGCAGGTGATAAGCTGTTCACTGCTCGATAACGTCTCACGGCAGGTATCTGGGGAGCGTTTAAGAGCTGTCCTTGACCCGAGCGGCGACTGGATGAAAACCGTGCTTCGGGAAGCCGATAATAATTTAAGTCAAATGCGTCTTAACGGACATCCAGACGCAGGCGGCTTGGTTATCGCCATGCATCAGCGGCACGCCGAAGAAATCGCCAAACTGCTCGCCGTTATCACGAACGAGCAGCCGGTACTTGCCATTACGGACGAAGAAAATTCATCCAAATTAATTGGAGAATTTGCCGTTCCGGGGAATCTAAGACGGTGGATCGTCGCCGTTAAAATGATTTCTGAAGGCGTGGATATTCCACGCCTTCGCGTGGGCGTATATGCGTCGAACGTCAAAAGCGAGCTTGCCTTTCGGCAGGCTGCCGGCAGATTCGTTCGTATAATTCCGCAGTTGGATGAGCAGAGTGCCGCGTTCTATATGCCGGCAGACCAGACGCTTATCAAGCACGCGCTCTCGATCAAAGAAGAGCGTGATCACTATTTACCCGAGCACACTCCGGTGCCAAAGGCAGTCAATTCTCGCGCTCAGACGTCAATATCGACGAGTAATAATCAGGGCGGCGGTAATAATGTCGTTTCCGGAAACGCCAACGATGGCGACAATCCGGATGGCGATACAAACGGCTCTGGTGATGAAATCGACGAAAATGACCCGAACGGTAGTCAAGCCTCTTCGCCCAATCCTAATATGGGATTGGGCGAAGGAGGTCGGGAGGGATCGGGAATCGGCACTCGTAACTTCATCATTTCTCTGTCATCCGAAGCGCGCCCGCACGATACTCTCTTCGATGGCTCGACATTCTCGGCTGCCGAGCTCAAGTTTGCTGAAGACCTCGGCAGACAACTTGGATCCAAGTATCCACCCGCGCAGTTCGCAGCTATTCTCCGGGAGACACCGGGATTTGGTTCTGTTGCCGGTGGAATTAATACTGATCCGTCGCCAAGCTCATCTGCGCCCTGTCCAACATTCAGCGGCGTACCACCGGTTCCGACTCCTGTTGTATCTGGTTATCAGCCACAACCGGTCATGTCCATCAAAACCGACCGGAAACGCAAACTGCGTGACAAGATAAACGAGTTATCGAATCGGATGGCGTTTTTAACCAAAACGGATTATAACGCGATTCATAGTCGGTGGATCAATGAAATGGGCGGCAAACCCAATCATGCGGCGACAGAAGCAGAACTGACGGATAAATTGGAGTGGCTGAAAAATCAAATCAGTCATTTGTATCAAAACCGGCAAAACCGCAATCGGTAAGGTCAAAAGCAATGACGAACAGCAAGTCTAACGATGACCGCGTTGTCGATTACCTCCGGTCGGCTATAACCGACGGCAGTGCCGGGCTCAATGATGTCCCGGCACTGCTCAAACGGGTAATCGAGGAAGGATTATGGCGTGAACGCTTTGTTCAACAATCAAAGCAATCGACTTGTTTTACGAGTTTCAAAGAATTTGTTGAAACGGCGCCGCCCGAAGGCTTGGGAACAAACCTGAGAACTTTGCAAAGGCTTTGTGCAGACGCACCGGAAATTCTTGAACTACTCGAACAAATGCGGCTCACTGCCCCGGCACGTCGGGGCGGTGATCGGCGGAGCGCTAAGTTCAAACGGAACAATGTTCCAATTGAAAAGAACAGCCGCGGCAATTCATCCGGTTACTCCATAAAAAGGCTGCACAAACATTCTCCAACTCTTTACGAAAAGGTTTTGAATGGGGAGATAACAATTAACCAAGCGATGATTGCCGCTAATCTTCGCCTTCAGAGCTTTTACATTACGAAAAACGTAAACAAAACGGCACAGACGATTAAAAATAACTTTAGTAAAAATGACATTGAAAAATTAATTGAAAGGCTTATGCACAATCAAAAATGAAGATCCTTGTTTTAATGGCTTTCAGCAATCAATGAGCGGCAAAGAAAATTGCTGTGGACAACGCTCAGGCGAAAAGCTTTTTCTCCTGATTCGAGACTCGGCAGCGCGGGCAAATACTGCGCTTGGCAAAGCAGGGAGATTGCCGACTGAATTTCAACCGCATTGTTTGAAGTTTGAAGAACTTCGTTCAGCACGGACAAACCTTTAACGCCGTAAGAACCCCAGACGAATTCGTGCGTCAGCGGAAATTTGACTTCCATCGAATGAACGTAAAAATAAACTTCGCCTTTATCGTCTCGCAAAAGCGCTTTGAGCATCGGCAGTGCTTTCTGGTCGCCGGTGTTGGCGGCGTCCATCGCCGTGTAAAAAACGTAATTGTATTGCGCGTCGAGCGGCGCGGAGTTCCATATTTTCGCAATGCTTGCAGCTTCGTTTAATTTTCCGATTTGCCAGAGCAGCGCCGACGCGTTCAATTTGAAAAAGTCGTCTTTTTCCTTGCCCGCGTCAACCCTTTGAATTTCCTGTTTGAGCCTCGCCGTTCCCGCCGCCCCAAAAGATTTTATAACTTCCCACGCCTGGTCAATCTCCTTGGCTTTGCTCTCCTTTTTGTCGTTGTCGAACTGCTCTTGCTTTATATGCCGCAGAACGGCAATCGCATCTTCCAGCTTTTTGTCGGAAGGTTTCCGAGAAGAACCGGCAATCGGCTCTTTAATCGGCTTCTTCTGCTGTGCGCCCGCAACCGGCTGACCCATCGTGCGTTCAGTAATTTAACCGACGACGAATCCTTCGGCATGGTCAAATTAACCAAAAACTTATACCAAATCTAAGCCGAAACAATCGTCGACATCACCCAACTTTATATGTTTCGGGATTTTTTTAATAACAAAGGATTTCTTTCCGTATTAATGAAGCATATGCCTAAATTATTGTCGGTAAATGCCTTGCAAGTTGCGGATGCAGAACTGGAATTTTATGCCGATATGGAGCAAATAATCGCTAAATATCTTTCTCGGAATAACTGACACAATACGACAAAATTTCAATCTTTAATTTGTTTAAGTTTTAACCTATATTTAGAGCGTTAAGCAATAACTAAGCGACCATCCTATAATTCCTAGTAAAAATCATTGCGCAAAGTTATTGGCATTTAATTTTGAGAATCTTTATAGTCTGAAATATTTCTAAAAATTAAAAGTATAATTACGGTATGCCGGTGATTTATGGCAAGAACAATTGAACAAGGTTTCCAGGATTTGTTAAAGCGCCTTGTTCCTTTAACATCGGAGCGCAAAAAAGGCGTGAGTCATCGAGATTCGGTTAAAAGCTGTCTCGTTAAAAGTTTCGGTTGCTCGCATTTTTTTGAAACAGGCTCGTTCGGCAATAAAACCGGAATCAAGCACTTCAGCGACACTGATTATTTCGCCGTTATTCCGGCTCAGGATTTACGGAAAAATTCTTCCGCTACGCTGCGCGAAGTTAAAGAAGCATTGCAATATACTTTTCGCGGCACCGCCGCCAAGATAAAAGTCAATTCGCCTTCGGTAACCGTTCCTTTCGGCACATACGCTTCAGAAAATTTGGAAATAACGCCTTGTTTTTACAACACGGTTATTACAACTCCATCAGGAAGAAAGCGGTCGTACGGAATTCCAAGTGGTGACGGCGGCTGGTTGATTTCCAGCCCGCGGGCGCATAAGACTTATGTGGCTTATCACAATAACCGGCTACATCATCGACTGAAACCGCTAATCACGCTCGTTAAAGCGTGGAAGTTTTATCATAATGTTCCAATCTCTTCGTTTTATCTCGAACTGAGAATCACGAAATTTTTAGAAAGCAAAAAGAAAATCAATTACGAAAATGATTTATACGGAACAATCAAAAAATTGCGCGATATTGAATTGGCAGACATAAACGACCCAATGAAAGTGTCCGGTATGGTTAAAGCCAATAAATCGGACATGCAGAAAAAATCGGCGTTGTCGAAATTGTCAGTGGCTTGTTCGAGAGCGGAAAAAGCTTATTCGTCGAAAGACAAAAATCTGGACGATTGTTTTCATTGGTGGAAAATGTTTTATAAAGGAAAATTTCCTAGCAGATGAATCAGATACCGGTTATTCAAAACGGCGAGAAACAGCTCGAACGCCTCGCCGCTCAAAGAGAGCTTTACTCTTCGGCGAAAAATTATTATTCGGCGGAGTCAGTCGGTAGCGTAATCATTCCGGTATTGCTTACGACAGTTTCGATATTTATTACAAATATCTCTCTTTACTCGGCTTTATACGGAATCTGTTTTTATCTTTTCGACAGTTTAATCATCGAGCCGTTAATAATTGATAGGAAAACGAAAGCCGCGAAGATTCAGGAATTATTCGACTGCGAAGTTTTGGAAATCGAAAAATCGCCGTTCAAAGCCGTCTCGGACGTAACGGTCGAAGAAGTTTTGACGCATTACGACGCGCACAGCAAAGTCGAAACGAATATCGAAAACATAAAAGATTGGTATCCGAAAGAAGTCGGCGAATTGGACATCTCTATTGCCCGCTTGATTTGCCAGAGAATGAATTATGGCTGGGACACCAAACTTCGCAAATCGTTTTCTCATTTACTGAAAATTATTGCAGTTTTCATTGCGATTATGATTATTGTCGGCATAACCGTCGGTCGTTTGCCGGGACAAGATTTACCATTAATTTTGAGCGGCATTTTACCGTTATTTCGCTTCTGCATGAAGCTATATCAGGACAATAAAAGTTCTACCGAGAAATTGACGAAACTAAACAATTATTTCGACGGTTTATGGGAACGAATCAAAAAAGATGAAGTCTCTGAAATCAAACTCGGCGAGGCGGCTCGCCGGATTCAAGATGAAATCTACGACAATCGAACCAAAAACCCTTTGATACCCGACGTTTTCTACAAATTTTTCAGAAGCAAAGACGAATCTGTAATGGCGAAAAGTGCGAAAAGTTTCGTCGGTGAATATAACCAATTAAAAAACGCAGAGAACAAGGGGTTTGCGGATTGAAAACCATCGGCTGTTTTAATGGTTTTCAATCCGACACAGATTTATCAATTATAATTTCTCAGGTTATGAAAAAGATTTTACTGGCTTGGATAGGAATGGCTGATTTCAGTGCGGCGGCAGACGAAAACCGAAAGAATCTTGGTCCGGTTGGGAGTGCAGTTAGCGAGCTGGAATTTACCGACATCATTTTGCTGAATGATTACCTGCCGGAAAAAGTTGAAGAGTATCGGGTTTGGTTAAGCCAAAAGACTGACGCCGCGATTGAAATCCGGCGGCATAAACTTTCCAGCCCAACGAATTATTCGGAGATTTATCGTGCTGCTTTACAGACGGTTGCCGAAGCGAGAAAGAAATACGGCGAAAAGGCGCACTTAACTTTTCACGTTAGCCCCGGAACTTGGGCGATGGCGAGCGTTTGGATTATGCTGGCGAAAACCCGTTTCAAAGCCGAGCTTATCGAATCGTCGAGAGAAGCCGGCATTCAAAAGGTAAATGTGCCGTTTGATATTTCCGCCGAATTTATTCCCGAACTGCTGCGCGAGTCTGACAAGAAACTGCAATCTTTAGCAATCGGTGAAACGCCCGCCGCGCCGGAGTTCGATGCGATTATTCACCGCAGCCCACAGATGAAAAAGCTGATTGAGCTGGCGCGCCGCGTCGCCGTTCGCAACATTCCGGTTTTAATCGAAGGCGAATCGGGAACGGGCAAAGAGCTGCTTGCCAAAGCGATTCATCAATCAAGCCCGCGCCGCGCCAAAGATATTATCACCGTTAATTGCGGTGCGATTCCTTCGGAACTGGTCGAGAGCGAGCTTTTCGGTCACGTCAAAGGCGCGTTCACGGGCGCGAACGCCGACAAAAAAGGTTTGTTTGAATACGCGGATAACTCGACGATTTTTCTCGATGAAATCGGGGAACTGCCGCTTTCGGCGCAGGTTAAATTGCTGCGCGTTTTGCAGGAAAACGAAGTTGTGCCGGTCGGTTCGCACGTTCCGAAAAAGATTGACGTGCGCGTCGTTTCGGCGACGAACCGCAATTTGATGACGGAAATATCGAAAGGCGGTTTCCGCGAAGATTTGTTTTATCGTCTGGCGGTTTTCGTGCTGCAAGTTCCGCCACTGCGCGAGCGCGAAGGCGATTTGACTTTGCTTGTTGACGAATTTTGGAAACGGATAAACGAGCAAAGCGTTTCGGAATTCGGTGCGGCGGCAAAAGAATTAAAACCGTCGGCGAAAAATCTGCTGCTGCGGCACGATTGGACGGGCAATGTACGCGAGCTGCAAAATACTTTGTGGCGGCTGTCGGTTTTGGCGGACAGCGCGGACGTAACGGCGAAGGAAACCGAAGCGGCGCTGTTTCAGCCGATTTCCCGAAGCGGCGAAAACATTTTGCAGCGTCGGATTTCGGACGAATTTTCTTTGAGTGAAATTTTGGCGGAAGTCGAAAGTCATTATCTAAAACGCGCGGTTGAACAAGCTAAAGGCAACAAATCGAAGGCGGCGAAATTGCTTGGCTTGGCGAATCATCAGACGCTGACAAACAAGCTCGAAAAATATCGAATTGAAACTGACGATTAGCGTAAATAATTTTACGGGCTTGTAAAATAAATTACATAATGAAATTTAACAAAAACGGTTATGTCGTTGTAAAATATACCGATTCAATTTTGGCACGCGGTTAGCAATAGAGACGGCGCAGTTTGAAAATTTATTGATTACGGAGAAAAGATTATTATGCAAAACCGCCGCGTCGTTACTATTGATATTGAAACATTGCCAGCCGCCGAAACGGTCGAGTGTCTCGCGCTCGCCGCCGATGAAAAAAAGACGGAAGAAGTTCAGCGCAAAACCGCTTTGAGCGGCGATTTCGGCAGAATTTTGTGCATCGGCTACACGGACGAACGCGCCGACGGCACGCGCAGGATGGGCGTTATCGGTTTCGACAAACAAACCAAAATTCTTCACGCCGACGAGCGGCAGACGCTCGAACGCTTTTGGAATCTGATGCGCGGTTTTAATCCGCAGCGCGACCGCGTTGTCGGGCATAATATCTTTGAATTCGATTTGCGGTTTATTCTCAAGCGCTCCAGAATTTACGGCATTCGTCCGACAGCGGAATTGTCGTTTCGGCGTTACGCCAACCAGCCGGTTTTCGATACGATGTGCGAATGGGAATGCTGGTCGCGCGATAAAATCAAGCTGGAAAATCTGGCGCGGGCGCTCGGTTTGCCGACTTCCAAATCCGAAGAAATTTGCGGCGCGCGCATCTTCGAGCTTTACGAGGCGGGCAGACACGAAGAAATCCGCGATTACTGTCTGCGCGACGTGCGCCTGACCAGAGAGATTTACCGCCGGATGACGTTCTGCGAGCCGGAAGATTTAACGGCGTGTCAGGAGTTTGCGGGAACGCCGGTTTTTCAAGCCAGTCGACAGGCGAATTGAGAATTTGAAGAAAATGGATATAGTTAAACTCAAAAATGTCGCTGAAATTTCTGCCGGTGGTTCTGCGCCGCAAGGCAGCAATTATTTCGGTTCGGAAGGAAAACCGTTTGTTCGCGCCGGAAGTTTGCCGTTGCTTTTGAGAGGCGAAACGGAATCTTCGCTCGAACATTTGACCGAAGAAATCGCGCAGATTCATCGCTTGCGGCTTTTTCCGAAAGATACGATTGTTTTTGCCAAAAGCGGAATGTCGGCAATGAAAGGACATATTTATCAACTGAAACAATCTTGTTATCTGGTCAATCATTTAGCGGCAATCACACCGAAAGAAGATTTACATCCGACTTATTTGCGCCGCTGGTTTCAAGTTTTTCCGCCAAGTCATTTAGTCCAAGATTCGGGTTATCCGTCAATCAGGCTTTCCGACATTGCCGAAATTGAAATTCCGCTGCCGCCGCTCGCCGAACAAAAGCGCATCGCCGCCGTGCTGGACAAAGCCGACGAGCTGCGCCGCAAACGCCTGACCGCCTTGCGAAAGCTCGACGAATTGACGCGCTCGCTCTTTTTGGAAATGTTCGGCGACCCTGTAACTAATCCGAAAGATTGGAAAATGAAAACAACCGGCGAATTGCTCGAATTTTTAACAAGCGGCTCAAGAGGTTGGGCGCAACATTATGCCGAAAAAGGAAGTTTGTTTTTAAGGATTCAAAACGTCGGAAAAAACCGATTATTGCTTAACGATGTCGCTTATGTTGACACGCCGAACACAGCGGAATCTCGTCGAACGAAAGTTCAAGCCAAAGATGTTTTGATTAGCATAACTGCCGATTTGGGACGTTGTGCATACATTCCTGAAAACTTGGGCGACGCTTACATAAATCAACATCTCGCGCTTTTGCGTTTGAAGAATATCGAACCTGAATTCTTCTCGGCTTTCATTGCGTCGGAAGGCGGACAAAGGCAAATCAGAAATCTAAACCGCGAAGGCGTTAAAGCAGGGTTGAATTTCGATAATATTCGTTCGATAAAAGTTTTTATTCCGCCGACAAATTTGCAAAAGGCTTACATTGATTCGGTTTCAAAAATCGAAAAAATGAAAGATAAATTTAATAAATCATTCAAAGAGTCAGACAAACTATTTCAATCGCTGCAACAACGCGCCTTTCGCGGCGATTTGTTTGCGGCGCAAGATTTGTAAAGTATCCGCACCGAGAGGTTAAAGATGGACACTCAATAAATAATCAGCGAAATCGGCAAGCTGCCGCCCGTCGAACAAAGCCGCGTTCTCGAACGGCTCGAACAGCGCAGGCGTTTTGACGGCAAAGACGAACGCAGTGCGGCGGAACAAGTCGCGCCCGGCATTGAAAAAAGCCCGAAAAGAATCCGATTAGGAGAAAAATAATGAATAATTTATTTGACGACCAGGAAGAACCGAAGGAAACTGAAACCGAAATTTCAGAAGGTAATGAGGGATTTGAAGACGACGAAAAACCCGAATGGAACGACGAATTCTTTCCGTTTAGCGTGGAAGACGAATACGTCGTCACCGAACTCGTCAAAGTCGTGCGCGGCATTATCGCCAAGAAAAATCTCTCGCCGTATCAACTGCGGCAAATCGCTGTCGTTTTATACGCGCTCGAACATCTGCCGCGCCGCGTCGAAGGAATCAGTATCGGTTTGAGCGTCATTTACCGCCTCAACGATGAAAGCACTTACTGCGACTTTTACATTAGCGAAAGCGGATTCCGTTTGACGAGCGGCGGCAATGTTTATGACCCGACGGTCGGCGGCGACAATTTCAGCAGCACCGCGTTTGAACTGGAAACTTCCGGCTTCCGCAGCGGCGACGGCGAATCTTACGAAGTAACCGGCTGGTTTAATCAAATCCACGAACTGCTGGAAATGGACGGCAAAATCGAATTTGAAGACAACGGCGACGTTTCGGAAATTGACTGGCAGGATGAGGCGAACGCCAACGGTTGGGACGAGCTTTTCGAGATGCGGGAAAAAATGGGTTATTAAAAACTCCGAACAAGAAAATTTATGCAGTCTTACAACTTTGAATTTTTGCGACCGCACCACGCCGATTTAGCCGATTTCGGCGCGCTGGCGGAAAATTTTCTGTATCTCGACGCGGCGAGCGCGCTGGTTAAAATGCGGCTGTTCGGCGAGACGGCGACCGATTTGATTTACCGCGAGATGAATTTGCCGCGCCCCTTTAACGCGCAGTTTTATGATTTGCTCAATGAAACTGCTTTTAAGAACGCGGTTGATACGAGCGTTTATCTCAAGCTCGACGCGCTTCGCAAGCTCGGCAACAAAGCGGCGCACGGAAAATCTTTCACGACCGCCGAAGCGATGCCGCTGCTGCGCGAAACGCACACGCTCGCCTGCTGGCTTTTTTTGACGTTTTTCGGCGGGCGTGTTGAAGCTCTCGCTGAGTTTGCGATGCCGCCCAAACCGCAGGACATACGGGAAAAGTTTCAGCAGGAACTGGAAACGAAATCCAAGGAAATCGAACGGCTCGCCGCTGAAGCCCGCAAAGCGAACGAACAGAAACAAGCCGCCGAAAAATCCTTGGAAGAACTGCGCGAAATCGCCGCCGCCGGAGCGCGCGCCGCCACGGTTCTGCATTTTGACGAAGCAGAAACGCGCCGCCGTTTGATTGACCAGATGCTGCTCGCTGCCGGCTGGCAAGTCGGCACGAACAGCGCGTCAACCGAGCAAGTCGGACAAGAAGTTTATTTAAGAAGCACGAAGGAAAAAGTCGATTATGTGCTTTATCACGACAACGGCTCGCCGCTCGCCGTCATTGAAGCCAAGCGCACGGCGGAAGACGCCGAAGCGGGCAGAACGCAAGCTAAACTTTACGCCGACGTGCTCGAAGCTGAAAGCGGACAGCGTCCGGTGATTTTCTACACGAACGGTTTCGACATTTACATCTGGAACGATGCGGTCGGCGAAACGCCGCGCAAGCTCTACGGTTTTTACTCGAAAGACAGTCTCGAATATCTGATTTTCAAGCGCGAAAACCGTATGCCGTTAGAAGATTTGCAGCCGAACAGCGAGATTATAAACCGCATTTATCAAATCGAAGCCGTCAAGCGTGTCACGGAAAAATTCACCGAACGTCGCCGCAAAGCCCTAATCGTGCAGGCGACCGGAACGGGGAAAACGCGCGTCGCGGCGGCGATTTGCGAACTTTTGACACGTGCGCGCTGGGCGAAACGCATTTTGTTTTTGTGCGACCGCCGGGAGCTTCGCAAACAGGCTGACAATGTTTTCAAGGAATTTCTGCCGGGCGAGCCGCGCGCCGTCGTCAGTTCATTTACGGCTGGCGAGCGCGACAAGCGTATTTATCTCGCTACATATCCGGCGATGATGGAATGCTTCGAGAGTTTCGATGTCGGATTTTTCGACCTTATCATCGCCGACGAATCACACCGCAGCATTTACAATCGTTACCGCGATTTGTTTTTGTATTTCGACGCGCTCGAAATCGGCTTGACGGCGACGCCTGTAAAACATATCGGGCGCAGCACTTACCAGCTTTTCGGCTGCGAGGACGAAGACCCCACGGCGTATTACAGCTACGAACAGGCAATTTCTCACGAGCCGCGTTTCTTAACGCCGTTTGAAGTTTTCGACGCGACGACCGACTTTCTGCGGCGTGGAATCAAATACAACCAGCTTTCCAAAGGCCAGCAGGAACAGCTCGAAGAAACCGAAGGCGAAGAAGCGGCTTTGTTCGATTATGAAAAAGACCAAATCAACAATCTCGTTTTCAACCGCCAGACCAACGAATATATTCTGCGGAATCTGATGGAAAAAGGCATCCGCGACCAAAGCGGTCAGCGCGTCGGCAAAACGATAATTTTCGCTCGCAATCACAATCACGCCGTTTTTCTCGAACAGCTTTTTAACGAGATGTATCCGCAATACGGCGGCGAATTCTGCCGCGTCATCGATAGCCACGACGCGCGCGCAGAGCATTTGATTGACGATTTCAAAGGGATTAACAACAACTCGAAAATACAAATCGCCGTGTCGGTCGATATGCTCGACACCGGAATCGACATTCCCGAAATCGTCAATCTGGTTTTCGCTAAACCCGTTAAATCTTACGTTAAATTCTGGCAGATGATTGGACGCGGCACGCGGCTTTGCCCGCATTTGTTCGGCTTGGGCGAGGACAAGGAGAAATTTTATATTTTCGACCACTGCGGCAATTTCGAGTATTTCAACGAAAACTACACGGAAGCCGCGCCGTCCCAATCGAAATCTCTGGTGCAGAGAGTTTTCGAGGCGCGCGTGGCTCTCGCTTCCGCCGCGCTCGACGTTCAAAACAAGGAAGTTTTCGACAAAGCGATTGATTTAGTCGCGCAGGACATCGCCGCCTTGCCCGAAAGCTCGATTGCCGTGCGCGAACGCTGGCGCGAACTCGCCGAACTCAAAACGGAAAATGTTTTACTGTCTTTCACCGCGCCGGTTCGCCAGCTCCTCGCGCGCGACATCGCGCCGCTGATGCAGTGGCGCAATATCACAGGCGCGGAAAAATCTTACGAGTTCGATTTGCTCGTCGCAAAACTCGAAACCGAACGCTTGAAAAAATCCGCCGCGTTCGACGATTTACGCGACGCCGCTCGCGCTTCGCTTTCGCGCCTGCCGGTGAATTTGAATGAAGTGCGCGAAAAATCAGATTTAGTCGAGCGCGTAAAATCGGCGCAGTTTTGGGAAACGGCTGAGGCGGCGGAAATCGAAGCGGCGCGGCGCGAGCTGCGCGGATTGATGCCGCTCGCGCAAAACGGCACGGCGGCGATTTTTCCACGCGTGATTGACGTTGAAGACGTGGGCGTCGAATTCAAACGCCTGCGCCCGAAACTCGAAGGTCTAGAACTAATCGCCTATAAAAAGCGCGTTCAAGAAGTTCTGGAAAATCTTTTGGACGAAAGCGAGGCGTTACAGAAAATCAAACGCGGCGAAGCTGTTTCCGGCTCGGATTTCGACGAATTGTGCGCGCTGGTTTTGGCGCAAGACCCGGAAATTGATTTGCGCGATTTGCACGTTTATTTTCCCGATTTGGCGGAAAATCTGGACGTAGCGATTCGCAGTATCATCGGCTTGCACGCCGAAGCCGTCAATGCGCGTTTCGAGCGTTTCGTCCAAGAGCATAATCTAAACGCCAAACAGCTTCGCTTTCTGCAAATGCTGCAAAACCATTTAACGCGCTACGGCTCGATTGAAATCGCGCGGCTTTACGACACGCCTTTCACGACGATTGACGCGGGCGGACTCGACGGCGTTTTTAGCGACGAAAAACAAATATCGGAGATTCTTAATATCTTAGCTTTGCTCGATAACAAGCAAAGCAGTATAAATGCAAGTTTTAACTAACAGAAATAAATGATTACCGGACAATTAAAAAGTCAGATTGACAAACTTTGGGAAGAATTTTGGACCGGCGGCATTACCAATCCGCTGACGGTTATCGAGCAGATTTCTTTTTTGATGTTTCTGCGCTTGCTCGATGGCGGCGAAACGCTGCGCGAGCGAAGCGCGTCGCGGCAGAATAAAGATTACGCGGGAATTTTTTCAGCCGACGAGCAGCGGTTTCGATGGTCGAATTTTAAGCAGTTGAACGGCGAGGAAATGCTCAAAATCGTCCGCGACGAAGTTTTTCCAGTTCTGCGGCAGAAATTCGGCTCGGCGGCGGGAAATCAGCCGACCGCGTTTGCGGCGTTTTTGCAAGACGCGAATTTTTTGATTCAAAAACCGAGCTTACTCGTCTCCGCCGTAAATTTGATTGATAATCTGCCCTTGACCGACGGCGGCGACACGAAAGGCGATTTATACGAATATCTGTTGTCGAAACTGACGACCGCCGGAATCAACGGGCAGTTTCGCACACCGCGTCACGTCATTCGCTTGATGGTCGAAATGCTCGCGCCGCGCCCCGACGAAACGGTCGCCGACCCGTCGTGCGGCACAGCCGGTTTTCTAGTCGAAACTCTCCAATATCTTTTCCGCGAAAACACTTCGCCCGAAGGAATTCACACGGACGAAAATGGCGAAACGATTTACACGGGCGACCTTCTTGAACCGTATCGTGACCATTGGCAAAACAAGATGCTTTACGGTTTCGATTTTGACGTTACGATGCTCCGCATCGCTTCGATGAATTTGTTTCTGCACGGCGTCGAGCAGCCGAATATCATTTACGCCGACACTTTGAGCCGCAGATTCGGCGACGAGAAAATACATTTATCGAAAGACGCTTTCGATGTGATTCTCGCTAATCCGCCGTTCACGGGCAGTCTCGATATGAACGATATTCATTACACGCTTTACGGCACGGTCAAAACCAAAAAGACCGAATTGCTGTTTTTAGCTTTGATTCTGCGAATGCTCAAACGCGGCGGGCGCTCCGCGACGATTGTGCCGGACGGCGTGCTGTTCGGTTCGAGCAAATCGCACGTTTCGCTTCGGCAGACATTAGTCGAAGACAACCAGCTCGAAGCTGTCATATCTCTGCCTTCGGGCGTTTTCAAGCCTTACGCCGGAGTTTCGACGGCGATTCTGTTTTTCACCAAAGGCGGCACGACCAAAGACGTTTTCTTTTACGACGTGCAGGCGGACGGTTTTTCGCTTGACGACAAAAGAATTCCGCTCGACCAAGCCAAACACGAAACGAATAATCTGCCCGACGTGCTGGCGCGGTGGCGCAATCTCGAAACCGAAACCGCCCACCCGCGCACGGCGCAGTCGTTCGTCGTTTCAAAAAGCGAGATTATCGAAAAGAATTACGATTTAAGCATCAATCGTTATAAGGAAGTCGTCTACGACGCAGTTGAATACGACAATCCGGCGACGATTCTGAGTGGCTTAAAGGAATTGGAAAAAGAAATTCAAACCGACATCTCGGAACTCGAAAAAATGTTGAATTAGGAAATCGGTTCGTCAGTTTAAAGAAAGAGGTTAAAAATGCTGTCTGCAATTTACATTCAGAATTTCAAAGGAATCGGTCAAAGAGAAAAACTTGAAGACGGTAAAATTCCGCTTCGACCGATTACAATTATGTTCGGTAAAAACAGCGCGGGAAAAAGCACGGTGGTTCAAGCATTGCACTACGCACGGGAAATCCTGCACCGCCAAAATCTGGATGCCGACCGCACTCTCTATGGCGGCAAAGCAGTCAATCTTGGCGGTTTTCGTAATTTTGTTCATAACCGAGATTTAAGGAATGAAATAATCTTAGGCTTCGACCTAAATTTGGAGGAAACTGATTATCCTGATTATGGTTTTAACCCTTTTGAAGAAGAAAAAACACAGGATTTGAATGGAAGAGTTCAAAGTGCGCGCGTTACGCTGACAATCAAATGGAGCGACTACTTAAATCGACCTGTTTTGACCAAATACGAAACAGCTATTAACCACGAAAAGTGTGCTTATATTGAAACTTCATTAGATGGAAAGAACATTAGTGCTTACTACAACGCCCTTCATCCTTTGTTGATAACAGATTTAGCCGGTAATGTGCAAAAAAGTATTTTCAGTTTTTCCGAGGAAAATTCCGACGATAACGAAGAATGGATGTTGCTCAAAGCAGTCAACATCACATCGTCGCTTCCAGCCTGGGGAAAATCTATTCAGTATCAAAACGCAATTGAAATAAGAAATTTGCGTAATGCCGCAACTCATTTGGCTAAAGATCTAGATTCTTTCGACGAATTAGAAGAAAAACACACACAGTTTGTTGAAATGATAAACAGAGCGGAATCGCCGCCTATAAGCGAATTAACAGCTTCTCAAATGCTTGTTGCTCCCGGTGAAATACTTCACGATTGGTTGATGACGTTTCGTTATTTAGGACCATTGCGAACAGTTCCGCCACGAAACTTTGAACCTTCGACTACAATTGACGAATCGGAATGGTCTGACGGCTTGGCAGCTTGGAGCGAGTTATATCGGCGCGGCGCAGGCTGGGTTGAAGAAGTAAGTAACTGGCTCTCATCCAATAGACTAAAAACTGGTTATTTAATGAAACTGCTTGAGTATCGTGAAAACTTTTTCGACGGTAACTTTGCTAATGAATTTTCCAATGAAAATATTTCGTCCCGAAAGCGTTTAAGTTTATTTGAAGAGGAAGCTAAATTAAAAGTTTCGCCGCAGGACATCGGAGTCGGTATTTCTCAGATTGTCCCTGTTGTGGTTGCTGCTTTGTCCTTTAATGAAGGTCTCATCGCAATTGAACAACCCGAACTCCATTTACATCCTGCGGTTCAGGCAGAACTCGGCGATTTATTTATTAAATCGTCGCTTGACGAGCGCACTAATATTTTTCTACTCGAAACACACAGCGAACACTTGATTTTACGAATACTCAGAAGAATCCGGGAACAGTCTGAAAATGAATTACCCGAAGATTTCCCAGAAATAAACCCGGAAGATTTTCAAATGTTGTATGTAAAATCATCGGAAAACGGAACGATTTTTTTTGATATTTCCGTTACGGAAGAAGGTGATTTTGCTGAAAAATTGCCTGACGGATTTTTCCCTGAACGTGCCAAAGAATTATTTTAATAAAAAATATTTTTGTTATGATTTACGAATTTGCTCTTGACCCGGAAGTTATTTCCGATTGGAATTTATTCAGATTGTTTTACGACAAATTTGGAATACCTCAAGGTCGTTTGATTGCTCAATTTCCTAAACGATGGAAAAAATTGGTTTATGAAGCTGTTGAAAGAAATGAGAAAAGCGAAATTAACAAGAAAAGAATAGTGGAGAGATTAAACTCCGCCGACAGCAGACTTTGGCGTAAGGAACGCCAGTATAACCCGGAAGTTTCGTGGCTTCTTAATGCAGTAGAACAACACGAGCTATTACCGTTTCACGCTATTATTTCAAATGAAAATCAATCGAATTCAGATAGAATTCTGTTGGCTGAAGAGGTAGACGAAAACACTGAGCTTTGGAATATTCCGGTTATGAAATTTGGTTCGCGCAAAGCAATTCATTTGACGCAATTCGCAAGCGCGCTTCTTTCTTTGTCTAAAGAAGTTATATTCGTTGACCCCCACTTCAAACCAGATGTTAGAAGATTTCAGGTTACGCTTGAATTATTTCTCGAATCGGCTCTTACATCGGGACAGCACATTAAACTAATTGAATACCATGTTAAAAGAGATGAAAAAGATGATTACTGGAATGATTTTCAAACTTTTAAGAGAGTCTGTGAAAATGAGCTTCCTAAACACTTACCGAAAGGAATTAAAATTAAATTTATTCGTTGGGAAGAGCGGCGCGAGGGCAAAAAATTTCACGCTAGGTATCTGTTAACCGATAAAGGTGGGCTATTGATTGAAACCGGACTTGATGAAGGAAAAACGGCGGAGGAAACTCCAATTATTTTACTAAATCACGAAATGTATGGGATTGTCCGAAAAGATTTTAATTCGCTGCAAGATATGTCTATATCTTCATATAAATACGAAAATGAATTCATCATAATCGGCAACAAAATTTAGTGTCTAACAAATAAATTAAGTAGTCAGACATATTTATCGTAATCTATTCAAAATACTTGTAAATCACCATATTTCAACAAGATATGCGATTACTTAACATTAAATTACGTCTCTTTAGGTTTAGATAAAATTGTCTGACTACTTACTTTTAATCACAATCGAGCATTTAACAAAATATGCAGACTCAAAATTACGAAGTCAACCAGCGTTCGATTGAAAAGATTATGGCGTGGGTCAACTCGGGCGTGATTGCCATTCCCGAAATTCAGCGTCCGTTTGTTTGGGACAGTTCTAAAGTGTGCGATTTGCTCGACAGTCTTTATCAAGACTATCCAGTCGGTTACATTATCGCGTGGCGCAACCCCAATGTGCGGCGTAGAGACGGCAGTTTGAGTGGGGAATTTTGATTGAAGGGCACAGCGTGTTATGGCGCTGACCGCCGCTATTTTGGGCGAGCCGATGGTTAATAAAAATTATCAAAAGGTGAGTATTACGCCGGTTCATTGCGCATTGGTTGATAATGATAAAGAGCAATCAGCGTAAAAAGACAGTCCGCGCGACGAACGATTTCATAAAGCGGTTTGTTCTTTAGTTTCCCCGTGTGCCGCTCAACTGCACAGACACACGGATAAAACGAGTAATAACGACAGCTATTTGTAACATCCGTGATACCCGGCGGAAGTTTGGAATATACGTCTTCGCAAAGATATTTCGTGCCCAGTAGGTCTTGACCTTCTAATGGTCGCGGGACCTTTTTTATCCAAACGACTTTTGGAGAAGTCATTTTATGAATATAAATAGATGTGAACGGACTGAATTGCTTTCGGGTTTATCAGTAAAGCGCCACCTGTGATTATACATAACATTTCTTGTAATTAAATAAATTATTTTGTAGTCTGCATTCACGCTTAAAAAGATTTTTTGACTTGAACCAGAACGGTTGATTTTCGCGCTACCGAGGACGAAAGGCAGAATTGTTTGGGTTCGATTGGAGAAGCAGTTTCTAAACTAGAGTTCAGTCATATGATTATGCTCAAGGACCATCTAGTGAAAAAAATTCCGAATAATAATGGTTGAATAGTAAAAGATACAGAGAAAACGAATATGATTAACGATTCGTATAAAACCGTTCGAGTTAGTTTACGTCCACCAAGAGTTGCTTGTTTGATTAACGCTAATGATGCCAACTGGCAGACAAGAGTGCATATCGCGGTAGAATCGTTTTCCCGGATTTGGGGCGGCGCGTATTTCATAGTAGTTCCCACTGACGGGAAAACTATATCCAAAACATTCTGGCAAATTTTGCTAGTGTAGATTCAACAGGTATTGTTGGATAGTCGCGGTAGTTCCGCTGATTTGAAATAATTGCAAACTCGTTTCTCAATCATTTCCACAGTTAGTTGACCATCAGGTTCGCAAATCGCTCTTTTACCATCTCCCCAATGCGGCTCAATCGGATTCAACCACGGACTTTTGCTTGGCAGCTGACACCGAAGGATTCGCACTCCTCCCGATTTCCTGGCTTCCCGATTGTGTTCGCGCAGCCAGCTTTTGACCATTTTGCTGATGTGCCAACTAGCATTGTCCCAAACCAACAACAACGCCTTCTTGCCTTCCTTTTTCAACTCTTCGACAATCCACTTCAAAAACTCAATGGTGATTGCCGAGATTGGGCGGTCTGCCAAAAATCTGACCTTCACCTCTCCCCTATCTTTTCTCAATAATCCGTAACAGGCAATCGCTTTCGGCTCGGTATCTTCGCGTAGTGCCTCGCGCTCCACCATTTTGAGCCGTTTGTCGGCTGTCCACCAACTTACTCTCGGCTGTGCAAACCGCGACCACCAGACCTCGTCCAAATACCCCAACACCCAATCGGGCTTTTTTGATGCGAGCCGAATCATTCGCTCCCGCTGCTTTTTTTTAACTCATATCGCGGGTCAGGTGAAGAAATCCATTTTTTGGCACGTTTCCAATTGATTCCCGTCTTTTTGACTGCCAGACGAATTGCCTCCGCCGATACTTGGTGCGGAGTCAACTGCTTTTCAAACATCACTATGCGCCACCAGTTTCATCGTCCACACCGAAGTGTCTTTCCCCTGCTGACGCGGCGAACTATGCAGTATCGCTTTGACTTGCTCACATTTGGCTGCGTCAAACAACTTCTTTGGAGAACTGGCAACTCGCCTGCTTCGCGCAATACAAGCGACTCCTTGCTCATTGAAGCGGTTGATAATTTGTCGGGCATATTCGGCAGAGAGTCCTAAAAGTTTGGCAATCTCAAAAGTCGTCAAGCCGCGACTGCTGGCGAGCAAAATCTGACTGCGCTTCATCTGACACGCATCTTTTGAGCGCAGATATTTTTCTATCCCGCGTTTTTCCTCGCAGGTGATTTCTCTGACAAAAACAGGTTTTTTTCGCATTTGTTAATTCTACAAAATTTGCCGCTATCCAACAATCTTTCTTGTTTCTGCACTAGTGCTTTAACTTTTTGATTTTGATGAATGGAAAAGCCCGTAAATTCACAAGATTCTGCCATTTTCATCCATCAAAATTACGCAGTCAAAGCACTAGCTTATGACCCGGATTATTTATGGAATACATACTGCACCAACGATAAATATGAAGAAAAATTTATTATAAGTGACGAACTTGCAGATGAACTTAAACTAAGATTGGCTCCGTTTCACTATGAAGAGCAATTACTTGATAGATTCGACAAAGAGCATTTTTTAATTAGAGACGGAACTTTTCCAAACTTCTCAGCACAGTATCCTTTTACGGATATTTCAACGATTCTTCCCAATTGTGAACACCCAAGTAAAATGCTTGAAACTTCCGGCTTAGACGGATTGATGAAGTTTTGGGTTTCCACTACTACGGGCATTCTCTCGACAAAACTTAAAGATGAATTAGGATCTTTGGATATAACAACCTCCGAGATTGATTACAACGGCAGACAATCAGAACTTTTTAACCTTGTAGTTAAAGGTATTCAAGGAAATTTAGAACAGGACGACGCGGCATTTCCGTTTGCGTATTCTTTAACTCAGCTTGTCTTTGCACGGTCGCTAAAATTTCATCATTGGCAAGAAGCAACTCTTATTGTTGTTGGCGATACTTTAGAAGATTTCTGCTTGTATTATTGCCTTTCGAGAATGAGAAAAAGAGTGGCTTGGCTATTACCATCTTGGCTGCCTGACGGCGAAATTGAAAGTGTTTCAGACTGGTATGACGGCAATCCGCTCGGTTTATTTACCAGAGCATTACGAGATTCGGGAAGATATAGGCAATCTAACGGAAGCGTGTTTCTTATGAGCGCGTCCGTTTTGCCTGAAAGAATTGGTGAAATTCGAGAGTTGTTTAACCATTCACGAATTTCTATCAATATTGAGGAAGGATTGCCGATTGAAAACGATGTTCTAATTGATAACGAAAACTACGAAAAAGTTTTGTCGTCGTCGCTCGAATGGCTGCTACGCTATCCTACTAGAGTTTTTGAGAGAGATAATTTTGATAAAGTTGTTGACAGACATTTTATTAACTCACCTTACGCAGCAAGCTGAATCGGGTTCAGTTGCCGCAGAGTTGAAAATGCCGAATGCAGTGCGTTGAGATACAATTTTGATTTGATTGCAAAATGGTTGAGTTTTGTTTCAACCTTCAG